>Ga0209514_10007734_pt1 | contig 12550 bp, 9 predicted proteins | sample Subgrocontami58m_FD_187452 | JGI IMG/M metagenome (GOLD analysis project Ga0209514, IMG submission 187452) | Subsurface groundwater microbial communities from S. Glens Falls, New York, USA - GMW37 contaminated, 5.8 m (SPAdes) (version 3) | ecosystem: Environmental > Aquatic > Deep subsurface >...
GGATCGATGTGCCGACGGAGCGTCGGTTCCTGGGTTTTGATGCTTATCGGCACGCCATCGATTGCCTGCATCCGGGCGATGTGGCGATGTTGACCACCCACGCCGCCTTCCGCGCGCCCCACCTGGAGTATGCGGTGCAGAAAGGCATCAATGTCTTCATGGAGAAAGATTTCGCGCCCGACCCTGGCGGCGTCAAGCGCATCATTCGAGCGGCCGAAGCCGCGGAAAAGAAGAACCTCAAGATCGCCACAGGCCTCATGTGCCGCCATTCCTCAGCGCGCCAGGCCTTGATCCAGAAAATCCGCGACGGCGCCATGGGCGAAATCCTCCTCATCCGCCCCTATCGCATGGACGCCGGCTACTTCATGGGGCCCTTCCCGAAGGGCGAGAACGAGCTTCTCTGGCAACTCAGCCCAGGGCATCCGTACCAGTTCATGTGGTCCTCGGGCGGCGTCTTCATTGAACTGATGATCCACCAGATCGACGAGTGTTTCTGGATCAAGGACTCCTACCCGGTGTCCGCGCACGGCGTCGGCGGACGCTTTGCGGGGAGCGCCGATTGCAGCCAGAACCTTGACAGCTATTCGATCGAGTACACTTTCGCGGACGGCGCCAAGGCGCTGGTGACCGGGCGTTACATCCCGGGCTGCCAGGACGACTTCGCCACGTTCGTTCACGGAACGAAGTGCGCCGCGAAGTTCTCGGGCAACATCCACGCCCCGACCTCCTGGCTCTACAAAGACCAGCGTATCGAGCAGTCCAACATCGCTTGGAGGGTTCCGAAGGAGACCGTGAATCCGTGGCAGGCCGAGTGGGACGTGCTCCTGAGCGCCATCCGAAACGATCGTCCGCACAACGAAGCCCGGCGCGCGGCGCTGTCGAACCTCGGTGCCATCATGGGCCGGGCGGCGGTGCACTCTGGAAAGCTCATCACATGGGAGCAGGCCATGGCATCCGACTTCCAGTTCTGCGCGAACGTGGATGCACTCACCGCAAACAGTCCCGCACCGGTGCAAGCGGACGCCCAAGGGCGCTATCCGGCCCCGATCCCGGGCAAAACCGTCGAGGTTTGACTGCGGCCGGAGACACTTGTGTTTGCCCCTGATAGGCAGTTCTAGAGAATGGCACGGTGTGCCGCCCCTACAGGGCTTCCGATCTCGGGGTGGACGGTTACCCAGGGCGGCGCTTCGCTCTGCCCTGGGCTGATGAATTCACAGCCCTTCAGGCTGAAGATGGGGACATGGCGTTCAGACAGACGAACCACCGCAGTCGTGAAGCCTTCCCTTCCCTCCCTCCGCACCTCAGCGTCTGCGCGAGAAATCATAACTCCCCTTCCCCTCTTCGTGACTTCGCGGCTTCGCGTGATCTCCGTTCCCCAGGCCTTCGGAAATGACAACTACTGGCCGCCGACAGGGCTACTTGACTGGATCAATAGCTGCCGCGTTGAGGAGGCGGACCTCGCGTTGCGGGAAAGGGATTTCGACCTGCTCCTTGCGGAAGGCCTCGATGACCGCCCGGTTCAGTTCTCCACCGGTTGGAACGTAATCAGGCACCTTGACCCAGGGTTTGATCGAGACCTCGATGGAGGAATCCGCCATGGCGGAGACTCCGACGACCGGAGCCGGGTCTTTCAGAACCCGCGCGTCCGCTCGGAGTATCCCGTCGAGGGTCCTGAACACGAGACCCAAATCCGAGGAGTAGGCCACTCCCACGCGCAAGTCGAGCTGCCGGATCGTCCCGTAGTTGTGGAGAATCTCGCCCATGATTTTCCGGTTTGGAATCACCACGCGCGACAGGTCCAAGTGAGTCAGTGTGGTGGACAATAGCTCGATGCCCGCCACCATGCCGTTGACTCCCGCGATCTCGACGTATTCACCCACACGGAACGGCTTGGTGAAAATGATCATCAGCCCCGCCACCATGTTGCCGAGCAACCCTTGCATGGCCAAGCCGATACCGACGCCGGCAACGCCAATGCCGGCGATCATCGGCGCGATCGGCACCCCCAACTGCTGCATGGCGACCACCACCACAAAGGCCATGACGATCAGTCGGACAAATTTCACCATCAACCCCCGGACCGGAGGTTCCAAGTCCTGCTTCTGCAACCACTTCTGTACGACGTTCCCCGTCCATTGGGAGAGGAAAAAGCCCGCCCCGAGGATGATCATCGTGCCGATGATATCAACACCCTTGAGGACGAAAAAGTTGACGATGAGCTGCTTGGCGTTATCCATAAACTCGCGCTTTCTTTATGAGGCGACGTGGTGCACGGCGTTGAGGAACGATCCTAGCGGCTCAACCCGGCAAATCAACGGCATTTGTCGCTTTCAGGCAGGTGCCTTTCACTCTCTGGAAGGCAACCCTCGAGCAAAAGCCCGGCCCGTTCCACAACTTGCCAGCCTTTTCCTATGCCACGTGGAGCGTTCCGAATGAGCAGGCGCGAGCAGACAAGCACTAACCCGCAAAGCCCAACTCCTTTCTTTTCACGCCCAGGCAAAACAGCGATTGCAGAAGCAGATCCGCAGAGACGGACGGATCTGCCTTCTCCATTTTGGCAACGCGTGATTGGCTGGTTTTTAGACGGACGGCGACCTCAACTTGTGTGAGATTCAATTCTTCCCGCACAGCCTTCAGCTTTCGACTCAATGTCCGTCGTGTTTCGATGTACTCCATGTCGGCAGGCGATAATTCCAGAAAATCCTGAACCGAACCTTCCACCCATCCGTTCTTGAAGTTTTTCATTAGTTCCTCATAGGTGGCGTCCGAACCTCCCCATGGAGCCAGCGCAGCGGTTTTTCGTTCATGCCACAACGAATATTATGTCACACCTGACATATTGTCAACATCCACTTAGTCCTCACCCGTGTGGCGCGCATCACGGGTCTGCGGTCTTCTCTTGCCGAAATGGCTTGGAATACGCGGTTACTGCCAGGGAGACGGAGTGGACCATGCTCCGCACGGCGCCTCTGTCCCAGCGCCCTGCGGGCCACCCCAATCCCCCGACACTCAGGCAGGCTGCTGACAATCGAGCCGTGCCAGACCAGACCGCCCGATCACCCCCGAGCGTAAATTCTTCATGTGCGCGCCTCCGTGCGAGAAATGGGGACTCAGAGCGCGGACATCGCTCCCTACTGGGACTACAACACCTCATCCGTATTCTACATTATAGGACGGACCCTTTCAGGAAACGTAGGCAGCGTGAGAGCTCGGAAGGCCGCATCGGAACGCTCCCGGGGAACGTATTCGGAAGGAGTGTCTCCAGCCCTGCGAATCGCCGAGCCGCTGGAGGGGGAGTAGCTCCGGTAGGAGCGCCATGTTTATAGGAAGGCATTGCCCTCGCATTTTGGTTCAAGCTCCGTAGGAGCGGCATGGAATTGGGCATTCATCCACAGGCACGCTCCCGCCGGTCTGCCCAGCCCGGCGCGGAAACCTGCCGCCTATGTTGAGCTTAACATGGTGCCGCTCCTAACGGAGCTTGTCGGCGTGCGAGAAGGTCGTGGCTATAGACATGGCGCTCCCATGGAGCTCGCGCCGCGCGTTACCCTTTTGGAATCCACCTCCGATACCTCTTTGTCATCAAAAACCTGAATGTCGGAGGATTGAGTTGGCCTGCGGCCCGCTGGGGACAGACGCGCCCTACCCGCTCTCACCTGTTGCCTCGCATCCGTGTGATCCCTTCATCCGCGGTTCAATCTGTCTGATCCGTTGGCATCGCCGTTCCCGCGGGAAACCCCATTGTGCGGTTCTCGTTCCGGCCTTTTCAGAGCGCGCCCTCTACCGAGGCTTTTTGGCGAGTTCCTCCGCATGCTCTTTGAGCCAGGCCACGACCTTCTCTCTGGCCGCGGTGTTTTCCACGAAGCCCCCCGTCCGGTAGCGCGTGAAGCTATCGGCGTAGTCCTCCGCCTTGGCGCAGGCGTGGTCCATCCCGGGGATGATTTCCAGGGTGACGTCCTGGTTGCCCGCGGCCTTCAGCACGTCCCCGATCTGTTCGTGACACGCCCGCTGGGCGAGGAAATCTGAAGTACACCAAAAAGCCGCACTCCGACACCATCGACGCGATCAATACCCGCGCGTGTTTTTTCAATTTACCATTCCGCAAGGTAAAGGCGTAGCTTGGGACCTAGTTTGCACTACGTATGAACGCTCGAATGCCCACAGATATGAAACGCAAGTACCTTCTGCTCCTGCCGTTGTTGGCGGCCTTCCTCACGGGCTGTCCGCGCAACCAATATGTCATCGAAATGAAGCCCGACGGAGATGGGTTGACGCGGACCCTGACCTGCTGGCGGGAGGACGGGCAGGACACCAACGGCAACCCTGCTTTCGTGGATTTCCCTGAAGAGGAGCGAATCGCCATTGCCAGCCGCTATCCCGAGGGGGCGCATAAGAAGGAAGGACCGAAACACACCTTCGTGGCCAAGCTCCATGGCGAAACCCCCGATGATGTGGGCGGGCGCGGAACATACAGCGTTTACCCATCGAGCCTGGGCGTGGCGTTCGTGTACGTGGAACGGTTTCGAGGCGACGACGATCTCTATTCGAAATCCGAGAGTGAGATCAAGGCCGCCGACCAACTGGTGGACATGATCATCCAGTGGAGTCGGGCCGAACTCGGCAAGCACCCGCAGTACCCCCACCTCCAACGTTTCCTGGACACCCGGCTCAGGCATGACCTGAGGAACGCGAGCCGCTACGGGTCGATGGCGAAAGTCCTTTCCACGAGCCAGCCCGCAGCCAACGAGGAATTTGTAGCCCGGTATGGACAATACCTGGCTGAGCATGGATACGTGACCGCTCAGGACCTCCCTGTGTTTTGGCGCGCCGCGAGCACAGGCGACGCGAAGCCACTCATGGTTTGGGTGCAGAGGCTCGTGGCGCGCGAGCTGGGAGTGCCTCTGGACGAGTCCTTGACCAAGGCGCTTGCCTTCCTCGGCGACGAAGAGAGCGCCAAGAACAGCCTCGAGAACCTCCTGCGGGGGACGGAGGAGTACGAAGCGAGATTGAAACGCTGGGAGGCGGAACGGAAGACCAACTCCGACGCTTCAAAGCCGCAGGCGTTAGACCTGCCAGGAGAACTACTGGCGCAGGCCGTGGGCCTGGACGGGGGCAACTCGGGCGACCAATTGACAGTCGAGCTGGTCCTACCGGTCCAACCAATCCAGACCAACGGCCGATGGGACCCAAAGCGCGGCGCAGTTGTGTGGGAGGCGACTCTCGAGCAAAAGCCCGGGCCGTTCCACAACCTGCCCACCTTCTCCTATGCCGCGTGGAGTCTCCCGAATGAGCAGGCGCAACACGACCGCTTTGGCCAAAACCTGCTCAAGGGCAACGAACTCCTGGCGTATTGCCTCTGGTGTGGCAGTCTCACGCCGGGGGAATCGGAAGCGTGGGAGAAGGCGCTCTTAAGTTGTCAGCCGGGTAATCTCCAAGAGAAGTTGAGCGGCTTCCCTGAGTCCCCACGACAATTGATCGAATCCGCCCTCAAAGAGCAGGCGCGAGCGGACAAGCACTAACCCGCAAAGCCCAACTCCTTTCTTGTCACGCCCAGGCAAAACAGCGATTGCAGAAGCAGATCCGCAGAGACGGACGGATCTGCCTTCTCCATTTTGGCAACACGTGATTGGCTGGTTTTTAGACGGGCGGCGACCTCAACTTGTGTGAGATTCAATTCTTCCCGCACAGCCTTCAGCCTCCGGCTCAATGGACGAGACGGGAGGCCATGGCGTAGATGATCAGGAGCAGCAAAACGATCCCGATGCCCAGGAAGACGTAGCCAATGGGGCGCGCGATATCTTTCCAGCGCTGCCACTCGTCCTTCAACCGAACCGTCTCCAACCGGCCTTCCTTGAGCAGGCGATCGTACCACCGCTTGCGCTCGTGAAGGAGTTCCGCTTTCGAGATGCGTCCGGAGAAAATGACGGTATCCATCGGGAATTTCTCGATCCGGAAATGGGTGTTGAAGAAGTGGATCGTGAAAATGAAACCGGCGGCCAACAGCGCCTCGTCCGAATGCACGATCAACGCGATGTTGACGATCCAGCCGGGGAGAAACCGGCAGAAAAACTCCGGGAACCACATGACCATGCCAGACGCTCCGATGATGGCCACACCCCAGAAGACGGCGAAGTAATCGAACTTCTCCCAATAGGTCCAGCGATCGAACTGCGGTTTTTCTCCGTTGCCGAAAAACCATTTCTGGTGGGCAACGAAGTCACGCCAGTCCTGGAAGGTGGGGATCATCGAGTCCGGACCGAAGAGGATGGCCCAGAGGCGCTTGATCTGGAAATGGCCCGTGGCCGGGTCACGCAGATTGTCGCGATGCGTCCAGGCGGTGACAGCCAACTGGACGAGGTGCAAGCCGAAGTAGAGGAACGTGACCACCGCGCCGAAGTGATGGAGCACGCGCGCCACACCGACGCCACCGATGAGGTGGAAAACCGTTTTGGCCCAGGACGTGTCATAGAACTTGAGAGGCATGCCCGTGATAACGAGCAACAGGAAGCTGGTGACCACCAGGAAATGGAGGAACCGATGAAACGGCGCGAACCGGCTGAACATCTCGGTGTCCCGTTGCGTGGCCGCTTTCGCCTCGCGGAACGTCTTCGAGTCCTGGGCGCAGAGATAGAGCGATCGGGAGACCCAGAGAGCCGTGTGCGCGCCGAAGAAGGCGAAGACGCCGATCAGCAAGGACGTCATGAAAAGGAACGTGGCATGCAGCACGGGATAGTTCTGACGATCCAACGGATTCGCATGAGGGTCGTACTTGGTAAAACTGGCGGTGGCGCCCGGGTGGCACTGCTGGCAGGTATGAACAATGTTCCCGGAGGAAAGCCGTGAAACGGGGTTCGAGGCTGGGAGCACGTCGTGGTGGCCGTGACAGTCGTAACAAGCAGCGACGTCCGCCGCCACGTTCGGTTTGCCCAAGGCCATGGCCTTGCCGTGGTAGGTGTCGCGGTAGTGCTCCAACCGGTCCGCGTGGCAGCGTCCGCAACGCTTGTCGCTGGCCATCTTGAACTTCCCGTTCGAGGGCGGTTCGATCTCGTGCGCGGTGTGGCAATCCGTGCAGACCGGAGCGCGCTTGTCGCCCTTGGCCAGAAGCCGGCCATGAACGCTCTGGTTATAGGTTTCCTCCACCTTCACATGGCACTTGCCGCAAGTCTTGGCAATGTTCGATTGATTGACGGCTGAACTCCGCTCCACGCCGCGCTTGATGTCGTGCACGCCATGACAATCGCTGCACGAGGGCGCGACGATGAGCCCCATCTTCAAGGCCCGCCCATGGATGCTTTCCATGTACTGATCCGCCACCTGGGGATACCTGATCTTGTACTCCTGGGTGATGCCGGGATTGCTGTGGCACTTCGCGCAGGTGCGGGGGAGATTCAACTTATAGACCGGAGAGTCCGGGCTCTTGACCGGCCCCATGTAGTGCACCGAACGGCGGTCGGGGAAGCCGTGGCAATCGGCGCAAGCCGCCGCGGCGGAGGCGCCCCCCCTGAGACTCATGCCGTGGACGCTGGAGCCGTAGTCCTTGGCCGCGGTCTCGTGGCTCGACTCGGCTTTGTGACATGAGACACATTGCGGCGGGGGAAGTTTGCTCTCGTGCACAAGCTCTTTGATCCCCATATGACAATCAACGCAATTGAGCTTTGCGTGCACTGATTTCTGGAAGAGGTTGGTCTGGAACGGCTCAAAGGGAACCGTCTTGCCCCCAACTTGGCGGGTTTGTTTTGGGTCCGTATGGCAGTCGAGACAGTCGGCGTTCGCCAGGACCTCGGCGGCCTCCTGCTTCGCCTCGGCGGGTTCGGCGGCCGAGGCCAAAAAGCGGGTCACGGCAAAGGCGAGCACGAGGCAGGACCGCAGGAGCGTTTTCATGGGTGGTCGTGGTGTGGCCCGGGGGCTAAAGGCCGCCGGTGTGGCAGTCATTGCACAGATATGCCTTGTCGTATTCATCGCCCGGATGCTTGAACTCCTGGCCTCGAGCGTCGAGTTGCTCCAGTTCCTTGCCCTTGCCCTGGGCCAGGATGATGTGGCAGGCGTTACAGTCGCTGGCCTTGATCATGTTCTTGCCATCGGATGTCCTATGCTTGCCATCGTGACACCGAAAACAACCGGGCCAGTCCTTATGTCCAATGTTGTCCGGATACTTCCTCCAACTGGCTTTCATCTCGGGGAAGAAATTGTTGTGGTAGATCTGCTGCACGGCATCGACGGCCTTTTTGACACGCGGATCGCCGGTGCCGTTGGGATACTTTCCCGACAGGACGGTGGCGATCTTCTCAAAGGCCTCTTTCTCGTCGGCATAGTTTTGGAGCAGGACAAAGACGGAGTTGGTTTTGATGTAAGGAAGGGAAGAATCGATCTGCCCCAGAGTCATCGCGAGATTCACGGCGTTATTGGGCGACTCGAACTTGTGAGCGGGCCGGTTGTGACAATCCACGCAGTCCATGGTCCGGATGCCCGCTTGAAGCACTTCGTTGGTGAAGTCCGGCGCCCGGAATTCAGTAACGACGCCTTGCTGGGTGGTGTGACGCACCCACCCGATTTTCTGCCTGGCCTCGTCGGTGGCCATGTATTCGACCTTATTCCCGACGTTCATGTGCCAATGAATCCCCCCCACCGGACCGTGAGTGGGATCAGCCCCACCCACCTTGAGCAGCATGCGGATCGAGTGCACTGGGTTGGTCTGGTCGCTGAGAAAATAGGTGAAGGTGCGATCCAGGTTCCCCACAAACTGCGCCGGCCAGTGGCATTGCTCGCAGGTCTCCTGGGCGGGCCGAAGGTTCTTCACCGGGGTGGGCACCGGCGTCGGGTACTTCTTGGCTAGAGTCGCATAGACCTGGTAAGTGCCGGACAGTTTGGATCGGATGAACCAAGTAGCCCCCGGGCCGATATGACACTGCGTGCAGGCGACCCGCGCGTGGGGGGAATGCAGATAGGCGGTCAACTCCGGCTTCATCACCGTATGGCAGGTCTCCCCGCAAAACTGCACAGATTCGGTGAAATGGTACGTGTGGTAACTCCCCAGCGCCGAGATCAACAGGAACAGGATGCTGCCGGCGATAAACAGAGCGAGAACACGGCGGTCGCGCGGACGTGAAAGGTCAATCACAATCGGCCGAGTGGTCCCGAGCGCCTTGGTCATCCGTCGGCGCTGAAGCAACGCCCCCAACCCGACGAGAACCAAACCGATCGCTAAGAAAACGGGCGCCACCAGGTACGTCAACACCCCGATGTAGGGATTGGAGAACTGGGCCAGCGTGTTCAGGATGAACAACAGCAGGAACGAAAAGAGGCTGCCCAGCATGACGACCAAGCCCATGAGGCTGGTCCAGTTGCGCATCAGGCTCAACCGGGGGGAGGGCTTGGCAGAGGGATCGTTATTCATATGCACATGGACAGCAGGGCGGGCATCTCACGAATTGGCATGGCCGTCTGACACGCCGGCGAGCGCGCCCGCAGACGGGAATAGAGCCCCCCCACCACACCCTCGGCAAGGAGGTTGCGCGGGTCTCTCGTGAGAATGCAACAAGCATTAGTTAATTGATAAACCAGAAAAATCAATCGTGGCTTCTCTTCTCTTGGCGGAGATACAACTTTTTTTGGCTTACCGATCGCCGGAGAGAGGTAGAATGTGAGCCAAACAAAAAAGCCCGCCCCCGCGATCCGCGAGGACAGGCTTCGGTGAGACTGCCCGCTGAGAGCAGGCCGACATCACTCTCACTTCTTGAACTTGCGGAACATCGCCAGAAGGTCCTTGATCTCCTGGTCGGTTAGGCCCTCCACGGGCTTCATCAACGTCTTGTCCGTTCCCTTCTCTTTCAGGCCTTCTTTCAACGCCTTGAGCGCGTCGGCATCCTTCATGGCGTCTTGCACCTTGGGATCGGTGTAGTCCTTAACACCCAGTTTCTTGCCCATTTTGGTGTCTCCTTTGCCATCGGCGCCGTGGCACTTGAGACACTGCTTTTCATAATTTTCTTTGGCGTCGGCGGCCTGGGTGGAAGCCAGTCCGGCAACCAATAACGCGCCTGTGAGGAGGAGGATCTGTTTCATAATTTTGTTATTCAGCCTGCGACAAGAATAATCTGTTCGCTGGTTTTTGGACTCTCATCTACCCCGAACTATTCGAACCTGGCGGAGCAGGGATGGGGAGCGCGAGCAGAAATCTGGCGGGCTCTTTTGGCCCTCCGTGACCGTCTCAAGCGTCGCGCCCCATCAAATTCAGCCACCCCGAACAGCCCATTCGAATCATTCAAGGTCATCATCTGTTCGGCTGCAAAATTACCACCTTGCCATAGATTAGCAAACCTTTTTTTTACAATGCTGACGCGTGCGGAATTACTTCCCCTAAGTCCAAGCGCTGGAATTAGATCAGGAGAGCGGGCTCTCCCGGCAGACGGCCAGCGCCTTGTCCAGCCTCTCCAGAACGCGCCCCCTGCCAAGGACTTCCATGAGGTGGTACAGGCTGGGCCCGATGCCCTTGCCCGTGCAAGCCAGGCGTGTCGGATGGACCACCACCCCGGTTTTCACGCCCAGCAGCCCGGCGACTGTCTTCAACGTGGGTTCGATGCGCGCCGCAGTCCACTCCGGCAGTTGAGCCAGTTCCTCCCGCAGCCTGGCCAGCCGCAGACCGTTCTCGGGAGTGAAGTCCTTGCGTGCCGCCTCGAGGTCATAGGGCACCTCGTCCGTGAAGTAGAATCCGGCATAGGGCGCCAGGTCGGAGAACGTCTTGAGCTTGCCCCGGCAGGTGTCCAGGGCGGCTTTCACAAACGCCAGCGGGTAACGGTTCGTGTCGCACCCCGCCTTCGAAAGAGCATGCACACTCAGCTCGTAAAACCGGTCATCTGCCATCGTTCGCATGTATTCCCCGTTCATCCATTGCAGTTTGCCGAGGTCAAAGCGGGCGTTGTGCCGGAGAATCTGAGGGAGATCAAACAGATCGGTGATCTCCTTCAGGAGCATGATTTCACGGTCATTCTTCGGCGACCACCCCAGGAGGCAGAGATAGTTCACCACGGCCTCGGGGGCATAGCCTTCATCGATATACGATGTCAGGGAGGCGCCCGTATCCCGCTTGCTCATCTTGGTGCCGTCGGGGTTGAGGATGAGCGGGATATGGGCGTACTTGGGTGGATGCACTCCGAAGGCCTTGAACAGGGCAATGTGCTTGGCGGTGTTGGAAAGGTGATCCTCGCCGCGAATAACGTGTGTAATCCCCATCTCGAGATCGTCCACCACGTTGACAAAATGGAATACCGGCTGGCCGTCCGAGCGGACGATCACAAAGTCCGGGTCCACTCGCTCGCGATCGGTCAACTCCCGGGTCACTTCCCCAACCACGAGGTCTTCAATAAGAATCGGCTCGCGCGGCATCTTGAACTTGATCGCCCCTTCGTGCTCGTAGGCCAGACCGTGGGAAAGCAGCGCTTCGACCCGCAGACGATAGTTCTCGCGCCGCTGGGACTGGAAGTAAGGCCCCCGCTCTCCCTTGCACGCCCCTGTGGCATCACCGGTCAGGGGGCCTTCATCCCAGGCGAGGCCAAGCCAGCGAAGACCGTTCAGGATCACATCCACGGCCTCCTGGGTGTTGCGCGCCGTATCCGTATCCTCGATACGCAAGATGAACTTGCCCCCATGGTGGCGGGCAAAGAGCCAGTTGAAAAGCGCCGTCCGGGCGCCGCCGATATGAAGATAACCCGTCGGACTGGGGGCAAATCGTACACGAACACTCATGATAAAAGTCGTTTCTTACCGCAATCCAGAACCCGGGAAACGATAAACCAACCGGAGAGAAATGCAAAAGCCAAATTGGAGTGGGACCTGAGGAGGCGCCTCACGCGGGAAGCGTCTTGAACTGCGGGAGCCATCTCCCGCTTTTCATCCGAGCGGGGTGAGGCTGACGACAAGGTTTCGCCCGCCATACGTTCCACGCGCGCGGTCAAAGCGCCAGAGGACTGGCGCAGTCCAAGACCTGACGGACTTCTCCGTGGCCTCGGTTCTGGTTACTTGCGCAACCGGAAGAACTTGGTACCGGCGCCCGAGCCGACCGTCGTCGGGTTAAGGGCCCCCACCGCAGTCCAATTCGCCTCCCGAAGATCTGTCTTGGACTCCAAGGTAAACCCCACCGCAGCCGTCGGCCAGGAAAGCGTCGCTTGGTTTCCCGCTTTGACAATCGAGAGCGGGGGAGCTTCTCCAACGGAGGGAACTCTCGCTGCCACGGCGGACGAGAGGGGGCCTGTAACGGCGTTGGTCGCCTCCGTTTTGTTCGCCGCCTGAGCGTAAGTCACGGCGAGCACAAGCTCATCCCCGTCGTTGAGCCCGAGGCGGGCCAGGCTCACCCTGAACGCGTTCGGGGCGGGGTCCAGATCCTGCCCGGAGCCCTCGACAAACGAACCCACCCAGGTGCCTGGGAGTGGGGAGTTGGTTTGGATCGCCATGCCATCCACCAGGTAAAGGTCCACCACATGCTGGGCGTAGTTCTTTGTGTTCGGCGCGGGCAGCGTACCCGCAAGAAATCCGTTGGTCGAGGCAAGCAGCGTCGGGCTCG
>Ga0209514_10007736_pt1 | contig 12548 bp, 9 predicted proteins | sample Subgrocontami58m_FD_187452 | JGI IMG/M metagenome (GOLD analysis project Ga0209514, IMG submission 187452) | Subsurface groundwater microbial communities from S. Glens Falls, New York, USA - GMW37 contaminated, 5.8 m (SPAdes) (version 3) | ecosystem: Environmental > Aquatic > Deep subsurface >...
TCATCATCGGCACTGCAATTATCCCAACTATCGCCATTACCGGAAAGTTAATTGGTTGCGGTACACCGGATACAGGAGTGGGGACAGGTGTAATCACATTTACAGGTGTGGGAGACGGTAAAGGTGTCGTAGTGGGGGTTAAAATAACTGTTGGAGTCACTGCAGGAGTTTGTACCGGGGTATTCGCTGGTGTAGGATTCATCGTCGCGGTGGGAGCAGGAGGTGCTATGGGTGTCGCCGTAGGTATAGCTGCAACTACGGGGGCAGGTGTTACAACCTGAATATTCTTTATCTGCCTGTCAACCCGGACCTCGTAGCTCCCGGCTGCTTTATATAGAGTAAAGCTTAACGTGGATTTAGCTCCCGCAGCTATTGTGATCATTCTGGATGACTCAACTGTGCCGTTGACCCACAACGGAACGGCAAAAATGCGATCAGAGCCGGTAAGGTTTTCTATCTCAGCATCAATCTTTACGGGCTGTCCCTCGATTCCCTGGGCCGGACTAACACTCAGATTGGTCACCTGGAATTCCCGGTCTGGCACCTCTGTGCTTCCAACTATTGCGAAGGTAGAAAAGCGCGGTGTCGTAGACGTGTATTCTACGCTGGCAGCGTCTTCTGCTACGCGTCTGGTAGGCAATGGCACCCAAACATTCTGGTTGGCGTCATACCGTCTGACGACAACAGACCATTTGTTTATATTATTAGCCTGGAGCCAGCTTTTATCAACTTTGAATCCAATGTATCCGGCGTCCATTTTCCCCTCTGTGTTTTGGGGTAATTCAATTCTTATATAGCTATGTACTTTCTGCCCCGGAGGTTCGCTTGTTATTTCGGCAGGTTTCGTTGCCAATTCTTCAAAGCTGACTGTAAAATTTGAAAACGATTCCGTGAATTTGGCCATTATGTTTTTGTTTGAATTGGGTGTAAGCGCCAGTGTAACCCATTCCCCGGCCTTCGTTTGCGCCACTGCAAAATTTGTTTGTGTGGCGGTAACCATAGTTGCTACCGGGTTGGAAAGTCCCCCGATGTATCGGGGAGGCACTTCTTTTATGAGTTGCTCCGTTGGGGCTTGAGGTAATAACCTGAAGAGGGTTTGGGGATTAATATTATTTCCCTTTGAGGGCGATACCTCGGCCAGCCTTTCCTGAAGCGCTTTTTGAGGGATTAACTGTAGAATTTGTTCGAATTTGGCGGCATCAAGCTGTTCCATTACACGGGCAGACTTATCGACGGCCATCATACCCAATAAATCCCCGGCTTTTGCTGTCGTAACCCCGTTTATTATTTCAGTAGCTCTGAGAGTAGTTAGCCCGGCCAGTAACGGGGCTGCTTTTTGCGTCTGGGTGTCCTGGATAGCCTTCGCCGCATCGGCAGTGGAAGCAGCAGCTAACTGGGATACAGCGCCGGATACAGGTAGGGTATCTATAGCTACGCGTAACTCTGTTTGAGTTGGTGCAGGCGCTACTGTTGGTATAACCGTAGGTATGGGTGTAGATGCAGGTGTAGGTATGGCCGTAGGTATAGGCGTTAACGTCGGAGCCGGTGTAGGCATCGCTGTTGCTGTCGGAGTAGGGATTACTATAGGTGCAATACCTCCCCCGCCACCACCTCCTCCGCCTCCACCGCCGACACTACCACCAGCCGGCGCTATTGGGGCGCCGGAAATATAGCTAACGGCGCCAATGCTCTGTGTCCGTGGTAAAAAGGATGAAACATCCATACCCCCCAATATGGGAATGAATGCTAACGCTTCGACAAGTCTCCCAAATACAGTATAATTCCCCGAAGGGCTGCCTGCGGGAAACTGCAGGTTTACTGTTTGATCGATGGAATAAGTGTCGCCTGCTTTTGACGGGAATGGGCTTATTGTCACCACATAGCCGGGGTTTAATTTCGCCTCAAAGCCAGTCGAAGTATTTTGAGCTACGATTTCTCCCGTGATCCGAGCCGAACTTGGAGTGATTGGGAGAACCGTTTTGGTAACAGCCGAACCTGTCACCCGTACAGTAAAAATCTGGCTGCCTGTGACCGTGGTCTGGCTAGGCCCGATGATAGAATAATTAAGCAGGAATAAATCATTTAAGTCCAGGGCCTGAACCTGCTGAACAGTAGCCATGTTTAAAATCAGAGTAATGGTTAAAAAAGCAGCAATTTTTCTTAAAGTGGAGCTATATTTGCCTTTTACGTATCTATTAAATTTCACTTATGTATTTATTTCTCCATAAAATAGTGGCTGGTACGCACACTTAGCAGGGATAATAATAACATATTTCAACGAATGATGGTCAAGCGCCTGCTTTTTGCGGTTGTCATAATAAGCGGAAGTTCAACACCATAAAAATATAGGGTTTATCGGCGACTGAGGATTCTAACGCCAAAAAACAATATCACTATCACTAAGATGCCTATACCTGCTCCGATTAGCCCCATGAGCCAATAGTTGAACACGGCAACCTCACCTACAATTGCAAAAAGGCTAAAATGACCTATGTCAGCGAAAACCAGCTGCTGATTTTTATCCAGGCTTCCTGGAAGCTTTTCCCACCCGGAAACCGGATTAAAATAGGCAATAGCCAGTTCATTTTCATTTATATCCTTATCGAGTTGGGTTTTGTCATATTTGATGGATATCCTTATTGGCGGTTCAAAACGGGCTCCGGACGGTTCAAGGTTGTAGGCTGGCCCCACTATCCGGTGTTCGTTATCTACCGGCGGTGATGGGTTTACGGTGATAGTTAATTCGTTTACCGGGTGATTATCGGCGGTAAGGGCAACTGTACCGGTAGGAAGACGAATATCAGCATTGCCATCCGGTGAGGCTACCTGCGTCGTTTGCTTAATAACTCCTTTTTCATCTATTTTCCCTGCTGCCTGTAAGGGGCGCCGCACCAGAGAAATGTCAATGGTTTTGACCAATGGGTTTGCGAGGATAATCTGTTGCCCTCCAATGTAATAATCCTTAAGTTCGGCAATAACGGTAACATTACCAGAGTAATCTGGAGTAAGAATACTCTCTTTTAGCATTACGTTACCGGGGATCGAAACTTCCTTGATCAGTTTTTTCCCCTCATTACCTTTCTGAAGATAAAGAAATAAGGACCCTTTTTCCATATTTGGCAATTGAACCTGTATATTCACATCTACGCTGGTAGTGGCAATGGCTTCTCCGGGAGCATTTAACATTATGTTAAGATTAATACTTGATTCAATTTTTGGGGCAACTGGCGCTGGATTTATATTTGGTGGGCTGGGCTTTTCACCCAGATACTGGACCTGGTCCAGATATAGAGACATGGATTGCAGCCCCGGGAAAACCAGGTCGGCTACCATATAAATTATAAAGGGTCTTACGCCAGCCGCCTCGATTACTAAAGTATATTTACCGGGACGGGCCGACTCCGGAAACAATAAGTCCATTGTTTCTGTCAAGTTCACATTAGCTCCAGCTTTTACGCTGGGCAAAGGCCCGATTTTTATCGTTCCTTTCCCTACTATCTCCTCAGGCTGTCCGCCATCCAGCTTTGCTTTGACCACATAGTCAACCTCTACATTAGTATTTAAAGGTAAATCCTTGACCAGAGTAGCATCTCCCCTGAGGATACCCTGGAATTTTTCCCCCTTGAATACCTGTGATGGTGTGACCTTTCTTTCAAACGCATTCACCTTCACATACCCATCTATAACCTGCCCGAAGGCTGATTGGGAATACAACGTAAAAAAAATAACAGCTATTCCAATACCTTTTAATATTGTTTTCAGCTTTAGGAATTTAATAAATTGTATACTCAATAACTTAATCCTGCCTGGCTGTAATGATACCATAAAATATTTATTATGTAACGTTCAACGAAACATGGAAATATTCGTTCGTAAGAAATCCAGCTAAACCTTGACTATTCAGTACATGGGATATAGAATTCGAATAGCCCCATCGGTTCTTTGGAAGGAGACAATAAAATTATGAAAAGGGTCTTTTTTTATGGTACTTTAATAGTGCTTGTTTTCACAATTATGCTTTCGGGATGCGCTCCGAAGGCCATACCCGCCCCTGGCACGACTAGCCAGGGTACCGTATCCACAACCCCTACTCCTTTGAAGCCCGTTGTTAGCGCCGAGAGCACAGCCTGGAATACGGTGGTTGAAGCCGCCAAAAAAGAGCGTAAAGTAACTGTTTATAGCTATTCATGGGTTGGGGATTCTGGAGTATCTATTTCTAATGCCTTTAAAGCTAAATATGGCATTGAACTGGATTTGATAACAGGCCGGGGTTCAGAGTTTATTGAACGTTTGAAGACAGAAAAACGAATGGGGCGTATGACAGCGGATATATTCGAAGGTAGCCCCAGCCATCTGCCCAATGCAAAAGATGCCAATACACTAACCGCTAGCGCCTCTAACCTGCCTTCCTTACAGGAAGCGGGAGTTTGGTCCGTTGAACCGCTATTCCTGGATAAAGATGGAGTAATACTTGCTTTTATGTCAATGGTGGCTTCACCTTATATTAATACTAAAGTAGTCAAACCCGGGGACGAGCCAAAAAGCTGGTCGGATATCCAGCTACCACGATGGAAGGGGCAGATAATGCTACAGGACCCGGCTATAAGCACAGGGTCTTACCGGCTATTAGCTTATGTAAAGTATGGGGTTTTCACCGAAGATTTTCTCCGCCAGTTAAATAACCAGGACATCCGGTTTACCACTGGACTCCAACAGGAGGCCCAGTTACTGGCCCAGGGCGAAAGAGCGCTATCCCTGTATCTCATTGACTCCGATACCGCTTCGGCCATTAAAGATGGAGCGCCTATAAAGGCTGTCTCGATGAAAGAGGGTGTGTTGGCCCAGGTGATGGCCATCGGTCAGATCAAAGATAACCCTCATCCCAACGCCGCAAAGGTATTTCTCAACTGGTTATTCACCCAGGAAGGTCAGAAGATTAATGCCGAAGCTAAGGGTTCCGGGTCAATAAGGAAAGATGTACCCAGCTTCAGCCCACCCGGCGCCCAGGTACAGACCAAACTCCTGGTACTTACCGCTGATATGTTGAACGACTATGCTAAACTGTTCCAGGAAAAATCTCTGGTAAAATTATGGAACCGATAGAACTTTTCCCAGGCTAAAAATTTAAATGGAGGAATTGTGACCGAAAGAGTTACCGAACGACGTAAAGAACCCGAACCCCAAGAGCTTATCTTCGAATACATGCAGGAATATTACCGGGTCCGCAGGGAGCAGGGCGAAAAGGGCACCATAGTTCTCAAGGGAAAAGATATACCATGGGAGCAAAACCGTCAGGGACTTATAAGGTTCTACACGCATCCACAGAACTGGAAAAAACTTGCCGTTCCCGGCTGGTCGCTTTTTGTACATCACATCAAAAAGCAAGGCGGCAGACATACCCACCAGGGTGGTCTGGGGCTTTTTGTACTGGATGGAAAGGGTTACACCGTAGTGGATGGAACGCGCTTTGACTGGGAGAAGGATGACCTGATTCTTTTACCCATGAAACCCGGTGGATGCGAGCACCAGCATTTCAATCTGTCGGACAAACCATCATCATGGCTAGCCTTCATTTTTAATCCTTTCTGGGATGCCTCAGGCAATCTCAAGGTTCAATCGGAGACATCGCCGGACTGGAAAGGGCCAAATGCACCTCCACCTGTTGTTCCCCATGTATCCTGAATAAATTATCATAGCAACACAAGGGGCGCGCCCCGGTATATCGGGGCGCCCCCCTTTTTTATTTTAGAAGCAAATCATATCCGCTATTTACAAAGCGCCAAAGTGTGGTAAAATTGTTCATTATTCTCTCGAGCAGCCCTCCCGCCATTCGTAATAACCGGCATTTGTGATAAAGATAAATGCCGAAAGGAACGGCACATGAAGATGAAGTTACTGGCAACCGGTTTGGTTCTAGCCATACTTGGTGGTTTGTTTACCGCCTGCGCTCCTCCCCAACAAGTCGGGGCGCCTGCACAAAATACCCCACAAGCAACCCGGGCCGCTGCTCCCACATCCAATCTCCCACTTCCCACTTCTCAAGAGGATGCTACCTGGGCAAAAGTTGTGGAAGCAGCTAAAAAAGAAGGTAAAGTAACCGTTTACAGCTATTCCTGGGTTGGGGATGCGGGAATTGCCATGACGAGAGCGTTCGAGAGTAAATACGGGATCGCTCTGGATATGATAACCGGCCGTGGATCTGAGTTCGTGGAGAGGCTAAAAACAGAAAAACGGATGGGATCCATGACAGCAGACACGTTCGAGGGTTCAGCCACACACGTGACCAACGCAAAAGTCGCTGAAACAATCATGGCCAGCGCCCAGGGCTTGCCAGCTTTATCAGAAAAAGGTGTATGGTCTTTGGAACCGCTCTCCCAGGACAAGGACGGCTATGTACTGGCGTTTATGCCTCTTGTTGGCGCTCCCTACATTAATACCAAACTGGTTAAAGCAGAGGATGAGCCTAAGTCCTGGTTTGACATCATGCAACCCAGATGGAAAGGTCAAATGATGATGCAGGACCCGGCCATCAGCACCGGGGCCTATCGCCTGGTCGGGTATGTGAGGCATGGGGTTTTCAACGAAGACTTCTTGAGGCAACTGGTTAATCAGGATATCCGGTTTACCACCGGTGTCCAACAGGAGGCTCAGTTACTGGCCCAGGGCCAGCGCAGTCTTTCTCTGTTTATGGTCGAATCAGATTCGGCTGGTTTGATAAAAGAGGGCGCACCTATAAAAGCCGTATCCATGAAAGAGGGTGTGGTGGCTCTGGCGATGGCAATCGGCCAGGTCAAAAATAATCCTCATCCTAATGCTACCCGGGTTTTCTTAAACTGGTTATTCACTCAAGAAGGTCAACAGGCCAATGCCCAGGCTAAGTCCAGTAGCACTGTAAGAAATGACGTGCAAAACTTTACTCCTTCGGCTGCCAGGGTGCAAACCAGGCTGTTAACCCTTACAGGGGAGATGCAGGACGAGCAAACGAAACTATTTGCCGATAAATACCTGGTAAAGCTCTGGGGCAGATAAAAGCGCTCCTGATTATAAAGCCCTTCGGCTTTTGAACGATTCCAACGGTAACATGAAAGGAAGGTCACATGACTGAAAGGGTAGTCGAACGGAGGAAGGAACCCGAACCTTCGGAACTCATCTTTGAGTATATACAGGAGTTTTATCGTATCCGGCAGGAACAGGGGAATAAAGGGACTATTGTAATCAAAGGGAAGGAAGTGCCCTGGGAGCAGAACCGGCAGGGGTTGATAAAGTTCTATACACATCCGAAGAATTGGCCGAAATTGTCCGTTCCCCATTGGGCTCTATTTGTGCACAGTATCAAGAAGCAGGGAGGAAAACATACCCATCAGGGGGGATTGGGGCTTTTTGTTTTAGGGGGTAAGGGTTACTCAGTTGTAGACGGTGTCAGGTATGACTGGGAGAAGGATGACTTGATCGTTCTCCCCATGAAGCCCGGCGGCTGCGAACACCAGCACTTTAATCTCGACCCCAATAAGCCATCGGAATGGCTGGCTTTTATCTTCTGGCCGTTCTTCGACGCTTCAGGAAACCTGAAGGTGCAATCAACAAATTCGCCTGACTGGACAGGCCCCACACCTGCACCACCCAAGATTGGCCACGTGGCTTGAAATATAAGTCTTAACGCATTATCGGCGCAATGGAGTAGGGGCAATTCATGAATTGCCCCTACCTGTTTTCCTCTTTCCAATTGCCATACCTTATGAGAACCGAAAGCGCTCTGGCGGCCCGTTCCGGTGTAGGATAGGCCGTTTTGTAGTCCAGTTTTTCAATCCAGGAGACGGACTCACCCGTCCATCTGCCCTGCATCCAGACGACCACCGGTTTAGATTTGCCTGCCGAAATATCCTGGATTGTTTTTACGGTAGGCCACCCGGCAATGCATATAATAGCATCCACCTGGGGATCATCCAGGAGCGCCTCCAAACAAGCTTTATATATATTTTTATACCCGTGGGCCATACCCGCCGCCAGCATATCTAACGGGTTACGAGGCGGCGCCCATATAGGAAAGTAATTTTTTAGCGCATCTATTGTTTTCGGAGATAGTTGTGCCGGTTCCAGGCCCTCCTTGTCCAGGGCATCAACTGCCATTATAGCGCAGCCGCCTGTAGGGGTGATTATCCCCACCCGGTTACCCTTGAGGGGCGGTAGATAGAGAAGCGCTTTTGCTACGTCCCCCAATTCGTCGCTATTCTCCACCCGGATAATACCGGCATACTGGAAAGCTACATCATACAACTTGTCCTGTCCGGCCAGAGAGCCGCTATGGGATGCAATCGCCCGCGCCGCGGGTGCAGTGCGTCCAGTCTTGAGTACGAGGATGGGCTTTTTCTGACTGACCCTTTTAGCAACCGTCAGGAATCTCCGGCCCTGATTCAGTCCCTCAATATGAAGGAATATCAGTCTGGTATCAGTATCAATTTCCAGATACTCCAGAATATCGGCAAAATCCACATCACACATATTGCCCAGGTCAATTCCCTTGCTGGCGACAAAGTCAAAAAAACCCTCGAAGAAACCGCCGGACTGCGAGACCATAGCAATTGGCGCTTTTATCGGGGAAGGGGGCAGAAAAGAAGAACTAAAAGGTTGAAAATTGTTAATTGAACCTAAAGAATTGGGACCAACCAGCCGTATTCCGCCTGCTCTTGCCCTGTTTACTATTTGTTTCTGGAGGGCACGGCCTTCGCTCCCAGCTTCGGCAAAACCATCGCTTACAATAGTCGCTGCCTTTATTCCCATCTTTGCGCAGCTATCAATGGCATTCAATACCATATCACGGGGTACCATAATTATTGCCAGCTCGATGCCGTACGGTAATGACTCGATTTTTGGATAGGCTTTTAACCCCAAAATGGAATCGGCATTGGGATTAACAGGGTAAAGCTCCCCGGGGTAACCGCAGTTTACCAATGTTTCCAGTATGTTAAAAGAGGCGCGACCGGTACGCCGAGGCACGCCAATCAGGGCAACTGACTTCGGTTCGAAGAAGGCTCTTATTTGCCCGGTTTGAGGTTCATGTTTTTCCTGTCTCATCTTTTTACTCATTTGAACCATAAATTTTGCTTACATTATAAAATATAATATAGTGAATAGCTATAACTATCTTAAACACTTAATTGCAGGCCACTTGTAAATTTTCAAAATAAAGGGCACAATATGAAAAAGGTCCAGGTGTAAAATGATACGAAAAATAATATTTATTTTGTTAGTGTTTTTATTCAGCTTTGTCTCTTTAACCTGCGCTTCTGAGCCACCTGTACCAGCGCAACAGGGGGTATCGACACAGCAACTTAACCAGAAGATTGCTGACCTGGAAAAGCGGATAAAAACAGTAGAGGATACCTCACCGGCAACTTTCAAATCTGTTACAGACCTGAAAAAAGACTTAGATGAGATAAAACTCCGCATAAATCTGATAGAGACCCGGCCTATACCCAGCGGCCTGTCGCCTGATGACAGAAACCTGCTGGACAACTTAGACAAAAGAGTAAAATCGTTAGAGCCTACGCCTACCCCAAGGCCAGCTCCAGGAGCCACTCCAACAGCTACTCCCACACCACTGGCACCACCAGCCTCGGCAGCCGCTTTAACAACTCTGGAACGACGTGTGAACACCCTTGAACAGCAGGTCCAGCAATTAGGAAAACAGCCGGTATCGGTTCCTGTGGCAGGTCAGACGCCGACCCCGACCCCCACCGCTACTATCAAACCATTGATAGATTTACGTGTGGTTAATCATAGCTCAGAAGTGGATAGGGCAAAAAACACAATTATTGTCTCCGGAGAAGTAGTGAATCTGGGCAACGTCAGTTCTTCGACGATAACTGTTGTGGTTACTTTATATAAATTTGATCTTTCGGCATTGGGTGGCGGCACCGTGTCGCCAACAATAAGGACATTAGCTCCAGGTGAGAGTACGCCGTTTTCTATAACAATCAAGGAATTTGATCTAACCAAATATGATAGGTATAGCGCTCGGGCTACCACTTCCTGATTTTTCCCCTCACCCCGTTAATTACCATGATTAACTTCCATCTTTTAAGACAGTGGATATTCTTCAAACATTATGAATGAAGTAGATGTTTTTTGGCCTGCTTTGCGCTGGTTGCATGTTATAGCTGCTGCCGGTTGGGTTGGCAGCGCTTTGTTTTATGCTACCGTATTGAAACCCAGTTTGAAGATAAAGAATACCCCTGACGGGCAACAAGAGCATATAAACCCGATAAAAAAACTGGAAGTGGAAGTAGCCAGAAAGCAGCGAAAGTTCCTTGAGACTGCTGCCTTCACCATTATAATCAGTGGCGCTCTTATGGCATTAAACAGGATGAGTCAGCCTGACATTACCCCTGCCTATGTGATTGTATTGGGTTCTAAGGTATCTGTTACCGCCCTCGCGGTCTTTGTTGCCTTCAGGGAGGCAGACCGTAACAAGCGATATACTGATGCGGCAAAGCTAGCCCCTTCCAGCAGCGGGGTAATAGCTGGTTTAGGAGCGCTGGCAGTTTTGCTGGCAATTATTTTACGGGAAATCTACGAAAAATCGGTGATTTCCTAGCTTTATTTAAATCCCCTTGACTTTCTCAGGTTATATTACTAAAATTGAACAAACAGGTATAGAGAAAAAGCCGCTGAAAGGGTCCTCTGGACGTTTTTTCGGCGGCTTATATTAGATAAAGATATTCGGAGGTAACTTTTTATGGCGTTAAAGAATCGAATTGCTTCATTCGTTGGAATCCCGGTAGTCGTGATTCTTCTTTTCCTGATACTGACTCCAGGTTTGATTTATGCTCAAACCGCCAGGGGTATAAAACTTGTCCCGGATTTCACCAGCATTGTCATCAGTAAGGCAGATGAAGCCCGCCTCTCAATGAAGGTGGCTAATGCGGGTAAAGAGGGCGAGTTCGTTGACCTGCAAATAAACACAGTTCCAAGAGGATGGGAGGCCCGCTTTACTGACTTTAGTTTTAATGTCCGAAGCCTCTATGTCGCACCTGGAAAAGAGGCGGAAATAACCTTCCGGGCCAAACCGCCCGCTGATGTCACCGAGGGTGACTACACATTCCAACTTAAAGCGGTTACTCAGGATGGAGGGGTTCAGGACAACCTTAAGATCGTAATTGGTATCCAGAAGGAAGGCGCCACCACCGATAAGGTAAAGATGGTTACCCTCTATCCGGAGTTACGTACTCCCGCCGGAATCAGCATTCAGTATAATATAGACCTCACCAGCGAGGGAAAAGAAGACCGCACCTTTGAACTAATCCTCAAAGGCGTTCCCCAGTTGTGGACGACATCTGTAGAGCCGGCATACGAAAAAAAGCAGATTTCTACTATAAGCCTGAAGTCCGGTGAAACCAAGGGGGTAAATATAATACTTACCTCTCCCGACAGGCAAGCGCCCGGAGAGTTTCCATTTACCTTCCAGGCCCGTTCAGGTTCTGTTCAGCAAACGCTGGAACTCAAGGTTGAGGTAAGCGGTAGTTATGATATCACAGTGGCCACTCCAACCGGCCGCCTGAATGCCGATGCTGTGGCGGGGCAAGAAAGCGTTATGACGTTGTGGGTGGGCAATACAGGTACTGCCGAAGTCAAAGGCATCTCTTTTTCATCTACCAAACCTGATGGTTGGGATATAAAATTTGAACCGGATAAAATAGATACTCTAACCGCCAGGGACATTAAAGAGATAAGTGTAAAGATAAAGCCGCCGGATAAAACTATTGCCGGCGACTACGTGATAAGTCTGAATGCTATGGGAGAACGGAGCTCAAGCACCAAGGATATACGGGTAACCGTAAGTACACCAACCAAATGGGGAGCGATCGGGGTAGGCATTGTAGTCGTCGTAATTGCGGGTCTAGTAGGTGTATTCGTGCGTTTAGGCAGGCGGTAAATCGTGGCAGTGCAGGCAGTTATTGATGCAAATAACCTGAGTAAGGTCTACGGCGACCTGGTGGCCGTTAACCGGTTAAACCTACAGGTTCAAGAAGGCGAGATTTTTGGTTTTCTCGGTCCGAATGGCGCTGGGAAGACTACAACTATCCTTATGCTGCTCGGACTGACTGAGCCAACTCAAGGTACAGCTAAGGTCTGTGGTTTCAATTGTTCCAGGGAGCCGATAAAAGTCAAGCGTCTGACAGGTTATCTTCCGGAAAACGTCGGATTTTATGGTGAGCTTACCGCCCGGCAGAACATGATGTATACAGCCCGCCTTAATGGAATCCCCGAAAAACAAGCTTCTACAAAAATTTCGGAACTGCTGGGATTGGTCGGGCTACCGGAGGTTGCTAATAAAAAAGTGGCTGAATTCTCCAGGGGTATGAAACAACGTCTGGGGATAGCCGATGTACTCGTAAAAGACCCAAAGGTAGTAATACTTGACGAACCAACCCTGGGTATAGACCCAGACGGCTCAGCCCGGATTCTGGAATTGATAATGGACCTGAGCCGACAGAGGGGGATAACCATTATGTTATCCTCTCACCTGCTGCACCAGGTGCAAAGGATTT
>Ga0209514_10007740_pt1 | contig 12542 bp, 15 predicted proteins | sample Subgrocontami58m_FD_187452 | JGI IMG/M metagenome (GOLD analysis project Ga0209514, IMG submission 187452) | Subsurface groundwater microbial communities from S. Glens Falls, New York, USA - GMW37 contaminated, 5.8 m (SPAdes) (version 3) | ecosystem: Environmental > Aquatic > Deep subsurface >...
CAAATGAAGAAGACTGCCATTTCACTTCTTGAATCATATCACCGCCTAATAAAAAAGGATTGAGCTGAGTATGCAATTCTTTTTTCACAAACACAACACCAATACCTGTTGGACCATATAATTTATGTCCTGAAAACACAAGAAAATCAACATCAAGCAAGCGAACATTAACAGCTATATGAGCTACTGACTGGCATGCATCAAGTAATACTTTTGCGCCAACAGCATGCGCCATTTGGCCAAGTTCAACAACAGGATTGATAGTGCCAAGCACATTAGACACATGAGTAAATGAAACAAAAACAGGTTTTTTTGCAATAAGTCTTTGCGCAGTAACCATGTCAAGCAAACCCTCAGAAGTAATAGGAATAAACTCAAGAATTGCACCTTTTTCTTCAGCTAACTGCTGCCAGGGCACAAGATTGCTATGGTGCTCCATTTCAGTTAATAAAATAATATCTCCGCGCTTGACATTATTTTTTGCCCAAGAGTGCATCACAAGATTAATTCCTTCAGTTGCATTACGCACAAACACAATCTCCTCAGGCAGTGCTCCAATAAATCCTGCAACAACATCACGACTATTATCATATGCCTGTGTTGCTGCAACACTTAACTCATACACCCCGCGATTAGGATTAGCATTTACCTGAGTGTAAAAATCATTCAATGCTTGCAAAACAATTGCTGGCTTTTGAGTTGTTGCAGCACTATCCAGATAAACTAATCCAGGCTGTTGTTCAAGCAGAGGGAACGCATTTTTACAATTTTCTTTATGAATTGATTCACCACTAAGCACTTGCATATGTCGGAAACCTCTTGTGTGAACACTATTGGCTTTAGCCTGTGGATGAACGCTGAGATTTCCGAGCATGCTCAAAAACCACCCTGCTTAGCAGGCCATAATAACACGCCACCTACTTCCGTAGGTGGTTTTTGACACAGCACCTCAAATGCAGTGTAAATGCGCGATTGCAAGAACTCACGAATATGCAACAGCTCACAGCTCTCAATCAAAGGCAACAAAAACCCTTCAGAAATAATACGCTGAGCTTCATGCAATGAAAGCCCTCGTGAGGTCAGGTAAAACAAGTGCTGTTCATCAAGTGGAGCAACAGTTGCTGCATGATAAGCTTTCACGTCATTGTTTTTGATTTCCAAACAAGGAAGTGCATCAGCTTTTGCATCTTTGCTCAACAACAACACATGCTGCCCAAGCCAGCTTGAAGAATTACATGCTGCCGGAGCAATGATCATGTTGCCTTTACAATATGATTTGCTCTGGTCAAGAAGAACACCCTTAGTAAGCACTGTAGCTTTTGTGTCAGGAGCTTGATTTACAACTTCATGAGTTAATGAAAAGGTTTGCGTAGCTTTGCCAATAAACAATTCAGCTTCATCAAGAGCTGACTTCATGGCAAGAGAAGTTGTGCGATGCAAAATATGAGAGCCAGAATCAGTGAATGCAATCACTGATTTAAGCACTGTGTTCTCACATAATTCACGAGTCCAGAGCACATTAGTTTTTTTATCAGCAGAACAATTGTAGACAAGAACACACTCAATAACAGAGTCTTTGTTTGTTTTCATAGAAATAATTGTCTTATCAGAAGAATTATCTTTAATCTGCAGCACAATTTTACACCTTGCTCCAGCAACTGTTTCAATCTCACAATTGCTTTCTATGTCAAGTTCAAGAACTTCTGAATCACGAACCATAATGCTCATCCTATGCTGCCCTCCATGTTGAGGTGAATTAGTTTATTGAGCTCAATAGCATATTCCATGGGCAATTCTTTGGTAAACTCAGAAATAAAACCAAGCACAATAAGAGCAAGAGCCTGTGTTTCAGACAAGCCGCGGCTCATCAGATAATGCAGCTGGTCAACACCAACCTTGCCAACACTTGCCTCATGACCAATAGTTACTTGATCTTCATCAATAAGCATTGTTGGATAAGTATCAGAACGACTTTTCTCATCTAACAATAAAGCATCACAGCGTACAGAACTCACAACACCAGGACAGTTCTTGGCAACTTTAAGCAAACCACGATAACTTGTTCTGCCGCCATCTTTGCACACGCTTTTTGAAACAATACGACTGCTTGTGTTTGGAGCAAGATGAATCGCCTTGCCTCCAGCGTCTTGGTGTTGTCCTTTGCCAGCATATGCAACAGAAAGAATATCAGCTCGTGCGCCTTTGCCAAGCAAAACCACGCTCGGGTATTTCATAGTAATTTTGCTACCCAAATTCCCGTCAATCCACTCAACAATAGAATTCTCATACGCAAACGCGCGCTTTGTGACTAGGTTATACACATCACTACTCCAGTTCTGTATTGTTGTGTAACGAATTCTTGCACCAGGCAGTGCAACAAGCTCAACAACAGCAGAATGCAAGCTGTCTGTGCTGTACACAGGTGCTGTGCAATTATGGACTGCAAATCCTTTTACCAGGTAGGTATTTGGTTCGCGAACAACTTCAAAATTGTAAACATTTCCAGAGTAAGTTATTCTCTCAATCTTTCTGATAGGAACAAAAAATGAGTTGCCTACACGTTTTACTGCAAAAAGCTTTTTTTGTTGCTGATAATAAATAACATATGCCTCTTTATGGGAAATAGACCTGCCATTCTTCATCATTTCCACAAATGCTTTACGCACATTAATGCTTGCAAAAATACCTTGACGCAAAAGAAGCTGCTGAATCTGATATGCAAGATAACGAGACACTGTCAAGGCTCGCTTAACAATTCCCGCTCTTTTTGAGGAAGAATACTCACTGCCATCACCTAAGTAATACGCATCAAGCAATATTTTTTGTTTAGCGGGAGGAAGATACATTAAGTCCTGACTAAGCAGTTTATGATCAGCATATTTTCTGCAGTGTTTTTTGCAAAAATCAAAAAGCTCACGCGAATACACTGTAAGCCTTAATTCATGCTTTTCAGGATTATGATATTCGCTGGGCAGTTTGCCACAGATTTTTTGAACTGCTTTTTTTGCATCATCAACAACTTCTTGTTCTTGATCGCTAAATGAAAGAACAACAGCTTCACAACCATTAATCATACCACAATGGCCTTCAGCAAGATAATAACCAAGAAGTTTTAAGTGCGCAGCTGATAATGAGATAGCATCCTGCTCAAAAACATTTATTGGAACAACAAGAAAATCACCCTTTGAAAGAGCACCTGCTTCAACAAATTCAGGAGTTGCGTTAATAAGTTTAGGCAGTGAAACATCGTTTAGCTTTCTATTCTTTCGTATTCCCGCAATAACTGTCTCTCGCTTTACTGCAAGAACAGGATGCTCAGGAGTAAGAGAAAACTGGTTTCCAACAGAAACAGGAGTTATATGCACTAAGTCTCCATTGTATGGACGAATCATTGTTTTTTTAACACTGGTTTTTTCACCAGCACTATTTATCACCACATTATTTTTTTGAACATCTTCAATAGGCATAAAACCTGACTCTCCAGCAATCAACTCACCAGCAGGCAGGCATCCTTCAATGTAGTGCACACTCGCGTCTTTATCAGCAATAATTAAAGTGCGCTCAAACTGTCCCATGTTTTGCGCATTAATCCTAAAGTATGCCTGCAAAGGAATATCAACATGCACTCCTTTAGGAATGTAAATAAATGTGCCCCCACTCCACACTGCACTGTTAAGCGCAGCAAACTTATTATCTCCTGGAGGAACAACCTTGCTAAACCATTGCTTAAACAATTCAGGCTGGGTTTTTAGCGCAGTGTCAGTATCAAGAAATATTACACCTTTTTTTTCTAAATCCTCACGAAGTTTGTGGTAGACTGTTTCAGATTCAAACTGCGCTCCTACACCACCCAAGAACTTTCTCTCAGCCTCAGGAATGCCTAAACGCTCAAAAGTATTTTTGATTTTATCAGGCACATCATCCCATGATTTTGCTTTACTGCCTTCAGGTTTAAGGTAATATATTATTTTGTCAAAATCAATTACTGAAAGATTAGCGCCCCACTCAGGCATTGGCTTTGCAAGAAACATTTTAAATGCTTTAAGCCTGAAATCAAGCATCCACGCAGGCTCATCTTTTTTTGCAGAAATCTGGCGAATAACATCCTCGCTAATGCCTGGCTTTGTTGAAAAAACTGCAGGAGTGTCTTCTTTAAATCCATATTTTTCTTCATACCCGGTGTTCAAGAACTGAAGCTCGTCAGTCATAAAGTCTCCACAACCTGTTCTTCTTTTAGCCAAGCATATCCTTTTTTCTCAAGCTCAGCAGGCAAATCTTTAGAACCACTCATCACTATTTTACCAGCAGAAAGAACATGCACTGCATCAGGATTTAAGTAATCAAGCATGCGTGCATAATGAGTAATCACTAAACAGCCAGTGCCAGATTTCTTGAGAACATTTACTGCATCACAAACCACTTTTAAGCTGTCAATATCCAAACCAGAATCAGTCTCATCAAACACAGCGTATTTAGGTTGAATCATCAAAAGCTGCAGCACTTCAGCACGCTTTTTTTCACCGCCACTCATGCCAGCATTTAACTGCTTATCAAGAAAATCTTTTGAAAGCTTTAGAATTGCAAGACACTCTTCTAAACGCTTTTTGAACTCAGCAGGAATTGATTTAGGATGCGCTGTTTTGTATGCAGTAAACAAAAACTGCCCGAGCTTAATTCCAGGAATTTCCACAGGATGCTGAAATGCAAGAAACAAACCAGCGCGAGCGCGTTCTTCAGGTGCAAGAGAAAAAAGTTCTTTATCGTCAAGAAATGTACTTCCTTTAGTGACTGTGTATGTTGGGTGGCCTGCTAAGGCAAAACCAAGAGTGCTTTTGCCAGTACCATTAGGACCCATAAGCGCATGCACCTCTCCAGGCTTTACTGCAAGTGAAATCCCACAAAGTATTTCTTTGCTGTTTATAGACACACACAAGTCTTTAATTTCTAACATGCAAGCACCTTCACTGGACGCACCAGTTCTTTGACTATTTTTAGAGTCTGAGCTATCTCTTCTCTGGTTGTGTAACGACCAAGAGTAAAACGCACAGCAGCATGAGATTTATCTTGGCTCAAGCCTATTGCAGCAAGCACATGACTTGATTTCATAGTTCTTGAGGTGCATGCACTACCTGTTGATGCGCAAATGCCATGCTCGCTTAATCTGAGAACAAAACTCTCAGCCTCACAATGAGGAAATATCACAGACACATTATTTGCCAAACGATTGATTGGGTGACCATTAAGAGTGCAGCCAAGAGCAAGAAGTTCTTTGACGAAAAAATCACGAAGTTCAATCAGACGAGAAACTTCTTGTTTGCAAAATAATTCAGAAATTTCCAAAGCCTTTGCAAAACCAATAATTGCAGCTACGTTTTCTGTGCCAGGCCTATGCTTTGATTCTTGCTCACCACCAAAAAGCAATGAAGTGAGCTGTACGCCTGAACGCACATAGAGCAGACCAATACCTTTAGGGCCATATACCTTGCTTGAATCAAGACTAAGCAAGTCAACACCAAGCTCTCTGACATTCAATGGCAAAAGACCTGCTGCTTGGCAAGCATCAGAATGAAACAACACATTACTCTTTTGGCAGACTTGTGCTATTTGCTTGATTGGCTGAATTGTGCCGATTTCATTATTTGCATACATGACTGAGCACAAAATAGTTTTTGAAGTAATAAAAGCTGCAACTTGTTCAGGAGTGATTAAGCCAAACCTGTCAGGCTTAAGATAGGTGACTGAAAAACCTTGTGATTCAAGATGCTGTAATGTGTGAAGCACTGCATGATGCTCAGTTGCTTGAGTGATTATGTGATTGCCTTTGTGTTTCAGACTTAGTGCAACACCTTGCAGAGCAAGATTTACACTTTCAGTACCAGAACCTGTGAAAATAATTTCATTGGAAAAACAAGAAAGCAATTTTGCAATAGACTGACGAGATTTTTGAACAGCAGCAGCAGCATTCTGGCCTTGTACATGCAGACTTCCAGGATTTCCATAGTGTTGTGTGAAAAAGGGGAGCATTGCTTCAAGAACACGTTCATCAACAGGAGTTGCAGCAGCATAGTCTAAGTATATCTCTTGCATGTTTATTCACCTAAATCCATTGCATTAGTTCGTGGTTCAGTGCCCTCTTCATAGGATTCTAACACTTCAATGATTTGTTGCAAATACCCCGCCGCTTGCAGCGACTGGGTGCGTAAACATATTGCAGGTATTTGCAACATTGAAGAACACAATCGCATAGTATGAAGATACCCCGCTCCGAACCAACAGGTGAGGAGTTGCGAGCCGAAGCGAGCAACCACTTGGGGCGCCAGCGAGTGAAACGAGTGGCGCAAGAACGTAGTGATTGCGATTGGGTTCTTCATTTCCTTGAATTTACACTTTCTTTCTGATTTTTGTGTGGCACTCATTTTTTTGCCTCAAAACATAATGTGCAATTAGCAGGCACCACACCGAGCAGCTCATGTACTCTGCACGTTGTTTTATCATTCATGGCAGATTTCAATAATAACTGCATCTCACGCACAGCTGACTGAGTGTCTACTACCTTATGTGCAGACTTAGCAATAGCAGCACACAGTTTTTTACCTAACTGAAAAGTTTTTGCACGCTTGCCATGCTTGTACTGCGAAACAGCAGCTTCAGTAATACCTAATCGCTTGGCAATCTCATTTTGCCCGAGATCATTCTTAGCCATTGCTTTTGCAAGCTCCATGCGAATAGCTGGCAGTACATAAAAGACTTCTACCTCTTGAGGCTGCAATAATGCTCTCCCACTCATACCAGCAATCTTAACAATTGTTAAGGTTATAAAGCTTACGGGTGATTTGTGACCGAGTTTGCTTGCCAAATCTTTATAAATTGTCACTCATTTGAGACAGACATGACACGCAAGATAAAATCTTTGAAGAAAATTCAGGCATTAGAAAAGCTCACTGAGGGAATGCTTGTGCAAATGACTCTTAAAACATGTGCTAAAATGACTCTGCTTGCAAGAGTGCATGTAACTCCTTTTCATGATTTTTATTATGGAAAACCTGTCCAAAGAGTGTATTACACTCTCAACATCATGAGAAGGCAATGGGATGTTGCTATGAACTATCCACGGACTGAAAACTCACGCTATGAATTTAACTGCTTTACAATAAAGCGCGTGCCAGAAAGCGCAGCAAAAGGATTAACTGAATCATATGCTTTTTTAGGAAAGCACTCTACTCCTACACGCAAGAGACCTGCTTATGATGTTCTTGACAAATTAGTCTTATGAATATAAAACCAAACAACACAGTGATCTAACTGCAAAACTGCGGGAGGAATCTGATTCAGTTTGCCTCAAACTTTTATGATAGCATACTCTTTAACACTTGTAGTGTGTCGTGGCAATCTCTCACATTAATGCATGGCAGGTGTGGAAGCATACATGCGTCATTGCCATTTGCATAAAGTGCGTCGCCAATAAAAATATTTGCAGGAAAGTCCTTCAGCGAGTAGCTTTTGTCCCAGCCTGTTGGATAAATATCAAAGCTTGTCTGGCCTCCAAAAACTGCAACACAACCAAACTCTTTTAAGAGGGCATTCAGGTCTGGCAAGAGGTTTTTCCTGAAGTTTGTTTTATGATCATGTTCTACAAATCTTTTGCGTTGTTCAATATCAGCACCTCTTCCTATGGGACAAAGATTTATTGCGCTTTCTCTTAATTGTACTTGTTCGCCTGCTGGTGTGAATTCTTTGAGAAAAGAAAGTGCGTGAAGTCTTGCTTGAATTGCTTTCATATCAACATAGTCATTCATGTTTTTTGTATAGGTTTTCTTCCACTCGCCAGTTTCTTGGCAATATTCATATTTTTGTGTCCCGTTAACTGGCAGGAGACAAAGATTTTTGTGAAAAAGAGTGCTGATCTGAGATTGAAGATATGAAAAAGTGCTTCCAGTAATAATTCCTATGCGGTGTTTTTCTAGAACACTAAGAATTGTTTGAGTCATTTCTTGAGTAATAGCTTGGCGGGGCGGTGTAATACAATTGTCAAGGTCAATGAGGAGAACAACCATTTATTTTCAGGTTTTGCGAGAGTAGATATGGTATGTGAATCTGGAGTATGGATTGAAGAAGCAAGAATTAAACTCTTCAACAGTGACAACGCAAAATATAAATATTACCTAAAGTGTATACTGGTATATGAACGACACTAAACCCCCGCTTATGTACAGCACACGAATTCAAATTCAAATGACTCCTGAAGAACGTGAAACAACACGACTTTACAAAAGAAAAAACCACTCAATAAATATCGTCTATCTTGCTGGAGCAGTTGTAATTGCACTAGGAACTTACTACGGATTAATCAAAAACAATGATCCCCCATCCAGCAATAAGCCCAGTAAACTTGAACAATACGCGCGAGAGTAGCACAGCACAACTTATAAATGCCTCAAGCTCATGCATAGTGTATGAAACCCAGACCAGGAGATATTTTGCTTGTTGTGCCATTAAAACGGCCTTTACGACTGCCAAAATTCACTCTAAACGCCCTCTTTGGCCTTGGCACAACACTTACCTGGAATGCAGCACATGTTGCATTATATACAGGAAAAGTTGTTGAACAAACACTTGCAAAAGGATTGCAAGCAGTAGAATTTGATGTGTTCATCAAGAACTTATCAAAAACATATTCCCAATTCTGGCTATATGCTGTTCGGCCAAAAAACGCAAAAAAAGAGAACACACAAAAGCTAATTGAATTGCTCAAGCCATATGAAACAATGATAATGCCCTATCATTTCATGCACGCAATCAAATTAAAACTGTTGAACATAACACGACAGCTCACCAACTGGGGCTACAAGATCGCAGAACCATTTGAGTTAGTTACAGCAGTATGCTCAACATTCACCGCATTTGTACTAAAAAAAGCAGGCATTGATATAGGAAGAAGAAGTAGTCTTGCATTTACTCCGGGAACATTTCTAAAAAGCAAAAAATTCAAAACAGTAAAAAAAACATTGTATAGTGAAGGAAAGGTTGAACGAGAAAAATCTTCATAAAAGTTTGATTTTCCTACCGGTCTTGAGCGAGTATCAGCGAGCGATGACCGGTGGTGCGTGAGATTTTCTTAGGAGAGATAGTTTCATCAAAGGAAAATCAAACCCAAGAAGAAAAAAACCGACCCGAGCTGCCCATCGCGAGCAGCCACAAGTGTTGCTTGCAATCTTGAATAACAAGTTACAAGCTACGAAACAGGGTTGAGTATGAGCCCGCAGGCGATCACCGGTGATGGTCGGTTTTTGATTGACAATTATCTTGCAACACCAATACCAATAGTTGTTTTTTTAGGTTTATTTCTATTTGGCGAAAGTGCGTCTTCAAGATTTTTTAGTTTTTCAGCATTTCCGAAAACATCACTCTCAATAACATAAGCCTGTCTAAGACAATTTATTCCGCCTCTGACATTTCCATCAAGCGATAGTGCTTTTTTAATGTCTTCAGTAGCACGATTCAGCCAAACTTGAGGTGTTTGTGTTGCGGAAAAATTAATAAATCCTTCTAGAGGTATATCAACAATCATCATTCTAGAGCGAGCTATTTTAAGATAAACCACGCCTCTATTAAGATAAGCTTCTGCATTTTCATTTTTTTGAACCAAATTATTTGCTTCTTCATATGCTGATTTATATTCTTTAGACTGTAGCATTTTATTAACTTTCAAGTCTAACTGTGGTTCTTGTAAATAAATAGGTACAGGTTTTTTTGATTTGTAAATGACCGAGTCATAATCCACAAAGAAAAACACAAATCCCATCAAAGCAGCACCCAGACCCATAACATAAAAAACTAGATTAGATGATTCTGGTTCATAATCATTGCGTTTTATCATACACTCCCCATTCAGTGACTAAAAGCATTGAAGTTTATTAATGTTGCTTAGAAATTGGGTGTTAATTTTTCAGTACATGTCCGTTTAAAAAATCTACTATTATGAATATATTATATGACCAAAGCTCTTAAGGGTTGCGGAAGAGCGTCTGAAAGATTCTTTATTGCTAATTTTCGTAAAAATAAATTAAACTTATAGCATAGTACTTTTTTCAAATACTGATACGCTTTCAAGAACTTCTGATTCTTTAACATACAGATCACCTATTTTTTTAAACTGGCGAGCTGCAAGAACACCTTCAAGCAATGGATTGGGATTGTGAACTTTAACAAGTGGTGAATACAGTTTAAGACTGTCTTGAGTACTTGCGTGCGAAGGAGATGCATCTACATAAACTAGCGTCTTAAAAAGTTCTTCAATATGATGCACGAGTCCATGAAAACCTGCAATAGAAAGCAGTATTTTTAATCCATGATGCTCAAGAATACTTGCCTCTTTTTTGCTTAATTGAAGTCGGAACATTTTTTTCATTTGTTTAGAAATACTTTTGCAAGAGGCATAATTTGCTAAACCAGCCTTACCAAATTCATATAGTGTAGAAGATAGAGAAGCATTGCAACGCAATGCAATAATTGTTCCTGCTAAACCACATGATGCGTTCACAGTATGATCCAAACGCAGATTATGCAACAAAACATTACCTAACTTCCCTCCTGAACATGAACCGCCAATATACAGGGGGTGCGAAAGTTTTACTCCACCTAGAAGATTATGATATGTTGAAAGATTATAACTAAATTGCGCATCAATAGAACCTGTTGTTTCAAGAACTCTTTCAATACCATCAACACCCAACTGTTCATGGTTATAGGTCCAGACAAACAAGTTCTCAGTCATGTTCACTCACAAATTCTTAAAAGAAGAAAGAAGTTTATAAGGGTTTTGTGGACTGTACACAATTAAGAAGTTCATTGCTGCGCAAACCACAAAAAATGATGTAACACCATTTTTAAGAACTACAACAGATTCACACGAATTATGGTGAGAACTATTAATGAAGTGCTAAAACCTGAAGAAATACAGTCAATTGAAAAGTTTAACAAAGACATGTGCGATCCCTATTCTGCATGGATTCTTAACAAAGCACTTCACATAGAATGTGTTGCAGTGGACGAAAAGATTGATGTTTCAACTTTTGAGTCAGTAAAAAGAACACTGCCTAGGAAAAAACAAAAAGAGTATAGTGAGTTAGCAAAAATAAGACGCAACTACCTTCAAAAGAGAAACTTAAGAGAACTCATACTCACAAATGAATTGCGTCTACGTGAACAAGATATTTATATTCACAAGTATTTTCTTTCAGAGAAAATGGGATATGATGTTGGACTCCTTGCTTCATCAGCACACTGGCTTAGAGAACAAGGAAAAATGTTTTATGACGCAAGCACAGCACAACTTGCAGAAGAAGACATGGCATTTCAATGGGAAGGACTTGAAAAAGCAATAGTTGTATTAAACTATAATCAAGAAAAACAACAAACATGCTATGTTGTTGCATTTAAAGAAGATGTCATGTTAGAGGAAGGACTTGCACAAGTAATCGGCGGAGTAACAAAAGACTTGCTTAAAGTCACAGAAAGAGCACGAATTGTTCGAGAAAAACTCAGCAAAATATATTTATCACACCATTTTTTAATACTAAAATAAGATTTCAAAGCAGACTAAACTTAGCTTTTCGCTTGACAACACCATTGCACTAAAAACTCTCTTTAACGACATTTTAATAACAATACACCTTATTTGAAAAGTAATACTTATATAGTTTTAACTCAAAACAGCAATAGTGAACATATGACTGAAGAAACAACAACAGTTAACTGCAATTTTTGCAAAAAACAAATGCAAAGCCCAGCTAATTCAATTAACAAGAAACAAATGTGTTATGAATGTTTCTGCACAAAAGAACACACTGATACAGCAATAAAAGAATGCTACATTGAAATTCCTCAAGATGAGTTTATAGAAGAATTTGCATCAACACTTGCACAAGATATTGTTGAACGAGCATTTCCCACCTTGTGGAAGACAAGAGAAAACACCTATAAAGATCTCTCTACAAAAGATCTTGCTCAAGAACTATTTGGACAAGGCGCATATTTAGGAATAAAATCATTTATGCAGACAACAAAGGAATGGAACGAAGGGCGAAAACCTCATGCCAGAAGAAAATCTTGAACAATCTAAAGGAATTGAGCTTGTTGATGAATACGCAAAACTCCATGCACAATCAGCACAGTTAGAAAAAGAGCTTGAAGCAATTAAAACAAAACTGATTAGTTTTGCGCAGTCAAAAGGAGTTAAGTTCATACGTGGGAGCACTAAAACCGCATCACTCAATTCATACGCACTTGTTTCATTTCCTCCGAAAGCTGACCGAGGTTATATTGATAATCTCATCAAAGAACAAAAACTCTGGGAACAACTCTCAGAATTAGACACGCACAAACTCGCAAAAGCACTCAAAGAAAACAAATTGCCGGAAGAACTCTCACGAGAATTAAAACTAATAGTGAAAAAGAAAGAAATGTGGAGAGTGATTTTAAGCTGAAAGAGATGGAGAATTAAAAAAGAACTGAAAAGAGTTTAAGAAAGAACGCCTGAACCA
>Ga0209514_10007742_pt1 | contig 12541 bp, 11 predicted proteins | sample Subgrocontami58m_FD_187452 | JGI IMG/M metagenome (GOLD analysis project Ga0209514, IMG submission 187452) | Subsurface groundwater microbial communities from S. Glens Falls, New York, USA - GMW37 contaminated, 5.8 m (SPAdes) (version 3) | ecosystem: Environmental > Aquatic > Deep subsurface >...
AAACATATACGGCGTATATGTTGAGAATTTTTCACAAAGTCGGAGCCGCCATAGGAAAATTGCAGTAGAATAATAATTACGCAGTGGGTCTTTTAGCTAAGCAATTTTTAAAGCGTCCAATAAAATATTTTGTTTGGGATTCATCATTAAATTAAATAAAAATTTATCACCAACTTCCTTACGTTCCTTATATTCATCCACCGTTAAATGAGTATAGTTGAGTTCGCTCCCAGTTTTTCTTTGATAATGATGTAAAGCTTTTTGAATAGTCGCGGCAGAATTCCCGTCAGAAATAACCAAGAGATCCACGGGAAACTTTTCATCGGCTGAAAAACGACCAGATAAAGAAACGTATTTTACTCCCGGCAAACGAGTCAGTGAATTTAAAATATCTTTTTCCGAAGACAAATTTGATTTTTCCACCAAAGACTGAACTTCTGGTAAAAGATAAAATGTTTCATTTAGTTTATAAAATTTTTTCTGTCCCTGATTTTCCGATAAAATAAACCCAATGTCTTCTAAATTTTGTAATTCACGTCTCACGGCATTCAACTGCATATCAATCGCCCTCACGATTTCCCTAAAAAAAGCCGCTTCGCCTTTAGTTAAAGTCAAACAAAAATACTTCAATAAGGCGACCCGCGTTTGTGATCCAAAAAATTGCTCAAGCATATTTTTAAGTGTATCAAAAGGTTATACAGTTTGTAAAGCCCCCGCTTGTTGATAAAAAAAGTTAGACTATTCCCTCTTAAGAGTATGCCCGCTATAATGATATGCAAGGTATGTCAGGTAGTGAAAAGTCGCCAAAATCATACTCTTTAAGTTTAAAAAATAGCTTTTATGGAAAATGAGCTTTATGCTATGTTTAATTATAATATGATTTTAATTATAAATTTTTTAAACTGGCGACTTTCTACTACCTGATATGCATTTTACAGCTTCTGCCATTACTCAAGACCGCTGGGACAAAAGCGGTTTTGGCGTGGTACATTTGGGTCACAATAACAAAGAACTAATCTTTGGACTTTCTTGCACTTCTTTCAATGAAGCTCTCTGGAAACAAGGGATTAATTTTTTTAATGTTTGGTTAGAAAAATCTCATGTTAATTTGGAATCAATTTTAAGCTTATGGAATAATCTTTTAGACGAAGCCAAAGCTGAAGAAATTTCCGCCTTTTGTTTAACGGGTGAAGATAATGAAGTTGCTTTTAGTCTTTTAGGTGAAGCCGGCTTATATTTTTTACAAACTACGCAGATATCTGGAATTATCGAAGGCAAACAACCAAAAAGATTTCAGCAAATTTTTCGTGGATCGCTTATCCCAGACAGTTTAATCGTCGGCGGAACATACGCGATGATGCGTCTGATTCCCCAAGAAACAGTTAAAGAACTTTTTCGTCGCGCTCACAGTCAAAATGAATGTATGCGTTTGGCGCAAGAAATGAGTCGACGTTATGATTTTGCTCTACCCTTGCTCACAGTCGCGGCCAGTTTCGAGGCGGCTCAAAACATTATGTTGCCACAATCAGCCCAAACAATGCCATCACGGGTCGTTGTTGAGAGTAGTCGAGAACTATATGGACCAACAAACTCCGCTCCGACCCAACCGCCTCGCGCTCGATTACTTAACAAAAAAAACTTACTCACCGCCTGGCCAAAATTCAAGAAAATTTTTGACTCGGGAAAAAACTATTTACCATATTTTGTTCGAGCTCTTAAGAGTTTTCTTAAATTTTCTTTATTGACTATTACCTATATTATTTTCTTTATCAAAATTGTGTCGACTAAAATTTGGTTTTCCCTTAAGACCTTAAGACACATTGGACAAATCATAATACACAAAGATATCCCCTGGGCGGATAAAAAATCAGAGTTAAAAAATATTAACGCTAAGTGGTGGCTTAAAAAAAGGGAATGGTATAGCGCTCTGCCTAAAACTAGTCAAATTTCCCTTGTCTTGGTGGTCATAATCTCGGCCTTATTAATTTATAGTATTTTTTCCTTAATTAAAAAAAATCAAACCGAAACAGATTTGACCGCGATCAACGCGACTTTAAGCGATATTGATAATAAAAGATCGTCAGCTGAAGCCGCCTTAATTTATGATGACAGCAATCGCGCTCGTGGCTTAACTCAAGAAGCGCTAGTTTTAGTAGAACAATTACCGCAAAATAATTCGGAATATAGGGCTAAATACGATTTATTAAAAAGAGACTTAACGGCCTTGCTTTTAAAAACCGAACACCTCAACATATTAACAGCGCCCATACAACTTTATGCTTTAAATGAAACAGCCCCGCAAACCTTAACTCTTTTTAAAGGCAATCTTTATGGATTAGAAAAAAAATCTGGTAAAATTTTTATTTTTAATATCAAAAATAAAACAATTCAAACCCAAACTTTTTCCGAATTAAAAGATGCTCTAAGGATTTTTAATGACGGCCAAAATTTAATGATCATTAAAGCGCAAGAACTTTTCCGTTTACAAACAAGCCCGCTCGCTCTAGAGAAAGCTGAACTCAATAAAAACGCTGGCGAAAGCTTCGCGGCCATCGATGTTTATAATAAACGATTATATTCTCTCTTGTCGCAAAGTGGAAAAATTTTACGTTTTGATCAAACATTGTCCGGTTTTAGCAAAGGTCAACTTTGGGGCAATCAAACCTTTGCCCAAATAAAAGGCGGCGTCAGTTTGGCCGTTGATGGCACTTTATTTGTCCTGCAACCGGATGGCCGTTTGCTTAACTGTCAAAATGGTCAATGTTTAGAAATGAGCGTCAAGTCTATTGATCTGGTGGCTTTAAAACCTGAAGAAATATATACGACAGCCAATAGTAAATTTTTATTTTTACTAGCGCGCGCAAACAAGCGACTGATTGTTTTGGATAAACAAGGTAAAGTTGTGAGTCAATATAGCTCACCTTTATGGGAATCCCTGCAATCGGTACAGATCGATGAAACTTCAAAACGCGCTTTTATTTTGGCTAATAATAACATTTACGGAATAAATTTAGAAAATCTGAAATAATTTTAAATAAATTGGTGTAGACAGAGACATCTGATAGAATATACTTATGATTAAAAAAACATTTTACATAACACTTATAATAATTTTATTTCTAGCGCCAATTTTAAGCTGGGCGCAAGTTAATTATAATAATCTTATTTCAAATGAAGAATTTTATAATGCTCAAGCTTATACTTTAAACGATGTTCAAGATTTTCTCTCGCGTCAACCCGGGCAACTTAAAACTTTTTTCGATCCCACAACCGGTCGCACGGCGGCACAAATAATTTTTGAAGCTGGACGCGATTGGACTATTAATCCCCAAACTCTTCTTGTCACTTTGCAAAAAGAACAAAGTTTAATTGAAGATCCTGATTTATCGCAAAAACAAATCGACTGGGCCACTGGCTATGGCGTTTGTGACAGCTGTTCTATGGACGATCCCGGCCTTCAAAAATTTAAGGGTTTTTCCAATCAAGTCAATTTTGCCGCGCGTCTTTTTCGTCGCTACTTTGATAACCCAAATCTTTATGGGATAAAAATTGGAGAAACAAAAACGATTGATGGCTTACCGGTGACACCACAAAATGCCGCTACCGCGAGTTTATTCGTGTATACCCCGCATTTACATGGTAATGAAAACTTTCGAAAAATTTGGGATCGTTATTTTACTTTAACTTTTCCCGACGGTTCGGTTGTCCAAGTACCAAATGATAAAAATATTTATCTGATTCAAAATGGTCAACTTCGTATTTTTAAAAATAAATCAATATTTTTATCACGAAGTTCAGAAAAAAATATTTTGCCAATTACAGTTTCCGATTTTAATAAATACGAAAAGGGACCCGAGATTAAATTTGCACCTTATTCTTTAGTTCGTGTACCAAAAGGCACGGTTTATTTGTTAGTCAACGAAAACCTTAAACGTGGCCTAGCTTCAAAAAAAGCTTTAAAGGCCTTTGGCTTTAATCCCGCCGAAATTGATGACGTTAAAGTGGAAGATATTGTAGATATTCCCGAGGGCGCGCCCTTAAGTGAAAAATCACTGGAACCAGTAGGGCAACTTTGGCAAAATAAAAAAACTGGCGGTATTGCCTTATGGCGCGACGGTTCGCTTCACCCCATTTGGAGCCGTGAAATTCTTAAAAATAATTTTAACTACTGGCCAAAAAAAATTATTGACGAAGTCACTTGGAATAAATACAGTCTAACCGAACCAATTATTTTTAAAGATGGCACTTTACTTAAAGACATAAAAGAAAGCGCGGTTTATGTTATTTCTAATGGCACCAGACGACCGATTGTAGATGAAAAAACTTTTACTCGCCTTGGTTATAAATTTGAAAATGTTGTTGAAACTGAATCATCCGCTGTTGGCCTACATCTTTTAGGCGATCCAGTCAAAGTAAATTAGGGATCTAAATAACTTAAGATTGTTTCGTTGCTTCTTTTCTCATTATAATAATTTATAATCTAAAATCTAAAATTTATAATTTCTTATGATTTCATCTTTATCCCTCGCGCCTTTTGCCAGTCATTTACTTTTAGAACTTGACCCTCAAGCTGAAAATAAATACGAAAAAACATGGCAATCAATTCATCATTTAAGACAAAATATTATAAACGACGGCGCCGATCATCTCTTGCTACTGTCGCCCCAAACTCATAGTAATGCCCATACTTTAGGCCTGGCCCAACATAAAAACTATACTGTTTCTTTGCAAAAACTCGGCGGTCAAGAACAAACTGAAAAAATTAAAGGCGACCTAGCTTTAAACTATCGTTTAAAAGAAAAGCTCGAGAGTTTAAATATTCTGGCTTTAGAAACCAGAGAACTATCGCTTTTAGAAAATGCTGGCTTGCATTTTTTCTGGCCAGTTATAAAAAAATTAAAATTCATGCCTTTTGTAATAAGACATACTGATGCCGCCAAACTTTTTTCTTGGGGACATATTATGGGTAATGCCTTAGCAGATTTTTCAGAAAAAATCGCTTTAGTGGGTTTAATTGAACTAAGTTTTCCAGCCAATAAAATGTTAGCGGGTTTAGCGCACAAATGCGACCAACGAGTAATTGAAGCGCTTAAAACCAACGAGCCGAAGAAGCTTATTAAAGCGCTTTCTTTGGAATATAGCGCCGTTAAAGATGGCAGTCGCGGAGTCGTTATATTTATGATGGGGATAACTCAAAATTTACCCGGACATTGGGAAATTTTATCCAACGAGCTGGTAGCCGGCCAAAGAACCTTAACCGCTCAATGGCAATTTTAAAAAATAACAGCGGTCGCCTAAGGCGACCGCGGAAGAATTTCAAATTATCAGGAAAGTTTTTAAACTTTCAAGATTTCAAGGGTCACTTGCGGACCGCGGCGAAACGGTCATCCGCATCCCAACCACCATCAAACCAATGCAGATACAGCTCGCGACCGCCACCATCGCTGCTAAGAACCGGCACAACGCGACTGCCACCGAAGCTACGCCACACGGAACCAAGGGCAACAATAAGATATTTCCTTTGCATTTCTGGGTATTGCTCGCCTAAGGCACACGACTCGTGTAGTTCAGCTGGACGAAGTCCTTCTTTAGTAAGTTCAGTAATGATATCATCTGAACTTATTAGTCTATTGAAATGCCTGATTTCAATATCAACGGAGGCCGTGCCTTTTCGTTGCGATGGAAAATGTTCGGAGGTGATGTCCTTATCAGACCATTCATACTTCCCAAGTTTGACGGCTTCTTCTACAGATAGGTCATAATTGACCTTGACCCGATAGACATTGGGGGGCAGTTTTGTGACAAGAGCTTTATCCTTGGTTTTATTTTCCAGAGACAAAACCCTTTTATCGGGTTGAGATAAAACAGCGGTAGAAATAAACAGTATGGCCAGTAGGCTGATTAATAGATTTTTCACGAAAAACTCCTTTTTGTTGAATATTTAGTGATTTATGGAACATTTTTGATTATTGGCTTCACTTTAACATTGCTTGACAAATTTGTCAAGGGCTTGTCCAGTTAACGCCTATGGGCATTTGAACATTTTTTATTCCAAAAAAAAATAATTTGCGACCAACTTCTAAAAGCTATAAGCTAATATCACTTGTATGGGCATTATACCAATATTATTCTAGATTCTATCCGTCAGCTGACGGACTAAATTCCCTATACTAACTTTATGATTATTAAAGTCTGGCCGTTAGTAGATTTGCCTCGCACCGCTCCTGCTTACTATTCTTATGAAACTGCCGAAACTATTAATCCGGGAACATTACTTAAAGTGCCGTTTCGGAACAAAAAAGTCTGGGGCATAAGTTTGGGCCCAGACCCTGCGCCACCAATCAACATTAAATTGAGCGCTGTGATAAAAGTTTTTCCAGAATTTATTTTGCCAAACTGGCTTATGGAAAGTCTTAATTTAACCAGTAAAATTTTTTTAACTACACCTATAAATTTAGCGACTGCTATTTTGTCGCCTTGGCTCACGCAAAAACCACCACTTTTAACCATCCCAAAAAATCCATTTTCGACCACTTTACCGAAAACTACTTTTATTAGAAATAGTCGTTCCGATTTTTCTTTATTAGAAAAACTTTTAGCCCATAAAAAAACTCTGGTTTTATTTCCAACCGTCGCCATCGCCACTGCCAGCGCCGCTTATTTTAAAAATAAAAATATTATACTTTTAACTGGCGCGGAAAATAAAAGCGCTTTAAAAAAACTTTGGTTAAAAAATGAAAGCCCTGAATTATTTTATATTTTTGGGACAAGAGCGTCGCTTTTTTTCCCCATTACTAATTTAAAACAAATCATTGTCTGGGAAGCGTCTCATCAAAATTATCAAGAACCCGACCGACAACCTTATTTAAATTATCTTTATTTGGCAGAACTTGTTGCCCACCAGAGAAATTGCCACTTATTTTTAACCGGACCATCTTTACCCTTAATAAGGGCCTCTCAACCCCTACTCCCAGCCCCTGCTTTCAAAAAACCAATCTTGGTCGAAGGCGCTAGCACCAATATTAATCCCCTCTCACCTTCACATTTAAATTATCTGGACGAAGCTTTAGCTCAAAAAAAATTAGTTGTCATTTATCATAACCGACTTCAGAGTAAATTTACTTATCACTGCCAAACTTGTCATCATCTATTTTATGAAAATAAAAAAAACTGTCCCATCTGTGAGAGTTTAAATATCTCTGCTTGGCCCAACCTCACTCAAGAAGAAATCAAGACTCAACTAAAGTTGTCGTTTCCCGCTCAAACGATTTTTACTTTAACGGATAAACCACTCTTGTTGCCACCTGCCTCTGGCGCGATAATTTTAGCGACTTCGTCTTTATTTACCCAACCCTTGCCTTGGAAAAAACAACTGGCTTGCCTCTGTTTGCCTAGTTTAAGAAGTCTCTCTTCTGATTACAGTTTCAAGCAAAGCGAAGATTATTACCATAATCTCTGGCAATTAGCAGACCTCGCCACTTCAACCAAAGCAACTTTTATTTTGGGTTTAAACAGTAAAGACTTCCAGCCCTGGTCAAAAATTTTTCTACCTGAAGACGAAAAGATTTTTTGGTCTGATCTTTTAAATGAAAGAAAAAAATTCGCCTACCCTCCTTACGAGGTTTTATGGCATTTTTCTTTGGACAAAATGCCAGAGTCAGAACAGCTTGTTATAAAAAACTGGCTCAATGAAAAACTCGGTCGACACACCCCTAAACTTCCAGAAAATATTCATTTAAAAATTGCCGACCATATGCGACTCGCGTGCGAAGTTTGGCCCAAAGAAGCTAAAAACTTGCCAAAAGTAATACCAGCGGGATATAATCTTTATTATGAGTTTGCTTAATCTACCACCACTTGAAAATAATAATTTATTAAAAAAACCGTCCAGAGAAATCTCGCCGGCTGAAATTTTATCAAAAGAATTTCAACAATTGATAGCCGATATGACTGAAACTATGCGCTATTGGCGAGGGGTTGGACTAGCTGCCGTTCAAATAGAAAAACCTGTCCGACTTATTATTGTTTTTAATAATGAAGGTGATGTCTATCCTTTATTTAACCCGCAGATCAGCCACTTAAGTAAAACTAAAGATAAACTTATTGAGGGTTGTTTGAGCTTACCGGGCGTGGAAGTTAAAATCGAACGACCCGTGGGCATTACTGTAGAATATTTAAACGAAACAGGCGAAAACAAAACAAAAAAAGTTGCCGGCCTTGAAGCCCGCATTATTCAACATGAAGTTGACCACACCAATGGTATTATAATTACTGATCACGGCCCAAGTTTAGCCCAAAAAGACAAGCACCACAAAATGTAACTGTCGTGATTTTAATTTTTTAATAATAAATTTTTAAGAGCTATTATTGCGTCTTTTTCTTTTTCAATGCATTCCCTATAAAAAGTACGTTGTTTTACCTTTATTGCTCTTTCCGCCAAACTTTTAAATTCCTCTAAACGTTTTTCTCTAAAAGCAATTTTGTCAGGCACATCCATTTGATCAAAACTACCATCAATTATAAATAAATTATCACTCACCGCACTTTGCTCATTTTTATTTATAACATCATGTCCATTATGTTGCGGTAAATTCAATTCAATATCTAATCTTTCCATATTAAAACAAATTAATAAAAATTTACTTTATTCGGCCTTTGTCTGTCACCCAAAAGCCAAGATACTTACCTAAAGCCATTCTAGTTTGAGCGTCTAAAGCTGGCAAGGAGCCAAAAATTATCAAAGTGACAGGCAATAAAATCCACTGCAACACCATAAAAGCCCACGAGCCTAAACGATTGCGCCGACGATTAAAAGGCAAAAATGTCAAAAAAACGACCGATAAAATAGCTGACAAAACCATACCGGCTCCGGCTAATTGCATTAAAAATTGCAACAAATCAGGGGCATTCGTGACGACTACAGATGCCTGACCATAAGTCCAAATAACTCGCAAGGGCACATAGCCCAAAATAAAAATTACTAAAGGGGCGGTGGCCCAAGAATACATCCCTTCAAGTTGTAATAACAACAACCGCCATTTTTGAGCGGATTTAATTTTTGGCCGATTTTTTAACTGCCAATAAGTCCAAGCTAAATTTTCAATCCCCCAAGCCCAACGTTTTTGTTGTTTATAAAGATGCCGCAGACTCTGCCCCCAACTTTTTGTCATAACCGTATCCATCGACAGTGGCAAGAACAATGGTTCCACCCGATAGTCGCCATCATAGTGCATAAAGGCCTGTAAAAAAATCCGCGAATCCTCACTCACAATATCTTTTTGCCAAAAACCTACATCGACCAACATTTGAAACGGCATACTGTGAGATGAAAAAGTAAACAAGCGATCAGACCGCGTTAATTCTGACAAGAGCCAAAAAGTCGTACCAAAAGCCGAAACGCGCACGATGCTGGAAGACTGCCACATATTGTTGTGATATAAAACCAGCGGTTGAAAACTCGCGCGCAAAGGATTTTTGACTGTTAAAAAACGATGCGCTAAATAAGCTGTATATTGCGGGTGAAGTTGTGAATCCAAATCCAAGCTTGATAACAAGACTTTTTTGTAATCGATATTTTGTTCGTCCAGCCAAGCTTGAATGTGAGTGCCGGCATAATAAATATTGCTACCTTTGCCCCTAATTTCTCCCGGCAGGTTATCCGGATGCCAAACGATCAAAAAATCAAAAAACCTATCGGCAAAATCTTTTTTTATAAGCTCAAGATCATTGCCAAAAACAGCGCGCTGGCGTTCTTCACAAGCCAACACCACCACCATTTTTTTATGGTCATAAATTTGCGCGGCAATTTTTTCTAAACTTTCGCGTAAAACCTCGGTACTTTCTCCAGCCGAGGGTAACAAATAAATCTGCCACAGCTGAGAGCTCTCTTCTTTATAATCATCTTGCAATTTTAACCACCAAGGCGTTTTCACCGCTCGCGCCAACTTAAACGAAGAGGCCAAGACAAAAATAATAAAATACAAAACCTTACACAACCAATAGACGTCGTAAACTATAACTAAACGAATCGCCCAAATTGGCGCTAAAAACGACAAAAAAATCACGGCCAAGATCGTGGTCCACGAAAAGACCGCTGGAAAAATTTCCCACAGCCGATACTTAAAGGGTCGTGGCCAGGGTAAAGACCAACGGGCTTGCCGCTCGGCCGCTACTTTTTGGACATCTGAAAAAGACATCGGTTTAATTAGGTCTTATCTTCTGGCAGTAAAAAATTTGTCGCCAATTTTGAATGGCCAAAAAAATACTGAACCAGATAGTATAAAGCTAAGGCGACCACCCCTAAAATAAAGCCAAAAAATAATGTCAACAAAATATCAGGACGGGCAAAACTGCGGGAAACTTGCGGCTCATCCACAATGCGGATACTCACACTGTCGCCGCCACCATGATACAAACTGCCTTTCTCCACCAAAGTTTGCGCCACGGCTTGCGCTAAATTAAGCGCCTCGACTTGGCTTGGACGAAATGTTTTCACTACGATCATTGAAACATCGGGTACGGTTTCCATGACCACATCTCGTTGCCAAATTTTTTGCCTGGCAACTTCGTCCAAGGGCCAAGCGCCTAAACTTAAACCACTGGCTTCAACTTGTTGAAAAAATAAACTGGTAGAAGAAGCGCTGGCTAAAGTTTGCGTTAGTCGGTCAGCCGCGCGCGAAGCCGAGAGGGCGTCGGAAAACTGGTCGTATTTTTGAATGACCAACAAAATTACTTTACCTCGATAATCTTTGGGCGCGACGACAATATAAAGACCAGCTAAAGCCAAAGCGACTACTCCCGCGACTAAAAACTTTTTCCACCGTTTTAAAAAAAGGTGTTTTAAAATCAAGCTCAAATTTTTTTTGTACATAACAGTTAAGTAAAAGAGTTTAAAATTTAAAAATTATTCAAAAGCTTCTTCTGATAACATTCTAGCAAATCCCGAGAAATCTATTAAACTGGCATAAACGGCAATCGTTTCCGCGACTAAACGGTCCTGACTATAAGCCCGTTCGACATAAGCTAAAAGTGCTTGCCCCATCAACGCGCGATACGTTTCGTCCAATTTATCCATCGCTTTCAATTTTTGCGCCAATGTCACCACACTACCCAAGGGAAAAAGCCAGCCACGCAAACCTTCACCATCCACTACTTCACGGTGCTCTGGAATATTGGATACCAGCACTGGCAAACTATAAAAAGCTGCTTCCAATAAACTAAAAGGCGTGCCCTCGGTGGAAGAAGCAGTAATAAAACTGTAAGCATGAAAAAGCAAACTATAAAGAATGAGCCCCTCTTGCTGACCCAAAAAATGCACCTGGGGCAGATCTTTAGTTAAGACATTCAATTCTCGCACATAGCGCGCGGAATAACTGCCAGCACCGATGATAATTAAAGGCCGACTAACTCCAGACATTTTGTAGGCCTCGATAATATGATGAACATTTTTATGAGCTAATAAACGAGTGACGACGATAAAATAGTCTTTGCTTTTTAAACCAAACTTATTTGCCAATTCCATTGGGGTCATCAACTTATCAATTTCCGGTACAACAATGCCGTAGTGAATTCGCGAGAGATTACGGCAACTCAAATTGCGGCAATGGGTGGACAAGTCATCAGAAATAGCCACGGTGTGATCGGGTAAACGACAAGCCGCGCGTTCGCCCAGCGATAACATCAGCCGACCAAACAAACCCCACTTACTATGAAATTTATCGCGACAATGAAAAGTGGCGACGACTTTCGCGCGTGGACATAAAATTTTAACTAGCCAAATAAAAAGCGCTGGCCCGACGCTGTTAATATGGATAATATCGTAATGACCAAAAAAAGCGGCGTGTAAAATCGTCAAAACCGTGTTGGTCGCGGCATCTAAATTTTTTGTTCTGATACTAGGTATGGGAATAATTCGCACCCCTTGAAACTGACCGTGGTCATTTTTAACATACCAACTGCGACCATAAACTGTCACATCATAACCAATCTTGGCCAAACCAGTGGCTAAAACCTCTACATATCTTTCCACACCTCCAATGGTGCAAGGAATTCCTTTTTGACCGATAAACGCGATTTTCATATCAGTTAGTAGAAAGTCGCCAGTTGAAACTACTTAATTTCATAAATCTACTTAAAATATAATAAAACATATCAGGTAGTAGAAATTCGCCAGTTTAAAAAATTTATAATTAAAATCATATTATAATTAAACATAGCATAAAGCTCATTTTCCATAAAAGCTATTTTTTAAACTTGACAAGTATGATTTTGACGAATTTTCACTACCTGACATATCAGGTAGTAGAAATTCGCCAGTTTAAAAAATTTATAATTAAAATCATATTATAATTAAACATAGTATAAAGCTCATTTTCCATAAAAGCTATTTTTTAAACTTGACAAGTATGATTTTGGCGAATTTTCACTACCTGACATATCAGGTAGTAGAAATTCGCCAGTTTAAAAAATTTATAATTAAAATCATATTATAATTAAACATAGTATAAAGCTCATTTTCCATAAAAGCTATTTTTTAAACTTG
>Ga0209514_10007744_pt1 | contig 12538 bp, 11 predicted proteins | sample Subgrocontami58m_FD_187452 | JGI IMG/M metagenome (GOLD analysis project Ga0209514, IMG submission 187452) | Subsurface groundwater microbial communities from S. Glens Falls, New York, USA - GMW37 contaminated, 5.8 m (SPAdes) (version 3) | ecosystem: Environmental > Aquatic > Deep subsurface >...
AACCGCCATCGCGCCGGTTTCGACGCCTTGCTGTCCCGGATAGCTGTCAAGGTCGCCTGACGGCCAAGTAAGCGAGCGATCTGAGCAGGCCACGCTCCCTGTCATTCTGAACCCTGACTCGGTCGGGGTGAAGAATCTTAGGATGGACTCTGCACTGGGAAAGTCCTAAGATTCTTCCGCTTCGCGTCAGAATGACATAGGACCCGCTCTGATTCACCTACTCCGTGAAGCTGGACACGTAAGAATCGCTGCTTTCCGGGACGGCGGTGGCTACGGCGTCGCACAACGCTTTTCCTCAAGCGAGTGCTATGGAGTAGGATGGGATGCGTCGCCCCTACAGGCTGCTCCTGGCGAATCTGCTATAATTCACTCCGGAGGAACAGGCGAACGTCCTCGAGGAGTGAACATGGACGACGCAGCGGCATTCCTGGGTTCCAGCCAGTATTTCGCTGAGCTATCCCCCAAGGAACTGGAGGCGGTGGCGGCGGCGGTCTTTCGGCGCGCCGTGGACAAGAACGAGACTTTGTTCCTGGAGGGCGAGGAGGCGCAGGCCATGTACTTCATTGGGGAGGGAAGGGTCAAGATCTACAAGACCTCCCCCGATGGCAAGGAGCAGATCCTGCGCATAATGCACTCCGGCGAGTCCTTCAATGAAGTGCCGCTCTTCGATGGCGGGCCCAACCCTGCCTCCGCCACAGCTATGGAGCCCACGGTCGTCCTGGGGATGAGCAAGAAGGACATGTCGCGGGTGCTCCGCGAGCATCCCCAGGTAGCTATCAACGCGCTGAGGATAATGTCCTCCCGCCTGCGCCAACTTGTCTCTCTGGTGGAAGACCTCTCGCTACGCCAGGTGACCAGCCGTGTGGCCAAGATACTGCTTGACCTGGAGGCCGAGGCCCGACAGGACCAGCCGCTAACTCAGCAGCAGATGGCTGCCCTGGCGGGCACTGCCCGGGAGATGGTGAGCCGCTCGCTGAGGACCCTGGAGGCTGAAGGGGCCATCCGTCAGGAGCGGCGGCGCATCACTATCCTGGACCGGGAGCGATTGCGAAAGGTGGCATGGGGATAGGGGCGCCCGGCTGCAGCCGGTGCCGGTGCTGCCACAAATAGGCCAACCCCTTCCGAGTGTCGCTGGCCACCCGGGCCGGGTCATTGTGACTGATGCGGTACTTGAATAACCAGTAGGTGAACGCCTTGGACTCGTAACCGGAAAGGCCGTTTTCCTGGGCAAGGCCCCGCTCTTCCCTGAAGCGCCGCAGCAGGCGGTCCCGGCTGACTCCGTAGACTCGTTCGAAGCCCTCCTCGCCGGCTGTCCGCCGCTTGTAGCGGTGGAAGGGCATCGCTTCCTTCAAGACCTCGGCCTCCACCGCCTTCTGAAGGGCTGTTTCGACCTCCACCCCATAGTAGTAGTTGAGGTAGGCGCGGTACTTGGCCCCGCCCAAGAGCTGGCGGAACACGGGCCTGGGGATATCCAGGGGCGGACGGCCGTCTGCCAGGAAGGCGGACATCTCATTGCCTGGCGCGACACCCTCGATGTGGCGGCAAAGCCGTTGGGCCAGGAGGGGCCAGTCCAGGGCCTCACCTTCGATGAGGTAGTGGTGGACCAGGCCGCCGGCTTCCTCGTGGTCCAACTCCCACTGGCCCACCGCCTCCAGCAGGGCCACATACCAGTGCTTGCCCTGGGCCAGGGCCTCTTTCAGGCCGACTGCCGCCCGAGGCTCGGCCTGGGTGGGCATCGCCACAGGCATTCCGATTTCTGACCGCTTTCGCGCCATGTTCTTGTGCATCCAACCGTGCCTGTTCTATTGCTGACCAGGGGCGTGCGTACCTGGGATTCTCTCATCATCTATTATGCAAGAGCGCCAGCATTTCGTCCACCGGGAGAGTGTTCAGGATGTCGCCGGCCTGGCACCAGCCCCGCCGGGCCACGCCCACCCCGAACCTGGCCAGGCCCAGATGGGTCGTGTCGTGGGAGTCAGTGCTGATGACGAGCTTTACGCCCAACTCTCGCGCCCGGTAGACATGGCTGTCCTTGAGGTCCAGGCGCTGGGGCATGGCGTTGATCTCCAGAGCAGCGCCGGTGCGCCGCGCCGCCTGGAATACCTGCTCCCAGTCTGCATCCACCGGGTCCCGTTCTCCCAGCAGGCGCGTGCTGGGGTGGGCCAGGATGTCCACATGGGGGTCCTCCAGGGCCTTGATGATGCGACGCGTTATGACCTCTCTATCCTGGCCCATGGCAGAGTGCACGGCCGCCACCACAATATCTAGCTCTGAGAGCAACTCGTCGGGGAAGTCCAGAGAGCCGTCCGCCCGGATGTCCACCTCGGCCCCGGAGAGAAGGCGGAACCCCGTCAGCCCGGCGTTGATGCGTCTGATCTCCTCCATCTGCGCCCGGAGCCGCTCCGGCTTCAGGCCGCGGGCCACTCCGCGCCCCGAGGAGTGGTCGGTTGTGGCCAGGTAGCCATAGCCTGCCGACTGAGCGGCGCGGGCCATGTCTTCCAGGGGGTCATGGCCGTCGCTCCAGTCGGTATGGGCGTGGAGGTCGCCCTTCAGGTCTCCTACCTGCAAGAGGTGAGGGATCTCCCCGCGTTCCGCCCGCTCGATCTCGTCCCTGCCCTCTCGAAGCTCCGGCGGTATGAAGGGGAGGCCCAGTCTGGCATAGAAGGCGTCCTCGTCCCGGTACTTCTCCAGCGCCTCCGTCTCCAGCAACGTGATGCCGTATTCGGACAGCTTCAGGCCCATGCGGTTCCCTCTCTCGCGCAGCAGGATGTTGTGCTCCTTGCTACCGGTGAAGTACTGGAGCATGGCGCCGAAGGAATCAGGCTCCACCAGGCGCAGGTCCACTTGCAGGCCGCCCTCCACCACGATGCTGGACTTGGTGGGCCCGTGCACCAGGACTTCCCGGACCTGGGGCAGGCTGACGAAGGCCTGGGATATGCTTGCCGGGTCCCTGGCCGTGGCCATGAGGTCAATGTCGCCGATGGTCTCCTTGAAGCGGCGCAGGCTGCCCGCCGGGACTATCTCCCAGAGGCCGTCCACCTGCCTCATCCGCTGCAAGATAGACTCCACCACAGGGAGGGCCTGTCCGATGGGGATGCGGGTCTCCTTGCGTCGAAGCGACTGCAAGTGGCGCAGGATGTTCTCCGCCGATTTCTGGCCCATCTGGGGCAGGGACGCCACCCTGCCCGCCAGAAGGGCCTCCTCCAACTGCTCCAGGGTGGTGATGCCCAACTCCCGGGACAGGCGCACGGCGGTCTTGGGTCCGATGCCCGGGACCTCCATCAGGGTCTCGATCCCGGGAGGGAACTCCGCGCGGAGCTTGTCGTAGTATTCCAGGCGGCCGGTGGTGAGGAGTTCCGCGATCTTCTTCTCCAGGGCTTCACCTATGCCGGGGACCTGGCGGAGCCGTCCCTCTCGATGAAGTTGGGCTGCCTCCACAGGCAAGCCCTCCAGCGTTCGGGCCGCCCGCTGGTAGGCGCGCACCTTGAAGACGTTCTCGCCCTTGAGCTCCAACAGCTCGGCGATGTTGTCCAGGACCTTGGAGATGGAAGCGTTGTTCATGGGCCCTCAGGCTATTCTACAACGTGCGGTGTGTGAGGGAGAAAAGGCGGCCCTACGCCAGTGAGAGTTGCGGGAAGTAAGTCCGGTAGTATCCACGGTCCCGGGTTAGCAAACGGTCGGCGTGGACGACGGCGTGAGCGCCTATGAGGAAGGCCGCCGCCACGTGCTGCTGCGGCCAGAGCGGGGCGCCACGACGCTGGTCATGGTCCGCGCAGCTCACGCACTAGGTCGTCGGAGCGCCGGCTAGCCAACTCCTTCAGGTAGCCACGGTATTCCTGGAGCGCATCCGGGTCCACGTGCTTCCGGATGCGGAACGCGCCGCCCTCCTCCACGAACTCCAGGTCATCCCCGATGCGCAGGCCGAGGCGGTCGCGTACGTCCTTGGGTATTGTCACCTGTCCTTTGGCAGTGACCTTGCTGGTGCCCATGCTGTCATACCTGTCGGGCGTGGGCGATTTCCCGGGGCCCGCTGGGCCTGACTTGCTCTGGCGACACCGATACAACCGCCAGGGTGTCTCCGTCCAGCGTCATGAATTCGACCTCGTATCCCCCAGCAGCGTGTACGAGCACTATTGTTCCCACATCGCCTTTCTTCAGACGGTGCTGGGGCAGGTCAACGGTCAGAACAACGCTGTCGAGTTCTCGGATCATCTAGCCCTCCCCAACGGAAGCACTGTCGCCAAACGAGGCACTTCGCTACCTTCCTCCACGAACCAGACAACTCGCACCCTCGGATCCCTTCCATCCGGCGTATGCAATCTGCCGTCTATATTATAGCGTCTTCCATAGGGTGAGTCCTCTATCTCGCTTACTTCATGTTCTTGTGCGTGAGCCAGAAGAGCCTCATAGAGCAGTTGCCACGAGGTTGGGGTGAACCCGAAGCGTGCGAAGAAAGTCGCCTTGTGCCGCCCGCGCGGGTGTGACGCCGAAAGCAGGTAGTTTGTGAGTTTGGCAGTGGGAACCTGGGCCCTTTCACAGTTTGGCAGCTTCATCCGCGTTCTCTGAGTGCTCTCGGTCTACCGGCCGCCAGCCAGTTTCTATCCCAGCGCCGCGCCCAGAGCCTCGGACACGGTGGCGGGGGGCCTGATCTCCAGATGCTGCTGACCGGAAAGCCGCCTGGCCGCCCCGACAACAGTCTACCCCGCACCGCTCTGTTTCGAGAGAATCCGCAACAAGGCAACCGTGACAGCAATGCGCAGCCAGGTTCTGCGCGCGTTGGCGTTTGGCGAAGGGACACAACGTAACCCAACGGGGCATCGCCGGTCACCTCAGGGGTTCAAGCCTGTTTCCAGCGCGGCCAGCCCTCCAGACTCGCTATGTCAGCCCCCCCTGTGATAACCGCTGCCAGCTTCTCCAACCAGAGTGCGTCCGGGTGTCCCTCTTCACGGGCCTTCGCGATGTTCGCGTCCAGGTTCCAGTTGGGTGACCGGCCGCCCGATTCCAGCACTTGTTTGAGGTTCCGGAGCGCCTCGTCACGCTCAGCGGCTGGACGGTGGGCGAAGGCATAAAACCAGCATTCGGCCGCAAGCCCGGGCGTATCCAACGGCCCTTGAAGGAACGCTTTGTCCAGAGCTGACAGGCCTTCCTCGTTTCGGCCTCGACCAAGCAGGAAACCGGCGTAGTTGCCCAGGGTGTTGGCGTGGTTGGCGTCAACGGCCAGAGACTGGCGGTAGAGTTCCTCTGCCTTATCGTGGTCCTTGCGCACCTGCCATAGGAAGTTGGCATAGTTGCTCAGGTAGCCGGCGTGATTGGGGTCGGCGGCGAGGGCGCGGCGGTAGAGTTCCTCGGCCTTGTCGTAGTCTTTCCGAATATTCTTCAGGAAAAGGGCGTAGTTGCCCAGTAGTGGAACGGAGTTGGGGTCGGCGGCGAGGGCGCGGCGATAGTGTTCCTCGGCCTTATCGTTGTCTTTTCGGACATTCTGCAGGAAGACGGCGTAGTTGCCCAACAGCGGAGCGGAGTCAGGGAACTGCTCCAGGCCCTTCGTGTACGTCAAGTCGGCCTTGTCCGGGTCGCTTTCCCTTAGCCGCGCTGCCGCCTGCTCCACCGCCCACCAACCCGGGAAGGACTCGTCCGCTCGCTTCACGGCGCTCTTCATCGCTGGAGCATCCCCGGTGGTGTCAGGCAGTTTCATGATCCGGGCGGAAAGAACATCGTAGGTATCTTTGTACTTTCTGAAAACGTCGTCGAATCGCGCCCGGTCGGGATGGGGAAGCTCGAGAGTATCTCTTACCAACAACATGAGCTCGTCGAAGTCGCCCTTCTCGACCCAGATGGCGTTGCGGGTTTCCAGCCACGGCCGTATGACACCCTGCGGCTCTTTCTGGCTCACCCAGAACACCCCCAGCGGAAGACCTTCCCCGGGCACGGCTTCGAGCATCTTCCTGATACCGGCATCGTTGCCGCCATATCCCATGAATACCAGGCCGCGGTCGTGAAGCAGCGACCGGACCTGTTTCTCCATGTCTTGGTCGAGGTTCTTCGTCTCGTCCACGGTGTTTTGTGGAGCAAGCCGGTGGTCGCCGTGCAGCTTGACTACCAGGGGCCGGGTGCGCGTGGGGCGGATGAAGCCGGAGAGTGACTGGTGGTGGATGACCAGGGGACGTGCTTTGCTGAAGAGGTACAGCGAGTCCGCCATGAGGTCGTCGAAATTCGTGGTGAGCACGACATTGAAGTGTCCGCCGTCCCGTGCCACCAGGCTGGAGAGCACCGCATAGCCGAACCCCGGGAATTTGCCGTCGCAGAGGTTCTCAATTTCGCGCTGGCGCTCCTCGGGAGAAAAGAAGAGCCTGGCCATCACCTCGCCGTACGATGCGGAAGGTTGTTGAGGATCGTAGCGCGGCAATTCCTCTTTGGCCCAGGCCTCCAGGTCCTTCCGCTCGGGAGCGCACACGTCTCGCAGGCGGGGGAGCCAATCTCTTTGGACCAACTGGCCTGCGGCGGGGATGCCGGAGGAAACGGAGCAGCCCGCGCCCAAGAAGAGGGCGAACGGCCTATCACTTTGCCCGCTCGTCGTCTTCAGTCGCCGGGCGAACTCTTCGGCGCCTATCTTCTTGAGAGGCTTTCCCACGTTTCACCTCCACGGGCGTAGCGGGTGCCAGGGATTGCCGGGCGCATCGCACAACGACCAAGCGCGCCGGCTACGGGCCCGGCATAACCTCAGCTACATACCTGGCGATGCGGTCTTTGTTGTTGCCCAGATTGGAGTACTGCTTCTCGCAGACGTCGCTGAAGCGTGCCAGCACCTTGCGACCTATCTCTTCCTGGCTCTCAAACACGCCGATTGACTTGAAGGACAAACTCCAGCGCTCGAACTGGTGGAGGGTTATGGTAGCAGCCTGTGTGGCGTCATCGTTCTGAAGGGCGAAAACGAACGTTGGAGTCTTGCTTCCATTGATACGACAGTCCACTGTGTAAAGCCCCCCCTTGTCCAATTCGGGATGATGCCAGTTGAAGGCACGTCTTGACTCGGGCACCGCCTCTGATATGAAGGACCTGAAGTCCTCCATGAAGGTAGACCGCACTCTTTCTCTGCTCAGGAATGTGACATCACTGATCCTGACGAGAGCCTGAATGAAGGTGTAAAGGGCATTGCCGTACTGGGCATCGGGAATGGCGAGCGTCAACTCACCATCTTTGTCGGCAACCTTGAAGGTGGAAAGGGTATTGGTGATGATTCTCTGCCGAGTGCCCTTGCTAAGGTCTGCTTCGTCTAGGTCATACGTGAGGTGCATATACGTGTGGGCTTCGTCGGTCAAAACCCACTGACGCCCTTCTTTTCTTAGCACGACCACCAGGTGGTCCCCGTCTTCAAACCTGAACGGAGTCAAGACCTGGTAACGGTCATTTCCTTCAGGGCGTAACCTGATCTCTTTGCATACCGTGTTCTTGAAGTCGTTCTCAATGTCGTGGGTCGTCATGAATGCACCTCACAACATGCTACTCTGGGCGCCCGGGGGAAAGATGAATCCGCAGTCGGCCCAGAAGCACCGCAGTGCGCTGGCATAGTCCGCGTACCGGTCGGTAGGTTCAGCGAACGCATCTTCCCTGGCCCCGATCTCCTGGTACCGCTCAGTGGCAATATGGATGTGATAATCATAGAACGTTTGGGCTTCCACTATGTTAGTGTGCTCATGGCTGAGCCCATTATGACGCCTCAAGCGGAACATGTCATTGGTATTGGGCGGAAGATACGCCAGAATGATAGAGAAATCCAGGTGATTCACGGCGCTCTGCCTTAGGATCACCCTGAATTGACTATTGCCGGTCCCCGTCAGATCGAGTTCCCGTTCGCTGTGACCACGTTTCGGCCGGGTCTTGATACGCGTGAGGAAGTCGGAAGGAAGGGGTTTTTCCTCCTGCAGCAGCTCACCGATATCGCCGTCACTGAGGCGAATCACTCTCTACCTCCGGCCAGCTACGCAATTATGCGCAATCGCGCTGACACTGTCAATGTCACACAATCTAGCTTCACCTGGCCGTTCAGCGGCCACCACGGACACGCCGTGCTTCTTGGAGCCGGAACCCTTCACCCCAGCGCCGCGCCCAGAGCCTCGGACACGGTGGCCGCTGTATGCAGTGTCAGAGGGGACGTGGCCGTCAATCGCTTGGCAGCAGCGCCGGGCAGGATGCACGCCTTGAAGCCCATCTGGGCTGCCTCGGCCAGACGTCGCTCTATCTGGCCCACGGACCTCAGCTCGCCGGACAGCCCCACCTCGCCGACGGCCACCAGCCCCGGGGCGATGCGTATGTCCCGCAGGCTGGACACCATCGCCAGCGCCATGGCCAGGTCCGCCGCCGGCTCGCTCACCTTGAGGCCGCCCACCACGTTGACGATGATGTCCTGGCTCCCCAGCGGGAGGCCCAGCCTTTTGGACAGGACGGCGGCCACCATGAGCAGCCGGTTGTAGTCCACACCGTTGGCCACGCGCCTCGGCGCGCCGTACGGCGTGGGCGATGTGAGGGCCTGGACCTCGACCAGCAGTGGGCGGCTGCCCTCCAGAGTGGGCACCACCGCCGAGCCGATGGCCATCTCCGGCCTCTCCTGGAGGAAGGCCCGGGAGGGGTCGGCGACCTCCTCCATCCCGGCCTCGCCCATTTGGAAGATGCCCACCTCGTAGGTCGGGCCGAAGCGGTTCTTGACGCTGCGCAGCAAGCGATAGGGGCTGTGAGGCTCTCCCTCCAGGTAGAGCACGGCGTCCACGATGTGCTCCAGGACGTGAGGCCCCGCGATGGCCCCTTCCTTGGTGACGTGCCCTACCATGAAGCAGGCCAGCTCGCGCTCCTTGACCCAGGGCCGCAGTCTTTGGGCGCACTCCCGGACCTGTCCCAGGCTGCCCGGTGCCATGCCCAGGCCTGTCAGCTGCACCGCCTGGATGGAGTCCACGATGAGCAGCCGCGGTCGGACTTGCAGGGCTTGCTCCAGGATGGCCTCCAGGTCGGTCTCCGAGGAGAGGTAGAGGCCCTTTCCCTCCAGTCCCAGGCGTTGCGCCCGCATCTTTATCTGGACCTCCGATTCTTCCCCGGAGGCGTAGAGCACCGGGCCGGAGTCCTTGGCCAAGAGCGCCGCCGCTTGCAGCAGCAGCGTGGACTTGCCCATCCCCGGCTCTCCCCCCAGGAGCACCAGCGAGCCTGGGACGATGCCGCCGCCCAGCACCCGGTCCAACTCGGCGAAGGGCGTCTTGATGCGGGGCGAGCCGGCCGTGGAGATGTCAGGAAGCTCCCTTGGCTGCCCGACAGCGGCCGCCGGCGACGAGGTCCGCGGCGATGCTTCCCTTTCGATCATGGTGTTCCACTGCTGGCACTGCGGACAGCGCCCCAAGGACTTGGGGCTATGATAGCCGCACTCCTGGCAGATGAAGACCGCCTTCTTTCTGTCCCTGTTCATCGTTTCGCGCCCTCCATGCGAACTACGCCGCGCCCGTGTGGCGGGGGTCGTGTTCCTTGTTCCTAGTTCCTCGTTGCTCGTTCGTCTACCCCGGGCCTCTGAGCCTGGTAGGGTGGGTGAAGCTGAGCGCTCTGTACCGGTTGGTCTCTCACCCGCGCCGTTGCAGCGTAGCGTAACCCACCAATCCCGCACGGTGACGAGCAGCCATCCTTGCGTTGAACACGTGGTGTCCTCCCCTTTGTCCCATCCCCATGGTGGGTTTCGCCCCTATTCGCCGTGCTACAAGCCGCCCGTAATGACAGTGGAAGAGCGCTTCTTTTGACAACGGGGTTAGCGCGCGCAATCGGGGCTACACCCACCCTACACTGTACTCCATGCGAACTACGCCGCGCCTGTGTGGCGGGGGGTCGTGTTCCTTGCTGCTCGTTCGTCAACCCCGGGCCTCTTAGGGGGATGGGCCAGCAAGACGAGAATGATGGCCAGGACCGGGGTGGCCATGTAGAGCATCAGGACGTTTCTGTAAGTCCCGGTGATGTCCCATACGATCCCGGCCAGGACTGGCCCGAGAGGCCCTGTCAGGGCCGCGGAGACGGGCGTGGCCAGCCCTCGGGCCAGGCCCTGGCTCGTCCTGCCGAAATAGCTGGCGAAGATCAGCCCTGTCAAAGGCGTGTTGATCCCCCACCCCGCCCCCACCAGACCGGCGCCCAGGAACATGGGCAGCCTGTTCGGGCCGCCCAGGGCCAGCAGTCCCATGCCAGCGCCGAAGAACAGCAGGGCGGCGGCATAGCAATAGCGGGGAGGGACTTTTTCCATGATGAAGCCTGCGGGCACTTTGATGGCCAAGGACACGAGGGAGACTGTCATCAGCACCAGGGTCGCTGTCCGCAGGGAGAAGCCCATCTCGGCGTCCGTCAGGTAGGCAGGGAGGTGTTGCTTGACGACGCTGAAGCCCAGGAAGCCCAGGGGTATGGCGAAGGCCAGGAGATAGAAGGTGGGGGAGCGCAGAATATCGCTGCGGGTCCAGGGGACCTCTACCTGGGGAAGTTGGGCCGGGCGGGAGCCGGCCTGATTTGCCGGCTGAACGCCATCGGGCAGCAGGCCGACCTCCTCGGGTCGCCCTCGCATGATGAGGGACACCAGAACCACATTCAGCACGAGGGCGAAGGCGCCGAGGATGACCCAGGCCTGCCGCCAGCCCACGGTGGAGAGGAGGAAAGTGGCCACCGGGGGTGTGATGATGCCGGCCAGGGACAGGCCCATGGCTCCGAAGGCCAGTGCTCGACCTCGCTTCTTGATGAACCAGATGGGCAGCACCAGCGTTCCCATCATGCCCCCCATCCCTGCCGTGCCGAAGGGGATCACCAGGCTCTTTATGAGCAGGAAGTGCCACCGTTCCGTGACCAGTCCCAGGGTCATGGTGCCCACGCCCAGGACTATCCCGCTCACCAGCATCACCGGCCGGGCTTTTCCCCGGTCCACCAGGGGCCACAGCACCATGGACAGGGGGCTGGCCAGGATGGTGCTCATGTAGACCGCCGTGGAGAAGAAGCCCCGGCTCCACCCCAGGTCCTGCGTCATGGGCTTGATGAAGAACCCCGGGGCATCCGTGTTGAGGGCTGCCCCCAGGAAGCCGGATACGAAGACGACCCCGACGATGTACCAGCCGTAGTAGATTCTTCGGCGAGCCAGGGCCTGGGCAAGGGCCATGGTCAGGCCGTCCCCTGCTCACGCTTGACGGGCGGACGCGTCAGCAACAGCAGGAAAGCCGCCAGCAGTGTTGTGCCGATGAAGACGGTGAAGATGCGTTCGTAGCTGCCGGTAACATCGTAGACGCGCGCGGCAACGATAGGGCCCACCGGACCGAAAGCGGACTGAATAGGGGACGCTATGCTCTGCACGCGTCCCAGGGTCATCCGTCCGAAGTAGTTGGCCCACAGCAGCCCGCCAAGTAGAATGCAGCCGCCCCACCCCAGCCCCATGACTGCCGCAGCTACGAAAAGGCCCGTCCGGCTTGACCCCGCCAGTACCAGCAGGGTCATGCCCGCGGAGATCAGCAGGAAGGCGCCCATCAGGCAGTACCGGGGCTGCACGCGCTCGGCCAGGAAGCCCCAGGGAGGCTTGATAAGCAGGGACACGAGGGAAATGGACATGGTGATCAAGGCTGCTGTCTGGGGAGTGAACTTTATGTCGGTCAAGTAGGGGTAGATGTGAGCGTTGACCGCTCCCATCCCTACGATGCCCACGGGGTAGGCAACGGCCAGAAGCCACAAGGTCGGTTGGCGCATGGCCTCCCGCCGGGTCCAGGTGACCTCCGCGTGGGTAGACGGTCGCCCCTGTCGCGCTCGTGGGCCGGTCGCGTCGCCGTCGGGCAGCAGGCCGATGTCCTCCGGACGTCGCTTCATGAGCAGAGCGACAGGGGGTATCACCAGGAACCAAGCCGCCACCCCCAGCACCATCCAGGCTTGTCTCCAGCCCAACGCCCCGATGAGGAAGGTAGCAGTGGGACCGATGAGGGTGGACCCGAGGGCCATGCCCATGGTGGTGACGGCCATGGCGCGCCCTCGCTTCCTGATGAACCAGTTGGCCACCACGACCGTGGGCGTCACCTGGGCCAACGCCATGATGCCCAGCGGGACGAGCATGCCCCTTACCAGGATGAACTGCCACTGAGTGTGCACGAAGCCCAGGATGATGAGGCCAGCCCCCAGCATGACTCCGCCGGCCAGCATGGGGATACGGGCGCCCCGCCGGTCAATCAGAGGTCCCAGGAAGAGGGCCATAGGGCTGGCCACCATGGCCCCCAGGGAGATGGTCATGGAGTAGAAGGTCCGGCTCCACTCCAGCTCCTGGGTCATGGGCTTGAGGAACATGGGCGGGGAGAAGTTGCCAATGCCGCCAAAGGTCATGTTGGTGATGAAGATGAGGCCCACGATGTACCAGCCGTAGTAGATGCGACTTGTGGACAGCCGAGCAGCTAGGACCATGGGCTTACCTCCATCGCGCTGGGTCGCATGTCAGCGCCAGGCTGAGCGCCGGGCCAACGTTGGAACCGGTGCATATCACCGGCCCCCTTCCACTGAGGGTTCGGGGCGG
>Ga0209514_10007749_pt1 | contig 12537 bp, 12 predicted proteins | sample Subgrocontami58m_FD_187452 | JGI IMG/M metagenome (GOLD analysis project Ga0209514, IMG submission 187452) | Subsurface groundwater microbial communities from S. Glens Falls, New York, USA - GMW37 contaminated, 5.8 m (SPAdes) (version 3) | ecosystem: Environmental > Aquatic > Deep subsurface >...
GGGAGCGGGGGCGGGAGCGGGAGCGGGACTGCCGGCAGCGGCAGGATAGCACATTCGAGTCGGATGAAGTCATGAGCCAGGACCTTGAACTCGAAGAGGAGCTGGCGCAGCAGCAGCTCACGCGCCGCGTGTTCGGCCGGGTGATGCACTATGTCCGGCCGTACAAGAGGAAGATCGTCGGCTGCCTGCTGCTCGAGATCGTCTGGGTCGCGACGATGGTCGTCGAGCCGCACCTGATCAAGGTCGGCATCGACGAGAAGATTACCACGCAGTTCGACGTGGTCGGCCTCGCATGGATCGTCGGGCTCCTCGTCCTCGTGGGGATCGTCCGCACGGCGCTCGACGTGATCGAGCTGACCTGGAACTGGCAAGCGGGGCACTCGATCCTCACCGATCTGCGGAGGGACATCTTCCGCCACGTCCACCGCCTGTCGGTTCGGTACTTCGACCAGACGAAGCAGGGGAGGATCATCGCGCGGGTCGACCGCGACGTCGACGCGCTGGAGAAGCCGCTCGTCTGGGGGCCGCTCGTCGGCCTCTCGTGCGTGGTCCGCATGATCATGGCGACGGGCCTGATGCTCTCGTACGACGCCGCGCTCTGCGGCTGGGTGGCGCTCTGGATGGCGCCGATCCTCCTCGCGACGGGAATCTTCCGCCGCGCGGGGATGCGGGCGCACCGCCGCGTCCGCGAGGCGATGGCGAAGGTGACGGCGTTCCTCGCGGAGTCGATCCAGGGGGTCCGGGTGATCCAGGCCTTCGGCCAGGAGGCGCGCAATCTCGACCGCTTCGCCGGCCTCGTCGGGCAGTACCGCAAGGATGTGGTGAAGGCGGCCTACGTCTGGAACTTCTACCAGCCCGCCCTGCGCATGGCGCAGGCCTGCGCAACGACGCTCATCCTCATCATGGGCGGGCGCGCGGTCCTCGCGGGGCACATGGGGGTCGGCGAGCTGTCGGCCTTCATCCTGCTCCTCGGATCGTTCTTCGGGCCGATCGAGTGGATGGGGGACCTCTACAACGCCTCGCTCTCGGGCGCGGCGGCGGCGGAGCGGATCTTCCTGCTCCTCGACACGCAGCCCGAGATCGTGGACCGCGCCGGCGCGGCGCCTCTCCCGCGGCTGGCGGGCGAGGTGCGCTTCGAGGACGTCTGGTTCTCCTACGACCGGACAGTGGCGCGCGAGAAGTGGACGCTGCGGGACGCGACCTGGTCGGCGCGCGCGGGTGAGGTGATCGCGCTGGTCGGGCCGACGGGGGCCGGGAAGAGCACGGTGGCGAACCTCCTCTGCCGCTTCTACGAGCCGCTCGCGGGGCGGGTGCTGCTCGACGGGCACGACCCGGCCACGGCGACGCTCGCCTCGCTCGAGCGCCAGATCGGCGTGGTGCTGCAGGAGCCGTTCCTCTTCGCGGGAACGGTGCTCGAGAACCTGCGCTACGGGAGGCCGGAGGCGACGGAGGAGGAGGTGCGCTCGACGCTGGAGGCGATCGGCGCGGGGTGGCTGCTCGCGAAGCTGCCGAAGGGGGTTCACACGGAGCTGGAGGAGCGTGGGGTGGGGCTGTCGGCGGGGGAGAGGCAGCTACTCTGCGTGGCGCGGGCGCTCCTGGCGGACCCGGCGATCCTGGTGCTGGACGAGGCGACGAGCGCGCTCGACACGCGGACGGAGGCGACGCTGACGAAGGCGCTGGAGACGCTGATGAAGGGGAGGACGACGCTGATCATCGCGCACCGCCTCTCGACGGTGCGGCGCGCGAGCCAGATCCTCTACATCGACGACGGGCGGATCGCGGAGCGGGGCTCGCACGACGAGCTCGTGCGCCTGGGCGGGCGCTACGCGGAGCTGGTGCGGGCGTACTCGCGCGACGTGGATGGGCGGGGGGCGATGGCCGCGGCGACGGCGTAGGCCGCCCGGGCAACGATCCACGAAGACACACCAAGACACACGGAGGCGTGAGCAGGACGCGCGGACAGGTCAGTCCTTCGTCCCGAGGGTCCGGCCGCCGCCTTGCTCTTCCTCAGGCAGGTTTCGTCCAGAAAGGACGAGCAGGGCGGCGTCCGCGGCCTTCTGCACCGCCGTGTCCGCGTCCGAGGACAACTCCTCGAGACTCACGCGGAGGTCGGGCATGTGGCGGGCCGTTTCTTCGAGCACCTCGCGGAGTATCGGGGTCGTCAGTTGGCCCGACCCATGCCAGATGCGCCGCGTCGCGTTGATGAGCCAACGCAGATTCGTGCGGTCGCGTTGGATCCATGGCAGGAAGAGGGGCACCTTGGCAGGAACGAACGACACGGAACGCCAATCCCAGGAGACCAGGAACCACCGCGCTTCGTCGTTCCCCGGGTCAGCCTGGAGTGCGGACTTGAAGTAGTCCCAGACCTTGTGTTGCGTTGTCTGCGGATTCAGATGGCGACCCTCTGCCCAGAACGGATCGTCGTCTGGCAGGTCGAAGACGTGGCGCGCACCCCGCGCGAGGCAGTCTCGCGCGATCTGTTCGAACTCCGGATCGAAGCTCCGCGACAGATCGGTGGAAGGATGGAGGCACTCGCGGAAGTACTCCTCGAAGACCTCTATCGATTCCCGATGCCGCATGAGTTGGCATCCGCCGTCGAAATCAGACCTCGTCCTGGATCCGCCGCGCAGTGACGAAGGGGAACTTGCGGAAGTCGGAAACGTCCTCGGTGATGATGACGCGGACGCCCGCCTCCTGCATGGTGGTGGCCAGGTAGAGGTCGTACCAGGCCGACCCGGCAATCCCGAGCGTGCGCCCATGAGCCGCGGCCCGGAGCGCGGTCGCTCGTCGAGGGTAGAGCTTCTTCAATCGCCGGGAGCGGTACAGGATACCAATCCTGGCAGCCGCCTCCTCCGGACGAAGAGCCGGTTGCACGAAGCGAGCCCTGGTGGCGACTGCTGCGAACTCGATGAGGTTCTGGGGGCTGATGCAGTACCTGTTCGGTTCGCCGAGCCCGCGCTCTACCAGGGTGAGCGCCGCGTCGTACAGGGGGGAGTCCTCGTAGATCGCATGGACCAGGACATTCGTGTCGAGGAGAGCGAGGTCCATGGTGGCAGCCTAGTCATAGATGTGCTTGCGACTCAGGCTCCCGAGGACGCGTCCTTTGACGGATCCCAGGGGGTTCACACGCTTCGGCTTCGCCCGCCCCGTCCAGGGCTGGTGCCGTCTCGGGCCACCCTTCAGCGTGAGGTACTCCTGCAGGCCGTAGACGCGCGCCGCCCTGCCATCCCGGGGGATGATGACGATGACCTCGCCTTCTTCGCAACGCTTGATGATCCGCCGTTCGACCCGCTTCGGGATGGCCGACATGCATCGCTCCCTTCACGTGGATTCCGTGGAGCATGATCTCACAAGGGCGTTATCGCGTCAAGATGAGGCGAAAGAGTTTGGCGGGGGTGCGATGGTGGCGCGACGGCGCAGGCCGCGCGCGGGACGATCCACGAAGACACACAAAGGTGTGATCGAAGGCGCCCTCGTGTCTGGACGATGCCTCTGCCGCGGCGCCCGAGGAGCGGACGCTCCGCGACCTGCGCTTCTTGCACACCTTCGTGTGTCTTCGTGTGTCTTCGTGTGTCTTCGTGGATCGTCCGCCCGCGCCTACTTCGCCGCGATGCTCTCCACGAACCGCGCGATGTCCCAGACCTCGCGGACGCCCTCGGGGGTCGTCACCGACTGCGGGTTCGCAGGCATCGGCGTGCCGGGGATCCCCGTGATGATGCGGCAGACGGTGTCCTCCGGCCTCCACCCCGACTTGCGGAAGAGCTTCTGCTTCGTCAGGTCGCGCGGGCGGATCGGGTTCCCCCAGGTGTCCTTCAGCGTGTCCGCCTGCGGGCCGTTCCCTTCCCCCTTCGGCCCATGGCAGGTCGCGCAGAGGTACCGCTTCGGGTCGTTGAACAGCTTCTCTCCGCGCGAGGCCGCCTCCGCGTCGGCCCCGCCCGGCTCGGGCGGAATGACGACCGGCGTCCCCGGCTTCAGCCGCTCGGCGGCCGTCTGCTGCGCCTCCGCCTCGTCGAACGGCGTCCCCTCCTTCGCCGCCGCCTCCTTCAGCCGCTCGACGAGCCCCTTCGCGACGAGCGTCTTGATGTACGCGATCGCGTCGTGGATGTCCTCGTCCGAGAGGTCGCCGAACGTCGGCATCCCGTAGGCCGGGAGTCCGTCCCGTACCGTCCGCATGAGATCCGCGTCGCTCGGCATCCCGTCCGCAAGCGTCGTGCGGAACTTGAAGATCCCCGCGGTCAGGTCCCGTGGCTTGTTTTTCAGGATCTTCGCGCCCGGCCCCTTCCCGTCCGCCCTCGCCCCGTGGCAGCGAAGGCACTTGTCGGTGAAGACCTTCTTCCCCTGATCGAGGTCGTCGTCGCCCAGGGCGGCGAGCACCCAGGCGAGCAGCACGACCGCGACGGCGAGAGGCAGGATCGAGCGCATCAGACGCGCATCTCCTTCACCTCGGGCGAGAGAAGCAGCCTCGGCTCCGTCTTCGCCTGGATCTCCTCGACCGACACGCCCGGCGCCCGCTCGCGCAGCAGCAGCCCCTTCGGCGTGACCTCGAGGAGCGCGAGGTCGGTGACGATGTAGTTCACGCACTTCCTGCCGGTGATGGGCAACGAGCACTTCTTCAATATTTTCGGCTTCCCCTTCGCCTCGTGCTCCATCGCGACGAAGACCTTCTTCGCCCCGATCGCAAGGTCCATCGCGCCGCCCATCCCCTTCACCATCTTGCCGGGGATCATCCAGTTCGCGAGGTCCCCCTCCTCGCTCACCTCCATCGCCCCGAGCACCGCCATGTCGACGTGCCCGCCTCGGATCATCGCGAAGCTCGTCGCGGAGTCGAAGTACGCGGAGCCCTTGATCTCCGACACCGTCTCCTTCCCCGCGTTGATGAGGTCGGGGTCCTCTTCCCCCTCCAGGGGGTAGGGCCCGACGCCGAGCATCCCGTTCTCGGACTGGAAGACGACCTCGACGCCCGGCGGGACGTAGTTCGCGACGAGGGTCGGCAGCCCGATGCCGAGGTTCACATAGAAGCCGTCGCGCAGCTCCTGGGCGACGCGCGTGGCGATCTGTTCGCGGGTGAGCGGCATGTCGTTCCTCCGTGGCGGGGTGGCGGTTCAGCGCGAGCGGGGGCGGACCGTGCGGCGCTCGATCCACTTCTGGTAGTTCGAGCCCTGAAAGATGCGCTTCACGTAGATGCTCGGGACGTGGATCGCGTCGGGGTCGAGCTCGCCGACCTGCACGAGGTGCTCGACCTCGACGATGGTGCACTTCGCGGCGGTGCACATGAGCGAGCTGAAGTTGCGGGTGGTCCTGCGGAAGACGAGGTTTCCCCAGGTGTCCCCCTTCCACGCCCGCACGATGGCGAAGTCGGCCTTGAGCGGCCGCTCGAGCACGTACTCGCGGCCGTCGAGGACCCGCGTCTCCTTCCCCTCGGCCACGAGCGTCCCCACGGCAGTGGGGGTGTAGAACCCGCCGATCCCCGCGCCGCCCGCGCGGATCCGCTCGGCGAGCGTCCCCTGCGGCGCCAGCTCCACCTCCAGCTCGCCCGAGATGAACTTCTGCTCGAACACCTTGTTCTCGCCGACGTAGCTCGAGATCATCTTCCGCACCTGCCCGGCCTGGAGCAGGATCCCGAGACCGAGGTCGGTGGTCCCGCAGTTGTTCGAGATGATCGTGAGGTTCTTCACGCCCTTCTGGTGGAGGGCGGTGATCAGGTTCTCGGGATTGCCGCAAAGGCCGAAGCCGCCGGACATGATGACGGCGCCGTCCTGGATGTCGCGGATGGCCTCGACGGCGCTGGGGACGACCTTGTTCATGGACGCTGCCTCCCGGGGGCGGGACTTGAAGGGGGCAGCGTTAGCAGATCGGTGGGGGCCGATCAACAGGAAGTTGATCCTGCACCCGGGACCGCGACCTAGCGGGCGGCGAGCTCGGCGGAGTCGGCGGCGTCCTGCGCCTTGGAGCGCGTCCCGGCGACCAGCCCGAGGTCGATCGCGAAGGCAACCGCGCCCCCGTGCACCGCCGCGGCCTCGACCGCGGTCAGATCCGTCACCACCCCGTCCAGCCCGTCGAACGCGTGCGCCATCGGATACCTCCGCAACTCGCTTCGTGGGTACTTCACGAAAGGCGCGCAGATCCTCCGGGGCGTTCTGGAATGAGATCGGGCGGCGAGCCGAGGCCCGCCGCCCGTTCGCAAGCGCTTGTGCAGAAGCTACTTCTTGAACTCCTCCGCCACCTTGTCCATCTGGCGGGCGACCTTCTCGGGGTCCTTGCTCGCGAGGTCGGCGATCTTGTCTCCGCTCCCCTTCGCAAAGACGCAGGCGGGCCAGTTGTCGACGCCGAACTTCTTCATCGCGGCGTCGTCCTTCTCGCAGTCGACCCGGATGCAGACGAATTTCGCGGAGGCCTCCACGACCCGATCGTCGCCGAGGACGCCCTCCTCGAACTTCTTGCAGATCCCGTCCGAGGGGCTGAAGAAGTAGATGAAGGCGGGCTTCCCCGCGTCCGACGCGGCCTTGAGGCCGTCGTCGAGGTTGTCGGTCCACGAGATCTTCTTGTCCCCCGCCCCGCAGAGGCCCGCAACGAGGAGCCCCGCGGCGACGAACAGTGCCACCCTGCGCATGATGTCTCCTTTCAGGCGTGTCCCCCTAGGTGGGAGGGATCCTACCGTGCGCGACGCGCTCGGTCCAGGGATCCTGCATGGCGGAACTCCAACTCCAACAGCCAACTCCAAGGAACGCCAACTCCAATTCCAACTCCAAGGGCCCTTGGAGTTGGAATTCGAGTTGAAGTTTCTTGGAGTTGGCTGTTGGAGTTGGAGTTCGGCCCTCAGGCCGTCCCGTTCGCCAGCGGCAGGTCGACGGTGACCGCGGTGCCGCGGCCCACCTCGGATCGGATGGCGATCGCGCCGCCGTGCGCGTGGACGATCGCCTGCGCCACCGAGAGCCCGAGCCCCGTCCCTCGCGTCTCGCGATCGCGCGACAGGTCGGCCTTGTAGAAGCGCTCGAAGACGTGCGGGAGGTCCTCTCCCGCGATGCCGATCCCGTCGTCCTCCACCTCCAGACGCACGCCTCTCGGGCCGGGGCCGAGGCGGATGGCGACGCGGCCTCCGTCGCGGCCGTACTTCACGGCGTTGTCGACGAGGTTCGTCGCCGCGCGGAGGAGCTGCGAGCGGTCGCCGCGCACCCTCGCGGGCGCGCCGTTCTCGCGCGCCAGCTCCACGCGGATGCCTCGCGGGGTGCCGAGGAGGGAGCCGATCTCCTGCGCGTCGCGCGCGACCTCGTCGAGGTCGACCTCCGCCGGCAGCGCCTGGCCAGCCAAGCCAGCTTGCTGGTCCGCCCGCGCAAGGTAGAGGAGGTCGCGGCAGATCCCTTGCATCGACTCCACCTCCGAGAGGAGCGTCCCGAGCAGCTCGCGGTGCTCCGGCGTGGAGGCCATCTCGCGGAGTGCCACCTCCAGGTGCCCCTTCATCACCGCGAGCGGCGTCTGGACCTCGTGCGCGACGTCGGCGCTGTAGCGGTCGAGGCGGCCGAACGCGGCGGAGAGGCGGTCGAGCATCCGGTTGAACGCCTCCACGAGCCGCGTCAGCTCGGGGTCGCCCGAACCGGGCCCCGCGCGCATGGTGAGGTCCTCGGCGCGCAGCCCCTCGGCGACGCGCGTGAGGGCGCGCACGGGGGCAAGGGCGCGGTCGGAGAGGAAGCGGCCGACGAGGACGGAGAGGGCGACCGCGACGGCCCAGAAGAGGGCCCCCTCCTCGACGGACCGCTGGAGGCGCCGGCGGATCGCCTCGGTCGACCGGGCGGTGACGATCATGCCGAGGAAGGGGCCCTTGGCGACGGAGACCTTGCGCGCGGCGACGAGGTAGTCCACGCCGGCGGGGGAGGTCCACGAGCCGCCGCCGGGCGATTCGGCGGCAGCGATCGAGGGGGCGTCGGTCGGCGGGAACACCGGCCTGGGGGCGGAGGCGAACACCTCGCCTCCGCGCAGGATCTGGAGCGGGTGGTCGGCGTCGCGGACGATCTTCATCAGGTCGGAGCGCGCGGCGCCCAGGGTGTCGTTCTCCTCGATCTCCTCCTGGACGAGCCCCGCGAGGAGGTCGCACTCGTCGCGCATCTGGCCGCGCAGGTCGCGGGTCAGCTCGCGGTCGAACGAGAGTACCTTCGCCGCGATGAACCCGCCGATGAGGAGGGCGGAGAGCCCGCTGAACCAGAGGACGAAGCGCAGGCGGAAGCTGGGGCGCACCGTCACGCCTCCTCGCGCATGACGTATCCGACGCCGCGGACGGCGTGGATCAGGCGCTTCTCCGGGTCGACCTTCTTGCGGAGGTAGTTGACGTAGACCTCGACCACGTTCGAGAAGGAGTCGAACGACAGGCCCCAGACGTGCTCGAGGATGGAGGTGCGGGTCACGACGCGGTCCGCGTTGCGCATCAGGTACTCGAGGAGGGAGTACTCGCGGGCGGTCAGCTCGACCCGCTGGCCCGCGCGGGTGACGACGCGGGAGGCGGGGTCCAGGGTGACGTCGCCGACGAGGAGGCGGGGGGCGGGCTGCCCCTGGCTGCGCCGGACGACGGCGCGGACGCGGGCCAGGAGCTCGGTGAAGGAGAAGGGCTTGGCGAGGTAGTCGTCGGCGCCGAGGTTGAGGCCGCGCACGCGGTCTTCCAGGTGGCCTCTGGCGGAGAGGATGACGACGGGGGTCTTCAGGCCTCCTCCACGCAGGCCGTCGAGGACCTGCCAGCCGTCCATGTGGGGAAGCATGATGTCGAGGATGATGACGTCGTATTCGCCGGAGCGGGCGTGGACCAGGGCGTCCTCGCCGTCGGAGACGACCTCGACGGTATAGCCCTCCTGCGCGAAACCCTTCTTCACGAAGGAGGAGATCTTGCGGTCGTCTTCGGCGAGGAGGACCTTCACGGTGGGGATCATATCGAACTCCAACTCCAACAGCCAACTCCAAGAAACGCCAACTCTAATTCCAACTCAAAGGGCCTTTGAGTTGGAATTAGAGTTGGCGTTTCTTGGAGTTGGCTGTTGGAGTTGGAGTTCCCCGCGTCAGAGCCTTGACGCCGCGCCCGGCGCATCGTAGCGTGAATGCTCCATTCGCCAGGGACGCTCATGAAGCACGCGCCACGCATCGCCGCCACGCTCGTCCTCCTCCTCCTGCTCGGCATCGGCTCCGCGGACGACAGCGCTCCGCGAACCGTCCCCTCCGAGGTCACGGAGGGGGCCTCCAAGTCGATCGAGAAGGGGCTCAACTACCTCGCCCGCACGCAGCAGGTGACCGGGGCGTGGAACTCCTCCGCGCCCGTCGCGACGACGAGCATCGTCTGCCTGGCGATGCTGGCCTCGGGCAGCACCGTCTCCCGCGGGCCGTTCTCGGAGCACGTGCGGAGGGGGCTCGAGTTCCTCCTTTCGCGGGCGAACCGGTCGGGGTTCATCCAGGACGCGGGGAACGGCTCCTCGGGGATGCACGGCCACGGTTTCGCGACCATGACCCTGGCGGAGGCGCTCGGGACGATCGAGGATCGCGAGCTCTACGATCGCGTCCAGGAGGCGCTGCAGAAGGCGGTGCGGAGGATCGAGCAGACGCAGAACCGTTTCGGCGGGTGGAACTCCTCGCCCGACCCGAGCCTCTCGGACGACGGGTCGGGGGCGGTGGCGATCATGCAGATCATGGCGCTGCGGTCGGCGCGCGCGGACGGGCTGAGCGTGAGGCACGACGTCATCGAGAAGGCGAAGAAGTACGTCCTGGAGATGACGACGACCGACGGCTGGTACCAGTACAACTGGAACGCGCGCGGCGGGCGGCAGTCGTGCGGGCTGACCGGGCCGGGGATCTACATGATCGGGGCGCTCGGGCAGTACGACTCGCCGAAGTACGAGGCGGGGATCAGGAACATCATGCAGTCGGCGCCGTTCCTCGGCGGCCGGCTCGCCTCGGCCGACCAGGGGTGGCAGGGGTGGTTCTACTACGCGCTATTCTACAGCGCGCTCGCGATCTTCCAGCACGGCGGGGACGAGTGGGGGAAGTTCTATCCCGCGATGCGCGACGACCTGATCCACAAGCAGGGCTCGGACGGCGCCTGGGAGGACCCCTACGGCGGCCTCTACACGGCCTTCGCGCTCCTGTCGCTCGAGCTCCCCTATCGCCAGCTCCCCCTGTTCCAGGACGGCGGCCGAGGCCGCGAGGGCGGGTAGGGGAGGAAGTCGCAATCGGCAATGTGCAATGAGCATGTAAGGCTCAATGCTCGAATGCCAAGGGCTGGTACAGGCTCTGGCAACATGGAACCCGCCCACATCGATGCAGGCTCCCTCGTCGACGCCCTCCGTCAGGCGCTGGGGCTCCCCGTAGGTGCTGACGTCGAGCCCGCCGCCGCCGCCGTGGAGGCCCTGCTGCGACGCGTCGCGCGAGGGGAGCCGCTGAGACGGCGGGCGCTCCTCGATCTCCGCGGAGAGGCCCTCCGCCGCGCCGTCGCGGAGGCGGTGGGGCGGCTTGGCGAGAACGACCGCGCGCGCATCGCCGCGTCGCTCGAGGCCAGATCGCCGAAGGCCGCCGAGGAGGCCCTCGGCGCCCTGGCGGGATCGGCCGCGGTGAGGCACACGTTCCTCACGTTCGCCTGCGGGCGGCTCCTCGAGCACGCGCCGCTCGAGCCGGGCGCCCGCGTCGCGGACCGATACGTGATCGACGAGCTGGTCGGCGTCGGCGGGATGGGCGTCGTCTACAAGGCCCGCGACATGGTGGAGGAGCGCCCCATCGCCGTGAAGCTCCTCCGCAGCGAGCTGGCGCGCGACCCCGCGTGCGTGCGGCGCTTTGCGGAGTCGGCGCGGATCGGCGCCTCGCTCCGGCACCCTGGGATCGTCCGCGTCCTCGGCACGGGCGTCGAGGGGGACGTCCCCTTCCTCGTGATGGAGTGGGTCGAGGGGCCGACGTTGCGGTGCGTCCTCGACCTGCGCAGGCAGTTCACGTGGGACGACGCGGCGATGATCGTGCGGCGCCTCCTCGAGGCCCTCGCGCACGCCCACGCGGAGGGCGTCCTCCACCTCGACCTGAAGCCCGAAAACGTCCTCGTGCCGACGGACGACTCCGCGACGCTGTGCGACTTCGACCTCGCGCGGGTGCAGGAGCTGCCGGGCGGGCTGTCGCTCCTCGCGGGGGCGGGGACGCCGGACTACATGTCGCCGGAGCAGCGGAGGGGAGGGGAGATCGGCCCGCGGAGCGACGTCTTCTCGATGGGGGTGGTGATCTACGAGCTGCTCTCGGGGAGGCTGCCGGGGCGGTACACGCCGGTGCTGCATCTCGGATACGGCGCGCCGATCCACGTGTCGCGCGCGGTCGAGGCGGCGCTGCACGACGAGCCGGCGAGGCGGCCGGCGGATGCGGCGGCGCTGCTGGAGGCGCTCGAGGCGAAGGAATGGTCGGTGAAGGAGCGACCCGGCACGAGATCCTGGGGGAAACCCGACGCGGGAGGATTCCAGACGATCGGCCTCGAGTACGTCGAAACCAATCATGCGGGCTTCTATGAGTGTCGCAACAAGCAGGATGGTTCGGTGCTCATCTACCTCCCCGAATCGAAGTTCCTCATGGGAAGCGACTCGTGGCAGGAAAACGAACAGCCCTCGCACATGGTGCAATTGGGGAGCCACTTGATTGGGAAGTTCCCGGTGACAAACGAGCAATACCGCCGCTTCTGCGACGTGACTGGGCACCGGGCGCCGAAGCCGCCGGAGAGCGACTGGGGCTACGACGGGTATTTCGATCATCATCACTTCGACCACCACCCGGTCGTCGGCGTGTCCTGGGAGGATGCAGTCGCCTACTGTGCCTGGGCGGGGCTACGCCTCCCGACCGAGGCGGAGTGGGAGCACGCTGCGCGCTGGTTGGAGGGACAGACGCAGGCCAAGCGCTTTCCGTGGGGCGACAAGGAGCCCGACGAAGACCTCGCGACGTGGAACCGCAAGACTGGAGGCCACCAGTACACGCAGTCGGTGGCGGCCTGCCCCGGCGGCGTGAGCCCATGCGGGGCGTTCGACATGGCGGGAAACGTCTGGGAGTGGTGCGCGGACTGGTATGGAGACAGGTACTACTCGCGCTGCCTCCCTGGGATCGCCAACCCCGAGGGGCCGGGGAGCGGTACGGAGCGCGTAGTTCGCGGCGGAGCATGGTGCACGAGCGATCCCCGGATGCTCCGCGTCTCGTTCCGCGACTCAGACAATCCGAGCAAGGGGTACAACGCTCTCGGCTTCCGCGTGGCGCGCACGTTCCCGTAGCGGCGACCGAGAAACGACCGGGATCTTGCGATTCCTTCACCGCAGAGGCGCAGAGCACGCGGAGACGACGCGGAGGAGTGGTCTGCAGGAACGCGGCCGCCGCAGAGTCCCCGTCCTCCCGTCGCGGATGCGACTGATCTTCGGCTGGTTGCGCGTCAGCGTGGCGGGCCTGTATGGACATTTCGGCGTGGTTCAATCGGAGGTGACACTCGCGAGGGCATTCGCCGAACTCCAACTCCAACAGCCAACTCCAAGAAAATCCAACTTCAATTCCAACTCAAAG
>Ga0209514_10007751_pt1 | contig 12532 bp, 9 predicted proteins | sample Subgrocontami58m_FD_187452 | JGI IMG/M metagenome (GOLD analysis project Ga0209514, IMG submission 187452) | Subsurface groundwater microbial communities from S. Glens Falls, New York, USA - GMW37 contaminated, 5.8 m (SPAdes) (version 3) | ecosystem: Environmental > Aquatic > Deep subsurface >...
TGCGGCTCGCGCGCGGACCTCTGGCGATCCAGCCCGATGAGCGCGCCGACGCGGCGTCCGCGACAGCTCAGGGGAAACGCGACGACCGAGCCTCCCGACGGGTGCGACACCCGCGTGTCGCACTGGAGATCGGCGGCGACGAACTCCTGGCCGCGGGTCATCACCCACGTCGCGATGCCGTACACCGCCGGGCCCATGTCGGACATCAGGCCGCGATCCGCCAGCACCGACAACTGACCCGTGGGATCCGAGGACACGACGGCCCAGCACGGCGCCGGCACCCACGTCGCGGCGCGCTCGACGATCAGCTCGGCGATCTTTGACGGCTCGAGCGTCAGGTTGACCGCGCGCACGATATCGAGCAGCGCGTCGCGCCGTTCGACACGGCTGCGGAGCGCGCGCTGGAAGACGCGCAGCCTCGTCGCGAAGTCGAGACCGGGCGTCGTGAGCGAGATCTCGCCCGCGCGGCGCAGCTTCGATCCGCTTTTTCCGGCAGCACCGACGGCCCGATACAGCGCGACCGGCATCCTGGTGGCTCGACTGGCTGGTGACATCCGCTAAGTGCTTGTGTGCCCTGCGAATATACCACACGGACGCCGGTAACTGCTTGCCACGCCGTAAGTTCATGGCATACCATCAGGGTTTCCCAGCAGCTCGGGGCTGGCAGCTTTCAGCTGTCAGCCAGGCCCGTGAAAGCCGAGAGCTGATAGCTGAAAGCTTCGGTGTTGTTATGACCATGCTCGATCGGATGCGGCGGCACAGGGACTGGCTGAAATGGAGCCTGGGCCTCGTGTGCGTGGCGTTTGTGCTCTTTTACATCCCTGATTTTCTTCAACAGACCGGCGCCGACGTGGCCGCAAGCGACACGATCGCCAAGGTCGAAGGGCGCGAGATTACGGCCGGCGAGTTCCGCCGGACCTACGAAGCTCAGCTGCAGGCGTATCGTTCGGCATACGGCGCCAGCATGAACGATCAACTGCTGAAGCAGCTCGGCGTCGAGCAGCAGATTCTCCAGCAGATGGTCGACGAGCGCGCCGCACTGGCCGAAGCCGGCCGCCTCGGCATCACGGCGAGCGACGAGGAAGTCCGCCAGCGCATCTTCACGACGCCGGCGTTCCAGGAGAACGGCGCGTTCATCGGCGAGGCCCGCTACCAGCAGCTGCTGCGGATGCAGCGGCCGCCGATGCTGCCGTCGGAGTTCGAAGACAACGTGCGCCACCAGATCGTCGTCGAGAAGCTGCGCGGGTCGCTGACCGACTGGCTGTCGGTCGCCGACAAGGACCTCGAACAGGAATACCGGCGCCGGAACGACAAGGTCAAGCTCGCGGTCGTCAGCCTCCTGGCCGACACCTTCCGCACGCAGGTCACCGCGAGCGACGCGGAGGTGGCGAGCCACTTCGAGGCCCACAAGAACGATTTCAGAATTCCCGAGAAGCGCAAGATTCGGTACCTGCTCGTCGACATCGACGCCGTGCGCGCGAAGATCGTGGTCCCGCCCGCCGACGTCGAGCGCGCCTACAACACCAGCATCGATCAGTACACGACGCCGGAGCAGGTGCGCGCGAGCCACATCCTCCTCAAGACCGAGGGCAAGGACGACGCGACGGTCAAGGCGAAAGCCGAGGAGCTTCTCAAGCAGGCCAGGGCCGGCGCCGATTTCGCGGAGCTGGCCAGGAAGAGCTCGGAAGACGACGCGAGCGCGAAAAACGGCGGCGACCTCGACTACTTCGGCCGGGGCCGCATGGTGCCCGAGTTCGATCAGGCCGTGTTCGCGATGCAGCCCGGCCAGACGAGCGATCTCGTGAAGACGCAGTACGGCTATCACATCATCAAGCTGGTCGACAGCAAGCCCGCGACGACGCGGACGCTGGCGGACGTGCGGCAGCAGATCACCGACCAGCTCGCCTACGAGCGCGCGCAGGCGCAGGCGGCTGACCTGTCCCAGGCCCTCGAAAAGCAGATCAGCAAGCCGGCGGATCTGGACAAAGCCGCGAAAGCGCAGGGGCTGACCGTCCAGGAGTCGGGCTTCTTCGCCCGCGACGAGCCGATTCTCGGGCTCGGGCCGTCGCCGGAAGCGGCGAACCGTGCGTTCGAGATGAAGCCGGGCGAGGTCGCCGGACCGCTGCGCGCGTCGCGCGGGTTCGTGTTCGAGGCGTTCGTCGCCAGGCAGGATCCCTACGTGCCGAAGATCGACGACGTGAAGGAGCGCGTGCGCGACGAGGTGATCAAGCAGAAGGCGCGCGAGGCGAGCCGGCAGAAGGCGGCCGAAGTCGCGGCCACGCTCAGGTCGGCGTCCGACTTCGAGAAGGCCGCGAAGGCGGCCGGCCTCGAAGCCAAGACGACCGATCTCATCGCGAGGGACTCGCCGATTCCGGATTTGGGCGTGGCGCCCGCCGTCGAGGACGCGGCGTTCAAGCTCAGTGTCGGGGCCGTCAGCGATCCGATCGCGACCGACAACGGCACCGCCGTGATCAAGGTGCTGGAGAAGAAGGACGTGACGCCGGAGGAATGGACCTCGTCGAAGGACCGCTTCCGCGAGGAACTGCTCACCGACCGCCGGAACCGCTTCTTCTCCGCCTACATGGTGAAGGCGAAGCAGAAGATGAAGATCGAGGTCAACCGGGAATCACTCCAGCGCGCGGTGTCCTAAACGCAACCACGAAGGCACGAAATCACGAAGAAACGCACGAAGAAGATCTACTCTTCTTCGTGTCTCTTCGTGCCTTCGTGTTTTCGTGGTTGCATTTCTTCGTGGTGGCACTTCTTTCAGCGTAAGAACGTGAACGGCATGAGCGCGAGCGTCTCGCCGCGGTGGAACATCGCGAGCGGGCCGCGCATCAGGCGCAACGCCTCCAGCTCCCCCTTCGACAGGTTCGCGTTCATCCAGCCGCTGACCGCCATCGATTCGCTGGACCCGCTGAACTGTTCCGTCATCAGCTCATAGAAGCTCTTGCGCGGCGGGAAGACGATCAGCTCGACGTCGCTGTCGGCCGCGATCTTCGCGCGCTGCTTGGCGATGGACACCGCGCGATCCAGCCCCCCGAGCTCGTCGACGAGCCCGTTCTGCTTGGCCTGCCGCCCGGTCCACACCCGCCCCTGCGCGAGCGCGTCGATCTTCTCCGGCGTGCTGTGCCGCGAGTCCGCGACCTTCTCGACGAACTGGTCGTAGAAGGACTGCAGCTGCTCCTGCAGCTTCTTCAGCTCCTGCGGGTTGTAGGGACGTGCCGGCGAGTTGATCTCGGCGTTCCGGCCGATGCTCGTCGAGTCGATGCGCGCGCCCAGTTTCTCGTACGTGCCGCCGGTGACGAACTTCCCGCCGAAGATGCCGATCGAGCCGGTGAGCGTGGCCGGCTGCGCGACGATGACCTGCGCCGGCATCGCGATGTAGTACCCGCCCGAGGCGGCCAGGTCGGACATCGAGACGATGAGCGGCCGGTCGGCGCGCTCGGTTTTCGTGATGACCAGCTCCCGCCAGATCGCGTCGGAGGCCGCGGCGGATCCGCCCGGGCTGTCGATGCGCAGCACGATTGCGCGGACCGAGCTGTCCTTGCGCGCCTGGCGGATGTACTCGATGAGCGTGTCCGAGCCGGCCACCGGACCGTTCACCGGATCCCAGCCGCTCTTGCCGCTGTTGATGGTGCCGGCGGCGTAGATGATCGCGACCCGCGGGCCCCGGTTCAGGCCGACCGACGTCGTGGCAACCCGCGAGTAATCGTCGCCGTCGAGATACCGCCGCTGCTCGCCCGCGCGCAGCTTCTCGTCCACCTGGTCTTCGTACGCCACGTCGTCGATGAGGCCCGCGCGCAGCGCGTCTTCCGGAAGAAACGGTCCCTCGTCGAGCAGCGCGCGGACGTCGGTCTCGTTCTTCTTCCGGCCGTCGGCGATGCCGCGCACGATCTGTTCGTACAGGTCGCGGTTGAGCGACTGGTCCATCTCCTTGTGCGCCGGCGTGTAACCCTTCTCGGTGAAAGTATTGGTCGCGGTCTTGTAGGTGCCGATGTGGTGGAGATCGGGATACGCGCCGACCTTGTCGAGCGTGCCGCGGAGAAAGAGCTCGAAGGTGGCGACGCCGGTGAGATCCAGCGGCGTCGACGGCATGAGGAACACCTTGTCCGCCGCCGTCGCCAGGAAGTACTCGCGATCGCCGCCGTACTCGAGATAGGCGTAGACCGGCTTCCCGGACTTCTTGAAGTCGAGCACCGCGTCGCGAAGTTCCTGCACCTTGCCCCAGAAGGGCGACGCGAAGCCGGTCGGCTTCAGCAGCACCGCCCGCACGCGGGGGTCGACCTTCGCCTTGCGCAGGTTGTCGACCATCGACCGCACGGTCGGCGTCTTGACGCCGCGGACATAGCTGACCACGTCGGTGGGCGCGATCTCGGTGAGGTCGCCGCCGACCCGCAGGACGAGCGTCGCGTTCGACGGCACCGCCGGTTCGCGACCGAAGACGAGATACAGCAGCGCGAAGCCGACAATCGAGATGAAGAATGCGGCGCCGAGCAGCGTAAAGAGAATCGCGAAACCACGCCTGGCCATGTCACGAGTATAGCTGGTTGAACCGCCGCCGCATGGCGAGTGCCAGCACGGCGGCAAAGGCACCAAGGGCGCCGCCAGCCCCGCCCTGCTCTCCAGCGTGCAGACCTGCCTCATCCACGGGACCAGACGGTCCACGCCGTACATTGCCTCGAGATTCACGCATGGAATGGCTGGCGTCCCCTGCGCCGCCACAGCGACAGCGCGCCCGGGACGCGTCGCCAGCCACGGCGCGAGCAGCCACGGCGTAAAATGGACCTATGCTGGTGAAACGATACGACGAGGTGACGCCCACGACCTACGACGAGGGCCGCTCGGGCGTGACGATGCGGGAGATGATCACCGGGGCGGATGGCGCGCCCGCCTTCGCGATGCGCGTGTTCGACCTCGCGCCCGGCGCAGCGACGCCGTACCACCATCCAAATCCGTTGACGATCGCGGAGTTCGGGCGGCGTTGGCAGCAAGGGATGGCGGATCTCGAGCGACAGGACAAAACGCTGTTCGATGCCGTGCGTCAATGCAACTGGGATGACATGGTCGCCGAGGAAGGCATCACGATGGAGGAGTGGCGCAAGAAAGCGCTGAAGAGCGCGGCCCGCGTCGGGAGAATTCGAGCCGAGCTGCGCGAATCGGGGTCGATTTAGCGCCGGAGGTTCGGGTATACTGAGGGTTCGGCCTGCGAGGGTTTTTCTCACCAGTTGCGGAAGTGGCGGAACGGCAGACGCGCTAGCCTCAGGAGCTAGTTGGAGCAATCCAGTGGGGGTTCGAATCCCCCCTTCCGCACCAAAACCAGAGGAGGCCCGGTTTCCCGGGCCTTTTTTGTTGTCGGCTCACGAAAAGCTAACGGATAGCTAACGCCCCCCAAAGCGGGCCGGCGGGACGTAGAATCGCGGGAACAACCCGACGCCTCCGTCGCGGGCGCGTAGGTTCCCAACGGGACACCGAGAACGACCAATGGCTAGGTATCCGCATCAGGAAGTCCGGTCAGTTCACGAATTGATAGAAGCCGTCCATAGGTCCACCGAGTCGTGGAACTGCGAAGGACACATCCGCCCTTGGTTCAGGGGGCAAGCCGACGCAGGGGAGCCTCCCCTTCCCTCCGTTCTTCGAATTTCGAACACGTCACGACGCGTGCTTCGGTATGACGAGTTCCACATGACGACCCTATTCAGGCTGAAAGCACCTGCGTTCGGACAGGTGCCTGACACGAGCCGTCTCGATCAATGGCTGTTCCTAATGCAGCACTGCGGGCTGCCGACACGACTTCTGGATTGGACTGAGAACCCTCTCGCCGCCTGCTTCTTTGCAGCCTCCCGAGCTTCCGAGAGCGAGAAGCTGCGCGAAAGGTATAGCGACCGAACCTACATGGCCGTCTGGGTGCTTCACCCGATAATGCTGAACGTCCTGTCGGACAGACGGTGGAACGACTTCCTGAATACCTGGACTCAGGGGCCGTGTCTGGAGAATTTCAAGATCGCCTTCGGAACTGCTGGGCGCGACAAGATTCCTCAGCCTGAAGGCGGCTACCACACCTTCCAACCGACGCAACTGCCTATCGCCGTCCAGCCAAGCACCGTGGCAGCTAGGGTTGCAGTTCAGCGAAGCTGCTTCACCGTTCACGGCACGGACCCGCGGGACTTTGAAGCGTTGTTCCTGGGCAAGCGTGGGTCGAGGCGATACCTCAAGAAGTTCGTGCTTCGCAGGAGCCGAGCGAAGGAGCTTGTTGGACAGCTGGAGCAACTGGGTGTGTCTGACTCGACGCTCTATCCAGACTTCGACGGCCTCGCGAGAGAAATGAAGCGCCGCTTTCTCTTGAAGCCGGTCGATCGACGAGGTAGCACGACGCTCAAACTCGGGTGACGTCTCGCACCCAGAGTAGATGACCACCCATAGCATCGGCTCAGCGTAGAATTCCCAAGCGAGATGCCCACCGAAGCCGACACTTGCCGCACGGACGTCGTGCCGCGCCTCCAGGCTGCTGGGTGGGACGATGATCCGCACTCGATTGCCGAGCAGCGGACGGTCACGGATGGGAGGATCGTTCCAGTCGGGAACCCGACTGGGCGAAGCCGCGAAGGGTGCTCACCTCCGTTGCCGATCTTGAACATTTTCGCGTGTTCCACGAACGTGAAGACTCCAAACTGCCTGCGGACCTTCGCAAGGAGTTGACGCGACTGCTGACCGAAATCTTGGTCGCAGAGTTTCGAGCCGACCAAGCGGGCACGAACCGGAAGTCGTGCTCTCGCTGTGAACGCTGGGACTGCGAAAGCATTGCCCCAAGCGGTGTGCCATAATTCCGGTCCATGCGGACCGAACAGTGGATCAAGAAGCTCGGCGGCCACGCTGGGGAACTCTACGTTGCGGCGGAATTATCCAAGCGCGGCATCCCGAACGCCCTGCTGCCGGAGAACTTTTCCGACGACGACTTGATTGCCGGGTCCAAGGATGGCCGGTCGGTCTGCTTTCTTCAGGTCAAGGCTTGCCACCCTGATCGGTCCAGCACGTTCATTCTGAAAGCGACCGATGAGAAGTGGTGCGATGCGCCGTCGAACCAGTTCGTCGTGTTCGTGTGGCTGGGTTCGCCTACGACAAACGAACCGCCTCGCTACTGGGTCGCGCTGAAACGTGACGTCGGAGCGGCCTGCGTCGCGCACAAGGCGCACGGCACGAACAACTGGGAACGCCGATTTGGCCAGGCGAGCTTGCCCGAGGCGTGGGTCAACAACTGGGAGGCAATCCGAGTCTGTGTGATGAAACCGGATGCAGCAGCCTCGGGGCAACGTCTCGGACGTGGCAACCCTCGCCGCTGAGGCAGATCTTGATTCTCCTCATGCAGAACATCTGATCTCGTTGCTCCTCTGGTTGCGGACAATCCGTGTCAGCGTCCCGGACGTGACCGCCATCGAATCCAGACCCGCGACGAAGCTAAACAGGTCGGCCCTGGGCAGGCACTCCGATGGGAACCCGACGACCCCGGGCATACAACGAAAGCCGTCGGCTCCGCACGCGTGGCTAGTCAGACCGCGGTCCGCACTGTGGCGTCTGAAGCCGATGACGCCCCCAGCCACGCGATCCAGAAATCGACCCCGCCCCGGATGCCGACCTGGCTGACGGTGTTCGCCTCAGCCTCCACCCCGAGCAGGCGCGCCCAATGTCGGTAGTCCGACAGCGAGTCGTCGTTCTCGCCGAACGCGTGCACGAGGAAGAGCGCACAGCCGAGCCTGAAACGCTGCGCTTCGAGTAGGGCCGTGACTGGGCGGTGAAGCAGCTGGTAGCGACACCCCCCAGCGTCCACCTCCGCGATGTTGAGCAGGCTGCACAACTGCCGAAGTCGGGCCGGCTTGCCACTGTTCGGTGAGGCATCCGCAAGCCACTTCCCCACCGGCTGGTCGAAGTTCTCGCCCGCCTTCGCCTCAACGGCGACCGAGGTAACGCCAATCGGCGCGTCCAGGAGGGCCCAGAAATCCGTTTGCGAGGCATGTCCGCCGCCGTCCAACGGCACCTGGTGCTCCGGGATTCCCAAGAGGAGCGTCGCACCTCGGAACGCCTCGTGAGTGTCAAGAAGGCCAGCCACGTCGGGAGGAAGCCCCCGTGCGTCGCTCCGCGCTGCCTCCCAGGCGACGGCGGATTCATAGGCCGACTTGGCCGACCGCCACTGCTTTTCCGGGTCGGCAAGCAAGCGGCGCCAGTCAGATGGGCCGAAGGTTGGGACGAACAGTCGCCGCATCGCTCCTCCTCTTCGTATCTCCGACGGCACTCGCCCAAGCCGCCGGGGACCAGCGTTCATCGGCGCCGCCGGGACGCCACGAGCGCGCGAGTATAGCCATGTTACGAGATCCGGGCTGCGCTACACTGGCTTCTAACGCCTTCTGCTTCACGCTTTGGAGCCCACTCCATGCCGAGGCCGCACGGCCTGTCCAAATCGCGGTTCATATCTGGTCTCCAATGCCACAGGCAGCTGTGGTGGCGCGTGCACGAGCCGGCGTCGCCCGAACTCGTGCCGGATGCCGCACTCCAGACCGTCTTCGACAACGGTACGCGCGTAGGCAAGGTGGCACGCGGCTACGTCCCTGGCGGCGTCTTGATCGACCTGCCGCACACCGACTACGACGGCAAGCTCGAAACCACGCAAAAGGCACTCGCGAGCGGGGCGCCCGCCATCTATGAGGCGTCGTTCGTGGCCGACCACGTGTTTGTAGCCGTGGACATCCTCGCGCGCGAACCGCGCGGCTGGCGCGTCATCGAGGTCAAGTCGACAACCTCGCTCAAGAGCCAGCATGTCCCCGACGCCGCGATCCAAGCGCACGTGCTGCGGCGAGCGGGCCTCACCGTGACCGGCACCGAGGTGATGGTGCTGAACCGCGCCTGCGCCTATCCCGACCTCTCCGACCTGTTCGTGCGCCACGACGTCACCACCGACGTCGAGGCCATGCTTCCCGGCATCCCGATCGAAGTGCAGTCGCAGTTGTCCATGCTCGCGGGGCCACTTCCCAGCATCCCGCCAGACGCCAACTGCTCCAAGCCCTACGACTGCCCGTTCGCTGCGCGCTGCCAGCCGGTGCTGCCCCCGCACCACGTAAGCACGCTGTATAACCTCAAGCGCCGCGCGGAGGAGGAGTTCGCGGCGCGGGGCTACACGACCATTTACGACCTGCCGGACGGAACGGGGCTCAACGCGCAAGCCGAGCGGCAACGGCGCGCCGTTCAGGCGGGCCGCATGTTAGTCGAGGGCGACCTCGCTCGGTCGCTTGAGCGATTTCAGCCCCCGCTCGCGTTCCTCGATTTCGAGACGGTGCAGTTCGCGATTCCGATCTGGGATGGCTGCCACCCGTTCGACCAGATCGCGGCGCAGTTCAGCTGTCACAGCGAGCGGCCGGACGGCGGGCTCGACCACCACGAGTGGGTGCCCGAGACCCCGGGCGACCCGCGCGCCGAGATCGCGCGCCGGGTCGTTGAGGCGTGCGCGGGCGCGAGCACGGTGGTGGCCTACAGCGCGGGCTTCGAGAAGCGCTGCCTCGAAGCGTTGGCAGACGCGCTCCCCGATCAGGCCATCGCCCTCCGCGACGTGATTTCGCGGCTCGCCGACCCGCTGCCAGTCGTGCGCGAACACGTCTACCACCTGGACTTCGGAGGCAGCTTCAGCCTGAAGAGCATCCTGCCTGCCCTCGTGCCGGCGCTGGGCTACGATGATCTTGAGATCGCCGAGGGCCAGACTGCCAGCAGCGAGCTCATGCGACTGGTGGTGGATGACCTCGCGCTTTCGCCGTCCGAACGCGCACCCAGGCGCGAGGCGCTGCTGCGGTACTGCGAGCGCGACACGCTGGCGATGGTGCGCGTGCTGTCAAGATTACGCGAACTGGCGCAGCCGGCGTGAACCGCCGAGCCCGTCCTTCCGCCGTTCACTTCACGACGGCCCCGCGCTCAGCCGTACGCTGTTGCCCAAGTCATACTGTCCAGCCGGACACGAATGGAACAGGACTGATTATGGGGGCGCTCGCCAACCGTTTCATCGAGTTCTGCCGGTCAGTGCCTGGTGCTGAGGAAATAGACGCCCTTGCGCTCACGTCACAACAGAAGGCGCTCAAGCTCAAGTGCGCTGACTTTCTCTTCGAAGATCGCTCCATCATCTGCGAGATCAAATCTCTCGAGACAGACACTGCGTGGAAGTTCATTGCGTTCTTGAAGCAGCAGGGGTTCGAACTGCCTCCGGGTGAGTACAGCGTCCAGCAGCTCTTCTCCACAAGGCCGAACGGACAGGAGCTGTTCCAGAAGGCGACTAGCGTTGTCGCAACCAGCGTCGCCGACGGCTTGGCCGATGCGAACAGGCAGATACGCGACACGAAGAGACTGCTCGGCATCACCGCCGCCGATGGTGTCGTTGTCATCCTCAACGGCATGGTCGAGGTACTGGGCCCGCAGCTTGTCATCAAGAGAATTCTGGAAAGGCTCGACAAGCTAGGCGATGAAGGCACGCCGTACCATAGTCATGTGGCGTTGATTCTCTACTTCAGCGAGAAGCACCTCCGTGAGACCGCAGAGGGCGACGCCGCGGTGGCGTTCCCGATTCGCAATGAAGGCGTGCCGGCGCTGACTGATCTCAACGCCGTGGCCTCCAAGTTCGTCAAGGGATGGGCCGAATTCAACGGACGCTGGTACGACGAGCAGGCCTTTGACCTCTGGTTATAGACTTTGCGGAGGCCGTGTGACACGGACTGCACCAGACGGCGCTCGCGGGGATCCTGACGCGCAGCTGGTGATGCCGAGGCGTTGGGCAGTCTTAGGAGAAACGGGCCATGCGACTTGAAGACGAACAGCGGGATCTTCTGGCCAGGTTCGTTGAGGCGCATCGCAACGCCCCTCCAGGCGCGCGCGCGGCCTTTCTCGCATCCCAAGCGTTCGGCCAATCACAAGCAACCTTCCTGCATGTCATGGTTCCCTCTCTTCGCTTTCAAGGTAGCGTGGCGGACGCCGAGGTGCTGGCCGACTTCGGGCTCCTCCGCCTGTCGTTGAACTCGCAGGGAGATCGACTCTTCTACGTGATGCCGGCCGGAATCGAATTCTATCAGGCAGACAAGCTGGCATTTCCGCCCGTAGCATCGGTCGAACACGACATGCGGGAGTTTCTGGCCGCGCCGAGGGTGAGGGAGTGCCACCCCTCGGCGTGTGCAAAGTGGGAACAAGCGGTCGCCCTTCTCTGGGCCGCGGACTCGCTTCAGCAGCTCACAACGATCGGCCACCTTTGCAGGGAAGCGCTGCAGGAGTTCACAGGCTCGCTCGCAGGCCAACACAAGGTGGATGTGTCCACGATTCAGCCGTCGAAGACGGTGACGCGTCTCAAGGCGGTCCTTGCTTCGCGCGCCATCGAGCTCGGGACTACCGAATCCGCGTTCCTCGACGCGCTCGTTTCGTATTGGGGTGCCGTGGCCGACTTGGCGCAACGTCAAGAACATGGCTCGCAGCGCGAGGGTACCGCTCTTGTATGGGAAGATGCGCGACGTGTCGTCTTCCAAACGGTGGTCGTGATGTACGAGGTGGCGCGGGCGCTTCCATAGGCGCTGCCCAACCCCGCGCTGCACTCGACGGCCGCGGGACTGGCGCAGAGCGGCCACGGGTGAGCGCGATCGTTCGGCAGACTGACTATGACATCACCCAGAGCCTGTCCACATTGCGGTGTTGTTCTCGACCGTGCACCTACCAGACGCGTTCGGTGTGCTGACTGCGGCCAACCAATTTTGGTGCGGAAGGGGCGGCTGTGCACGGAGGACGAGACCAAGGCGATTGACGCCTGCGCGCGAGTTGCAGTGCCGGTAGATCGTTTGTGGGAAGCGCGCGAATCCCTATCCCGGAAGTGGGGTCGCCGCGCCAGTGCTGCTGAGGCGGCTTGGGGAATCTTGAACGAGCTTGTAGTCACAACGCCAGATTTCCACGACCGCGGGATGATCTACTTTCAGATGGCCCGCTTTCTCTGGGACGAGGGGAGAGACCATCTTGAGTTAGCGCGGCAGTGCAGGCAAATGGAGCTTGCGAACTGGAAGCATAGCGCCGAAGACGGCGTGCTTGACCTCAAACGAGCGAGGATCGTTGTCATCACAGCGAAGGAGATTTCGTGTCCAGAGTGTCGAGCCCTGGAAGGCGTCGGGTTCACGTACGAAGAGGCGGTCGAAAGGGCGCCGCTACCAGTGGCCGCCTGCACCCATGAACTCTCGCCGGGACGGAGTCACGGTTGGTGCCGCTGCTGTTACGGGTTGCGGTTCTGAGGTGAATCTGCCGAACCCGGCGCTGCCCCCGTCGGCCGCGGCGCTGTCGATAAGCGGCCGCTGGTAAGTGCTGGCCGTTGGGCCGACGACATGCAAGACCCGAGGAACAGATGGATGCCCTTCGAACACGCGTTGAACGGATTCAGGCGAGCCCCGATCGGGCCACGCACCTTCGCAATAGTACCTGCCCGTACTGCGGGGCGAACCTAGGCGACGTGGAGTCGACGAAGGAACATGTCATCGGA
>Ga0209514_10007752_pt1 | contig 12532 bp, 10 predicted proteins | sample Subgrocontami58m_FD_187452 | JGI IMG/M metagenome (GOLD analysis project Ga0209514, IMG submission 187452) | Subsurface groundwater microbial communities from S. Glens Falls, New York, USA - GMW37 contaminated, 5.8 m (SPAdes) (version 3) | ecosystem: Environmental > Aquatic > Deep subsurface >...
GGCCGAAGCAGACGGTCCTGCCGTTCGAAGGGGGGGACCCAAACCTGTCCGCTTCGGGTGGTGTCGCAACGGAGGCTGCACCGTCGGGAGGCCTCGGGAGCGGGTGCGGGAGCGGGAGCGGGCGGGGGGATGACGAACACAACCTACTATCATTAGAAGGGTTGTGTGTGATTTACCCAGAATCGCCCCGGACAGGGAAAGATTTCGTTGACTCCTCGGCCGCGATACCTAGAATACCCCCCCAATCCCCTGGGAAGGGGAAGAGGTGCCCTGGGATAAGGGCATGAGGGTGTCAGGACGACTGCAAGGGGGAAGGAGATCGGTCGAGGATTGTTGGACCGCTGTCCTCTCCCCTTTCAGTAGGCGTCCTCGGTCGAAACCAACGCAAGCCGCCAGTCGGCGTTCCTATGATTACAAGGCCCGGCACGAGGTGACGACGCCAGAAATCGTTTGCTCGGAACCATAGGCTAGTCGCGGGCGGGACAATGTCCCGCCCGCAAGTCTTTCTGGACCCCGCCCCCCTCGGGTCCGCATGCCGCAGCCCTCCACAGCACATCGGGTTACCACGCAACGGGTCCTCGGCCGGCCCTTCCCAGACGCCCCCCAGGCGTTCGCGGGCCGCTCGCGGGAAGTGGCCCACCTCTCCGCCCACCTCGCCTCCGAGACCCCCGCCCCGCTCCTCGTCACGGGCCCCGCAGGCGTCGGCAAGTCCCGCCTCCTCCAGGAGGTCCTCTCCCTCCCCACGCTCGGCGTCATCCGCGTCAACTGCCCCCCCTCGGGAGGCGCCTTCTTTCAGGTCCCCTCCACATTGATTCGCCTCGCCCTGGAGCTGCCCGGCCTCCCGTCGGCGTCCGCGGTGGAGGAGGCCCTGCGCGAGGCTGCCCCTCGCCTCCTGCCCGACGACCACCACGGGGCCGCCTTTCTTGGCCTGCTCATGGGACTTCCGCTCCCCGCCCGCTACGACGGCCTCGACCCGCGCTCCGTCCGCCTGTCGGCCTTCGCCGCCTGCCGAGGCCTCCTCGGCGCCTTCCGGACCGATGACCAGCAAGCTGGCCCTGCCAGCCAGCAAGCTGGCCCTGCCAGCCAGCAAGCTGGCCCTGCCAGCCGCCCCCTCGTCCTGCTCGTCGAGGACCTCCAGTGGGCAGATGCGGGCTCCATCGAGTTTCTCGAGCACCTCACCCGAGTTCCCCTCCCGCCCCGCACCTCACTCGTGGCGACCTCCCGCTCCGCCGCCTACCCTGACGGAAAGCCAGGCCGGGGCGATGCCTGGCGTCAGCTCGCGCTCGGGCCGCTCCTTTCGGGTGAGGCGCGCGAGCTCCTCCGAGCCCTCGCGGGTGGACGGGGCCTCCCCGAGATCGTCGAGCAGGCGATCCTCGAGCAGGCGGCGGGAGTCCCCCTCGCCCTCGAGGAGGAGTTCCTCTCGATGGTGGAGGAGGGGCGCCTCGTCGCCGAGCGGCTGCATTGGGAGTTCCAAGGCGGCCCCGAGGAGCTGGTCGTCAGGCGGGCCCGCCCCTTCGCCGAGGACGAGCGGGACGTCCTCGCCGCCATCGCCTCCCTCTCCGAGGACGCCACCGAGCCGTTGCTGGAGGAGGCCCTCGACCGCCCCGTCGCCGACCCGCTCGGGCGGCTCGTCCAGCGCGCCGTCCTCCAGCGCTGGGTCGGCCCCTGGGCCTGGAGCCCCGTGAAGTTCTCCTTCCGCCACCCGACCGACCAGGAGATCGCGCTCGCGGCGCTGCCCGAGGCCTCCCGCCTCGCCCTCCACCGCCACGGTTGTGAACGCAACGAGCGGCTCCTCGACCCCGCGACTGGCAGCGGCCCCGCGCTCGCCCGGGCGCTCTGGCACGCGCGCGAATCGGGCCTCCTCGCCGCCGCCGCGCCGCTCGCCGAGCGCCTGGGCGATCTCGCGCGCACCGCGGGCCTCGCCTCCGCGGCCGCAGAGGCGTTCACGGACGCCATCGCGCTCCGCCACGAGGGGATCACCTCGCCGATCGACGTGGACGCCGTCGAGTGGCACGCCCGCGGGCTCGACCTCATGATGAAGCGCGCGGAGTCGAACGTCCTCCTCGGCCGGATGGAGGAGGTCACGCGAGACGTCGCGGCGGTGCGGGCTGACGTAGCCAGCTTGCTGGTCGGCTTCGGCGAGATGGGGGACAAGAAGCGGCTCTGCCGCGCGAAGCTGGTCCTGGCGCGCGCCTTCGAGCGGACAGGGGACCTCGCGCGGATGGAGGAGGAGGCGTCGGAGGCCGCCCGCATCGCGATGGAGTCGGGGGACGAGGAGTTCGTGGCGCGGGCGCAGGGGGCGGTCGCGGAGGCGTACGAGCGGCGCGCGCGGTACGAGGAGGCGCTCGTGCACGCGGAGGAGGCGCGGCGAAGGTTCGAGGGGCTCGGGGGGGTGATGCCGGCCGCGATGCTGAAAGGCGCCCTCGCGGCGGTGCACCTGACGACGGCGCGCATCCACGCCGATCGGGGGGCGACAGCGGAGGGGCTCGCGGCGGTGGAGAAGGCGATCCCGTTCGCGAGGGCGGCCTCGGCGGCGATGCTCCCCCTCGCGCTCGAGTTGCACGCGAGGCTGCTGCGCGACTCGGGCGACCTGGCGCACGCGCTGCTGGCGCACGAGGAGGCGCTCTCGATCGCGGAGTCGCGGAGCGACCGGATTGCGGCGGCGTCGCTCTGGATGTCGCTTGGACATCTGCGGCGGGAGGCGGGGGACGCTTCTGGCGCCCTGGGTGCCTTTCGAGAGACGCTCGCCGCGTGCCGCGAGATGGGGGACCGCGCGGGGTCGGCGGCGGCGCTTGCGAACGTAGGGCACCTTGCGCACGACCAGGGGGACCTGGGCGCGGCGTCGGAGGCGTTCCGAGAAGCGGTCGCGATCCGCGGGGCGATCCAGGACCGCGTCGGCGGCCTGACGGCGCGGCTCGCGTGGGCGGAGGTGGAGGCGGACCGGGGGCTGATCGCGGAGGCGGAGGCGCGGCTGGAGGAGGCGTTCGCCTCGGCGGCGGAGATGGGGGCACGGGTGGCGGAGGCGCGGGGGCTGCTCGTCGCGGGGCGGTTGCGTCGGCACGAGGGGCGGCACGAGGAGGCCTCGACGCTCCACGCGCGGGCGCGGGAGCTGGCGCTCGCGGCGGGTGCGGGGCGGGAGGCGCACGAGGCGGCGGTGGAGGAGGGGTACGACGCGCTCGCGCGGGGGGACCTCGCGGAGGCGGCGCGGGCACTGGCGGATGCGTCCGCTGGACAGGCGCCCGCGGGGGCGCCGCTTGGACAGGCGCCCGTGAGGGCGCAGCGCCTTGGACAGGCGCCCGTGAGGGCGCCGCTGGACGTCCGCGCGCGCGTGAAGCACATCTGGCTGGAGGTAGGCCTGCGGCTTGCGTTGGGGCAGGAGGCGCTCCCGCTCGCGGAGGAGGCGCTGACGCTGGCGCATCGTGCGGGGCTGCGGCGGTGCGTGCCTCACGCGCTGGAGGTCTGCGCGAAGGCGGCGGAGACGGCAGGGGACCTCGCGGCCGCCGAGGCCTACCGTTCGCGAGCGGCGGTCATGGTACGTCAAGTCGGCCTGCGGCCCTGACGATGGAGAGGCGCGTGCGCGCGCCGCGGGGTGCCTGCGCAGCGGGCCGGCTCGCGCAAGCGAGCCCGCCTTGTGTCCGCAGCCTGGGCCGTTGGCTCCGTACCCCGTCCGACGGACTGCGTACCTCGCCCGACGCGACTCGTACCGTGGCAGGGTAGGCGGCACGCTACTTGTTCTTCTCCCTTTCGCGCTGTTCGCGAACGGCCTTCCGGCGATCCCACGTGCGGAGCGTCGACTCGATGAGTTGGAGCTGCTTCTGTTGGGTGGCGTTCAGTGCCCCGGCATTCGCCTGCGCGGTGAGCCGCGCGGCGGCAAGGGACAGGAAGTCCCTTTCCTCCGGCCCACCGTAGTCCCCAAGGTAGTGGATGGAGAGAGTCAACGCTGCTCCATGATCGAGACTCCATTGGACGAGTTCCCGAAGGGCCGCGATGTTCTCCTTGCTCGGATCGGCGTACAGCTTGGAACCCAGCAACTCCTCGCATGCGAACCGACCGTCGCCGTCCATCTGCTGGACGCCATCGACGATCCGGGCGACAGTCCAACCGCCGCTCTTCTCGATCGTGGTGGCGGCCTCGCGCCGGAGATTGGGACGGCTCAGTGCCCAGCGAAGCGTTTCGTCGTCCGGCAGCCCGTTGGACTCGGACACCGCCGCGCGCCAGCGGATCGCGTCCGACGCCGCTCCGACCGCTTCCAGCCAGGCCATCTGCTTTCGCTCGGATGGAGACAGCTGTGCCTCCGGTCGCATCACGAGATCCCGTCCCGTCTCGTGGATCCGATCAAGCACGGCAAAGCTCTCGGCGGAGCCCAGCCTCTTCAAGTAACCCAGCGCGTGCTCGCCGACGCTGTCAGATCGGCTCTCCACGATGCGCAGCAGGGCGGGCTCGACGGTCGTGGAAGCGCCTTGCTGCAGGACATCTCCGAGGAGGGTGACCAAGTCGTAGGCCAGCTGCTCCGACCCCCTGCCTATCTCTTTGACGATGTAGGGAATGTACCGGTCCTTGCCATCCAGCAGAATGTCAGGGCCGTTGTTCCTGTACGTCGCCGGCTCGTAGAGTTCGCGATTGCCAGATGAGAGACGCACTAGATCTTTGATGCAGAGGGAGGCGCGCTCCTCGTCCGTCTTCGCAGCGGAGAAGGCCTGCACGAACTCGATGTGGGCAATCGCCTCATTGATGAACGGGGTGAAATCGGCCCGCGAATGACGCGTGGAATGGCCGCGGTCATCGGGAAGCCGATAGTCGATCCCGGGCCCCTCCGGACCACGGTTCTTCCACCTCTCAAGGAGCGGGAGCGCCTTCGGATCCTCCAGATAGGCCAGGGCCAGGAAGAAACGACAGCGCATCTCGTCGCGCGTGTTCCCGTCCCAGGAAGCAGGGGGATTCTCGATGAGGGACATCACGAGGTCGACGACGCCAGCCGGGCGCTCCTGACAGATTCGCAGAATCCAGTTGACCATTCTATCCGGGTCTTCCAATGGCGGCGGTCCGAGCCCCTGCGCCGTCACGGCCCGGTCGTCGGACTCAGGCGTCGTCTCGGGCACCTCCGTCGCGCCCCCTGCTGTCGTCCCCGCGGCCCCGGTGACCAGGGGGGCGGAAGCCCCGGGCGCCGTCGACGGGCGCTCAGGCGCCGACGACCGCCGATTCGCGACGAACCAGCCTACTGCGAGCAGCGACATGGCGAGCGCCAGGGCAAGCGCCGTCAGGCGCGCTCGGCCCTCGCTTGGGGGGAGGCCCGACCGAGGTCCTATGACACGCATGAACTCTCCAGGGCTTACCGGTGCGAATGAGCCCGCACGCGGTCGCGAACAATCGTCACTCGGGGCTCGGCTCTCCCCATCCCTGAATGCTGAATGCGTGGATCCTATCGTAGCCACCTTCGTGGGTCTCCAGGCCGTTGAGAATCTGGAGGCGACGGACGATGGGTGGGCCGGTTGTCCAGTCGATCATCGGGAGTGCACCCAGACGGAGATCATGAGCACGTACATGGGCCGGGCCCCGCCGACCCCGGGGCGAATCTGGGTCAGTTCGACGCCGGGGAACGACGCGAACCGATTCAGGGCAGCCTCGATCTTGTCGACGCTGCGATAGTCCTACAACGCTACTTCGTCGAACAGCCCCGAAGGGGCGGCATGAAAAAGCCCAGGCCGAAGGCCTGGGAACAACGATGCAAGTGCGGATTCCAAGCCCCGAAGGGGCGACATACACTGCCGCGGGTTGTATGCCGCCCCTTCGGGGCTGCGAATGCTCCCTGTGGCCGATTTCCCAGGGCTGCGCCCTGGGCTGATTCATTTCGCGCCTTCGGCGCTGACGGTGAGACTAGCGTTGTAGGAATAGGCAGGGCTCTGCGAGTCGTCGTCGGGCGGCTTCTCGCCGCGATCGCCGACGTCGAAGAGCGTCTCCATGTTGTCCACGACGAAGCGGTTGCTGTCTCCGTGGCCGCGCCCACGGTACACCCTGAGCACATATGTGGTCGTGCTCATGAACCTGGTCTGTCCTCCCCGACGCTCTGCCGTATCCCAAGAATATCTGCCAGTGTCCCAGGGATGTGCGACCCGAAGTGCGTCGCGCCCGACCGTACCATCTGCGGGAGGATTGCCGCCCGGATACGCGAAGATGGTGACATGGCCCCGCAGAAGCCCCGGGACGCCCAGCCACTCGATGTCCTGTATGCGGGAGAAGAGGCAGACTTCGTCTTGCGGGCCATCCTTTGGGCATCGGATCTCGACTGCCGCCTGCCCCCAGGCGATCCCGGTGTCCGCGAACCCGACGACGAGCGCGACGAGGCCGACCAGGATGACCAGATGGAGCGAGCGAGCTTCACGGTCCGTCCTCCGAAGGGGCCCCAGGGGGGATGGGTGCGTCCAGGACAGCTCCCTGATTTGAGCCCGCAGGGCTACTGCCTTGGAGCACCCGGGGCAACGTTTTCTCGACCGTGTTGAAGAATTGCCCCGGGAGGGTCTTCCGGCTCGCGGCGTCCTCTCGCGTCCGGCCGCGCCGGGACTCGGCCGCGCCGACCGTCACGCTTCGGTAACCGGCGTCCGGCCGGGGGAACGCGCCCTCACCGCGCCAGCTCCTCCACGTCTCGCGCGAGCTGCGCGAGGTCGACGGGCTTCGCGTGGAGGCGGGAGATCCCGAGGGAATCACCCCCCGAGAGTGCTGGCACCTGACCGGGACCTCGGCAGCTTCGTGACCGAAGCCAGGGCCGCGATCGACCGTCAGCTCGGGGATGAGCTCCGCGCGGCCGGGTGCCGCGTCGAATTCGGCGGGCAGTACGAGAACCTCGTGCGCGCGACGAATTTTCGAGGCACCAGACCTCGACGAGGCAGCCGATGACGGACTTGATGTTCTCGTGGAAGCGGGCCGGGCTCATGATCTCGACCAGACCCTCCAGGTAGGTGAGGCGTGGGGCGGAGCGGTCGCCGCGGATCTCGAGCAGCCGCTCGTAGTCGGCCCAGGTGACCCCTTCGAGCACGACGATGTGGTCCTCGCTAAACTGACTTCTTACGAGAGAGTCAAGGATACTACTTGAAGCGCGCCTTGCCGGCTGCTACGCTCGCCACCTCCCGGCGGTTGCGCGATGCGCTGGTGAAAGCGGATCGGGCCTCGCCTTGGTCTGAGGATTCGGAGGCGCCCATGGCGCGCAGTTCGTTCGAGGAAACCCTCGGAAAGATGCGGATGAAGGCATCCTTCGTCAAGGACCGCGGCCCCGCCGTGAAGGACGTCCTCGCGAAGTTCGACCCTGAGGGGGTTCTGCTGGAGGTGGACGGCCTCGCCGCCTCGAACGCCGCGCAGGAGTCCCTCAAGGGCACGCGCATCCGCCGGGTGGACAAGAAGGCGACCACCATGGAGAGCGCCGTCTCGCGCGGCGTGGCGACGATCGATGTCCTCCGCGGCTCGATCAAGGGCAGTGAGCTCGAGAAGAAGGAGAAGAAGGCCTTGCTCGCGGCGCTTCCGAAGAGCGGCAAGGCAACGACGGAAGATGCGAAGCTCGGCTTCCTGCAGGCCGTTCTCGCGTTCATCGGGGAGAATCCGGCCCTGTCCGGGAAGGTGACCCCCGACGAGATCGCCAGGATCTCGTCCGCCGTGGAGGAGGCGACGAAGGCGCGAGGCGATGTGAACGCCGCGAAATCGGCGCTCCCCCTGGCAACCATCGATCTGTACGGGGGACTGAGAACGACTTCCGTACGCATCACGGCATGGCTCGACATCCTGCAGGGGACCTACACCCTGGCCGGCGACGCCAAGTCCCTCGGCGAGGTCCGCAGGGCTCGTGAGGAACTGGCGCGCGATACCGCGGCCTTGGCGGCCCCCGCCGTCCCGGCAACCACCCCGGGGTAGCAACAGCAGACCCGCGAATGAGATGCGTAACTTCGTGGGACGCAGGCGCAGGACGCGTCATGAAGCGCCGGCCCCCGAGGGATCGAGCCATGGGACGCGTCATGAAGCGCCGGCCCCCGAGGGATGGAGCCATGGGACGCGTCATGAAGCGCCGGCCCCCGAGGGATCGAGCCATGGCACGCGTCATGAAGCGCCGGCCCCCGAGGGATCGAGCCATGGCACGCGTCATGAAGCGCCGGCCCCCGAGGGATGGACCCGTGGGACGTGCAGTGCGGGCGCTCCCGGCCCTTCGGGCGGTGAACGCGGTTGTTTCGCCACCTTCAACGGAGCGGACTGTACAGTATGCAGCGGCCCTGCCGCGCGTCGTCCGGGTCGCTCGGGCACGCATCTTGCGCCGAAGGCTGAAGACCCTTTGGGTGCCCGAGAGGAGTTCGCTCTCTTGAGGTTCGATGATGAGTCGTGAAGTCTGGGTGGAAGCAGAGCTTTGGAACCTCCGGGACGACGTCGAGGTGGAGTCGGGGGCCAAGCCTCCCCTTCGCCTCCGGTGCAAGGTCGACAACGGCAGTTCGCACACGGTGCTGCCGCAGTCCGTGGCCGACCAGCTTGGCCTCCCCAAGCGGGTCCGCCCGATGGAGGTCACGTACGCAGACCTGCGAAAGGCGACGCTGCAAGTTGCCCAGGGGCTGCGGCTTCGCATCCAGGACCGGGATATTACGACCTACGGCGTGATCGAGCCGAGCCGCACCACCGTCCTCGTCGGTTCGCTGAATCTCGAAGACCTTGGCTTCAACATCGACCTGGAGCACGGCACGCTCGTGCCGTATCCCGGGACCGAGGCCGGCCAGTGCGCGGTCCTGGAGTGAAGGTGGGAGACATGATGCAGCCAAAACTCGTCAGCAGTGGAAGCCACCGCCTCCCGCCCCGCTCCGTAGCGGTCCCTCCTAAACCTTGAAACATCGGTGGACGACGCCGAATCTTCAAGGTAGACTCACGAGGTGATTCAGCGACCGAACCACGTGCGAAACGTCCTCGGTCTCCTGTCACGCCACCCGGTCGTAGCCATCCTCGGCGCGCGTCAGGTCGGGAAGTCGACCCTCGCGCGCCAGGTCTGGCGTGCGCATGGAGGACAGGGAGCCTGGTTCGACCTGGAGTTTCCGGACGATCTCTCCCGTCTCGCGGATCCCTCCCTGACGCTCGGGCGCGTGCGAGGTCTCGTCGTGCTGGACGAGCTGCACCGTCGGCCTGACCTCTTCCCCGTGCTCCGCGTGCTGGCCGACCGCCCACGCACCCCTTGCCGTTTTCTCGTGCTCGGCAGCGCGTCGCCCGAGCTCCTGCGGCAAGGCGCGGAAACGCTTGCCGGGAGGATCGCCACCTATCGCCTGTCCGGGTTCTCGCTCGACGAGGTCCGGCCCGGGCGCCTGGACCGGCTCTGGGTGCGCGGGGGCTTCCCGCGGAGTTTTCTGGCGCCGTCGGACCGGGCCAGCGTGGAGTGGCGACGGGAGTTCGTCTCGACGTTCCTCGAACGCGATCTGCCGCAGCTCGGCGTGGTCACGCCGTCAGCGACATTGGGTCGGTTCTGGGCCATGCTCGCCCATCGGCACGCGCAGGTCTGGAACGCATCGGAGTTCGGACGTTCGTTCGGCGTCGCCGACACGACAGTGCGACGCTATCTGGACCTCCTCGCGTCGACCTATGTCGTCCGGGTCCTCCTTCCCTGGCACGAAAACATTGGAAAGCGACAGGTCAGTTCCCCGAAGGTCTACATCGCCGACAGTGGGCTCCTCCATTCGATCCTGGGGCTCGGGACACTCTCCGACCTCGAGGCCCACCCGACCCTCGGGGCCTCGTGGGAGGGCTTCGTGGTCGACTCCGTCCTTCAGGCGCTGGCGGCCGCCCCGCAAGAGAGTTTCTTTTGGGGAACCCATGCGGGCGCGGAGCTCGACCTCCTTGTCGTGCGCGGTCGGCGGCGCTGGGGTTTCGAGGTGAAGCGAACGTCCGCCCCATCCATCACGAAGTCGATGAGGATCGCGTCCTCCGATCTTTCCCTGGACCGCCTCTTCGTCGTGCACGCCGGAAAGGACTCGTTCGACCTCGCCCCCCGCATCCGCGCCCTCGCTGCTGTCAGAATCGCCGCCGAGCTCGCCCCGGCCGGACCCCGTGGGGCCACCCGATGAGCTGTCCCCGTGCCGCCTATCCCTCCCGCAGCAGCGCGAGGCGGCGAACACCTGTCGGCGAACACCTGTCAGGACTACAACTGTTGGAGTAGTCGGGACTTCGCCTCCTGACAGGACTTCGCCGCGGGAAATCCGACCGTCTGGGATTGCCGGGGGGGCCTCGGAAACGTGGCCTGCTCGCCTGCGCGAGGGAGGTCCCGTGCGCCGTGGTTCACGCGCAGCCGGCCGATGCCCCCGCTGAACCACCGGCGATGCGGGCCTCATTGTAGAAGAGTTGCCAGCCAAGCGCGTAGCGCCGTTACCCGGTGAGGTTGGCTTCCGTCGCTCTCATATCGCGCAAGAATCTCCCGAAAAAGTGGAACAAGCTCGCGACGCCCGAGTTGCGCGGCCGCTTGCGCGACATCGGAGAATCCCCCCCAATTGTCAGCGGCCTCCAAGGAGGACAAATAGGTCGTCACGGCTCCCGAAGGAGACATTCCCTCTACCGGGTACTTCAAAAGGGCCTTTGCGGCCGCGGATCGGACAAGTGCATCTTCATGTTCATTTCCAACGAGCTCCGAGAGAGTTCGAGAGTACCGTTCGTCGGTCGGATAGCACTCCGGTATCCGGTCGATGAACAACACGCGTGCGGAGCGCGCGTTTGGATCTGTAGTCCTAATGGCAGAATCAAAAGCCTCCCGAACGGACTGGATGTGCGCAAGACCCTTCACAAGGTCGATGGCCTTCCCGCGCGTAGTCGAGTCCAAGTCCGGATTCGTCGCCAGTCGGAGGAATACGAGGGAGTAACGTTCCTTGTCCGCCATTTGGGCAACGGCATCCAACAGATGGGAGCGGAGGCTACGGGAAGTGACCCGATCGATTATGGCAGCCACGCGCGCCGTCGCGTCAGGATCGTTCGCAAGGCTCGGAAGCAGATTCTGGCGGAACGCCTCAAACGCGCCATTGGAGTCTTCACCACCCGAGATCCTTCGGTAGCGATCTGGTCCCGAGAAAGAAAAGCCAATTCCAAGCGGGGTATCATCCAACGAGTAGGATTCCAAGAACTGGGGCTCCGAAAACGCACCCTTGGGGTCTGACAGACACGATGCGGCGAAGAGTGCTAGAACATCGTCCGTGTGCGCCTCCAGGATGTCCAGCACAAGTTGCTTGGCAAGGGCGTTGACTTCGCTGGTGCCCGCGCGCGCCGCGACGTACGGAATTAGTTTCACGAACTGCAAACGCCGGAACCAGTGCTCGAAGTCGAAGCTCCGGAGGCCTTCCTCGCCGACGATTCGGTGATCCGGGTGGTCCTTGCGAAATGAAGGGTCTGATGTGGCTCCTCCCTCAGCGATCGTCCTCGCAATCAGGGACAAGGCGGCTAGGGGACCGCGGTTGGCGAGCTCCGCATCGATCCGCTTCTTCGCCTCCACGGAGGACAAAAGCCAAGTCTCCATCAGGTACTGTTTCATCACCTCGATGGTCGGTTCCGACAGCGGAGAAGGAATCTTAGGGCGGATGGGCCCCGGAGGAGTGTCGCTTGCGCAAAGTGGGCCATCGGGGATTGGGGGGGGAGGCGCAGAGACTGGCCCTCCGGGTTGGGCCGTGGACTCCGGAAGTGACGTGACCTGGCCTGGAGGATGAGGCGGAGCCACAGGATGAGGCTGTCGAAGGCGTGGAAGCACGATGAGCACGCCGGCCAGCATGGACAGGGCGATGAACAGCCAAAGCCGATTGCTACGTCCGAGTGAAGGCATTGCCTACCACCGTCCGAGTGAACCGGAGCAATCTAGCGCCTAGTGTCCGAATGACACGGTCCGGCTTTCCGTGATGCCGTCGCCAACGCGAACCTTCGCCCTTCCATTTACGTATGGATCCGTCGGGTCCGTCACCCCCGGGCAGATTTCACCAGCATCGTGGACAACGAAGTAGTCGACGTTGTATGAGAACTGTGCGGGCAAGCGAATTACCACGCTGTCCGCAGCAGTCTCGGACTTGATGATGCCCTCAATCGCCTGGACAGTACTTGAGTTGTTGCCTGGCTTGGAGAAGCCGCTCTGCCTGCTGAGAATCTCATCCTGCGCGAACTCAACGATCAGGTAGTGATGTTCCCGAACGCCGTCACGCTCGATCTTGGCGATGGTGAGATCGATATCCAACTGCGAGTGCGCGAAATGGGGCACGCCCCGGTTGTCGGAGCCCGGAGTCACCGAGGTCGTCCATTCCAGGAATACCTGCTGGCCCTGCACATTGACAGTCAGGGCGACAGTCCCGGAGCATGGGCCGCACCCAGTGACGGGAGTCTGGCCGTAGCCCGACTGTGAGACGACGAGTCCGAAGACGATGGCGGCGAGGCGGACCAGAAACAGATGCATGGCTCACTCCATGATCGAGGTCGAGAACGGGGAATGGCTTTCTGTACGCACGCTCCGTGCCAAGACTGCAGTACGAGAGCGCGCACGCACGTGCGTTCTTATGACGATGGC
>Ga0209514_10007753_pt1 | contig 12532 bp, 7 predicted proteins | sample Subgrocontami58m_FD_187452 | JGI IMG/M metagenome (GOLD analysis project Ga0209514, IMG submission 187452) | Subsurface groundwater microbial communities from S. Glens Falls, New York, USA - GMW37 contaminated, 5.8 m (SPAdes) (version 3) | ecosystem: Environmental > Aquatic > Deep subsurface >...
AAGGAGTTCCTTTTGAATTTTGTGACGCAGTAAGACTAAAAAGAGGCGAGCGAGTGGATTGCCGCGTGTCCATAGGAAACGCTAAAAAGGCGGGATGAGTAAACTCGAAGACCTCCAGCCCAATGCTGCAGTGCGCGGCATTCTGCCAGATGCACTGGTCACGGTTGTAAGCGTCCAGTGGTTCGGTTCGGAGGCGTTGGAACTCACATACAAAACCCCGTCCGGCAAGGTAGCGAATGAGCTGCTTTACCGTCACGATGAACCCCGAATCGAAGTGGTGGAGCAGGGTCGCCCCTGGAGCTTTGACGGCGACGGCGGGCTCTTTCGGCTTGTCTCTGAAGCCAACCGCATCCGTTTGGCGCACCTCTTTGATCCGGTACTGGCTGTGCACACTTCACTGGTTGATCCGTTGCCGCATCAGATTACCGCTGTGTACGAGGCTATGCTGCCGCGCCAGCCACTTCGCTTCCTGCTCGCCGACGACCCTGGCGCCGGCAAAACAATCATGGCCGGGCTGCTGATCAAGGAACTGATCGCTCGAGGAGATTTGCAACGTTGCTTGATTGTTTGTCCTGGGAGCCTCGCAGAACAATGGCAGGATGAGCTCTACCGCCGCTTCCATCTGCCGTTCGAGATTCTCACCAACGACAAGCTCGAGGCCGCCCGCACCGGCAACTGGTTTCTTGAAACCAACCTCGTCATCGCCCGCCTCGACAAGCTTTCGCGCAATGAAGACGTGCAGCAGAAACTCCACGCGCCGGATTGCCGCTGGGATCTCGTGGTTTGCGACGAGGCACACAAAATGTCGGCCACGGTCTTCGGCGGCGAGACCAAATACACCAAGCGTTACCGCCTCGGGCAACTCCTTTCGACCCTGACGCGGCACTTCCTGTTGATGACGGCGACACCGCACAACGGCAAGGAGGCGGACTTCCAGCTTTTCATGGCGCTGCTCGATGGCGATCGCTTCGAGGGCCGCTTCCGTGATGGCGTTCACGTGGCTGATGTCTCGGACCTGATGCGCCGTATGGTGAAGGAGAGCCTGCTCAAGTTCGACGGCACTCCGCTGTTCCCGGAGCGCATCGCATACACAGTGCCGTACAAGCTCTCGGAGGCCGAGGCACACCTCTACAAGGCCGTGACTGATTATGTGCGTGACGAGTTCAACCGGGCGGAGGCGCTCGAAAACGACAAGCGTGCGGGCACCGTCGGCTTTGCATTGACGATTCTGCAGCGACGACTCGCATCCTCGCCCGAGGCGATTTATCAATCGCTGCGCCGCCGTCGTGAGCGACTGGAAAGTCGGCTACGCGAGTTGGAATTACTCCAACGCGGTGGTCAATCGGCACCCGTCCTGGCGGCCACCGTTCCCGCACTCGACGCAGAGGATGTGGAAGATCTCGAAGACGCGCCGGACGACGAGGTCCAGGCGGCCGAGGAGGAGATTCTTGATCAGGCGACCGCCGCCCGCTCCATCGCCGAGTTGAGAGCAGAGATCGAAACATTGAAAGGCCTGGAGTCGCTCGCGCTCGGCGTTCGACGCAGTGGCACGGACACCAAATGGCGAGAGCTCGCAAGCTTACTCGGTGAAATTTTCACCCCCGCTGGCATCGCCAACCGCGCTGCGGAACCAGTCGCCAGATATGGCGCTGGCAATATCCCGCGCCCCACACCATCGCCGCACCAGAAGCTCGTTCTCTTTACCGAGCACCGCGACACACTGAACTACCTCGATAACCGCATCACCACCCTGCTTGGTCGCAAAGAGGCCGTGGTCATTATCCACGGCGGAATCGGCCGGGAAGAGCGCTTGAAGGTGCAGGAGTCCTTCAAGCACGACCCCGAGGTTCAGGTGCTCCTTGCCACGGACGCGGCCGGTGAGGGCATCAATCTCCAGCGTGCCCATCTGATGGTGAACTACGACCTGCCGTGGAATCCCAACCGCATCGAGCAGCGCTTCGGCCGCATTCACCGCATCGGCCAGACCGAGGTGTGCCACTTGTGGAACCTGGTTGCCGAGGAAACACGCGAAGGTGACGTTTACCGCAAGCTGCTGGAAAAACTCGAGCAGGCTCGGCTAGCCTTGGGCGGCCAGGTTTTCGATGTGCTCGGCAAGCTCCAATTCGAGGGTAAATCACTGCGTGATCTGCTGATCCAGGCTATTCGCTATGGAGAACGCCCGGAGGTTAAGGCCTACCTCACCACGGTGCTCGACCAAACACTCGACCGCGGCCATCTTCAGGATTTGCTTGAAGAGCGAGTTCTCGTCCACGCTGTCATGGACGCGAGCAGTGTTCACCGCATCCGCGAAGACATGGAGCGTGCTGATGCCCGCCGCCTGCAGCCGCACTACATCGAATCCTTTTTCCATGAGGCGTTTCGCCACTTAGGTGGAACGGCCAAGCAGCGGGAACCACGCCGCTACGAGGTCACCAATGTTCCGGCCCCGGTTCGTAACCGCGATCGTCTGATCGGCATCGGCGAGCCGGTGCTGCCGCGTTACGAGCGCATCGCCTTTGAGAAGTCGCTGGTTGCACCGCAGGGGCAGCCACTGGCCGCCTTCGTTTGCCCGGGACATCCTTTACTCGACTCCGTCATCGACCTCACGCTTGAGCGCCACCGCGACCTCCTGAAACGCGGCGCCGTGCTGGTGGACGAGCGCGACAGCGGCACCCGGCCGCGCGTGCTGTTCTATCTCGAACATGCAATCCAGGATGCAAGTGTCACGCGATCGGGCGATCGCCGCGTCATCTCCAGGCGAATGCTCTATGTCGAACTCGACGCTGACGGCGCCATGCACCACGTGCAGTACGCGCCGTATCTTGACTACCGGCCGCTGGCCGAGGGCGAGCCGGGTGTGAACGCAATCCTGGAGCGACCCGAGTGCGCATGGATCAATCGCGAGCTGGAGCAGAAGGCGCAGGGCTACGCCGTGGCTCACGTCGTGCCGGAGCATTTGCTGGAGGTCCGGGATCCGAGACTCAAGCTGATTGAGAAGACTGAGGCGGCAGTAAAGGACCGACTCACCAAGGAGATCACCTATTGGGATCACCGCGCCGCGCAACTCAAGGATCAGGAGCAAGCCGGCAAGCCCAATGCCCGGCTTAACTCGGGGGAGGCCCGCAAACGTGCCGATCTGCTCCAGGGGAGGCTGCAGAAGCGGCTTGAGGATCTGAAGCTCGAAGCGCAGATCTCGCCGCTTCCACCCGTGGTGCTCGGTGGCCTGCTGGTGGTTCCCATGGGCCTGCTTGCGGTGATGACAGGTAAAGCGGCCGCAACGCCATCAGCACCCGCAGATACCCAAGCCAGTGCTGCGCGGGCTCGCGCCGTCATCATGGAAATCGAGCGCAGCCTTGGCTTCGAGCCGACCGACCGCGAGCTTGAGAAACTCGGTTACGACATCGAGAGCCGCGTCCCCGGCACCGGCAAGCTGCGCTTCATCGAAGTCAAGGGTCGTGTGACAGGCGCACCGACCATTACCGTTACGAAAAACGAAATTCTTTACTCGTTCAACAAGCCCGATGACTTTATCCTTGCCATCGTCGAGTTTACCGGTACCGACAGCCATCGCGTTCACTACTTGCGCCAACCATTCCAGCGCGAGCCTGATTTCGGCGTGACCAGCGTAAACTATAGCTTGGCGGAATTACTGGGACGGGGAGGAGAGCCGAGATGAACGATACTGCCCTCATTCGGGTGTTGGCATGGTTGTGAACCTTTCAGACGCCGAGATCGCCGTATTCATTGCAGAGCCAGGCGGGGGACGAGATCTGGCAGGGCTGGCGCTACACCTGCGCCGAGAACGCCGGCCACGCGAGGATCGGTTTCACGCCCATCATGCGCCCGGCCTACCGAGTTGATGAAGGGGGAAAATTATGGCTGAAGTTACGAGTTTCTTCGCTCACGGGGGCCGGAGGGTGCGGGCGGACTTCCATCTGCACACTCGATGGGATCGGGAATTCAAGGACAACGGCACTGAGCAGGACTTCGTGGCGCGTTACGTCGCCGCGTTGAAGCAAGCGGACATCCGAGTTGGCGTCATCACCAATCACAACAAATTCGACCGGGACGAATTCAAGGCAATCCGGAAGGCAGCAAAGAAGGAAGATATCTATCTGATGCCCGGAGTTGAGTTATCGGTCAAGGATGGCCGCAACGGCATTCATACGCTCGTGGTATTCCAAGAAGACTGGGTCGATAACCGCGAGAACACCGACCACATCAATAGCTTTCTCGGACTGACTTTCGCCGGACAGAGCGGATACGACAACAGCAACGCCCGATCAAACCACGATCTGCTGGAGACCCTTCGTGAGCTGGACAAGTTCGAAAGGGACTACCTGCTCATCTTCGCTCATGTCGAAGAGGACAACGGTCTCTGGGGTGCGCTTGATGGGGGCAGAATCACCGAGCTCGGCGAGAATGAATTGTTCCGCTCGCGCACGGCGGCGTTCCAGAAAGTGCGGACGCGAGAGAAGCGAGAGAAAGTAAAGATCTGGCTCGGTGCCTGGTACCCCCCGGAAGTGGAAGGCTCGGATCCCAAGGCGATTAGTGAAATCGGACGCGGCGACCCGACCTTCATCAAGATTGGCGCATTCACCTTTGAGGCAGTCCAGTTCGCACTCAAACCTGGGGCTGAGCGCTTGTCCGGCAAGGCCGTCCCGCGGCAGGTTCACTCCTGGGTGCGGTCGCTTCGCTTTGAGGGAGGTATCCTGGATGGAAAGCGGGTTGATCTCTCCGAGGAGATGAACTGCTTGATCGGCGTGAGGGGCAGCGGGAAGTCCGCCATCCTCGAATCCTTGCGCTATGCGCTTGAATTGCCACTGCCCGAGAGCACGGAGGGCTTGGACTTCAAGTACAAACAAGATCTTGTGCGCTTTGCTCTCGGCAGTGGCGGAAAAGTCATGGTCGAGGTCGAAGACGCTCAAGGACAGCATTACGAAATTCGCCGAATCTTGAATGAAAAGGCGGACGTGTACTACGACGGCGATTTGCGGCCCGGCGTCCGCATCCCGCTCAAGAACCCCCTGTTCTTCGGCCAAAAGGAGTTGGTGAAGCGAGGCGAAGGTTCCGAGCGCGAACTTGTCGAACGCTTGCTCGGCTCGAAACTCGATGCCGTCCGGCGGGATATTGCTGCCCAACGCCAACGGGTGTTGGACGTGCTGGCGAATCTTGACAAACTGAAAGACCTGGACGCACTGGAACAAGAGTATCAGAACAAGAAGAAGGACACGGAGTTTCGTCTGGAGCTTTTTCGTAAGCACGGTGTCGAGCAGCAGCTACGGCGTCAGGTGGAATTCAATGCGGACGTGACGCACGCTCGCCGCGTCGCCGAATCGGCAGACAACTTTGTTCGTTCTTTCGACACCTTTCTGAAGGAACAAGAGTCGGAACTGGCTGCGCAGTCTCGACTTGAGTCCAAAGAAAATGCTGACGTCATCGCGGACATCAACGCAATCCTTGATCGGATACGCAAGGCCCCTGACAAAGCGCGGCAGGTATTGACCGAGACGCGCAACGATGCGCGCGCGCTGCGCGAGAAGCTCGGGGAACTTGAGCGTCGCCGGGAGACGCTCAAGGATGATTTCGCGGCCATCGAGCGGAAACTGAGCGAACAATTGCAGCAGACCGGCGGCGTCAGTGTCCGACCTGACGATTTCGTCAAGCTGAATGCCGAATTGCAAAAGGCGAAACTGGCGCTCGATGAAATCGCCAAAAGCCGGACCCGAAAGAATGCTCTTCGGGACGAGCTTCTGAAAGAGTTGAAGCGGATTTCGGACTTGTGGCATCAGGAGTTCAAGGAGATCGAAGCAGAGATCAAGAAGCTGAACGACAGACAAACCGCCCTGCGGATCATCCCGCAGTACAAGGGCGATAAGGCCGCGTTCCTCAAAGAGTTGCAGGACCATTTCCGTGGCAGCAAACTCCGGGAGACAACGTTGAAGAGCGTGTTGGATTCGCACGCTGATTTCATCTCGGTTTACGAAACGCTGGATACGATCTGCAACAGTCTTGGTGATTCGGGTGATGTGTTCCGCAGGTACTTCAATGAGGCCAGGGCATCTTTGCTCACTTGGCAGGTGCCGAACCTCTTCCAAATCGAGTATCACGGGAAGGAACTGCAAGAACACTCGCTGGGGCAAAGGGCCTCAGCGCTGATCCTCTTCATCCTGAGTCAGCGCGACAACGATGTAATCGTAATCGATCAGCCCGAAGACGATCTGGACAATCAGACGATCTTCGAGGACGTCATCAAGCTGATTCGGTCTCTCAAGACGAGCATCCAGTTCATCTTCGCGACACACAACGCCAACTTTCCCGTACTGGGCGACGCGGAACAGGTGGGCGCATGTGCCTTTGTTAGCGGCAGCGCCGACATTCAGGTTGGCAGCATTGACGAGCCGGTGATTCAGAAGGCCATCGTGTCCATCATGGAAGGTGGGCATGAAGCCTTCGCCCGACGTAAGGAGATTTACCAGTTATGGAAGCAATAGAACTTATTGAGTTGATCGCCCGCGGCGAAGACAGCCGCACTCAGTTCAAGCAAAGCCAGGACGTTACGAACGCCCAATCGCTGGCCGGTGAATTGGCCGCCTTCTCCAACGGCAAGGGCGGCAGAATTCTCATCGGTGTTTCCGATCAGGGAACGGTCACCGGAGTATTGCCTCCGGATGTGCGAAGACTCAACGTGCTGTTGTCCAACACGGCGACGAACAATGTAAGGCCATCCATCAATCTTGAAACCGAAAACGTTCCAACGGCGGACGGATTGGTGGTCGTCGTAACCGTTCGCGAGGGAATCTCGAAACCCTATGCCGACAACGCCGGAGTGTTATGGGTGAAGTCGGGAGCGGACAAGCGTCGGGTGACTGCGCGCGAGGAGATCCAGCGTATGCTGCAGGGCGCCGATCTTGTTCACGCGGATGAAGTTCCGGTCGATGGCTCGACTGTCGCAGATGTGGATCTGGACCATTTCAGGACATTTTTCGAGAAGCATTATGGTGAACCGCTGGAAGATGGCGCGGCTCCGCTGACCCGGTTGCTGGAGAACCTTAACCTGGCGAAGACCGGCACTCTCAACTTGGCGGGGTTGTTACTGTTCGCCCGCAACCCCCAACGATATCGGCCTGCGTTCGTGGTGAAGGCCGTATGTTTCGTGGGAAATGACCCGGCAGGCGACCGGTATCGGGACAGCGAGGACATCGGAGGGTGCCTGCAAGACCTGCATGCACGAACCATGTCGTTTCTGTTGCGCAATCTGCGCCGGGTTCAGGCGGGGCAGGGATTCAACACTGAGGGCGAACTGGAGGTGTCGCAGGCCGCCACGGAGGAACTGGTGGTCAACATGCTTCTGCATCGGGACTACTTCATCTCTGCGCCGTGGCGAGTCATGATCTTTGACGACCGGATCGAGTTGGTTTCGCCTGGTGCACTGCCGAACAACCTGACCGTCGAGCACATTCGAAACGGTGTCTCCAATATGCGCAATCCTTTGATTGCCTCGTTTGCGACCAAGGAACTGCCCTATCGTGGGATTGGGACAGGAATTCGCCGAGCGTTGGCGGCTGTCCCGGACCTGGGGCTGGAATCGGACCATGACCGAAACCTATTCACGGCCAGGATACCGAGGGTACCGGCGTCATGACTCAAGCCGGTCCCGTCCATAGGAAGCTTATTGAAGTCGCCCTCCCGCTCGAAGCCATCAACAAAGCTTCCGCGCGTGAGAAGTCAATTCGCCACGGCCACCCGAGCACGCTGCATCTGTGGTGGGCGCGGCGCCCGCTGGCGGCGGCGCGCGCGGTGATCTTCGCACAGATGGTGGACGATCCCTCGGCCTACGTGGATGTACTCCGGGCGGACCCCAAGCTGCGCCGAAAGGCAGAGTCCGCCCTTAAGGCCCGTCTGAAGCTGTGGGAGGAGGCGCGGACCCTCGCCAGGAAGGCCAAAGGGACAAACCTTTCAGTCCCCGAACCAGGTCCGGCACCGAGCCTCGACGACATGCTGGCCGACCTGGAACGCCAGCGGCTCTTCCGCATCATCGAGGGCCTGGTGCTGTGGGAGAACACCACCAACGAGACGGTGCTGCAGGCGGCGCGCGACGAGATCTGGCAGAGCTGGCGGCGCGCCTGCGCCGAGAACGCCGACCATCCGCGCGCCAAGGAGTTGTTCGATCGTCACAAGCTGCCCGCCTTCCATGACCCGTTTGCCGGCGGCGGTGCGCTGCCGCTGGAAGCGCAGCGGCTGGGGCTCGAGAGCTATGCGAGCGACCTGAACCCGGTAGCAGTGCTTATCAACAAGGCGATGATCGAGATTCCCCCGAAGTTCGCCGGCAAGCCACCGGTGAATCCAGATGGGCAGCAACAAAAAGCGCAAATGGATAAAAGCTGGCGCGGCGCGCAGGGCCTCGCCGAGGATGTGCGTTACTACGGCCAGTGGATGCGCGACGAGGCCGAGAAGCGCATCGGGCACCTCTACCCGAAGGTCGAGATCACGACAGAAATGGCGAAGGAGCGGCCCGATCTGAATTCGCTCGTGGGCCAAAAACTCACCGTAGTCGCCTGGCTTTGGGCGCGCACAGTGAAGAGCCTGAACCCGGCGTTCGCAAAGGTAGACGTACCGCTAGTGTCAAGCTTCTTGCTTTCCCCGATGGCAGGCAAGGAGGCCTACGTTGACCCGGTGATCGAGGACGACGGCTACCGGTTCACGGTCAAGGTAGGAAAGCCGAAGGATGCGGAGGGAGCGAAGAGCGGCACCAAGCTCTCACGCGGAAGTTTCCGATGTCTTATCTCGAACGTACCGATACCCTACGAATACATCGACGACGAGGCGAATGTAGGACGCATGGGCGTGCGGCTGATGGCTATCGTCGCCGAGGGCGAGCGCGGGCGGGTCTATCTCTCGCCAACGTCGGAGCACGAGACGATCGCGCAGACTGCGCAGCCGACTTGGAAACCAGACGCGCCGAGCCGAGGAACTTGGGCGAGTAACGCACAGGGCCGGCGCTACGGTTTCAGGACCTTTGGTGACTACTTCACCTCGCGCCAGCTTGTGGCGTTGACGACGTTCTCTGACTTGGTGGGCGAAGCGCGTGACCGCATCCAGCGCGACGCGGTCGTCTCTGGCCTGTCTGACGACCAGAAACCTCTCAGGGATGACGGCATCGGTGCGACAGCGTATGCGGAGGCAGTTGCTGTTTATCTGGGCTTCCTTATCAGCAAGCTTGCAGACAAGGGGTCGACTATTTGTACTTGGGACGCAGGTCCTTCGTCCAACCGCACTGCATCGGGCAGATCAGCGCGCGTTGCGACCGTTCGAGTTACGTTTGGCCGTCAGGCGCTGACGATGACTTGGGATTTCGCAGAAGTCAACTTTTTCAGCGAATCTGTCGGCAGTATGGAGACCGTTTTGAAGACGCTTAGTATGCCGTTGATCTATCTCTCGCCGAGTAGTCATGCTGGGTGCGCGCAGCAGGCCGATGCACAGTTACAAAGCTTCAGTCGCGGAGCGGTTGTATCAACTGACCCGCCCTACTACGACAATATTGGCTATGCCGACCTATCAGATTTCTTTTACGTCTGGCTGCGACGCACTTTGCGGAACATTTTCCCCAACCTGTTTGTCACGCTTGCCGTGCCCAAGGCCGAAGAGCTGGTCGCTTGCTCCTACCGCCACGGCAGCAAGGAAAATGCGGAGACCTTCTTCCTCGACGGCATGACGCAGGCCATGCACCGGCTGGCCGAGCAGGCGCACCCGGCTTTCCCGGTCACCATCTATTACGCCTTCAAGCAGGCGGAGAGTGGCAACGCAGACGGCACGACCAATACCGGCTGGGACACCTTCCTGGCTGCTGTCATCGAAGCCGGATTTGCCATTACCGGTACGTGGCCGATGAGGACCGAGCTTGCAAACAAGTTAATCGGCGTTGGAGCGAATATGCTCGCCTCAAGCATCGTGCTCGTCTGCCGCCCGCGCGCGGTCGACGCTGCAACCGCGACACGCCGCGATTTCCTCAATGCCCTCAAGGCCGAGCTGCCCGTGGCACTCGCGCACCTGCAACGCGGCAACATCGCGCCCGTGGACCTTGCACAGGCGGCCATCGGCCCCGGAATGGCGGTGTATACGCGCTACGCCAAGGTGCTAGATGCAGAAGGCAAGCCGCTTTCGGTGCGCGACGCGCTGGCGCTCATCAACCAGACCCTCGACGAGGCGCTCGCCGAGCAGGAGGGCGACTTCGACGCTGACAGCCGCTGGGCGCTGACGTGGTTCGAGCAGTCGGGCTTCGCCGAGGGCGAGTACGGCGTCGCTGAACAGCTCTCCAAATCCAAGAACACCAGCGTCGCCGGGATGGTCGAGGCGGGCATCCTCGAATCGAAACGCGGCAAGGTGCGGCTGCTCAAGCCGAACGAACTGCCTGCAGACTGGGACCCGGTGACGGACACGCGACTCACGGCGTGGGAGATGGTCCATCAACTGATCCGATCGCTCGAAGCGGGCGGCGAAGGCGCAGCATCCGAGATTGTGGCGAAGCTTGGGTCAAAAGCCGAAATCGCCCGCGAATTATGCTACCGCCTCTACACCCTGTGCGAGCGCAAGAAGCGCGCGGCTGAGGCGCTGGCTTACAATGGCTTGGTGCAGAGCTGGCCGGAGATCGTGCGGCTCTCGCAGGGTGTTAGAACTGCCACGCCGATGCAAGAGACTTTCCTGTAAGGGGCGAGACCAGACGAATGACAACAGTCAAACGCATCGTGTGTCTGGCGAACTCGCGCAAGATTTCGGGACGCTGCATTGCCGGCCGGGAGTTTGACGGGGGTCGTGTGGGTGCATGGATACGACCGGTAAGCGCGCGCGAACACGAGGAAATATCCGAGAACGAACGGCAGTACGAAGACGGCAGCGATCCAAAGGTTCTCGACATTATTGATGTGCCCTTGGCGGAGGCACGACCAAAGTTGTTCCAACAAGAGAATTGGTTAATTGACGCGGACGAGTGCTGGGTGCGAGTAGGACGGTCGAATTGGGACCAGCTGGCTAAACTTGAGGATGCATCGGAATCGCTCTGGACAAACGGATATCACACCGCCAACGGGCTGAACGACCAGATTCCTCTCGTTGTTGCTGCGAACCTGAATACCAGTCTCCGATTCATTCACATCGATGGCGGTGAAATTCACGTGATGCGCATCGCTTCGCCATTTGGCCCAGCTCGGCGAAGAGTGCAGGGCAGGTTTCAATACGGCGGCCAGCACTATAGTCTTTGGGTGACGGACCCCGTCATTGAGCGTGCCTACCTTGCAAAGCCGGACGGCCGCTATCCATTGGGTGAAAGCTACCTGACAATCAGTGTTGGCGAGCCATTCAACGAAAATTGTTATAAATTGGTTGCCGCGATTATCTCGCGAGAGCTGGTAGGCGGATGAGCATCATGTCTACGCGTGAAGTGCTGACAATCGGGCATTCGACTCATTCCATCGAAAAGTTCGTGGAGCTTCTGCGAATGAACGGGGTAACTGCACTCGCCGATGTGCGCTCTGCGCCCTATAGCCGGTTCAATCCCCAGTTCAACAAGACCGCGCTTGAGAGATCGCTACGTGAGAACGGTATTACTTATGTGTTCCTGGGCAAGGAGTTGGGCGCGCGGTCCGATGACTCATCCTGTTACGAAAATGGCCGGGTTCGCTATGGACGACTGGCGCAAACGGCGCTGTTCAAAGTGGGAATCGAGCGAGTGAAGAAGGGAATGGCGAGCCATTCCGTTGCGCTGATGTGCGCGGAGAAGGAGCCGCTCGAATGCCATCGCACGCTGCTCGTGAGCCGCGCACTTGAACGGGAAGGCACGCCCGTCGCCCACATCCATGCGGATGGTAGGCTCGAAGCACATCATGATGCGATGCTGCGTTTGCTGCCGCTCGTCGGCCTGCCAACTACTGATCTTTTCCGATCGGAGGACGATCTTATCGAAGAGGCATGCGCGAAGCAGGAGGAGCGCATCGCATACGTCGACGAGGCGTTGGCGAAGGAAGCAAGCGAGGTGGCGAGGTGAAGGTCTTTACGATCGGATTCACGCAGAAGACCGCAGAACGGTTTTTCGGGCTGTTGGGTCATTCAGGTGCGAAGCGCGTCGTGGACGTGCGGCTCAACAACATTTCCCAGCTTGCCGGCTTTGCAAAAAAACAGGATCTGGCCTATTTTGCCAAGCAGATCTGCGGCATGGATTACGTGCACCTGCCGGAACTCGCGCCGACACAGGATATTCTCGACGAGTACAAGAAGAACAAAGGCGATTGGGCCATATATGAGCGCAAGTTCCTCGATCTGATGAAAGCGCGGCAGATCGAAAAAACTGTACCACGAGAGATCATCGAAGGGGGCTGCCTGCTTTGCAGCGAGGACAAGCCGCATCACTGTCACCGCCGGCTGGTTGCAGAATATCTCAAGCAGCATTGGGGTAACGTCGACATTCAGCATCTGACCTAAAGAAATCGAACTATGGCAATCACCAATCACGAACGGGTCGGCAAGGCGGGAAATCTGC
>Ga0209514_10007757_pt1 | contig 12528 bp, 17 predicted proteins | sample Subgrocontami58m_FD_187452 | JGI IMG/M metagenome (GOLD analysis project Ga0209514, IMG submission 187452) | Subsurface groundwater microbial communities from S. Glens Falls, New York, USA - GMW37 contaminated, 5.8 m (SPAdes) (version 3) | ecosystem: Environmental > Aquatic > Deep subsurface >...
GCAGGAGGGTCTAAATGACAGACATCCAATTAATAGAAAAAGACAAGAAGTCTGGAAGAGTTGTTTTTTTCATAAAAAATTCAAGTGCAGAATTTACGAACTCGCTTAGACGATTTATAATAGAATCAGTGCCAACAATTGCAATAGAAGACGTTGAATTCACCAAAAATAATTCAGTACTCTATGAAGAAATAGTTGCACACAGACTCGGATTAATACCACTTGAAACAGATTTACAAACATACAATTTGCCAGAACAATGCAAGTGCAAAGGCGAAGGCTGCGCAAGATGCACAGTAAAAATAACATTAAGCGCAAAAGGCCCATGCACTGTATATGCAGAAGATATGAAAATAAAAGACCCAAAAGTAAAACCAGTTTACCCAAAACTACCAATCGTAAAATTACTAAAAGGACAAGAACTAGAATTTGAAGCAACAGCAAAACTAGGACAGGGCAAACAGCATATAAAACACAGCCCCTGCCTTGCGTGGTACAAACACAAACCATTAATAGAAATAGACGAAAAAAAATGCACAAATGCAGAAACAGTAGCGCAATCTTGCCCGGTTGAAGTATTTGATGCAAAAAATTCAAAACTAACAATTAACAAAGACAATTATTTAAAATGCCACCTATGCAATCAATGTGCAGAAGTAGCAGACAATAACTCTGTTAAAGTCAACAAAAGCGAGGAAGAATTTGTATTTTACCTCGAACCGTGGGGACAACTCACAGCAACAGAAATACTTACAAGCGCAACAGACCAGTTCAGAGAACTCCTCAAAGAACTAGATGAGAAAATATCCCAGTGATATTTTAAATATTTGCGGAGGTGGCAGAGCCTGGTCAAATGCGCTAGGTTGAGGGCCTAGTCCCTTAGTGGGTGCGAGGGTTCAAATCCCTTCCTCCGCATCAAATTTTTTTGCAAAAAAAAATTTGAATAAAAACTAACAATATCTGCTAAGGCAGATAATACAAATTAATGAACAAATACGACAATGGTAAAACGAACCGGACCTACTAATAAAAACACACAACTGCTAATACAGTTGCTCAGAAAAGAAGCAAGTACTCAAAAGGCTGACTTGTGGAAAAGAATAGCAGACGATTTAGAAAAACCAACAAGAATAAGAAGAGAAGTTAATCTTTCAAGAATAAGCAGATTCACAAAACCACAAGAAGTAATAATAGTTCCAGGAAAAGTTCTTGGCTCAGGAGCACTTGTTCATAGCCTAACAATTGCAGCACTTGCATTCTCAGGCTCATCAAAACAAAAAATAGCAGAAGCAAAAGGCAAAATGTTAACAATCACAGAACTCGTAAAACAAAATCCAAAAGGCAAAGACGTGAGGATAATAGGATAAAATGCAAGAACTAAATCTAGATGCAACAGACGCAATTGTTGGAAGATTATGCAGTTATGCAGCAAAACAAGCATTACTTGGAAACAAAGTAAACATTCTAAACGCTGAAAAAGCAATAATGACCGGAAGCATGGAATACAATTTTGAAAGATATCACCACAGAATAAAAGAAACAGGACAATACCAATACGGGCCATTCATACCAAGAATATCTGATAGATTTGTAAAACGACTAATAAGAGGAATGCTGCCGCACAAAAGACAAAGAGGCGCTGAAGCATACAAAAGAATAATGTGCTATCTTGGAATTCCAACAGAATTCAAAGACAAAAAATTAGTCAAATACACACCATCAGACAAATCAAGATTAAGCGCAGTAAAATATGTCACAATACAAGAACTTGTCAAAAAATTAGGGGGCAAAGTATGAAAAATATAGTCACATCAGGAAAAAGAAAAAGCGCAACAGCACGCGCAATTCTAACACAAGGAAACGGAATTGTTAGAATTAATAGCTGCCTAATTGACACTTATGAACCAGAAATGCACAAACTCAAAATACAAGAACCCCTCTTAATTGCAGGAGAAGTATCAAAAAAAGTAGATATTAACGTAAACTCACAAGGCGGCGGAAGACGCGGACAAACAGAAGCAATAAGACTTGCAATAGCAAGAGCGCTTGCAACATTTGACAAAAAACTAACTCAAACATTTGCATCATACGATAGACAATTACTAGTAGCAGACGTGCGCAGAAAAGAAACAAGAAAACCAAATAGCCACGGAAAAGCACGCGCAAAACGACAAACATCATACAGATGAGGCGAAAACAATGATAATACCAATAAGATGCTGGAGCTGCGGAAAACCAATTGCGCACTTATGGGAAGAATATTGCGAAAGAGTAAAAAAAGGAGAAGAGCGCAAAAAAGTATTTGATGATTTAGGACTTGAAAGATACTGCTGCCGTGCAACATTCTTAGGACAAGTAGACTTAATTGACACAGCATCACAATTCAAGAAGATATGAAATATCTTGATACTGCAATAAAAAAAGATGTTGCGAATTGGGACTATCAAACATACCAAGTCATGACTTATAAAACAATTGGCGCAAAAACATTAACTGGTTTTAGCGCAATATCAACAATAATTCTTAGTGCTAAAGAACAAACACTTGAAGTTTTATTGATTGGCCTTTTAGCAACAGGACTTGGTGCAACTGCATCTTTTATTGGAAATAAATGTTATGATGTTTACAAACAGATTAATAACTTATGAAAAACTTTTGATTTTTGCGAAATTATTGCGGAAAAAAAGGAGTAAATTATATAAACAAATAAAACGTAAACAAAAACATGAACAAAGCAAGATTTTGGCAACTCGTATTTTACATATCTTGGTCAGTTATTGCAATATGGCTAGTATTGAAAGTCACAGATGTGATACAAACAGAATTCTGGCCTAAGAATAATCTGCCTTTAATATCAGGACTCTTGTGCATTTTAGGATTTTACAAAAGTATTACGGAAAAATTCACCCCCACACTGAAAGTTACAAACGCATGAAATTCATAATAGAACATCTCGAACCAGAACTTTTCAAATGGTGCATTCTTGAATACAAACACATCTCTTCATTTGTTGGCAAAGAAAACTTGTGGATAACAAATGTTTGCGGAAAAGAATTAGACAAGTTTGCTAAATTGAGCGAGAAATCTGTTTCTAAACTTAATTTGAAAAAAGTATGCGTTTTAGACCCTGAAGCACCGCGAGAATTAAGCTCAGATGATGCAAAAAAGTTTGATTACTTTGTATTTGGCGGGATTTTAGGAGATTATCCTCCGCGCAAAAGAACACAAGAAGAATTGACTTTAGATTGTGAAAGAAGAAGTCTTGGAAAAGAACAAATGGCAACAGACAATGCAGTCTATGTTGCAAAAGAAATACTTTCTGGCAAAAAATTGCGCGATTTAAAATTTCAAGACGGAGTTGAAATTGAGACTGGAGAAGGTGAGAGCGTGCAATTGCCATACAAATATGTTCTTGTTGATGGAAAACCTTTGATTTGCAATGCGCTAATTGAAATGCTGAAGATGCAAGAAGAGTTTTAGTTTTGTGCTTTATATTCACGAATTAATTTCATCACATAACTCTTTTCAGCACCAAACAACAACCTGACAAATTTTTCGGTAAACACCTCATCAATAGATATGCACACGCTCAAAAAACGTTCTTGATTAGCGATAAAAGAACTATAAATCTCAACAGAATCTGCATTAGCATCACAATACTTTATTCTTTGCGGAACAATTAAATCCAAAATCTGCTTTCTATACTCCCATCTGTGGTCTAAATGATCTCTTTGCAAATTAGAAACAATCTTAGCAGCTGTAAGCAACCAATTACTATCGAAATCTATTTGAAAACTTTTGAAATCATCATGATTTTTTTTGAAACTAAAAAATTCGCCAATATCTGATTGTATTTTAAACAAATTAGGAATTGACAAACTTGGCATCAAAGATGGAATGTATTGCTCTTTTAAGAAATTAAAAAAACGTTTGTCTGTCTTTACACCATATTTGTTAGCTTGTTCAAAAATTACAGCTAAACTCCTAATCATATTGTCTTCCCACAACATACTCTTCGGATTTTTTTCATCATTATACTGTAAAGTTGAAAATTCCATACACACATTAAACAAATTTTTATATGCTGCTTCTTGTTCTTCTGGAATAGAATCATAAAAATCATGTTCTACTTGATACCCTCTAACAAAAACCGATGAAATCGCTTCCAAGCGCTCAGGTGATGCTTGATACATATTTGTTTGACTTAATCTTGAATTTATCCTATCAGATAATTCTTGAGGCTTTTTTTCAACAAGCTCGACTTCTTTTAAATATTGCCACGCATCTTTTGTGCCCAAATACAACAATTCAGACTTAACTTTTTGAATTTTTAATAATTTAGATTTAAGATTTTGCTTGTAATGGTCGTCCATGAAATTTCAAGACAGATATTAACTTATAAAAGTGGTGTGAAAACCAACAAAGATTTATAAATCTCTAGCAGATTATTTCTCAAATGCTTGACTTTGCAAAAATAGCCAAAAATTGGCAAAAGGAATGGGAATCTCGCAAAATATTTGAAGCAAACGCGAATCCTGATGGCAAAAAAAAATTCTTTTTAACATTCCCATACCCATACTTAAACGGATACTTACACGTTGGACATACTTACACACTCATGAGAGTTGAAGCATTTGCAAGATACAAAAGAATGCAAGGATACAATGTTTTATTCCCACAAGGATGGCATGCAACAGGAAGCCCAATTGAGGCTGCAGCAAAAAGAGTTGCTGAAGGAGAACAAAAACAAATAGAAATTCTAAAAGCATCAGGGTTCAAAGATGCAGAAATTCTAGAATTTAAAGACCCAAAACATTGGATAGACGTATTTGGTGCATCAGCAGAAAAAACATTCAAAAGCCTTGGAACATCAATTGATTGGCGCAGAAGCTTTATAACAACAGATTTGAACCCAAAATATTCAAAATTCATACAATGGCAATTCAACAAACTAAAACAAGCAGGATATGTTGTGCAAGGAGAACACCCGGTTGTTTGGTGCCCTAAAGAAAAAATACCTGTTGGCGACCATGCACGCTCTGAAGGCGAAGGAGAAGTGCCAGAAGAAATGACTTTGTTGCTATTCAAACTTAATGATTTAGTTTTGCCTGCAGCAACATTTAGGCCAGAAACAATATACGGAGTAACAAATCTTTGGCTTAACCCAAAAGTAGAATATATTGAAGCAGAAGTTGACTCTCAAAAATGGATAATATCTGCGCCAACAATACAAAAATTAGAAGACCAAAAACATAAAGTTAAAAAAATAAAGACAATTAATGCAAAAGAACTAATTTACAAAAAATGCATAAATCCTGCAACAGGACAGCAAGTAATAATTCTGCCTGCAAATTTTGTTACTGCAGAAAACGGCACAGGAGTTGTAATGTCTGTACCATCACACGCGCCATACGATTGGATGGCGCTATTTGACTTGCAAAAAATAGACACTCATGCAAAAGATATCAAACCAATTTCTCTAATAAAAATTGAAGGATTTGGAGAGCATCCCGCAATTGAAACTTGCAAAAAATTAAACATCAGCTCACAAAATGACTCAAAACTCGAAGAAGCAACAAAAGAAATATACAAAAAAGAATTTCATACAGGAATCCTCAAACCAATAACAGGAAAATATCAAGGAAAAACAGTTCAAGAAGCAAAAGAAGAAATAATTAAAGATTTTGTACAAGAGAATAACGCAAAAGTTTTCTATGATTTAGCTGGCAATGTTATTTGCAGATGTTTGAGCAGATGCAATGTAAAATTAGTTGACAACCAATGGTTTTTAGCGTACTCAAGCCAGCAATGGAAGCAAAAAACAATGAAGGCACTTGAACAAACAAAACTGTACCCTGAAAAAATAAGACCTCAATTTGAACACGTTATTGACTGGCTAAAAGACTGGGCATGCACACGAGAACTTGGCCTTGGAACAAAACTGCCATGGGATAAAAATTGGGTAATTGAAAGCCTATCAGATAGTACGCTTTATATGGCATATTACACAATTGTACACCTGCTTGATAAAATCAATATTGAAAAAATAAATGACGAATTATTTGATTATGTGTTCTTAGGAAAAGGAGACGCTTCAAAAATAAAAATAAACAAAGAAACACTTGATTTGATGAAAACAGAATTTAATTACTGGTACCCGGTGGACTTTAGAAATTCAGGCAAAGACCTTGTTCAAAACCATTTGACTTTTTACATGTTTAATCACACCGCAATATTTCCGGAAAATAAATGGCCAACAGGCATTGGAGTTAATGGCTATGTTACAGTTAATAAAGAAAAAATGGCAAAATCAAAAGGAAATGTGCGATTTTTGCATGATTTAGTAAAAAAATACACCCCAGACGTAACAAGAATCACAATACTATGCGGCGGAGAAGAATTAGCAGATGTTGATTGGGATGAAGATTTTGCAACAAGTATTCCAAACAAACTTGAACAATGGTTTAATTTTGCAATGCAATACTACAACAAAGACGGACCAGAACAAAAGTCAGTTGATAAATGGATGGAATCACAATTAAACAAAATAATAAAAAACACAACAAATGCAATGAATGAAACACTATTTCGAACAGCAATAATGAGTGGATTTTTTGATTTGCAAAGACATTTGAAATGGTATTTACGCAGAAGAGCCGGAAGCTTTAATCGAGAATTAATAAATAAAATAATTGAAGTTCAAACAAAACTATTGACACCATTTACACCACATTTTTGTGAAGAAGTATGGATGAAACTTGAAAAACAAGGACTAATAACACAAGAACAATGGCCTACGCATGAAGAAGCAAAAATAAATTTTGCACTTGAAACAGAAGAAACAATGATTGCAAACACAATAGATGATGTTGTTGCAGTAACACAGTTGGCAAAACTAACAAAATTAAAACAAGCAACAATAATTGTTGCAAATGATTGGAAATATAATCTCTTAAAGAAAATAAAAGAACAAATGCAAAACACGCGCAACCAAGGAGACATAATACGCACTTTAATGCAAACAGACTTAAAAAAACATGCAGAAAAAATTCCTCAAATTGTTCAAAAAATAATAAAAGACCCATCAAAAATACCACAACACATAAGCAATCAAGAAACAGACATGCAAGTACTACTTGACAGCAAAACATTCTTTGAAAAAGAGCTTAATTGCCCAGTAAATATTGTTCTTGAACAAGACAGTTCTGAACAAAAGGCAACAAATGCAATGCCTGGAAAACCTGCAATTGTTGTTTGTTAAATTTTTATTTTCTCAAAAGAATCAAGCACGTTTTCCCAACCTTGCCTATTTTGCATGTATTTTACTAACAATTCATAAGACTCTCTAAGACAAATATCGCGCACAAATTCTGGCCATTTTCTTTGATAAAACCCAGAATTATTTAGATTATCTGGCTTTAGAAATGCAGCACCGCCATGCGGGTCGGGACAAGCATAAACAATTCTTGGAATTCTGTGCAAAACTGCAGTTCCCAAACACATCAAGCAAGGCTCAAGAGTTGTATACAAACTAATGCGCTTTTTTTCTTTTTGAGCTTTCTTTAAATCTGCAGAATTTGCAACAATAATTGAAGTTTCAGCATGAGCAGAACGCAGGTCTTGCGATGCATTTTTATTATAGTCAGATGCAATGATAACATCATCAATTGTTAGAATAGCACCAACAGGAAACTCGCCCAAATCAAAGGCAGTTCTTGCAAGCTTTAATGCCTCAGACATAAAATATGCGTTGTTCATAAAAGAATTAAAAAATAAAAGTTATTTAAATGTTAGGTTAAAAAGCGGCGGACGCGTCTTGAAATGGGCGACAAACTTGCAAAATAGTTTTACCTTGAACTTTTCTCAGCTCCGAACCCCAGCAAGCATTAAGAACTACAGTTAGCGCTGCTCCCTTCCAGGCCTTGCGCGGTTCCTGCAGCCAAAACCCTGCCGGACAGAACTTCAACGTCGAGTCCAAGACTACCCTGCAGATTTGAGCTGCTTTCAAGACTTCACTTCCTATGAAGCCCGTTTAGGATAACAGGAGAGGGCTAACCTCCCAGCAAAGTCCGCCAAAGAACAATTAATGAATGATGTTTTTAAATCTTCTTGAAAAATAGTAAAAGACAAAAGTAACACATAAAATAGTTTGTCTTTCAAGAACTGCAAAATATAAAACATAATCCTGGCAGTTCTTGAATACCGTCACAAAATCAAACAATAAGACTTGTTATTTGATTTTGTGAGGTTTTACAATTTAGTTGAGGTAATATATCGATGCGTTACTTATGTCCTCAACTAAAATTAATCAACATATTCAGGCAAATCATAATCACTTTTTTTAGGAAGATATCCTTGGTTATCAGACATAATGTGAAGCTCTGCTGCTCTTGCACCATCATTTCCAAATAATTTTCTTGCTTCTTCAACTCCTTCTTTGTGATGCCTGAACTTTCTGTGCTTATACTTTTCACTCCAAGAATAATTCTTTGCAAATTCATCAAGCCAGAGATGAACTTCTCTAAATGGTTGGCCAAGAATATCTACACATTCCTTACAATGATCTTCTAGTTTCATAACACGTTAATTAACAAAATAATCCCATACCCAACAAAACACCCTGCGCCAATAAACGGCATTGCAGGATAAAACTTATCTTTTTTTCCAAAATAAATCAGCAAAAATAAAGCAACAGATGCGCAAACTGAAATAATTAAAGACTGCCACAACCCAACAAATTTCATAACTGTGCCTGCAAACAATAATGGAAATGCGACATCACCGCCGCCAAGCAAAGCAGTCTTTATTTTTTTGTGAGACACAGGCATACCTTGAGGAATTTTTTTTAACGAAGGAAGTTTATATGGAATAAGCAGGCCTGCAAATAATTTAGACTGCATTTGAAATTTGGCAAGAACAATCATGTGCTTGCTTTTCCAAACTGCATACGCGTCGTATAAAGAGATTAAAATAATTAAAACAAAAACAGAAAAAATACTAAGCATAGGCACAAAAATTGCGCCAAGGCCGCCATACAAAAAGATTTCAGACAAATTATGCATTATTACTGATGGACGAAAGACCTTAAGAGCAGATAATAAAAATGCGAGTGATACTGCGACAGTTTGATTCATAAAAGAATAAAAAGAAATAAACAAACACATAAAAACTGCCAAAAAAAACCAAATCTTCCACAACAAAACAGACTGAATTCTTGCAAAAAACCAAACAAGCAAAGTGCCTAACAAAATACCTGCAAGTAAATAAATCGGCACAGCATTTGGCGCAACATCAGGGCGCTCAAAAGGAACTCCACCTAATTGAGGCAAAGACTTCCAAACAATTTCCCCTTTTTGATTTGAAGATTCAAAATCAATATATGATTGTATTACCAACAAACCAACAATTTGAGAAATCAAAAAAAAACTAACTAAAATTAACAATATTCCCAAAGAGTGTTTCATAACTCAAAAAATAACAAAAGAATATAAAAGACTTGCTTTTTAAATACCACATGAGACTTGCACACAACATAACAATTACTGAATTTACAAAAGAAGGAGAAAATTTAGCGCAGGTAAAACAAGCACTCAAAGAATTAATTCCATTTGACTTATCACAAGAAAAAATTTTGCTAAAAGAAGAAATTGCAACAGGTACAAATGAATCACTAATAACAATTTTAACAATATTTTTTCAAAAAGAAAGCCAAACAAACAAATTCTTAGAATTTTTAACAACAAAATTAACTTCTGAACAAAAAAAACTGCTTTTGGAACAAAAAGAATCAAGAACAGATGAACTGCTTTACTTCTTTATAAGAATTGAAAAAGACAAATGGAATAACAACAAAGAATTGGTTTTAACTGACGCAGGAAACTGCATACACTTAAAAATTGCAATAGCTGCATTTCCTGCAAAAAGAGAAATTGCGCTCAAGATTGTTGAGAAGATTTTAATTTAAGAATGTCAAATTGAGCAAAAATAGTTTCCAAAGTTTTAGCATCAACTTTTTGCTCAGGCAGGTTTTGAAAAGAATCTGCAATTAGAACATAAATTTTCCTATTAGAAAACAATAAACTATTTAAATAAACAATACACAAATAACACCATGTCATTCCAATACGCAAATTTAAGCAATTCAGTGCTTTTGGCAAGCATTATTGGAATCTTGTTCTGCGTAATTTATCTTCCAAAAATATCGCTCACTTGGGCATTTACTTTAGGAATATTTTTTTTAATACTATTTATATCAATAATGATAACACTTAGTAAATCAAAGTAAAACATTGGGGGACAAAATGAGAAAAATAATATTTTTTACAATACTTTGCTTAATGCTTTTGAGTGCATGCGGCACAAAACCAGAAATGCCTGCACCTACAACACCAAGTGGCGCTATTGTTGCTCAAGAAAAACAAACAATGCCTGTTGAAGAAGAGCTTCCTGTTCCTGCAGAAAAAGAAACAATAAAACCTGCAGAACTGCCACCAGCACCTGCTGAAAGCAAAATAGTTGTTGAAAAATCAAGACAATTCTCGCCTGAATTAAGAGATTTATTACAAAAAGCAGACAATGAAGTTAAAAGCGTTACTTACCTGTATGCAGAGTCCCCAGACAACATAGGATTTGACACGTACATACTAAAAGGAACAAAAATGAAAATACTGCTCTTTGAAAAAAATGATTACGTAATAGATGATTATTTTAACGCAGTATATCTTGACACAACCACAAAAACAGCAAAAGGAAAATGCGAAAACAAAAAAAGATGCATAAGCCAAGAAATCGACAACACAAAAAGGGTATATGACCTAAATTATGATACTTATCGCAAAAAAACAGCATACGAATGGATAAAATCAGTAGAGTTTGCAGAAATAGAAGGATTTGAAACACTAAACAATCACGCAGTAACAAAAATAAAAACCAACAAAAATGGAGTCGAAATAGAGATGTGGGTTGATAGCAGATTTGGACTGCCACACAAAATAAAAGTAACAAAAAGCGATGACCAAAGAACATATTACTTCAAAAACATGATGTTTAACGGAGTAAAAGACACAGATGTATTGTTGAAATAATTTTTTAATTTTTTTCTTTTTCAGGCAATAAAGAATTCAGACCATGACTAACTGATGCATCAGCACTATCTTTATACAAAGGCTCAATAATGTTTTTTGCTAAAATATCGGCCCAAGACACCCTTGTAATTTTTGCACTAAACAATTTACGCTTGTCATCACATAAAGGCAGAGTATCTGAAATTATTAATTCATCAAGCCCTGCGGCATTAAGATTTGCAACAGCATCACCTGACAAAACTGCGTGAGTTGCGCAAGCACTAACACTTCTTGCACCTCTTTTTCTTAATTCATCAGCATCAACTTTAATGCTGCCACCAGTATCAATTATATCATCACAAAGATAAACGTTCTTACCTGAAACATCACCAATAATAGAATCAACATACGGTTTTCCTTTTTTGTCTCTTTTTTTAACCACTTGCACCATTTCACAACCAAGAAGCTCAACTATTTCCCCTACTTTTTTTGAAGCGCCCAAATCTGGCGCTGCAAGAGTAATTCCTGCACGCTTTTTTAATTCAGGCGCGAAAACATATTTAGATGATAAATCAAACAAAGATGTTGCGTAACTAAAAGCATTTTGAAGAGCGGCACTGTGCAAATCAACAAAAACAAAACGCTCAAGGCCTGAGGCTTGACAAAACTTGCCAATAAGGGACATACTCAATGGCTCGCTGCCTGTTGCCCTGTCTTGACGAGTATATCCAACAAAAGGCAAAACTGCAGTAATTCTGTGCGCACCAGAACGATGTGCAGCATCGCTTAACAAAAAAAGCTCCATTAAGTAATCATTAACGCCTGGCGAAGGAGTTGATTGAACAATATAAACATCAGCACCACGTACAGACTCAAGAAGTTTAACCCTAACTTCACCATTTGAAAATTTGTCACAAACGCGCCTAACAGGCCCTTTGCCAAAAGAACATGAAATTGACTTTGCAAGAGGCTCATTGCCATTACCTGCCAATATTTTTATGCCTTCGTAGCCCATAAACTACAAAACAAATATGTGTTTTTTAAACATTTGTATACTTCAGAACTCAAAAGGCTTTTTTTCATCAGTAATTATTGCAGGAGCACTGCCGCCATGCCAGCTAAATCTTGGGCGAACGCGCATAGGATACACGCGCTCATTAACATCATCAACAACAATACAAGCACCAGCAACTCTTGGAAGATTTGCAAGCTCCAAATCAAGACTGCCTTTTAAATAACTTTGAAGTAAAGAGCCTAGTGCGTCAGTATCAATTTTTGCAGTAAGCCTGTGAGCAAGAACAATATCTGACTGAGTCATTGCATCAGTGTGGATTTTGCCTGGCTGTTGAGTTGAGAGAAGCATTGCAATTCCTGGCTGCCTGCCCTCACGCAATAAAGTAATTAGTGCATCAGACGCAGGAGTTGTTGCATCTTTTGGAAGAAACTCATGCGCTTCATCTAACAT
>Ga0209514_10007759_pt1 | contig 12525 bp, 9 predicted proteins | sample Subgrocontami58m_FD_187452 | JGI IMG/M metagenome (GOLD analysis project Ga0209514, IMG submission 187452) | Subsurface groundwater microbial communities from S. Glens Falls, New York, USA - GMW37 contaminated, 5.8 m (SPAdes) (version 3) | ecosystem: Environmental > Aquatic > Deep subsurface >...
AGGTTCGTCACCTCCTTGTCATCGAGCATCCGCCACAGGAGTTCGGAGAATCGAGCGGCATCGTGCACCGCCAAGAGCCTCCCGATTCCACAACGCTCAGTGGCACCTAATTCCCGCGAGTCAAGCAGCCCCCGGAGGTCGGCGTCTGACAGGCCGATGATGAATCGGCCCGCTTTGCTCACAACGCCGTCCTCGCGCATTAACGGCATCTCTCGTTTTGCGATTTGGGCGGCAAGCAGGCAAACCGAGCAGCCAAGATCTCGGAGCACCTGGCATGCTTCATCAAACTGCTCGTCCAAAGGTTGGTCATGAGCAACTGCGCTCGCTAGCCATTGGCCGAGTGAACTCTCAAATCCCACCGCCAGACATGCTTGCAGCAAGCGTTTGCCATGCTCGTCCACTGTCTTCGGCATGCCGAGAGCCTCAAGAAGCCCGGATGGCAGGTAGTCGAACATCGAAGGCTTGGCTAGGCTCCTCAGATGCTTTACGTCTCCAGTTGTGATGAACTGTTTCAACGCGGGCGCTTGCCAGAACCGACTCAAACGGATGGCTGCCGCCTTGTCCAAGGCTTCCAGAACTGTAGGCATACTTGGGTTCTCTCGATAGACTGGGATGAATTCTAATCGCTTGCCAAGTGCGAAAGCGATAAGTTTTATTGAAATAATACGATTGAATAAGCTGCCGATCGAGCGACAAACTGGTTATGCGGAAACCGTCAAGGGGTCAGTTCTTATAATTGGCAATGTCCTTTGCGGCTGCCAACCTGGTGATTGTCGTTCATAAGACCCCTTCACGTCAGCTCCGGGTTCCTCCTCGCGCAATGTTCGACTGCGCCAACCAATCTACCGCTGCCACAGCTTCGGTCCCGAGTTGACTCGGGCCACAAGCGCTTGCATCTCGGCCGCCGTCATGGGTTGGAAACGCCGCGCCGCGTCGAGGTTCGCCTCGAGCTGCTGACGCGAGGTCACACCTGGAATGGCGACTGCAATGGGCTGACTCCAGGCAAACCTCAGCAACATGGCCGCTTCCGCCTGCCCGGGGGCGCTGCCTGCTAGCGGACCAGGCCGGCCACCGAACGTCTTCATGGCAATGACCCCCATGCCTTTGCTCCGCGCCAAGGGCACCTGCTGTCGAAGTGACAGTTCCGAGAACCGGGCCGGGTTGACAAAGCCCATGAACGTATCCCACTCGTAGAGTCGGAGCGCCTCCAGGACCTGCGGATCTTGGGGATGCCCGGTAAGGCCCACGAACCGTACGACCTTCTGATCGCGCAACCGGTGCAACGCCGCCAACACGCCGTCCTTCCGGCCCAGCGCCTTAACATTGTCCTTGGCGGTTAAGTGATGCAACTGGATCAGGTCCAGGTAGTTGGTGCGTAACCGACGCAGGCTCTCGGTCACCTGCCTCATGGCGCCATCGTAGGTCCGGCTGCCGGTCTTGGTTGCCAAGAAGGCCTCGCCGCGGCGCTTCGTCCCCATGAGCAGGCCAAGGTTCTTTTCGGATTGGCCGTCGTTCCCATAAATGTAGGCCGTATCAAAGAACGTGATACCGGCATCGAGCGCCTCATGGAGAAAGCGAGCCACGTCCTCGGAGTTGGTGCTGTCGGTGACAATGCCGTCCGCGCCCAGCCCCAGGATGGCGACCTCCACGCCCGTCTTCCCCAGCGTGCGCCGCGGCAGTTGGGGCACCGGCGGGCTGGTGGCGGCTGACGCTTCGTTGGCCGGACACACCATCGCAGTCCCGACGGCAAACGAGGCGGCGCGCTTCAAGAATTCACGACGAGTCGCAGTCATCTCAGTCTCCCGTCAATCGTCTCTCAGTCTGGGATCGGTTTCCACGAAAATCGCTCCTGGCTCGCGGGGGGCTTCACGCCATGGCGGGAGGGTGGCAGCCGGAAACGGACTATTCCGTGACGGCGGGCATCATCGCCCTGGGCTCTCCGTTAGGCGGCGAGGATGGGGAAGTCATATTGATCGAGGAATTGGTCCCGTGTCACCAAGGTCAGGCGTTCAGCCCGTGCTTCGGCCACAAGGATGCGGTCGAAAGGATCGGCGTGGATCGGCGGAAGCGACCAGACCGCCCACGCGTGCTTGGCACGCACCGGCAGTTCAACCAGGCGGGTCTCAGTGATAGCCTCCAGGAATCCCTCATCAACCACCCACTTCTAGCGCCGTGTCCCGATCCCAGCACCGCGCGTCTTCACGCACTCGTCCCCTCAGTATCCCCAGTTGGCGAGGACCAGGATGAGGATTGAAGGGAGTAAGACGCACCAACGGTCGGCCAGCTTTCGCGAGAACAATGTCCTCTCCAGAAGCAGCCTGCTCAACCAACCGCGAGAGATGAGTCTTAGCGGCCTGAATATTGACGATCTTCATGACTCTCGGGATCGGGGATTCACTGAAAGTGGAGTTCCGAATGGCCCAGGACAACCTCGCGGGCTATGTCACCCGTGCGATTCGTGTCGGGCTGATGAACTCCGGGGGGAAGCGCATAGCGACCGATGCGCTTCACAATGGCGCCACAGGTCAAACCGTTGGGACAACGTTCACCGACTGGCGTGGATGTCCGTTATTTCCACACCGGAGACGAGTTGCTGACCGTGGCAATCAGAGACTGGCGTCTCCTACGGTGTCGAATCCACGACGGCTCTCGGGTCGCCTTGGACATCCGTGGGTTCCGACGAGCTTGGCGCCGGGACCACGACCAGCTTCACGCACGCCAATACGACTGGTACGGCCCGATTCTACCGGGTAGTGCGTCGCTGAGCAGGATGTCGGTGAGACGCGGACAGTCATCACTCACAGGCCTTGGCGGGCGATCCTTCTCGGACACCTGCCATAGCCCTGCGAGGAGTCGATCGCAAGAACCTAGGAGTTGAATCCTCACTCGATCACGGCTGTGTCGATGTCGGCTTGACCTCCCCGAAGTGTAGTGGCAGTTTGCAGGCGGCAATTACTATTGCCTCAAACCGATGACGTCAGCCTCTCAGGTGCTCGTTGGGCGACCTCGTTGTCGCTGCGGCAGGAGTGCATTTACGCTGATTGAACTGCTTGTCGTCGTTGCAATTATCGCCATTCTGGCGAGCCTGCTCCTGCCGGTTCTCGCGCGCGCGAGAGACAAAGGTAAAGCGGTCAAGTGCCAGAGCAATCTTCGCCAGCTTGGCTTGGCAGCAATGATGTATGATGAGGACCACCGAGTGTATCCCATCGGCTGGCCACCTGCGGACGGATTTACTGGAACTTTATTTCCCATTTGGTACCGGCAACTCCAGCCTTATCTGGGCCGAAAGGCCAACGTGTCCGGCCAAGGTGTGTTCATCTGCCCGTCGAGCCTTCAGAAGGCGCAACAGGGTGAGGGCATTGGCGCCGGTCTCCGGGAGGGCGGTGTTTGGGGCTACCTGGCCTACGCCCAGAACTGCTACATTAACGGTGGTCGCCGTGACATCGGGTCGCCCCAGGTCCAGGATGCGCCAGGTACGGTGCTGTATGCTGATACCGATGGTTGGGATGCCTGCCTCTATCCAGACGGCGACCCCTCGGCGAACGTCTGCTACCGACACAGCGGCGGCAACGAGAGAAGCTCCGCCACCGAACGCGGGGTGGTGGGCCAGAAGGGAAACAAGCGTCGGGCAAATGCCGTTTTTCTCGATGGGCACCTGGAGTTGCGGCGCGACGCCCCGAAGCGCATTTTCACGCTGGAGATGGACTGACCAGGCAACACGATTGCGTGCCCTTTGAGCTTGGGCTCGTTAGGCATTGTTCTTTAGGCTCCTCACTGAAAAGCTCATAGGGAAAACATCATGTGCATGCCCCTATCGCGCATCTGCCACAGCCACATATGAACCCCGTAAAACACGGCCCATATCATGCCATTACCGCCCTGTTCAGGGCGGGGCACACATTGGACAACCTGCTCGATCTTGCCTCAGCCTGTTCGAACCGGTGACATGCGCCCGCGACGGTTCTGAATTGCCCACAACCCGCATCGCCGCGTTGACACCCCGCACGCCGGACGATAGGTTCGGTTTGATATGAATGATCTGCTGAATTCACTGATCGAACTAATACGCCGCACTTCGGCTGAAATACCCGACGATGTCCAGCAAGCCATCCTCGCCTCCCTGGAACAGGAGAAGAAAGGCACCATAGCCCAGTCCGCCCTCCAGATCATCCAGCGGAACATCGAGATGGCCCGCCAGAAATCCCAGCCCATCTGCCAGGATACCGGGAGCGTTCTCTTCTACGTGGACTGCCCAAAAGGGTTTGACCAGATCGCGTTCGGTGAAGCGGCGAGAGAGGCCGTACGCCAGGCCACCAAAAAGGGCTACTTGCGGCAGAACTCCGTGGACTCGATCACCGGCGCCAACGACGGCACGAACGTGGGCCCCGGTGCCCCCACCCTGCACTTCCATCAGCACAACTCTCCGGAAGTCCGAGTTCGACTTATCCTCAAAGGCGGCGGTTGCGAGAACGTCGGCGCGCAATACTCTCTGCCGGTCGAGAAATTGAAGGCGGATCGCGATCTGGACGGGTGCCGGAAAGTGGTGCTCGACGCCGTCCTCCAGGCGCAAGGCAAAGGGTGTGGCCCGGGCGTTCTGGGCGTCTGTATTGGAGGTGACCGCGCCACGGGATACGGACTCTCCAAGGAACAGCTCCTGCGGACCCTCCCCGATCGCAACCCAAACCCCGCCCTGGACAGCCTGGAACAGGACATTCTGAAGACCGCCAACGAGTTGGGGATCGGGCCCATGGGCTTCGGCGGAAAAACCACCTTGCTGGGGGTGAAAATCGGCGCGGTCAACCGCGTGCCCGCGTCGTATTTCGTCAGCGTCAGCTACATGTGTTGGGCGTTCCGCCGACAGGGTGTGATGTTGGACACCACGGGACGCATCGAACGCTGGCTCTATTAACTCCCATTCCTTTTCAATCAAAGAATCTTATGATCAAGCTCACCACTCCTTTCTCTGAGGACAAGATCCGCGCGCTCAAAGTGGGCGACGCGGTCGAGATCACCGGCACGATGTTCACCGGCCGTGACGCGGTGCACAAATACCTGGCCAAAGGGGGCGCTCTGCCCGATGGGGTCAGCCTGCGGGACGGGATCATCTACCACTGCGGCCCCGTGGTCCTCAAGGAGGAGGGTGGCTGGCGAGTGGTCGCCGCCGGCCCCACCACGTCAATCCGGGAAGAGCCTTACCAGGCCGGAATCATCAAGCAGTTTGGGCTGCGCGGGGTCATCGGCAAAGGCGGCATGGGCGACCGCACTCTCGATGCATGCCGCGAAAATGGCTGCGTCTATTTCCACGCCATCGGCGGCGCCGCCCAGGTCCTGGCGGAATGCATCAAATCCGTGCGGAACGTCTATTTCCTGGAGAAGTTCGGCTCGCCGGAAGCCATCTGGGAATTTGAAGTCGAGGACTTCCCGGTGGTTGTCACCATGGACAGCAACGGCAACTCGCTGCACAGGGAGGTCTTCGCCGCCAGTCAGGCCGAACTGGCCAAGCGGGTCTAGCGGGCCCTGCCGGGCGTCAGTTCAGTTCCACGACAGATCTTCGGGAGAGTCAGCCAGGAGGCGGTATTGGCCTCCCTTTTGCTTCAGAATCAGTCCCCAGAGCCGATCGGGCTCCGCGTGAAACACCAAGTCCAGCGTGGCGGGATGGGTCAGCCATGCCTGGCGTCGCATCTCGTCCTCGAGTTGGCCAGCGCTCCAGCCCGCGTACCCGGCAAAAAGCTTCACCCTGCGCCCGGCGGCGAACGACCCGCTTAGTTCGATCAACTCATCGAGGGAATGGCTCACATTCAGGTTGGGGAGAACGTTCGCATCGGGAAGGTAATCGTCCGAGAGAAGGAAGCTGAAGGCGTTCGGCTGGACTGGCCCCCCAGCGAAGAGCGTTTGATCGCGCATGGATTCCGGCAGGTCCGCCACCAGCACATCGCCGACCTTGTTCTCCGTCACGCGGTTGAGCACCAGTCCAAAGGCCCCCTCCGCGCTGTGCTGGCAGATCAGGACGACGGTGCGATGGAAAAAGGACCCATTCAGATTGCCGCCGTCCAGGAGCAGTTGCCCCTGCAAGTATTTCTGTCCGCCACTCATACAAGTTGGTCCACACCGCAATGTGCAGCAAGTTTGGGCTTCTGACAACCGGGCAGAAGCCGACGGCGCGCTGAGGACCGGCGCGCCCCAGCTCACTCGGTTGTCGCCCATCCCGTCACCCGAGCGGAAGGTGCCAGATCAGCGGGTCGCCAGCAACGCTTTCGCGGCCTCTACCATCGCGGCGGCGGTCAATCCGTGCTTCTGATACAGTTCCTCGGCCAAGTAGGCCGACTGACCAAACTCGCCTTGGATTGCGAGGGACTTCATGGAATGGACGATGCCCGCGCAACAAAGCGCGTGGGAAACCTGGGCGCCCATGCCGCCCACAAGTTGGTGGTCTTCGATGGTCACCACGCGCCCCCCGCAAGCGGCCACAGCCGCCCCTATCGTCCCCAAATCCACGCGGTTGATAAAGGCGTTGTTGATGACCGTCGCCCGAATCCCCTGTCCATCAAGCGCCTTCCCCGCTTCGATCGCCTTGCTGACAAGGGTGCCGCACCCGATCAGCACCACATCCGTGCCCTCGGCAAGCACTTGAGCCTTGCCCCATTCGAACTTCGCATCCGACACCCAGGTCAGCGGGTAATTCTCGCGCCCCACGAAGAACAAAACCGATTCTCCGTCCTCACCCCGGGAACGGGCCTGGGCGCAACGCTCGATGGCCTGATACATCAACGATTCGGCTTCGTCGGAACACGAACACGCGATCACGACTGTATGCGGAATTGGGCTGGTGACCGCCAGATAGGTCGTCGCCTGGTGCGACGCTCCATCCGCGGCATCCTGGAGGCCGGCGTGGGAAAAAATGGCGATGACGGGCGCCTGCGAAAGCGCGGCCATCGTCAGAGGCAGGTTGCCCTTGGTCACGCCGAACTGCGCGAAGGTGTCCACAATCGGGATGAAGCCCTTCTTGGCGAACCCGGCCGCCACGCTGATCATGTTCGCCTCGGCGATCCCCACTTCGACGAACCGGTCGGGAAAGCTCTTCTGGAAGAGACTGATCCCGGTTGAGCCTTGAACATCGCACGAAATCGAATACACCGGGTAGCCGGCCTGTGCCGCCCTGACCGCCCCTTTCGCCAGCCCGGTCTGCACCTTGTCCTTCTTTGCCGCCGCCGGGGCCGCCGGGCTTGCGGCTGCCTTGGCCTTCTTGGCAGCCTCCTTGCCCTCCCAATCCAGGCGCAACGCGCGCGCCCAGTCAGCAAAGTCGCGCGGAGTCTGGCCGCCATAAATCTCATCCACGAACTCGATGATCTTCTCACCATTGGCGAGCGGGAAGCCGTGTCCGCCGGAGGCGCTCTGCTCCGTGGCCTTCACGCCAAATCCCTTGACGGTCTTCAGCCACAGGCAAACCGGCTGGTTCGGGTTCCCCTTCGCCAGCGCCAACCCCGTCTCCAGCGCTCCATAGACGGCGGCCAGATCATTTCCTTGTGCGACAGGCAGAACGTTCCATCCCAGGACGCTCATCGCCGCCATGGTCGGCGCCATACTGAAGGAATCTTTGCTGATCCGCCCGGAAAGCTTGGTGTCATTGTCCGAAATCACCATCACCAGCGGGTTCATCCGGCCCTTGGCCGCCAAGCCTGGGATGGCCGCAAACGCCTCCTTCGCCTCCCCTTCCATCGCCGCTCCATCCGAAACCACGACGAGGGTCACCCGGTTGTTGCCGGCCACTTTGTCCGCCATCGCCAGGCCCTGCGCCTGGGGCAGCGCCGACCCCAAAGGACCGTTGCTCAGGAGGACCCCCTCTGGGTTCAGATGCGATTCCCCGTGACCGGTCAGCTTGCTTTGCAGGCTGCGGAAGCCCTTGAGATCGTCGAACGTCAACCCGTCAAACCCGTAATTGGCGCGCAGAGCGTAAATGCCGTTCTCGGCGTGACCGGCATCGTTCACAAAATTGTACGCCTCGTGCCATTCACACCCCTGGACGGAGAACATCACGCCGTGGATGGCCGCAATGATTTCAGCGAAGGCCGCAGGCCCCCCCCAATGGCAGGCCGCGCCACCGTTCACGGCATGGACGTCCATCAACGCTACCAGCGCCCGTGTGGCACGGGGATCGGCGAGCAGCACGCTCTCCCCGCGGGGGTTGTGGATGGTCACCGCGTGCTTGGGGGCGGGGCGGGGCGTTGCCGCCAGCCGGTTTGCCAGCTTGAGGGGCGTCAGCGAGGGAGCTTTCGCTGGTTTGACCACCGACTTGTCTTCAGCCATAGAAATTGAGATTGAGATTAATTATTCGACGCCAGTTGGCGGGGAACATTAGGCCCAGCCAGCTCGCTCGGAGGAAAAGTCTATGAGCCAACTCGAAAAATGGAAGAAGTAATTTCCAGCCTGTCAGGCGCCCGTCTTGGCGACGACCATCTGAATGGACTCAAGCAAAACCTCGAACTTGAACGGTTTATAGAGGATGAGGCATCCCTTCTCGCGCGCGAACAAGCCCCAATTCTGGTCCTCCCTGTGGCCCGTCATGAAGATAAAACGTTTGCACAGGTGTGGGCGGACACGCTCCACCGCCAGGTAGAACATATCCCCGGACAGGTTCGGCATCACCATGTCGCACAGGATGACATCATAATCCTGGGCCATGACCTTGCGCAGGCCCTCGACGCCATTGGTCGCGACAGTCACAGAGCAAGAGTAGCCTTCAAGACTCTCGGTAAGAAATGTCGTCAACCCCTCATCGTCCTCCAGCACGAGCACCGCTTTCATGTGCCCGCCAATCAACTCATCCGGGATCTCGTAGGTCTTTTCGGCCGGGGGGTTATAATACTGTTTCGGCGGTCGTTGCGGGTCTGCCATAAATCCCTTGTGCTTAGTTTGCGGCGCTACATCGGACGACTGTAAAATGGTGCGCGCGGCGGGAGTTGAACCCACAACCTTCGGCTCCGGAGGCCGTCACTCTATCCAATTGAGCTACGCGCGCAACCTATTGGCCTGCAATTACCCACAAGCCCGCAACCTGATCGAATGGAGGCCCTGCTTCCACAGAGCGCATCCGCCGGAAGGGTACCGGCTCTCAATAATCGCCAACCCCGAACCAAGTCGCTGTCGAACATTATCGCGGCTGCGACTCCGTATCAAGCAAATCTGTGTCGCAAACCCATGTCGTACGACGATTCCGAATAAACCCTGCGGCGGTCGCGAGCGCCAGGGGAGGATGAGCGGGGGCTCCCTCTCGCCCGTTTTTTTCCCGGTTGACGCCGCCGTGAAACCCATCCATGGTTCAACTAAATCCTGAACGAGCTATGAGTTAACAGAAATGTATGAACATCGTTGGAGTGATTAACTTATGAACGAACACCACCATTTCAGCAGTTGCTGCACTTGTCCCCATCATCGGACCCCGATTGCCAAGGCCCCCCCCGCCATCAATCCCTTCTCGGTCAACCGCCGCGATTTCCTGGCCAGCGCGAGCGCCTTGACCATTGGCGGTTTGATGCTGGCCTCGTCGAAGACGGCCGAGGCAGCCGAGTATGCGCCGCAGCGCCGTCCAATCGTCCGCCAATCCCTTAAAGTCCAACCCGTGTTGACCTACGAGATCCCCCAGCGCCGGGAAGCCACCAGTTGGCGCAGTTGGGGTGGGATTCAAAAGGAGGAGGACGCGCTCGCGGAAAAAAACTGGGTTACCGGTGAATTGGAGAAACTTAGGAAGCAGGCCGATTTTCCGGTGGAATTCAACCCGGTGGCATTGGTTAAGAATGATCAACAAGCGACAGCGGCGGCCAAGGGCGACTTCGACGTGATGTTGATCTATGGCGCTGGCGGCGGCGGCAATTTGCTGGAAATCCTGACCGTTCCCGGCAAATCGAACCTGATGTTTCTCCGGCACAGCCCGGGTCCGGCCTATTTGTGGTATGAGATTGTCTCGCCGCGTTTCCTGCGCAAAACGGTGGATGAATATGGCCAGCCCGGCTGGACACCGCAGGATGTGGTCGTCGATGAGCATGCGGAACTGCTTTGGCGACTGCGGGCGTTAAGTGGCTTGAAGACCACCCTGGGCAAGCGCATAGTGTGTATTGGCGGGGCCTCAGGGTGGGGCCAGGGCGGGCAAAAAGCTCCCGGCATTGCCAGGGAACAATGGAAGATGGACTTGGTGGATTATCCCTACAAAGACCTCGCTCCCCGCATCAAGGCGGCCCGGGCCAACGAAGCCCTCGTTAGCGACTGCAAGGATAAGGCGGCCAGGTTCCTAAAAGAGTCCGGCGTTTCTCTGCACACCACGCGCCAGTTCGTTGAGAACGCTTTTGTCCTAACCGAGGTCTTCAAGGACGTGATGGATGAGTTCAAGACCGAGGCCATGACGATCAATTCCTGCATGGGCACCATCATGCCCATGTCTGAAACCACAGCGTGTCTTCCTTTGAGCCTCCTCAATGACGCGGGCTACCAGGCCTACTGCGAGTCGGACTTTGTCGTCATTCCTTCGGGAGTACTGCTGCACGCCATTTCCGGACTCCCAGTGTTTCTCAACGATCCCACTTATCCCCACGGTAATGTGGTTACCCTGGCCCACTGCACCGCGCCGCGCAAAATGGATGGCCAGACTGCCGAACCCGCCAAGATTCTAACGCATTTCGAGTCCGACTACGGCGCGGCGCCCAAAGTGGAAATGAAGATCGGCCAGGTTTGCACGAACCTGGTTCCTGATTTCGCCAGCAAGAAATGGATCGGCTTCACCGGAACCATCGCGGCGAATCCATTCCTGGATATCTGTCGATCCCAAATCGATATGCGCATCCACGGGGATTCCGATTTACTGATGGAGCAAATGAAGGGATTTCATTGGATGATGTCTTACGGCGATTACCTGCGCGAGTGTAACTATGCCCTTAAGAGGGTCGGTGTTGACTTTTTCAACTTAAACGCCAAACAAACCACCTGATCCGGCCATTCCACCAGCACAGGAGTTCGTCTGCCAGATCCGCCTCACGGATAGAGCAAATACACAGGCGCGCCCTTCTTCAACTCGACGCTCAGCCTGCCGGCCTGGACTTCGAGTTCGCTCTGTTCGCCAACCCCGTTGACGCGGGTGACCCGTCGCGCTGTGGTGGGAATCTCCACCAAGGCATCCGCCTGCGGACTCCATAGGGCGATAGTCTCGCCTGAACCTCCCCGCGCAGGCTTGAAATTGAAGGCCAGAACGCCTTGCGGTGCCGGCACCGGCCCGACCAACCACTTGCCCCGCAGCACCCGCGTCAGCGTTGCGTAGGCAATGTAGGCCGGTTTCGGGCTGAAGTCGCTATAGACGATGCCCAACTGGTGCTCGAAGTAGATCGGATCGTCGCCGTCGTTGCGGAAATCGTACCAGAAGGTCCGGGGCTCCACCCCGGAAACAATCGCGCACAGGTAGCTGCGGGCGATCAGTTCGGCCTGCGCGCGCAGAGTGTTCGCGGCGAAATCCTGGCGCAGCGTGTTGTGGGGTGTGTGCGTAGCCCAGCCCATTTCGGTCAGCCAGACCGGACGCCGCTTGCCATCGGTCAGTCTCACCTGGTCGGACGCCTTTTTCAGGTCCTCGATAAATGCCAGGTCGTTCAGGTGCGTACGGTAGGGATGGATGGTGAGGATGTCGAATGGGGCCCGCATCTCGAGCATCCGGCTGATAAACTTGTGGTCGATCCCGGCAGTCGAGAGCCCAAGCACTTGAGCGCCCGGATCAATTTCTTTGATGGCCGCATAGCTCTTGGTCAACAGTTCGGCGTACAGATCCTTCGGTCCCTGCCAGAAAAAGATGTTCGGCTCGTTCCAGATCTCCCACTGCTTGATCTCCTTCTGGTAATGCCGAACCATTTCCTTCAGAAAATGGACATAATCGTCGATTCCTTCCGAGGTATAGGGCTTGGTCCAGCCAGTCCAGTAACCGACGATGGCATATACGGTGATCCCGTTGCGCCGGGCGCAGGCCACGAGGTTGTCGTAATAGGCCCAGTCGAATTGCCCGCGCTGCCGTTCGATGCGGCCCCAGGAGAAGTCCTCGCGCGACCACTTTACACCCGCGTCGCGCGCCATTTGCGCCGCGCGCTCCATCAGCGCCAGCCCTTCGACATCGCCTCCATACCGGTTGAGATACACTCCCATCCCAAACGGAGATTCCAGTTCCAGCGCCGCATCACCTTTCTCGGCCAACCCAACCACCCACGCCGCCCGCACCGGGGCCACCTCCTGGCCGGGAATGTCGAGGTTGAGTTCGGCCTCGAGAAACCGTCGCCGCGCCCTTTCCGCTTCCTTGATGCGCAGCTTCAACTCCACAGGCTCGCTCTTCGTCGGCACAGCCACCGCCTGCGTCCCCCGCCCGACCTCGTTGCCGTCCCAGTCGCGCAACACCCATTGGAGTTCCCCACCGAGTGGTTCATCGCTCAACGCTCGCACATGCACCAGAAAACAGGCGTCGTCCCCCGCGCCTCGGCCTTCGGCCGTCAACACACACCGTTTCTG
>Ga0209514_10007763_pt1 | contig 12522 bp, 9 predicted proteins | sample Subgrocontami58m_FD_187452 | JGI IMG/M metagenome (GOLD analysis project Ga0209514, IMG submission 187452) | Subsurface groundwater microbial communities from S. Glens Falls, New York, USA - GMW37 contaminated, 5.8 m (SPAdes) (version 3) | ecosystem: Environmental > Aquatic > Deep subsurface >...
ACTGTCTGCCAAACTCGTCAGTATTGGGATCTCCCGGAACAAGTCGTCCACTGACACCATCTGCCACCGTTTCTGACAATGCCGCCAGTGTGCTGGCAACTATTGGTGTTCCTGCAGCCTGAGCTTCAATTGCGGCAATACACGAGGTCTCTCTCCAGGTACTTGGATAAACCATCAGGCGGGCAGTAGCCATTTCCTCTGCCAGTGCTGCTTTGGGTAAGCCCATCCGTACAAACACCCCGGGCTGACGCACCTGTTGCCAAATAGGGTCTTCAAGATTATCATCCGGTAATTGATAGGTATAAATGTGCAACTCAGCATCGGGGACTTGTTGTCGAATGCAGGGAAACAGTTTCAACAAAATATTCAATCCCCGATCAGGACGGCTGGCATAAATCAAACGATTACGATTCCTCTTTTCAGCGGGTCTGAACAACTTCAAATCTACACCATTTCGTGTCAGGAAGAAACGTTCTGCGGGAATACTAAAATGGCGCGACCACACGTCTCTCTGCCAATGACTAATGGCGTAAATACGATCAATGGGCAGACGAGACGGACGTTCCCCTTCTAAAAATGGAACATTAATATCATCATGTATCCAAAGGATACGTAACTGCGCCTGTAAATCAACCTTAAAAGGCCGTAGTGATCGGGAGGAAATGAGCACTGGCAATTTATACAGATTCCGGTAAATGTGAAAATCCACCAGATCGTCGTAACGTACACCATCATAAGTGCCTGGCTTTTCGCAGTTGCAAAAAACGCGCACCTTGATCCCCTTTGAAGCCAAGGCACGGGTAATGTAAACAAGGGCGCTTTCGCTGCCTCCAAGCCCTTTTTCTTCCATTGTCCTGCCATGAAATGGATAACCGCCGGTATAAAAAACAACGTCTGCCTCGTCAGCAATTACAGATAGACCTATAGCCGATGCTGCCGACCTTGCTCCCTCATAAGCCGAAGCAAATTCAATATCACGGGCAATTGTATTACGAAATGCCTCATAAGCTTCCTGGTAACATCCATTTTGCAAATACAACTGACCAAGATAATAGTAAGGATTGGCAAAAGAAGAATCAGCATCTATACTACGTTGTAACAAACCTAGTGCACGATCTCTATATCCTAACCGGTTATTAATCACCGCAGCATTAAAGAGAACACGGGGCTCATCAGGACAATCTTTAAGAATATCCTCAAAGATACTAAGCGCCTGATGCAACTTTCCCTGTCCTGCTAGACCAATACCCCGTTGTAAAGATTCTTCAATAGCCATCCATCCTCACCTTTCTCTGTTATTGTAACAGTTCACCCCCTCCCCTAACCCCTCCCACCAGGGGCGGGGAATACTCATTACCCCATGTATTCCTCCCCCTTGATGGGGGAGGTTTAGGTGGGGGTGAACTGTTATCTGTTATTCATAATTATGACACAAGGCGAGGCCGCGTTGAGCATCTTCCCTCGATGGGTCCAGGACAAGGGTACGCTCATACATATCCCTGGCCCCAGCCAGGTCACCACGCATAAAGCGACAATTCCCCAATAGCAAATGGGGTAACGCAACCGAAGCATTACACTCTATAGAACGGCTAAACTCCGCCTCTGCACCCTGATAATCACCTGCTGCGCTGCGACAACAGCCTAGTTCTAAATAAATCCTGGACATATTCAAATCTGCGCTTGGAGATAATTCCTCTTTGCCTTTGGTAATTTGTATTGCACTCTCCAGATACTTGATTGCTGTATTAAATTGATTGTTAGTTACCGCCAGTGTTGCCAATATATAATAAGACAAGGGATTGTCCGGTTCAAAAGTTGAGATTTGATGGGCATGGTACGCTGTTCTTGAGCTATTGCCTGATTCCAGGTATAGCTTAGCCAGATTTAAATGTGTCTGTCCTATAAGCTCACGCTTGATATGGCCATCGTCTTTGTCCAATGCACGATGAAAGGAGCGAATTGCTCTGTCTTGTTGTCCAAGTTCCCGGTAGGTCATCCCCAGATTAAAATGCACAAATGGATCATCCGGTACACGTTTTACCTCTGCAAGCAGATAACGAAGGTTTCGTTCTGCCCGATGACGCTTTTTCTCTTCAGTAGCTGCATACGCCCAATGATGAATCACAATGTCCGTGCGTAATACCTTTCCTCCAATACGTTCTATTGATGGGAGAATCTGTTCATGAATTGCCCCTTCGAATCGAATAGCGGGATGATGTCGAAAAAGACGGCAGTACTCAATGTAAAAAGCGGTAACGATATTCTCCGCTTGCTGAGGAATACACTGGCGCACAGTGGCACCCATGATATCCTTTTGTGTAATTACCCGGCGAATTTTACCGGCGTTTACACTATCAATAACTTCATCTGCATCAATATAAAGAATCCAGTCGCCACTGGCATGACGTAATGACTCATTACGAGCGACAGAAAAGTCATCTATCCACGTAAAATATTTCACCTGTGCGCCATGGCTATGCGCTATTTCTATTGTGTTATCGGTGGAACCTGTATCAACAACGATTATCTCGTCTACAAAAGAACGGAGGCTCTCAAGACAACGAGAGAGAAGGAGTGATTCGTTTTTAACAATGAGACAGGCAGAAAGACGTACCATGTAACCACCTTGTGTTTTACTATTTGTAACAGTTCAGCACCCCCACCTAGCCTCCCCCATCGTTCGACTGAGCTCACGACGAAGTCGAGGGGGAGGAAACATTTTCCCCCGCCCCTTGTGGGAGGGGTTAGGGGAGGGGGCTGAACCGATACCATTATTTTGACCAATTTCTGGGAAACCATAAAAAGATGACCGTTTTACTAACGCAAAACGGTCATCATAAATAATCGTTCATCAAATTAGTCCCCCTTAATAAAGGGGGAAAAAGGGGGTTGTATTTTTGACTGCATTATTTTACAACCCCCTTTGCCCCCCTCCCCCTGTCCCCCTCACTGAGGGGGATAAAGGGGGAGGGGGATTTATACATCGCATATGCCATGTGAGCCGCATAAATAAAATGAATTCCTATACAATTCAAATATTTATTTGAATAGACTCAGTATTGCCTGTGGTCCTGTATTTGCCTGGGCAAGCATCGCACTGGCGGTCTGCTGTAATATCTGCAGCTTAGTCGCCTCCAACTGCTCATACGCCATGTCGGCATCCTCGATACGACTCCTCGCTGCCTCGGTATTCGTCTTGGATATAGTCAAGCTTGTCTCCTGATACGTCAACCTGTTCACTACTGACCCAATGTAGCTCAATGCCTCAGACACATCGGCTATAGCGATATCTATCCTGCCCATTAATATTTGAGCAGACGCTGCCGAACCCACTAGTGAACCAGCAAGCGCTCCGGTAGCGACCGTTACATTCAACCCGGAGGAAGAAAAACCTTTGGTTGAAGCAGCCGAATCAAAGCTGACGTTGGCTTTTGCAAGTAAATCAAACTTCATTATATCATTTGTGGTGCTAGACCCTGCACCGATTTGGAACCTGAACATGCCGCTTCCACTTGAGGCGCCGGATGTAGCAACGCCGCTGAATATTGTTTTGTCGTTCCACCTGGCCTGATTAACCTCAAGGTTAATCTGATCGGTTAATTTTACCAGTTCTCCTTTAATGGCGGTACGCTCTGCAGTGCCCAATGAGTCATCGGCTGCCTGGGTGGTCCTTGTTTTCATCTGAGTCAGGATGTCAACGATGTTACCCAGGTGTCCTTCCGCAACTGCGATAAGGTTCTTGGCAGAACCGATGTTGTTTAATGCCTGGCCAAGGCCCTCTGCGCGGGCATTAAACTTTTTGGCAATGGAGTAACCTGCGGCATCATCAGCCGCATTGTTTATTCTTTTGCCTGTAGCCAGCCTTAATTGAGCCACTGACAATCGGTTACCAACATCATTTAGCGCCTTTAACGCATTTAAAGCACCAATATTGGTATTAATTCTTGATCCCATAATTAAACCTCCTTATTAAAATTCATAATATAATACAATTCCATTCTTTGGCAGAATCTCAGGAATAACCAGGCGCCCGCTGTTATTCTTTGGATTCTACTCTACTAATTCAACAACTTTATGTAGGGCTTCATCTGATTCTTCACCGGTACTAACCTGTAAAAAATCAATAAACTTTTTTAATATCTCTTTATCAAAGCTCCCCTCCATTCCCTTTACCATATTCTGTAAAACGTTAAAAGCAGAGTTCGAGTCGTTTCCTGTAATCCTGGACATCCGTATTTCAAATTCGTCCAAAATACGGGTTATTCGGCTATAATAGTGAATTTCCTCGCCTTTCAAACTCTCAGGGTAGCCCTTCCCGTCATATCGTTCGTGATGTTGTTTTGCAATGAGACAAGCCTCCCTGCCTAAATTGCCGCTGTTAGACAGAAGAATAAAACCCAAATCGGTGTGTTTTCTCATCTGTTCTCTTTCTTCCTTTGTCAACTCTTCCATATCCTTTTTTATCATATAATGGTCTATCTTCGCTTTGCCAATATCGTGCAGAAGCAACCCGGTGCCTAAGGTCAAAAGATCATTAACAGGCATTTCAAGATAATATCCAAATAGTAACCCTAATATGGCTGTATTTACCGAATGCCTAAGGACGTTCCCATCGTATGTCAACATTTCCATCAGATGCGAATAGACTTCTTTATCTTTCAACATAAAATCAAGCGCTACCGTAGTCCAATCCCTTGCCCTTTCAACGGCGATACCAACGCTTGAGTCTTTCAAAGCATCCGTCATCATATTTGTTGCAACTTCATAGACAATATGAATTCTCTCATGCAACGTAGCCATTTCATCGCGAACAACCTGCTCAAGATTTATTTCCATGTACCGCAAGTATTGTCCATTGCCGTTCTTTGCAACGTAAATCTTATTGATATTTTTCTTTACAAAAGATTCTTTCCGTTCGTCAGCAAACAGTTTATTACCCTTGCAATACAATAAATATTTATTTTCATCATTCACTACGGTTTGTAAATACAGATCACATCCTGCAAAGGCGCCTGTTTTTATACTCCTTAATGTAACAGGCAGATACGTATTATTTTTATCATGATACGTAGAAGTAAAGTGGTCTAGTTTGCTAGGATTTTTCAACCTCTCATACAAATCCGTATTCCTGATAGCGATAGCTACGTATGCTGCAATCGTTTCCAGGAATCGTACGTCATTATCTGTATAACCATCTCCTGACTTTTTACTATTTACGCTTATTACACCGACAACCCTGCCCCTTGCCTTTATGGGAACACAGAGTACTGTTTTCCCAAGATACCACTGAAATTGTTGTTTATTAAACCGCAGATCTTTTTCAATGTCATCGATAACCAGCGACTTCCCGCATTTCACAACCCACCCGATTGCTCCATCCCCCACCTTAAATACTGCATCATTCGCTACGTGGCTGGGCAGACCTTTTGCGGCCTTTAACTGGACTTCATCTCCATCGACTAACACAATAATCCCCGACAAACTGCCAGTCCCACAGACAGTAATATTATTGACGAGTGGAAATACCCTCTCCAGATCAAGCACCGAAGTTAAAGCATATCCGATTTCTTTGAGATTTAGTTCCTTCAGACTATCATAAGACTCATCCATTAATTTATCAGTACTACGCGGATGGTGTAACAGATAATATAATTTAGCGAGGCATCTAATATCGTTTAGCGTATCCTGAACTATTTGCAGATCTTCTCTAACTGTTTGAGTCAACATATTTGTTGTCATGGCAATTATCCTCTGTAATTAATGGCGAACACAAAAGTGATTAAAAATCTTGTATCTTGTTTTTTAATAAGCAATACAAGTGCCAAATTATTTCCCAAACAACTTCTTGATAAATTTAACATTAACTAATGATACACTAATAAGTTACACCCTACAAAACTACAACCATAGCGGCATTGATACGGTCTAATAATTAAACAACCCCTTCCCAGGCTGTAAATATTTCCTATACAGACAGAGGAAATTTCTTCTTACTTTTCTGATGCTGCCTTTCACCACCTGAACCAAGAAACAGGATGAAATCCTTGAAATATTTCTCATCAAAGCTCCCTTTCATTTCTTCATTCATAATCTTCAATGCCGCAAATGGCTTTCTCGCATCGGAATAAGACCTTTGTGTTGTCAGGGCATCATACACATCTATAATGCCTGAAATTTTACCGTATTTGTGGATCGCATCTCCCTTTAATCCGTTTGGATAGCCTTTTCCGTTATACTTTTCATGATGCTGCATTATGGGGAAAAAACTTGTACTATCGATACCACCTGTTTGTTTTAGAATATCGGCGCCAATTTCTACATGCATTTTAATCCTCGTAAACTCTTCTTCGTTCAACCGTTCCTTTTTATTAATTATCTGAGGGTCAATCTGCGTTTTGCCCACATCGTGCAACAACAACCCGGTTCCAAATACCTGCATCTCACCACCGTCAAAACCTAAATATTTTGCAAATAACAGTCCCACTACAGACACATTTACTGAGTGTGTATAGGTATAGTAATCATAGGAAATCATACTCATCATACTTGAAAAGGAACCTTTACTCCTCATAACAAGGTCGATGGTGTTTGACACCCAACTCTTCGATCGTTCCACATGTTCACCAGAACGTGGATCTTCAAAAACATCGGTCACAATATTTTTAGCTACATCATAAACGATATATGCCCTTTCTTTGATATCCACCCTCTCATCGTTAATAATAAGTTTTAGGCTCGATTCAACGTATTTTAAATATATCTTTTTATGCTCTTCGCGTATAAATAAGTTTTTTACCTGGTGTTTCTGCAAATCTTCAATTTTGTCTGATTTAACAACGCTCGTTCCACTACAATATAATACGTAACTAACCTCGTTATTTATGTGGTTTTGTAAATAAAGGTCGCACCCCACGGTCGTGTCGACCCGGATTGCATTTAATATTACTGGTATATATTCCACTGATCCACTCATTTTTATCTATGCCTCTATGTCAATTATTTTTCCACATCGATTTTCTTCAGGGTGTGTCTCATCTGACTCTTTATGTTCGATTCCCCGTACATCATCGACTGTTTTCTGCCCATTACATGAAATTGGTTTCTTGCAAACCTTATCCTCTTTCTTGCCATCCTTTTTCTTCCGCTTATCAAAGTTAGAATGTCCACCTGACTTCCTGTCGTCATCAGTCTTTTTAATAGACGAGCATCTAAAAAGAGGCTCTTCATGAATACGTTCAATATTATCCGACATATATTCACCTGCATAACACGAGCTAGGCATTTACTGAAATCCTGCTCATTCTCGCCCGAAGTATAAATAACGCCCGATGGTGAAGCTGGGATACCCTTGATTCCGAAATGCCTATCAATTGACTGATTTCCTTCAGCATTAAATCTTCGTAATAATACATTGTTATTACCAGCCTTTCCCGTTTTGGTAATTCTGAAATGGCATTGGCTAACAAGGTTTTTTCTTCCTGCGTTTCCAAATCATTTAACGGGTCGTTAAACTTTGTATCCTTAATTTGCTGATTTCTGTCCTCTCTCGAATTGTCTTCGGATTTTTGATTATACTCTTCCAGCGAAAGGAATGTACCAAAACTAATTTCTGCCAATAATTTATCCCACTCCGCAGGATGTATTTTGAGCACTGCTGCAATCTCATCCGATCGGGGCGGTCTGTTCAGCTTCTGTTCCAATGAAATGTACGTATCCCTAACCATTGTTGCCTTATCCCGCACAGAACGGGGCAACCAGTCCTGAGACCTTAAGTAGTCTAAAATTGCGCCCCGAATACGAGAAATAGCGTACGTACCAAATTTTGTTTCCTTCTTTGAGTCGTACTTTTCCGCTGCCTCTATCAATCCCAGAATGCCGTACTCTATAAGATCCTCTTTGTCTACGAAAGGAGGTAAATAAACCATAATCTTACCTACTACGTATTTAACCAATGAAAGGAACTCTATAATTAACTTATCACGCCTCATTAAATCTCCCCGTGTATAGCTCGATTTTACTTTAGTCGCCGTACCCATTTTCATTTCCCCTTAAATAAATCTTGTCCCCATGAAAATGGGGAACAATACACCTATTTATTATTTTGCCCCATAGTTTTATCAATTTTAGGAGATACAGATTTTTGCGTTCGACCAATTCCACCGGGTGGAACTGTTTTTGCCACACTTACAATATATTTGACGAATAAACTACTTAAGATTCCCACAATAATCGTTATTACCACACTTCTGATGGCCAGCATCGGTATGGATACGTTGGACATCAGTCCCAAAAAACAAGACGAAAAGAACACGATTACGATAATATATATACGTCCTCTGGCTAATAGTTCCTCCATCCATCAAACCTCCATTTTATAGTAAAGGCAATAAATAAGAGACACCTTATATGTCATTCCCGCATGCTTTTAGCGGGAATCCAGTCTTTTGCAATATCATTCCAACCAGGATTGATCCTCTCAACGAGCGCCAACTTCCATTTGCGGTTCCATTTTTTTAATTGCTTTTCTCTTTATATTTATTAAACATAAGCCATTCTCCAGTCAAGTTGAGGACAAGTCCCCGATCGAAGTCGAGGACAAGTCTGGATTCCCGCTAAAGCTTGTCCTCGCATGATATTAGCGGGGAGCATGCGGGAATGACAAGCCTTATATTTTTATGTCTACTTACTTATTGCTTTTACTATAAAATATTTTTGCTAAGCGCCTATAGTCGTGTTTCATTTGCAATTCTTCTAAAATAACCTTCAACTCCCAACGTTTGTGTTCCGTCATCACTGTTTAAAAATGAAGCAACCATATTATTAAGGCAGCTGGTTGCCGTCGTATTGGGATATTCCTTTACAAAAGTTCTCTGAAGCCTTGCAGCAATTGGGATATTAGGATCCTGTAACAAATATCCTAAATATTGCACATTTATATTCAAAAACCGATGCGTTACTGATGCAATTTTTTTCATCGTCAACTCGGCTTCTTCTCTGCTGTTCGAGAGATTCACAAGTAGTTTTATATTTAAATCTTTTTTCTTTCTGGAAAGGGCTTTAATCATGGCATAAGCATCTGTTATCGCCGTGGGTTCCGGCGTTGTTATGAGCAATATTTCATTCGATGCAAGAACAAAACTCAACACATTAGACGATATACCTGCACCGGTATCTACAATAACGATATCCAGTTCTTCATCCAGGTCACAGAATCCTTTAAAAAGTATCTCCTTTTGCTTTTCGTTTAAACTGGTAAGTTCTTCAATACCCGAACTTGCGGGGACAAATTTTATTCCATCGGGGCCCTGCATAATAATATCTTTAATTTGTTTACGGCCCTCAATAACGTCCTGTAGTGTATATTCAGGGCGAAGACCGAGTAAAATATCAACGTTTGCAAGCCCCAGGTCTAAATCTACCAATAAAACCCTTTTTTTATACCTTCGGAAAATTATTGCTAAATTTGCCGCAATGTTTGTCTTCCCCACACCACCCTTGCCACTGGTAACTGCAATTGTCCTTACCTTAGAAAATCCTGTGGTTGTTTTCTGTTTATCCCCCACGTCGTTTAATACCTCCTCAACCCTCGCGTATACCATTTATTCCTTCCCCACCAGGAAATTTTTACACACAGTTAAATACATTCATACTATAAGCATCATGAAACAATATTTCTCTTGGCAATTACACTTCCACAATAGTACAGACGACCCGCCGGGTCGTCTCTACAACTTCACTATTCCCAACGATTCAATCCTAACACCAGGTGTTATCTCTTTATATGACAATACTGGCAACTGAGGCAATGCATTTTCTATGAGACGGCGAATATGACTTCTCACATTAGAGGATGTAAGGAGAACTGCCTCATAGCCAGACGATAACGAACCTTTTACAATCTCTACTAACTTATCTATCAATTTTTGTGCCATATTCGGCTCCAAAGCAAGTAAGTATCCTCTCTCCGTCTTATGAATTGCATTAGCAATAGCCTGCTCCAGTTGGGGATCAAGAGAGATGACTCCTATCTTACCTTCTGCATTCTGATACCTTTGGCAAATCATCCTGGAAATCTTTTGCCTTACATATTCCGTTATTACCTCAGAATCCTTCGTCACCGGTGCATAGTCCGCAATTGTCTCAAGTATGGTTGCCATATCACGAATGGGTACTTGCTCTTTTAATAAATTCTTAAGCACTTCTTGTATACTCGCAAGAGGCATTACGCCGGGAGCTAATTCCTCAACGACTGTCGGTGATTCTTTCTTCAAATTTTCAACAAGCTTTTGCACATCTTCACGACAAAGAATCTCATAGGCATGATTCTTTATAATTTCTGTAAGATGTGTAATCATCACCGACACTGGATCAACAATCGTATATCCTGACGCCTCGGCATCCTCTTTTATTGCGCCAGATATCCATTGGGCGGGCAGGCCATATGCAGGATCCGACGTCTTCACTCCTTCGATTAGTTTGGTAGTTGTACCTGAATCAATAGCGAGATAACAATCAGTAAACAATTCTCCTTTTGCAATTTCCTGCCCCCTTATTTTGATCACGTATTGATTTGCTCCTAATTGCAAATTGTCTCTCACCCGAATGGGGGGTACCATAATCCCCATATCTCTTGCCATTTGCCGCCGCAGTGCATTGATTCTTTCCAGGATGCCCCCATTTTTTTGCGGATCAACCAATGGCACCAATCTGTATCCAACCTCAATCCCCATACGATCCACATGAAGCAGCTTTTCAACAGGTTCTTCAGATTGCGATTCTTGCCCAATTTTTTTTACCTCTTTTTCCGTATCTTCTTCAATGAGTATTTTTTTGCTCGATCTCCTGAGGATTACGAACAGCACACCAAAAAAGCCTGCGAGAATCATAAAAGGCAACTTAGGCAAACCTGGAACTATACTAAACACCCCAAGGATTCCCGCTGCGAATGCTACTGCTTTGGGTTGAGAAAACATCTGACCTGCTAAATCCTTGCCCAGACTCTCGCTGGAAGACGTTTTTGTAATAATAACGGCTGAAGCAGTTGCGATAATAAAGGATGGAATTTGCGACACGAGACCATCGCCCACCGTCAAAATAGTGTAATGTTGTACCGCCTCAGATATAGACATGCCCTGGCGCATACCCATAACCATACCACCCACGATGTTAATCAACACGATAACAATACCCGCGATTGCATCTCCACTTACAAACTTACTTGCACCATCCATAGCTCCATGGAATTCTGCCTCCTTAGAAATCAATTCTCTCCGATTTCGAGCCTGGTCCTCTGTAATAAGACCCGCATTCAAATCTGCATCAATACTCATCTGTTTTCCAGGCATTGCATCAAGCGTAAACCTGGCAGCCACTTCTGAAATTCTCGTTGTACCCTTAGTTATGACAACTAATTGGATAACAATAATCACCAAAAATACCACCAGCCCAACAACAATGTTTCCACCCACAACAAACTCACCAAATGACGCAATCACTTCTCCTCCGTATCCATGTAATAATATCTGCCGTGTGGCTGCAACATTAAGTGCCAGCCGGAAAAGTGTCAGAAACAACAATATCGAAGGAAAAGTGGATAAATCCAGCGGTCTTTTTGCGTGGAGAGTAACTAACAGTAAAAGAAGGGTAGCTGAAATGTTCACGGTAATAAGCATGTCGAGTAAAAATGGCGGTACCGGTATAATAAGTACGACGAATATGCCTATCACCCCTATGGCTAATGCTATCTCGCCTTGTGATAACAATCGGCTCAAAGGCGTCTTTGCCGTAGAATTTATTTTATTTGTTGCCATATTGAACCCTCATTAAATACTTTATATGCGATTGATCTTTACAAGCTTGTCCTCGTAAAAACGGGGATGAGTCAAGTTTTAGATGTTGGATGGCTAAATGCCCCCGAATGAATCTATCGGGGGCATTCAACCATATAACCATTTATCCATAAACTATAGTAAACGTCTTAAATAAGTTGGCATTGAACGCCTGTCATTCCGAACGAAGTGAGGAATCTCAGGATTTCTCAGTCGCCCTGCTCCTTCGAAATGACAACTTTCTTTTGTCATTAACTATAAATTGTTACCTTTTCCGCTCTTTCTTTAGTTGATATACATAAGACAATACCTTCGCGACGGCATAGTACAATTTTTGTGGTATTTCTTTTCCTATTTCGACCGTTTTATAAAGTGTTTGTGCAAGTGATTTGTCTTCTACTAACGGTATATTATGTTTCTTTGCAATGTCTTTGATGCGCATTGCAAGCAGGTCGGCGCCTTTTGCAACGACCGTAGGCGCCTTCATTCCTGTGCTTTCATATTTTAATACAACTGCGTAGTGCGTAGGATTGGTTACCACAACATCAGCAGTAGGAACTGCTGCCATCATGCGCTTCATAGCCATTTGGCGTTGTGCAGCCCGGATCTTTCCTTTGATTAACGGGTCGCCCTCCGTCTCTTTTCCCTCGTCTTTCACTTCTTGTTTTGTCATACGCAGGCTTCGCTTATACTG
>Ga0209514_10007773_pt1 | contig 12505 bp, 12 predicted proteins | sample Subgrocontami58m_FD_187452 | JGI IMG/M metagenome (GOLD analysis project Ga0209514, IMG submission 187452) | Subsurface groundwater microbial communities from S. Glens Falls, New York, USA - GMW37 contaminated, 5.8 m (SPAdes) (version 3) | ecosystem: Environmental > Aquatic > Deep subsurface >...
TACCGGGATGGGGTTTATCCAGGAGTGGCGCCGCCGGACCAGGGCTATGGCGCCGGCATCCCCTATGTTGGTGTCCTCCGGCCCTGTGCTGGAAAACGTACACACTGGGGAGGACATAGACATCTTCGAGTTTCCCGTTCCCCGGTATCACGAACTGGATGGGGGACGATACATCGGGACGGGCAGCGTTACCATAACCAGGGACCCGGACTCCGGCTGGGTGAACCTTGGCACATACAGGGTGATGGCCCATAACCGGGATACTCTGGCCTTCTTTGTCTCCCCCGGAAAGCACGGTCGGATCATCCGGGAGAAGTACTTCGCGATGGGCCAGCCTTGCCCTGTAGCCATCACCTTCGGTCAGGACCCCAGCTTGCTCGTCGCAAGCGGCTCCGTCGATCTGCCCCACGGACAGTCGGAGTACGATTTCATCGGCGGTCTAACCGGCAAACCGGTGGAGGTCATTCGGGGGCCCGTCACCGGCCTGCCCATCCCGGCAACTGCAGAGATCGCGATCGAGGGGTGGTCGTACCCTGGTGACGAAATGGTGGAAGGACCCTTCGGGGAATGGACCGGGTACTACGCCAGCAACGCCCGGCCGGAGCCAACCATACAGGTGAAGTCGGTCATGCACCGGAACAACCCCATCATCTCCGGAGCCCCCCCGACCCGCCCTCCGGTCTCGGGGCACAGCCTCTTACCCGCCTTGCTCCAATCCGCAACGATCCTGGACGCCCTGGAGGCAGCCGGCGTGCCAGACGTCCGCTCGGTGCGCTCCCACGAGCTAGGAGGGTTCTCCTTTATCCTCATCATCTCTATCAAGCAGCGTTATCCCGGCCATGCCCGCCAGGCCGCCATGGTGGCCTCCCAGTGCCGCGCGGGGGCCTATCTGGGCCGTTACGTTATTGTCGTAGACGAAGACATCGATCCCTACAACACCGACGATGTCCTCTGGGCTATGGCCACGCGCTCAGAACCGGAGAAAGATATCGATATTATCCGGCGGTGCTGGAGCAGCGCCCTGGACCCGGCTATACCCGTAGGGCAGAAAGGCCATAACTCCAGGGCCATCATTGACGCCTGCCGCCCATACGAGTGGATAGACCAGTTCCCGAAGGTGTCGGACCCAAGCCCGGAGCTAGTGCGGAACGTCATAAATAAGTGGGGCGCGGCCCTGTTTGACTGATAGGGGCAAGGGTTTAGGGTTTAGGCCCCCCCCCAACATCAGGTCACCATAGTTAATGGCCGGCGGCGACGGCTTATGGCTCATCCCCGATATCGAAGGCCCGAGGTACGGCGTCAGCGAGCAGGAGGCCTGAACCCCAGACCCCAGACCCTTAATCCTACACGTGGGCGTAGTCTGGTGACGCCTCCTTCTGGTCAATGGGACTGGACATGGCCTCGATAAGGGGCTGGAAGATTAGCGCCAGCCACTTGCAAGGGCTGCCCGGCTGGGCATTGAAGTGCTGGTGCTCCACCCCTCCGGGCAGGATGGGCAAGAGGATCAGGTCTCCCTCTTCCCAGTCGTGGCGGACGCCGTTTACCGTAGTCCAGCCCTTGCCCTCCACAACGTAGATCGCCAGGCCTCCCTGGTGGCGGTGGCGACCCGAATGGGAACGGATGTCCTGGACGAAGAGCAGCCAGTTCCCAACAGCCAGGTCTTCTCGGAGTGGATGCACATAATACCTGATCCGACCCTGGCGTCCCTGCTCCCAGGGGATCTCTTTCCCCTTCTGGACCACCCGGCCCGTTTCCGCTCGCTCCTTCCATCTATTCCACTGGGCATAGACCCACTCGTAGAAGGGGGCCTGCTTGGCCTCACTCTCCCTGATGCGCTGGGATTCTCTTTCCGCCATAGACATCTCCTTTCTTGGAGCCAGACTTTGGGTGACGCCAGTTTAGCACCATGTCCCAAAGCCGTCAAACGGATCGCACCCAAACCCAGGTCTCCCAATAGCCGCCGTCATGGCGTATAGTGGTATTGGGGATGGCATTCGTCTCTGACTGGCCCGGCGCCTGGGCGGTCTCACGTAAACAGATCGTAGAGCTTTTTAGGTTTTTTGTAACACTTGACAGGCTACTGCGTTTTAACTTGATGGACAGAGCACCGCGAGCCGGTCCAGCGGAGGACACGGAAGCTGAAGCACACCTGATAGATGCATCCGTCAGGGGTGGCGTCCAGGCCTTTGCGGCTCTCTACGACCGGTACGTTGAGCGGGTCTACAGACACGTCTATTACCGTGTTGGCAACCGGCCCGATGCCGAGGACCTGACGCAGCAGGTTTTCTTGAATGCCTGGAAGGCCATCGGCCGCTACCGGCGGACCGGCGCCTCGTTCATCGCCTGGGTGTTTACGATCGCTCACAACGAGGTTGTGAGCTTCTACCGGAGGACGAAGAATGAATCCTACCTGGACGTGGAAGTCGAGAGCCGGGAACGCTGGGCCGATCCCGAGGGTGAGGCCATATCCCAGTACGACGCCCTGGCAGTCCGCCGGGCTATCTTGCAGCTCAAGCCGGAGCAGCAGCAGGTTATCGTCATGCATTTCATAGAGAACCTGGAATATGCCGACATCGCCGCCTCCCTAAGTAAGAGCGAAGGCAATGTTCGCGTCATTCAGCACCGAGCCCTGGCGGAGTTGCGCCGCCTTCTAGAGCAAGAGGTTAAGGTCTGAGAGGTTAAATCCCGATGGGGAAGGCAACTGCTGATCTACTGGTCGCTTGCCTGGATGACATCCGGGCGGGGCGTCGGACTATAGACGAGTGTTTACTGGCTCACCCAAGCCAGGCGGAGACCCTACGTCCCTTGATCGAGACTGCCCTGAGCATAATACCGCCTGCGCCCGTCGAACTTGACCCGGCGTTCCGCCAGCGCGGGCGGAGGGCGCTCGTCGAAGCGATCGCTGCCAGCCAGCAAGCTACAGCCCGGTCCGCGCTGGCGCTCTTCTGGAGGACGATGGCTGGGAGTGAAAGACGGACCGGACGGCCGGCAGCCAGCGGCATGCGCCTGGCGGCAACGTCCGTGTTGCTCTTACTGATAGTTACTGCAGCTTTGGGAGGCGGGGCGGCCTACGCCTCACAGAACTCCCTCCCCGGCGACCTTCTCTATCGGGTGAAGATCACCGTGGAGACGCTACAGGTGTCCCTGGCTACCGACGATGAGGCTAAGACCCGGGCCTATGCTTGGTGTGCCGCGGCAAGGGTGGAGGAAGCCCAAGCGGCAGTTGACATGGAGCGGGCCTATGCCGCCGGCGCCGCTGCCGAGGGCTATTCCGGCTGCGTGGCAAAGGCCGAAGCTCATCTGACCATGGCTGCAACCTCCGGCAGGGATGTGACTGAACTGGCAGACGGATTATCTCAGGACCTCGGCCGCCAGTGGGCCACCCTGGAAGTTGTGGCAGGGCGCACGAAGGGAGAGACCTGGGTGGCTCTGGACCGGGCCGCTCATGATGCCGGGAGGGTCCGCGAAACCGCCACCGCTGTTGCCCAGGGCCATGGCCCCAAGTCTATGCTCCCCGGTCCCACACCATCTGCTGGCACGAACCAGGCGGTCCCGCCGGAACAGCCTGCCGCACAGCCCAGCGGGGGCCGGGATGGCGCCAAGGACGGGCCGGGGCTGGCGCAGCCTGAAGCCCCCGCAACGCCCCCGGCCCGTCCGGAAGGCCAAGACGGGGAGGGCCGGGGCAAGCCCGAACCAGAAGACCGCCAGCGCGATGGCGATCAGGGGAAGACTAGCCCAAATGCTCGGCCGGCAGGCGAAGACCGGCAGGGAGTCGGCCCGACCACACAACCGGAAAAGCGAGGCGGGCCGGGCCAGGATGGGGCCCAGCAGCCTCCCCCGCCCGCCGCCACTCCCCAGCCGCTAGAGACGTCAGAGCCGTCGCGGTCGGGACCCGATGGCTCCGGCCGCGGCGATACGCCACAGCCACAACCCGCATCGGTCGCCACTCCTGTCCCGGCGCCTCCAGTACTGGCGCCCGAAAGAGGGGAGCCAGGACCGCAAGGCCGGGGAGGCCTGGAAGAGGGCTCCGGCGGCAAGCAAGGTCCTTCAACCCCTTCCGCCCCTCAAGTCCAGCCCGCGCCGGCGCCGCCGCAATCCGGTGACGGCGAAGGGTCCCGGTCAGGCGGGACGGAGAGCGGGCGAGGGCACGACACCGACGGGCGCTAGGCTTAGACCACAGTGTTTATGATTAACGTTATACAGTCTTGTCAACGGAGCTATGGCTGCGTAGGGGAGGCTCATGAGCCTCCCCTACAGGATGGCCTGGCCCTTGGTTCCAATCACGCAAGACTCATTTAGGCCGACAATAACCGTCCCGGCGCTTTGACCCTCCTTCCACCTTGTGTTATCATGCACTTCGGAGTGGGGAATGCCTAAGCCTCTAGTAGGGGTGGAGATCGACAGCAGATTCCGGGACCAGGTGCCAGAGGAGTGGGTCCGCGCCATCGCCGAGACCGTCCTGGTGCAGGATGGGCCTCGGGGGCCGGCAGAGCTGGGAGTCCTGGTAACCGGGGATGAGGCGGTGCGGGAGCTGAACCGCCTCTACCGGAACACCGACTCCACCACGGACGTGCTCTCCTTCGCGTTGAGGGAGGGGCACGGCTTCGTGGCCCCGCCTGACGGCGTAACGCATCTGGGGGATGTAATCGTATCTTACCCCCAGGCAGAGCGCCAGGCCATTGAAATGGGCCACGAGACATCGCAAGAGGTAGCCCTCCTCCTGGTACATGGAATACTTCACCTCCTGGGCCACGACCATGCCGAGCCGGACGAGGAGCGGCAGATGAGGGCCAGGGAAACGGCCCTGCTTCAATCTATGCCTGATAGTCTAGCCCAGTAGGGACGCAGGCGGCTGCGCCCTGCCACACCCCCTCCCGGACAGGGAGACGGGGACAGAGGAAAAGGTCCCACATCCATGACTTCCGTTTTATACCGCCGGTGGCGCTCCCAGAGTTTTTCGGAACTGGTGGGACAGGAGCATATTACCCGCACCCTGCTCAATGCCCTGGCCTCCGGAAGGCTAGCCCATGCCTATCTCTTCTGCGGTCCCCGGGGAACAGGTAAGACCAGCACTGCCCGCATCCTAGCCAAGGCCATCAACTGCCTGGAGAGCCAGGGCCACGGCGAGCCGTGTAACAACTGCCGGATGTGCGTGTCCATCACAGAGGGCCGCTGCCTCGACCTTATCGAGATCGACGCCGCCAGCAACCGGCGCATCGAGGAGATCAGGGACCTCCGGGACAAGGTGAACTTCGTTCCCAACGAGGCCCGGCATAAGGTCTACATTGTAGACGAAGTGCATATGCTCACCCGTGAGGCTTTCAACGCTCTTCTCAAGACCCTGGAAGAGCCCCCGGTCCATACTGTCTTTATCCTGGCAACCACCGAGGCCCACCAGGTACCAGCTACTATCGTCTCCCGATGCCAGCGGTTCGACTTCCGCCGCATACCATTACCGCAGATGGTGGAGCGTCTGGCCCACATCTGCCGGGAAGAAGGGATCTCTGCCGACCCGGAGGCCCTGGAGCTTCTGGCCCGCCGCGCCACGGGCAGCCTGCGGGACGCTGAGAATATGCTGGACCAACTGTTGGCGAGCCACGGGGCTGATATAGGCTTTGCTCAGGTGCAGGAGCTCCTGGGCCTGACCAGCGACCAGCGTGTCCGGGAGCTGGCCCGGCTGATCATTGGTAGGGACGTACCCGGTGGACTGGCCGCCATTAATGCTAACTCTGATGAAGGGGCTGACGTCCGGCAGTTCACCCGCCAGTTGGTGGAGCATCTGCGCCAACTGCTCCTCTTGAAGATGGGCGCACCAGCAGCCGACCTGACGCCGGAGAGCCAGGGGGAGATGGCCGCCCTGATGAAGGGCGTTGAGGCCCAGGACTTGGTCAGAGCCATCAAGCTCTTCTCGCAGGCCGATGTGCGTCTGGACGAGCCGTCAACCCTTTCCCTGGAGCTGGCCCTGGTAGAATATTCCCTGCCCCGGGAAAAGGCACGTCATGAACCCGCGGCGCCTCCCACGGACGCCGTCCAAAATAGTCTGGAGCCTGCGCCTCGCCCGGCAGCGGCGCCGTCGCGACCCAAGATTGCGTCGCCGGCCGTGTCCACTTCCGGCGACCCCCTGGGCCATCTGACCGACAACTGGCCCCGCATCCTGGCGGAGATGCGCCAGATCAACAAGAGCGTTGAGGCGCTACTGCGCGGCTCGTGCAAGGTAGTCGCAGTGGAGGATGGCTCGGTTACGCTGGGGTTCTTCTGGGAAATGCACAAAGCCAAGCTGGAGGAAGTCAAGACGCGGCGAGTAGTGGAGGAGATCTTTAGCCGTGTGCTGGGACGCCCGTGCCAGGTAAAATGCATACTGACGCCCAAGGAGAGCCAGCCAGGCGCGGCAGCCCATCCGCCGGGTCCGGGCCATGGCGACCGGGTGGACCACGGCGATCCGGTGGTAGACATGGCCGTTAGAGAGTTCGGTGCCCGGGTAGTGAGCCATGCCAAAGAACCAGCCGGAGGCCCCGCCGGGCCAACCACTGAGCCTAACGATATTCCGCTCTAGTTCACATGCCAAAGAACCAGCCGGAGACCCCCGGGCCAACCGAAGAGGAAATGAGGTAGAAATGGACCATAGGATACTTCGCCAAGCCCAACAACTCCAGGAGAAACTGGCCAAGATCCAGGCGGAGCTTGGCAACGAGACGGTCGAAGTCACCTCCGGAGGAGGTGCGATCACGATGGTCATTGATGGCCACCAGCGGGTCCGCTCTATCAAGATATCGCCGGAAGCAGTCGACCCAGAAGACGTAGAGATGCTGGAAGACCTGATTCTATCTGCCATAAACGAGGCCCTGGACAAGTCACGGGAGATGGCATCCAAGCGGCTAGGCGCCATCACTGGAGGCATGAAGATCCCGGGCCTGATGTGATGTAAGGAGCCTCGTGGAAAACCCTAACCTAATCGCCCAATCTGTATCCTTCCTCATCGAGGAGTTACATAAACTGCCGGGCATCGGGCCTAAGAGCGCCCAGCGCCTGGCCTTCTATCTGCTGCGGGCGCCCAAGGAAGAGGCCGAGTCCCTGGCCCAGGCCATCATGATGGTGAAGGAGAAGGTTATCTTCTGCTCCCGCTGCTACAACATCACCGAGGTAGACCCCTGCGCAATCTGTACCAGCCCCGGAAGAGACCAGCGGAAGATCTGCGTAGTGGAAGAGCCCATGGACATCCTTGCCCTGGAACGGACCGGAGAGTACAAGGGACTTTACCATGTCTTGCACGGTGCCCTTTCCCCTATGGATGGCGTAGGCCCGGAAGAGCTCAAGATAGGCGCTCTGCTGGAGCGGTTGCATTCCGACACGGTGGAGGAGGTCATCCTGGCCACCAATCCCAACCTGGAAGGGGAGGCCACGGCCATGTACCTCCATCGCCTGATTGCCCCCCTGGGGATGCGGGTCACCCACCTGGCCCACGGCTTGCCGGTGGGCGGCGACCTGGAGTACGCCGACGCCATAACCCTGACGCGGGCGCTGCAGGGGCGGCAGGCAATGTAGAGCGACGCCTGGCTGGTGATCACGCTGATTACAACGTACTTCTGTGGGGGGGACAAAGGCTGAAGATATCCTACGACCCGCGGTACAACATCGCCTACGTTAGATTCCGTGACGAGACCGCCTAGCTGAGGACCGTTCAAGTCAGTGAGGAGATAAACGTGGACGTGGCCCCTGATGGGAGCATTTATGGAATCGAGCTACTGAATGCCAATATCCAGTTGGGTGCACCGGCCGGAGGTAAGTTTGTTTTAGAAAACGAGGCTACGTGTAGTAGAATTGAGATAGCGCTCCCCAGATAGCGGCGAACGTGCGATGTACAGTGCGTGCTTGGGGGGAAAGCCTGTCTCACTGTAACAAGGAGTTACTGGCCCAGAACCCCAGGCCACCAGGGTACATCAAATTTGAGGGGTCGGGAAAGGTGGCGCGTCCGCGTGCGTGATTACCGCATCATTTATGAGATCGACGATCGACAACGGGCCGTAACAGAGTTACATGCTGGTCACCGCCGCGAAGTATACCGGCAATGATTAAGCACCGGCTATATAAAACCGAAGCCATCGTCTTGCGCAGACGGGACCTGGGGGAAGCGGACAAGGTGCTTGTCCTTTACACCCCGTACCTGGGGAAGCTAAGCGCGGTAGCCAAGGGGGTCCGCAGGCCGACCAGCAAGCTGGGCGGCCACGTGGAGCTGCTCACCCATAGCATGATGATGCTAGCCCGGGGACGCAATCTGGACATTGTGACCCAGAGCCAGATGCTTCACAGCTTCCCCGGGCTCCGGTCCAGCCTGGAGAGGGCCAGCTACGCCTTCTACGCCGCCGAGCTGGTGGAACGCTTCACTGAGGAGCATATCGAGAATCATCCTCTCTTCCGGCTGTTGCTGAACCTCCTGGCCCACTTGGAAGAGACCGATAGCCCCGACCTGGCCCTGCGCCATCTTGAAATGCATCTCCTGGAAGTGGTCGGCTACCGCCCTGAGCTGAGGCGCTGCCTCTCGTGTAACACCGACCTGCGTCCGGTTAGCAACTTCTTCAGCGCGGCCGCCGGGGGAGGCCTTTGCCCCGTTTGTGGCACCCGTGATCGGCTGGCGCGCCCCATTTCTCTCAATGCCCTCAAAGTGCTGCGCTTCCTCCAGGACGCTCCCACCATTCATGAGGCCAGAGTCAAGCTGGACCCCAGCCTGTCCAGAGAACTGGAAGGGATTCTGACTGAATACATAACTTATCTTCTGGAGGGCGAGGTCAAGTCCATGCGGTTCCTAAGAGACCTCAAGCGGGAGGCGAGCCGGCCAGCCTGATGGCCGTCAGCGCTCAGACGTCAGTTATCGGCTATCAGCCGTCAGCCGTCAGCTACAAGCAGTCTACCGCAACCGGTAGCGGTTAGATATAGGGACCGTAGGGGCTGGTTGGAAACCTGTCCCTACGATTCTACCCCAAACCCTAACCCCTGTACCCTGTACCCTGTACCCTGCACCCCTCAACCCTTGACCCTCTGGGCTATGTGACAAAAGTCCTATAGCCCAACGCTCCAGGGACGTATCATGGAGACAAGAGAGTGTTGAACAACGCTTCGTTCCGTAGCCGGGGTCGTCCCTGACCCCGGCCGTCGGCATCGGGGACGATGCCGACTACAGAAGTGATTCAACAGTCTCGACAAAGCGTTTGCTAATGGCGAGCTAAGTGAGGTAAGATGAAAGCAAGGGGTGTCGGATGGACCTTTTCAAGTGCCCAGGCAGCCAGGCTCTAAAGCAGCCGGTCCCTGAATATATCGAGTGTCCTTTCTGTAAAGGGGAGGTAGAGATCTGGTCGGACGAGGCCAGGGCCACCTGCCTTTCCTGCAAGAACACGGTACCTCGGGAGATGAAGGCAGGTTGTTGGGAATGGTGCAAGGTTGCTGATAAATGCCTCGGCCCGGAGCTCTTGGGCAAGATGAAGGCCGAGAAGGGCGCGGTCTAGTCCGGCTGGCGCACCGGTAGGGAACCGGCAGCAAGCCGTCCTCAAATGAAGAGGCATCAAGAAACGGTTGGGAATTAACCCGAAATCGGGAAAGGAGAAGTGCAGGAAATGCGGGAGAAGGTGGAGCAGGCCCTCGATACAATTCGCCCGGCCCTCCAGGCTGACGGCGGCGATGTAGAGCTGATAGATGTAACCGAGGATGGGGTAGCCAAGGTAAAATTGGTTGGCGCTTGCGGAGGGTGTCCCATGTCCCAAATGACCCTTCAAATGGGCATCGAGCGCGTCTTGAAGAGGGAAATCCCCGAGATCAAGAGCGTAGTCGCCGTATAGGCGGACCTTTTGAAAATGGATGGGGCGCGGAAGGGCCTGCGCCCCATCGGTTTCTCTTATCCAGGCTCTCCAGCCGCCGCCCCCTCAGACTCCAGGGATGTGGCCATTCTCCCCCGTAGCCGGAGGTAAAGCGGGAACGCCCTTAGCCAGAGGCGCCGCCACCGTGGCCGGGCCACGTAATCGTACGCTCCGACCCACCGCCGCACCTCTCCCCCGAAGCCGCGCTTGAATTGGTAGAGGCCCCACATTGGCTGGCCTGGCTCCAGGACATCGGGCAGCCCCCACATATCGTAGCTCTCTGCCCCGTTGCTCTTGGCCCAGCGCATGGCCTCCCATTGCAGAAGCTGATTCGGCCGTACTTCCCTCATCTGGCCGCGGGAGGCGCCCAACATATACCAGGCCTTCTTCCCAAGGATAAGCACAAGACATCCCGCCAGGACTTGATCTTGCCAGCGGGCCAGAAAGGCCCCAGCCATCCCCCTTTCAAGGAAAAGCTTCCAGAGGTGCTGATAGTACGCGTAAGAACGTAAGATAAAGCCGTCCCGCTGGGCCGTCTCCAGATACATTTCATAGAAGAGCGGGAGATCCGCTGTCCCGCCCTGAAGCACCTCAACCCCGTGGCGCTGGGCCAGACTGATATTGCGCCGCGTAGACTGGTTCAGGCGCGCCAGAAGGTCCGCCTCGGGTGGACGCAGGTCCACCACCATCGTATTCCGGAGCTGGATCTGCTCCTGGGATGGGTGAAAACCCTCCTGTTCCAGCATACCTATTGCCTGGGAATCCTCTGAGGTAAGGTCCGGGTCAACCTTGATGAAAAGCGCTCCATGGTCTTGGGCCAGGTCCTTAAGACTGCGCAAGAGGACACGAAGCGTTTCGGCCTCCCCGGGGTGAAAGCACGGCCCTTTGGGTACGTACATGACGCTCAGACCCGGGAGGGGCAGACCTCGTCGCAGCACCAGGGCCGCTCCTCTGGCAATGCCCTGGGACTCTACGAGAATCCGGAACGGGCGCCATCCCATCTGCGCCTTGAGATCGCCCCATTCGTAGCTCTGGAGGACGTGGCCTGTGGGAAGGTCAGCTACAGCTTGGTTCCAGCCTTCCCGATCACCGGGGACCAACCGGCTTATCCGTAAAGAGGGCTCTGCACTGCCAGGCCTTTGCTGAGGACGCCGGGGGCTCAACCCTGGGATACTTCCCCCGCAATCATGGCCAGGATTTCGGGCTGCTGGATGAACTCCCAGAACTTGAGACTCAAGTTGCCGGCCGCCCGGTGAATGTTCCTGACCAGATGTACTTCACAGTTTACCGAAAGACCGTTGAGCTCCACCGCCCTGACGGTGGTCCCGAACCGGCGGGCCGCCAGGCGAGGCACCAGCGCAATCCCCAGCCCCGCACCCACCGCCAGCTCTACCAGGCCAGTGCCCTCTACCTCCATCAGAATGCGCAGGTCCTCCCAAGCTATACCCCGCTTCTCCAAGACCTCTTCAGCGGCCCTGTTTATCCCGGAGCCGTCCTGCCTGACGATGAGCGTTGCCGTTCGCAAGTCCTCCGGCTCCACCACACCCCTCCTGACCCAGGGATGCTTTGGAGGCACGATCAGCACCATGCGGTCCTCGAGTAACTTGCGGCTTTGGAGTCCTTTTTCTTTGGGTCGAAGTCCCAGGAGCGCGAAGTCCACCTCCATCTCCCGCACGCCGTTCAGGATCGAAACGCTGTCACCCTGCCGCACCATCAGGCTGGCGCTGGGATATTCACGCTTAAAGGCAGCCAGCAGCTTCGGGAGCACTTGCTCTCCCGCCGCCGTGCCGCAGCCGATGATAAGCCTCCCCGCATTGGGGTCTCGCCGGCGCATGATGGACTCCTCGGTCCGGCTCGCCATCTCCACCAACTGGCTAGCGGCCGAGACGAGGGCGCGGCCTGCGTCTGTCGGCTCCATCCGCCGCCCCCGGCGTTGAAACAGGACCAGGTCCAACTGCTTCTCAAGGCCCTTGATATGGTTCCTTACGGCAGGGCCCGTGAGATGCAGTTTTTGGCCGGCCGCAAGGAAACTCTCGCACTGGGCTACGGCCAAAAAGATGCTAAGTTGGTAGACGTTGAGCAAGGTGGCCCATCCTCCAGGTACTACCGGGGGTTAATAACTTCTATTAACAGTATAATCGACTATAGCCAGGAGCGTCTTTAGAGGCCCGCTGGCAGGGAGCACGGCCAGCCCATCCCTGGCCTTCTGGCAGAAGCTCCCGGCCACCTCATAAGACTCCGCTATCGCCGTCGAGGTCCTGATAGCCTCAATGGCTTTCACCGCGTGGCCATCGCCGCCCGGGTTTTCCAGCATTCTCCGGATCGAATCGTCCTCTGGATGGAGCTCCATGTATAGCAGGGCGGGAAGAGTGACGGTCCCGTGGAGAAGGTCGCTGCCCACGGGCTTACCCATCTCCTGTTCTTCACCCATGAAGTCCAGGATGTCGTCTACGATCTGGAAAGCCATTCCCAGGTTGTAACCGTAGGTGATCAGGGCCTCTATAGCTGGCTCCGGGGCCCCGCTCAGCACGGCGCCCGATTCGGTAGCCATGGAGAAGAGGGAAGCAGTCTTGCGGCAGATTCGCTCGTAGTATTCCTCGCGAGTCTGGTTCCAGGCAAACGCGCTCTTCTGCTGCCGCATTTCGCCATCAACGATGGTC
>Ga0209514_10007774_pt1 | contig 12500 bp, 7 predicted proteins | sample Subgrocontami58m_FD_187452 | JGI IMG/M metagenome (GOLD analysis project Ga0209514, IMG submission 187452) | Subsurface groundwater microbial communities from S. Glens Falls, New York, USA - GMW37 contaminated, 5.8 m (SPAdes) (version 3) | ecosystem: Environmental > Aquatic > Deep subsurface >...
GCGCGGGCGCGCCCCGCTCGGCGGGATCCGGCGCCCAGCGTCCGAGGTGCTCGACCCACCCCTACCCGTCCCGGACAGGGCTGTGAAACGACTCAGCGCCGATGATAGTGCGGATTCCCGTGCGAAAGTAGGACATTGCCAGGCACCCCGAAGCCAGCCCCCTGTCCGATCCGGGTGGTGGAGTTTTTATTATGGGCTTTTTCCTCGGTAGTCTGCTGTTCGCCCTGTCAGAAAGATAGCGGCGCTGCGCCCCTTAGCAATCTGGCCGCATAACGGGGTTATTCGGTGATTTCCGCAGAATTTCCCTGACGGGCGGCAGCGAGGCTTTTTCGGGCCAACCAGCAGCTCGCGATCCCGGTGCAGGCCACTAGGGCCATCAGGCCGAACAGCCGGCCATAGCTCCCCAGGATGTCGTGCAGGGCGGTGAAAGCCGGAACCCCCAGCAGGATGCCTCCGCTGGAATAGAACATCGAGGCGCCGGATATGGTGCTGATCTGTCCAGCCGGAGAATGGCGGGCCAGGACGGCGTGGAACACGCCGTTCCAGCCGATGGCGGTGGCGCCGTAGATGACGAACACGCCGTAGACGGCCAGCCTGGACCACTCCGGGGTGACCGCCACCGCTCCCAGGCTGGCTCCGGCCATCAACCCTCCGATGATCCCCAGCACCTCGAGCCCGTTGCCGAGGCGGTCGGCGATCCATCCCCAGGCCAGCCGCCCCATCACTCCCCCCAGTTGCATGACGGAAAACACCGCGCCGGCCTCCAGCAGCGAAAATCCTCCCTCCGTGACCAGCGCGGTGACCACGAAAGTAGTCAGACAGACTTGCACCACGACATAAGCGGTGGTGATGACCATGAGCCAGCGCAGCACGGGAACGGTTTGGGCCAGGGACAGAGCGGAGAAGGGGTTTTGCAGCAACCCGATTCTCGGATTGCGGTCGGTGTCCCAGCTTCTGTGCAGCGGTTCCAGCAGGACCATTGCGACCAGGGCAGCAGCCGCCGCGACGCCGAACGCGGTCTGCCAGCCCAGCGCCAAGGCGACAGCGGGGGCGATGGCGCCGGCCACCATGCCGCCGATGGGAACCCCGGTTTGCTTGATGGAGAAGATGAAGTTGATGGAGCCGGTTGTGCCGAACCGCACCAGCAGATGGGAGCTGGCGGGAGTGATGAGACCATAGCTGGTTCCCACCACTAAAGCCCCCAAGGCCATGGCCGGCAGGTTAGGAATGGCCGAAACCAGGCAGCCGATGGCAATGACACCCAGCGCCACTTGGACGGCCCGCCCGGCTCCCCAGCGGCGGACCAGGTTGCCGCTGAACAAGGAAGCGGCCATGGCGCTGGCGTAGATGAGAGTGACGTAGTAGCCGACCAGCACGGGGGAGACTTGCATGGAGGCCGCCACCTTGGGGGCGATGGTGGGCAGTATCGCGCTGGCGCTGGAGGCGACCACTTGTGCACCCAAGGTGACGGTAACGACGGTGACTATGCGGTTTTGCAGCGGCGTCGAATTATTGTTGGGCGGGACATTCATTATGGGTCGGCTGTAAGTTTTAAGGTGGATGACGATGGGATGCCCTTGTGAGCCAAGCAGCGGGCAAGCGCCCCGCTGCGGATCGTCAAAGCCAGCAGCCCGAAGAGAGGCGTGTAGCTACCCAGCACCTGATGCAGGGCGGCGAAGGCCGGCACTCCCAACAGAATTCCCAAGCTGAAATAGAACACGGAGATCCCGGATACCGTGCTGACCTGTCCGGACATTTCGCGCGTCGGGCCGATGGCAGCGGTTTGCTGCTGATTTGGCGCCGCCGAGCATCGCGCCCATGGGATGTTGCGCCTGCGCCCGGCCGATTGCAATGCCGGTTTGGTCGAAACGGCGCGAATTCCGAGACGCGCAGGGCGACCAGCAGTTCCTCCTGGTTGCCCTCGTCCAGCACCGAATTCAGGTATTCGGCGGCGAACTGCAGCTCCTTGCGAAAACTCGCGATCGTTGCTTCTTCGTGATCGCGAAAAGGCAGAACCTTTACTTTGTGTTGCATGGCAACCGCCGTTGATAGTCGCCCAAATATTCAACCGCCCGCTTTGATGCCGGCGAAGTGCTACGCCGCGCTCAACTTCGCGTACTCCAGCGCCAGCCACTTCATCCCCTGGCGGCCGAAATTGATCTGCACGCGCGCATCCGGTCCCTGGCCTTCGGCGTCGACGATCACGCCCTGGCCGAACTTGGCGTGGACCACGTTCTGGCCGATGCGCCAGCCGAGCTGGGTCGCGCGCGCCAGGCTCCTGGGCATCGCCGCGTTCCGCGCCGACGCAGGCACCGGCTGGGCTAAAGGCTGGCCGCTCACGCGCGGCGTCAACCATTTCACCAGTCCGGCGGGTATCTCGTCGAGAAAGCGCGAGGCCACGTTGTAGCGCGTCTGCCCGTGCAGCATGCGGTTCTGCGCGAACGACAGATACAGGCGCGCGCGCGCGCGGGTGATGGCGACGTACATCAGGCGCCGCTCCTCTTCCAGGCCGTCGCTCTCCTTGCGGCTCTGCTCGTGCGGGAACAGGCCCTCTTCCAGCCCGGTGACGAACACCGCCTGGAATTCCAGGCCCTTGGCCGAATGCACGGTCATCAACTGCAGCGCGTCCGAGCCCTCGCCCGCCTGGTGCTCGCCCGCCTCGAGCGCGGCGTGCGCCAGGAACGCAGTCAGATCCTGATGCTCGTCCTCTTCCTGCACGAATAGCGCCGCCGCGTTGACCAGCTCCTGCAGGTTCTCCAGCCGGTCGGCGCCGTCCTTCTCCGCCTGGAAATGCGCGAGCAGCCCCGAGCGCGCCAGCATGTGCTCGACGATCTCGGGCAGGGCGAGGCCTTCGGTTTCCTTGCGCAAGGCCGCGATCATGGCGACGAAGGCGCCGAGGGAATTGCCCGCCTTGCCGACTAGCTGCGGCACCGCGTTGTAGAGGCTGGTGTTGCCGGCCTTGGCCGCATCCTGCAGCGCTTCGAGCGAACGCGCACCAATGCCGCGCGCGGGAAAATTGACCACGCGCAGGAACGCGCTGTCGTCCTCGGGACTGGCGATCAGGCGCAGATAGGCCAGCGCGTGCTTCACTTCCATGCGCTCGAAAAAGCGCAGCCCGCCATAGACGCGGTAGGGGATGCCGGCGGAGAACAGCGCGTGCTCGAGTATGCGCGACTGCGCGTTGGAGCGGTAGAGCACGCCGATTTCGAGCCGCGCCAGGCCGTCGCGGTGGAGCGCCTCGACTTCCTCGGCCAGCCAGTGGGCCTCGTAGCCGTCGGTCTGCGCCTCAAAAATCCGCAGCGGCTCGCCGTGCCCGGCCGAGGTCCACAGGTTCTTGCCCAGGCGCTTCCGGTTATTGGAAATGAGCGCGTTGGCCGCGTCGAGGATGTTGCCGTGCGAGCGGTAATTCTGCTCCAGGCGGATCACGTTCTCGACGTGGAAGTCGCGCTCGAAATCGGCCATGTTACCCACATTCGCCCCGCGGAAGGCGTAGATCGACTGGTCGTCGTCCCCGACCGCAAAAATCACGCTGTTCGCTCCGGTAAGGAGCTTGAGCCAGCGGTATTGCAGGCGGTTGGTGTCCTGGAACTCATCCACCAGGATATGGCGGAAGCGCCCCTGGTAGTGTTCGCGCAGGATTTCGTTTTTCGACAGCAGCTCGAAGCTCCGCAGCAGCAACTCGGCGAAATCGACTACGCCCTCGCGCTGGCACTGCTCGTCGTAAGCGGCGTAGATCTCGGCGTAGCGGCGGCTGAACTCGTCGTAGGCCTCGGCCGCGCTCGCGCGCCTGCCTTCTTCCTTGTTGGCGTTGATGAAATACTGCACCTGCTTCGGCGGAAAGCGAACTTCGTCCACGTTCATCGCCTTCAACACGCGTTTCACCAGCGCCAGTTGGTCGGCCGAGTCGAGGATCTGAAACAGTTGCGGCAGTCCCGCGTCGCGGTAGTCGGCGCGCAACAGGCGGTTGCAGAGGCCGTGGAAAGTGCCCACCCACATGCCGCGCGTGGAAATGGGCAGCATGGCGGAGATGCGCGTGAGCATTTCCTTCGCCGCCTTGTTGGTGAACGTGACCGCGAGAACGTCGGCAGGGCTGACGTTGCCGGTCTGGATCAGCCAGGCAATGCGCGTGGTGAGCACGCGCGTCTTGCCCGAGCCGGCGCCGGCGAGGATCAGCGCGGACTGGTTCGGAAGCGTTACGGCGGCGAGCTGTTCGGGGTTGAGATTGGCGAGAAGCGACATCGGGCGGCACGCGTTTTTTTACAATTACGATTCTACCGCAGCGGCAGGCGCGGGCAGCCGGCGATTTCGCGACCGTGTGCAATATTGCATGCCGAGGCCGCGCCCCAACGGGACTTTCCCTCGAGGAGAATCGAGACCTTCGGGGGCGAAGGCTGAGCAGTCTGCTTTCGGTGTTCTCCGAAAGCGAGATCGTTCGCGTAGTCGATCCGCAAACGGGAGCTCAGAATGCCGATTCCATGGATGCCTACCTCGACACCCTGGGCTCGGCCACGCCCATCTTGCCGCGGATTGAACCGGCCAGCGCCTCGGCTTCGGCCTTCGAGGGCAAATGCGCCAGGCGCAAGAGGTAGATGCGTTTCTCGCCCGACATCGCCGGCCAGATCTGGGCGGCATAGCCGGCGGCGCGCAGCGCGTCGTATAGCTTGAGCGCCTCCTCCTGGGTTTCGACGCTCGCGGCGATCACTTTCCATTTCCCGCCGCGGTACGCCGCGCCCGATCCGGGCGCAATTTGGGTCTCGGCCGACCAGATCCTGAGCTGCTCCGGATCGACCGGCGCCACCGGCAGCGGCGGCGCGTTCCTGGGCGCGATGTAGAAAGACAGGGGCTGGTCCATCAGGATGGGCTGGTCCTGGCCGCGCTGCACCTCGATTTTGCCCTCGATCAGGCAGACGATGTCCTTGTCCGCGGCGGCCTTGCCCCAAACGTCGGTGCCGCGTATGCCCGCGGTCACCGTTGCGATGGTGATGTTGATGTTGCGCCGGCGCTGCGACCGCAGCACATCGGTGGTGATGCGGAACGCGCCCTGCAACACGTTCATCGCGGCGGCGAAGACCCTGTCCCTGCCCTGCCCCATGCGGTCGAGCTTGAGCGTGCCGTTTTCGCCTAACCTGACGAGGGAGCCTTCGGCCATTTTCAGCAGCAGCTTCGAGTTCGCGCCGGTGCGCAATTGGTCTGTGTCTTTCAGCTCCATGCCGGGGGCGAGCGGGATTCTGGCGCTGCCGCGCTCCACCCAGGCTGGCATCTGCACCGCTTCGACCACGGCGTTTGGCGTAGCCGCCACCGCAAGTTGCGCCGCCAACAGCAGCACTGCGCCGGCGAATCCCAAAGAAAGCGTTTTCATGATGCATTCCTCCTGAGTCAACAATGCGACCGCCGCAGCCGGTCGGTCAGGTTCGAGGAGCGGCCTTGTATAATGCGCCAATTGTCACACATTGAAACCTTCATGCAAGCCCAGTATCACGCCGAAACCATCGAGCGCGCAGCCCAGAAGCATTGGGACAAAACCCAGGCATTCCGCGCCACCGAGGAGCCGCCGGGAACAGGCGGCCGCCCGAAATATTATTGCCTGTCGATGTTCCCCTACCCTTCGGGCAAGCTGCACATGGGGCACGTCAGAAACTACACCATCGGCGATGCGCTCACGCGATTCCACCGCATGCGCGGCTACAATGTGCTGCAGCCCATGGGCTGGGACGCATTCGGGTTGCCGGCCGAGAACGCCGCCATGGCCAACAGCGTGCCGCCGGCGAAGTGGACCTACGACAACATCGCCTACATGAAACAGCAGCTCCAATCGCTGGGCTTCGCCCTGGACTGGTCGCGCGAGGTCACCACCTGCCGGCCCGAGTACTACAAGTGGAACCAATGGCTGTTCCTGCGCATGCTGGAAAAAGGCCTGATGTATCTGAAGACGGGCACGGTCAACTGGGATCCGGTGGACCAAACCGTGCTCGCCAACGAACAGGTCATCGACGGCCGCGGCTGGCGCACCGGCGCGCTGGTGGAAAAGCGCGAGATCCCGATGTACTACCTGAAAATCACCGCTTACGCCGAAGAACTGCTCGCCGCGCTCGGCTCGCTCCCCGGCTGGCCCGAGCGGGTGAAGACCATGCAGGCCAACTGGATCGGCAAGAGCCACGGGGTGAATTTCGGATTCCCCTACGCCATAGCCGGCGAACAAAAGCTGCTTAAGGTATTCACCACCCGCGCCGACACCATCATGGGCGTGACCTTCTGCGCCGTGGCGGCCGAGCATGCGCTCGCCACATATGCTGCTAGAAACAATCCGCAGCTTGCGGCATTCATCGAAGAGTGCCAGCGCGTCGGGGTGCAGGAAGCCGACATCGCGCTGCAGGAAAAGAAGGGCATGCCCACCGGCCTTAGCGTGACCCATCCGATCTCCGGTGAAAGCATCCCCGTCTGGGTCGGCAATTATGTTCTGATGAGCTACGGCGAAGGCGCGGTAATGGGCGTGCCGGCGCACGACGAACGCGACTACGCCTTCGCGCTGAAATACGATCTGCCGATCAAGTGCGTAATCCGCCATCCCGCCGGCGACAGCGTGCCCGAGCCGTGGAAGCCCGAGTACGCCGAGTACGGCAGTTGCATCAATTCGGGCAAATACGACGGCCTGGATTACGCGCAGGCGACCGACGCCATCGCCGCCGACCTGCGCGCCAAGGGCCTGGGCGACAAGCAGGTGGTGTGGCGCTTGCGCGACTGGGGCATCTCGCGCCAGCGCTATTGGGGCACGCCGATTCCCATCATCCACTGCGATGGCTGCGGCGCGGTGCCGGTGCCTGACAAGGATCTGCCGGTGACGCTGCCCGAGGACCTGGTGCCCGACGGTTCGGGCAACCCCCTGAACAAGCATGCGGCCTTTCGCGACTGCTCCTGTCCGCGTTGCGGCAAGCCGGCGAGGCGCGAGACCGACACCATGGACACCTTTGTCGATTCGTCCTGGTACTACATCCGTTATGCCTGCCCCGGCGCGGCGCGGATGGTGGACGAGCGCGTGAACTACTGGCTGCCGGTGGACCAGTACATCGGCGGCATCGAGCACGCCATCCTGCACCTCCTCTACTCGCGCTTCTGGACCAAGGTGATGTGCGACTTGAAGCTGGTCGAATTCGAGGAGCCGTTCGCGAACCTGCTCACCCAGGGCATGGTATTAAACGAGATTTACCTGCGCAAGAGCGGCGCCGGGCGCATCACCTACTACAACCCGGCCGAGATCGAGTGGCGGCTGGACGACAAGGGCCAGCGCGCCCACGCCGTGCTCATGGCCGACGGCGAGGCGGTGGAGTCCGGCGGCATCGGCACCATGTCCAAATCGAAGAACAACGGCGTCGACCCGCAGGCCCTGATCGAGACCTACGGCGCCGACACCGCGCGCTTTTTCATGATGTTCGCCAGCCCGCCCGAGCAGACGCTCGAGTGGTCCGACTCCGGCGTGCAGGGCGCATACCGGTTTCTGAAACGATTGTGGGCATTCGCGCACGGGCACCAAGGCGAGCTCGGCCAAGGCGCGGGCCATAAGACATCGCGCCAAGCAGACTGGAGCAAAGCACCGCCGCAACAGCGGGAATCGCGCCGGGAAATTCATCTGACGCTGAAGCAGGCGAACTACGATTTGAACAAACACCAGTTCAACACCGTCGCCTCCGCCTGCATGAAAATTCTGAATGCGCTGGAGCGCGTCTCAGCCGCGGCAAAGCGCGCTCAAGCGCAGGACGCAGCGGATGCGGGCGCGGCGGCCAACTCGATCCTCGCCGAGGGCATGTCCGTTTTGCTCAGATTGCTCGCGCCCATCGCGCCGCACATCACGCATGAACTGTGGCGCGAACTCGGCTATGGCGAGGACATCCTCCATGCCCCGTGGCCCGAGCCCGATCCGGCGGCGCTGGAGCAGGATGAGATCGACCTCGTGGTGCAGGTGAACGGCAAGCTGCGCGGCAATATCCGCGTCGCCAGGACCGCCGGCAAGGAGGCCATCGAAGCTGCCGCGCTGGCGAACGAGCAGGTGCGCAAATTCGTCGCCGGCCAGAGCGTGAGAAAAGTCGTCGTCGTGCCCGGCCGGCTGGTGAATGTGGTAGTTTAGAGGCGTAGAGTTGTATACGCGGCGGCTTGAATCGCGCCCCGCGTTGCTGCAGTGTGGCGATTTTGCGCGGACGAAAAACCGACCGCGCGCAATCTACGATCTTGGATAAAAGCAAACCCCAAACCGTTGTTGCTTTTATCCATAACCGTGTTTTGGGTACGGATGTGTTTTTTATCCGTACCCAAAACACGGTTGGCGCGCGCGAGCGCGCAAATGCCGCTGCCCCGGTATCGGTCGAAGTAGACGGATATATCGAGCGGAAGTGATCGGACTTGCGCGGACGGCGGCCCGTCCGCGCGGATCGTCGATTGGGCACGGATGAAAAGCACATCCGTGCCCAATCGACGATCTTGGATAAAAGCAAACCCGAAACCGTTGTTGCTTTTCTCCATAACCGTGTTTTTGCTGCGGAGGTGTTTTTTATCCATGGCAAAAACACGGTTGGCGCGCGTGGCGTGCGACAGTATTTCGGACGACGTACATGGGAACATGCATGCGTATTCTGGCAATAGCCGTACTGGGATTCGTAACTTCCGCCTGCGGCTTCCAACTGCGCGGCCAGGCCACGCTGCCGTTCGAGACCCTGTACGTCGCCATTCCCGAAATCTCGCTCATGGGAACCGAGTTGAAGCGCAATATCATCGCCGGCACCCGGACCAAGCTGGTGAACGATCCGGCGCTGGCGCAGGCGACCCTTAGCGTGACTGCCGAAGATCGTGGCAAGACCATCCTCTCCTTAGACTCGGCCGGCCGGGTGCGTGAATTCCAACTGCGCTATCGCCTGAGCTTCCGCGTGCACGACGGCCGGGGCCGCGATTACCTGCCGCAGAGCGAAATCCGGCTCACGCGCGACATCTCCTTCAACGACGCGCAGGTGCTGGCGAAGGAATCGGAAGAGCTGCTGCTGTTCCGCGACATGCAAAGCGACATGGTGCAGCAGATCCTGCGCCGCCTGGCCGCCGCGCCCGCAGTACCGATTGCGTTCGAGCCCACTGCAAAAGATGCAACTGCGCGCTGAAGAGCTGGAGCGCCACCTCTCGCGCAGCCTCGCACCCCTATACGTCATTCATGGCGACGAGCCGCTGCAATCGCTGGAGGCGGCCGATGCGATCCGCGCCGCGGCCCGCGCGCAGGGATACGCCGAGCGCGAGGTGCTCGCCGGCGAGCGCGGCTTCGACTGGAACCAGCTGCTGGTCAGCGGCGCGAGCCTGTCGCTGTTCTCGTCGAAGAAACTGATCGAGCTGCGCATTCCCGGCGGCAAGCCCGGCACCGAGGGCGCGGCTGCGATCGTGCAGCATTGTTCCGCGCTCGCCCCGGACGTGCTCACCATCGTGACCCTGCCCAAGCTGGACCGCAAGGCACAGGACACGGCCTGGTTCAAGGCGCTGGCGCACCACGGCGTGCTGATCAACATGTTCCAGGTCGAGCGCGCGCAATTGCCGCAGTGGATCGCGGCGCGCCTGGCACGGCAAAAGCAAAAAGCCGACCGCGAGACCCTGCAATTCCTCGCCGACAGCGTCGAAGGCAATCTCTTAGCCGCCCATCAGGAAATCCAGAAACTGGGCCTCTTGTTTCCGCCGGGCGAGCTCGCCTTCGACCCGGTGCGCGGCGCCGTGCTCAATGTCGCGCGCTACGACGCGTTCAAGCTGAACGAGGCGATGCTCTCGGGCGACAAGGCGCGCCTCGCGCGCATGCTCGATGGCCTCAAGAGCGAAGGCGAGGCCCCGTCAAAGATCCTGTGGGTACTGGCCGAGGAGATTCGCGCCGTGGCCAAGGTGCAGGCCGGCATAGCAGCGGGCGAAGACTTGCAGCAACTCTATCGCAACAACCGCGTCTGGGGCGGGGTGCGCCAGCAACTGGTGACTGAAGCCGCGCGCCGGCTCAAGACCGCGGCGCTCGCCCAGGCGCTGCGCCACGCTGCGCGCATCGACCGCACGGTCAAGGGCCTGGCCCGCGGCGACGTCTGGGACGAATTGCTGCAGCTCTGCTTGCGCTTTGCGCGCTAGCTCAGCGCGGCTTGCGGCCCCTGGCAGCCGCGCGTGCCGCAAACCCGGCATGGTCTGCGTCGATCTTGAGCGCCAGCGTGCCTTTTGCCGCCGGCCGCCCCACAGGCGTTCCGGGCTGAACGGCCGCCGGCCCACGCGATAATTCCTCGCCATCCCGGACAGCCGGTTTCAGCCAGAGCGCAGCCGCGCCGATCCCGAGCGCGAATGCGAGCGCGGCGAACGCCGACGGCCGCGATAATCCGCGCAAGCGCGCACTGATGCGCGCCCGCGCAAGCTGCCCGCGCCCGCCGGCGGCCTGCGCGCGTCTGACCGCATCCGCACGCCGTTGCTGCGCAAGCGAAGCCGCCTCGCCTTCGAGCCGCGCCCGCTCCGAGGCCGAGCGCAGCGCCGCTTCCTCCGCCAGCATCTTCCCCTTCTCCGCTTCGGCGAGCCGTTGCTCCGAATCCCGCCGCACCTTGGCCAGATGCTCGATCTGCAGCTCGACTACCAAGCGCGCGTCAGCCCGGTCCCGTTCGCGCTCCGTTGCCGCGAGCACCGCGGTCGCCGCCTGCTGTGCCTCTTTTTCCGCGCTTGCACGCGCCGCCGCCGCCTGGTTTGCCGCCAGCTCCGCGGCCTCGCGCTGTTCGGTAAACAACTGCAACTCTCGCTCCTTTTCGGCACGCCGCTGCGCCAGTTCCCGGGCTTCGCGCTCGGCGGCTTCCCTTGCGCGCGCCTGAGCGGCCGCAGCGCGCTCTTCGCCGGCGCGCCGCTCGGCGGCCGCGCCCGCCTCGGTTTCGCGCTGGGCGTGCTGACGCGCGGCCTCGGCCGCGACGGCATCGGCGCGCGCGCGTTCCTGCGCAAGCTTTTCCGCCTGTTCCTCCGCCACCAAGCGCGCCTCTGCCGCCGCGTGCAAACGGCGCTCTTCTTCGGCGTGCTTACGCGCAACGGCTTCTGCCGCTGCTTCGGCTTCGGCGCTTGCCGCGGCCGCAGCGGCCAGCGCGCGTTCGCGGGCTTCGCGCTCGCGCATGCCGGCGAGCGCCTGCGCTTCGGCCTCTGCCCGCGCTTTCGCCGCCTCTTCGGCCCGGTGCGCCAAAACAATTCCGTCGTCGGCTTGCTGCCGTACCCGCGCCTCGGTCTCGCTGCGTTCGTGCGCGCGCTCTGCGGCTTCCTCGTCCGCGCGCAGGCGGTCTGCGGCAGCGGAGGCTGCCGCAGCTTCAACCTGCTCACTCTCACGCGCGAGCGCTTCAGCTTGCGCGTGAGCCGCGGCTGTCGCAGCGGCTGCGGCGCCAAGCGTCTGTTCCGCCGCCTGGCGCTCACGGCCTGCGCGGAGCGCACTCGCTTCCGCTTTTGCCCGTGCTTTCGCCACCGTTTGCTCGCGCTGCTCCTCGGCAATTCGCTGCTGCGTGCTTTGTCTCGCCTTCGCCTCGGCTTGCGCACGTTCATGCGCGAGCTTCGCAGCCTCCTCCTCCGCGCGCATGCGGCTTGCCGCAGCCTGGGCCGCCCCCGCATCAGCGTCTGCGCGCGTCTGCGCCTGCTCGGCGGCAAGCTTCTCGGCCTGCGCCCGCTCGCGCGCTGCAGCTTCCTGTTCCCACTCCGCTTGCGCGCGACGTTCCGCAGCCTGCGTCAGCGCCGCCTCAGCCGCCTGGCGCTGTTGCGCCAGCGCCGCAGCTTCCCGCTGCGTGTGCGCTTTCCGTTCCGCCACCGCTCCGGCCTCGAGCTCCGCCGCTTCGCGCGCCTTCGTCTGCTCGATCGACTGCCGCTCGATTTCCAGCCGCGCCGCATGGGTTTGGGCCGCGGCCCCGCCGGCCTCCGCCTCAGCCCGGGCACGAGTCGCCGCGGCCTGCGAGGCTTGCGCTTCGGCCAGCTTGCGCGCCTCGAGGTTCGCCTGCAGTTGCGCCTCCGCCTCCAGGCGCGCGCGTGCAGCCTGCGCCAGCGCCTGATCCGCCGCCGAGCGAGCCTGCGCCTCGGCCATACTGCGCGCTTCGGCGTGCGCGCGCTCGCGCGCCGCCTGTTCCGCTGCTTGTTCCGCCTCCATTCGTGTTTGCGCAAGACTTCCGGCGTTGCGTTCAGCTTCGGCAAGCTCTATCGCCTGTACTTCGGCTTCGCGTTCGGCGGCTAGCTTCGCCTCGGCAATCGTCCTTGCCGCCTCCTCAATGCGCGCGCGACGTTCCGCCGCCTGGGCAAGCGCCGCCTCAGCCGCCTGGCGCTGTTGCGCCAGCGCCGCAGCTTCCCGCTGCATGTGCGCGTTGCGTTCCGCCACCGCTCCGGCCTCGAGCTCCGCCGCTTCGTGCGCCTTCGTCTGCTCGATCGACTGCCGCTCGATTTCCAGCCGCGCCGCATGGGTTTGGGACGCGGCCCCGTCGGCCTCCGCCTCAGCCCGGGCACGGGTCGCCGCG
>Ga0209514_10007776_pt1 | contig 12495 bp, 11 predicted proteins | sample Subgrocontami58m_FD_187452 | JGI IMG/M metagenome (GOLD analysis project Ga0209514, IMG submission 187452) | Subsurface groundwater microbial communities from S. Glens Falls, New York, USA - GMW37 contaminated, 5.8 m (SPAdes) (version 3) | ecosystem: Environmental > Aquatic > Deep subsurface >...
GCACTATTCACGAACGCGCCGAGGCGCGTTCATGAATAGTGCGGGCTAGGCCCGCTGACGGTCATGGCCACGAAGTCAAGCCCCGAAGGGGCGCAATGAAACAGCCCAGGGCGGGGCGAAGCGGAGCCCTGGGAAGGACCGCCCAGCACCCCCCCGAGCCCCGGAGGGGCGACATACATCGCGCTGTTGGGGTATGTCGCCCCTTCGGGGCTCGGATTGCCTATGTGACCCGGTACCCAGGGCTCCGCTTCGCTCCGCCCTGGGCTGATTCACTTCGCCCCTTCGGGGCTTGTGTAGGTTGCAATGCCCCTGACGGGCAAGACTCCACACGGGCGCGACTCCATTCATCTAGAGCTGGAACATCGGCAGGAGTCGATTCGGCGTCTGGAGCACGATGCAGGCGAGCGCGGTGGCGTACGCGCGGCACGAGAGACAATACTCGATCGTCCAGCTCCCGTCTCCGTTCTGGATGCGCACGAGGTAGTCTCGCGTCTTCGCGAAGTACGCCTGCCAGAGGTCGCCTCCGTCGTGCATCATCGCCTGGACCGCGAAGAAGACGCCGCAGTAGTCCCACTCGCTGATCCGCCCGCCGTACTCCTCGCCGAGCTGCTTCTTCATGATCAGCTTGCCGCATCGCTCGACCTCGGCCGGCTCCGCCTCTCCCATGCCGAGGAGGATGCGCATTCCGGCGGAGGTGGGGTAGAGCCCCTGCTCATCCCCCTGGCCGGGGGACTGCATGAAGCCGCCTTCCTTGATGCGGCACGAGGCGACGAAGGCGCGCAGCTTCTTCATGTCGGCCTTCTTCATCTGCAGCCCGGCGTTGTGCGCGGACCGGAGGGCGAGCCAGCACATCGCCGTGACGGCGATGTCGCTGCGCTCGGTTCCCCAGCCGCCGTCGGGGTTCTGGAGCTTCTCGAGGTAGGTGATCGCGCGCTCCAGGGTCTTGCGGATCGTCGCCATGAGGTCGTCGTCGTCCCCGCTGCACATCCCGTAGACCTCTGCGAGGAAGAGGGTCGCGCAGGCGTGGTCGTAGAGGAGCCCGATCCCGCAGACGTCGTTCGCTGTGATCCGGCCGCTGGGGCTCGCGGTCCTGAGGAGGAAGTTGAGGCCGCCTCTCACGGCGTCGCTGTGGGGTCCGCGGGCCGGCGAATCGCCGCCGGCCATGAGCGCCAGGCACGCGAGCGCGGTGATGGCCGTGCTCGGCGGCGCTCCCTTTTCTCACCCCCACGACCCGTCGTGGTTCTGGATGGAGAGGAGCCAGGCGACGCCCTTCTCCGCCGACGCGATGCTCGGCTTCGTCACCTCCTGCGCGGGGTCCTCCGCGGGGCTGGAGGAGACGAGGAGGAGGGCGAGCGCTAAGAGCGTGAGGGGGATGAGCCGCATGCGCATGGTTCGGCTACCTCTCCGGCGCTTCCACGCTATCAGAACGAGTCGGGGCGTTCAAGGGAGCGAGCGTGTTCGATGGGCCGACGCTACGACACCACGGAGGCACCGAGACACGGAGGATGCACGGAGGTGTGCTCGCAGGATCGTCGTGGGTTCGACGAATTCCGCGGCCGCGGCAGCCGAGGAGGAGGGGGGCCGAAGGCCGAGCGCTGGATACGACACGCGGGGACAGAGGGTGGGAGTGCAGACTCGCCGCGCGTCCCGAAAGGTCGCAGTTCTCGCGGTCGCTTCCTCGGTCCCCACGTGTCGTGTCCACCGCTCGCCGCCGGGGCGCCCGCAAAGCGGGCCGGCGCGGCCCCTCCTCCTCGGCTGCCGCGGCCGCGAGCGTCCAACCCCACCTCCGTGCGGCCCCTGTGTCTCGGTGAGTCCGTGTTGATCGCACCGCTGGAATAGGAAAAGGGCCATGCGCGTCTCGCGCGCATGGCCCCCATTTTCTGAGTCCCCTCTCTATCGAAGAATCTTCGGTTTGCTCGGAACCGGAAGCTCTGGAACTAAAGCCAGATTTCTGTCCCCAGTCGGGGACACTTCGACGAGAGAGGACTCAATCTTTCGCTGACACTTGGAGTATATCCCTACCAAAGAGGTCGTCAAGCCGGGAATCGCCCGGAAACGCGAAATACTGCTTGCCGGAGGCTTCATGAAGGCTTCATGTTGCGACGCGCGGCGGCATGGAAACGAGGGCGCGTGCGACGTTTGCTCACCGTCGAGAGTCCATCGCCATTTCGGTTGTCAACCCGCTCCGGGGGTGGTAGCCTCACTCTCTCCAGGGGTCTCAATCACCGAGGAATCCGATGCGAATGCTTCCGCTCCTCCTGCTCGCCTCCACCGTCGTCCTCGCCGAGGACACCAAGGCGGTCGACGCGAAGGCCCTCGTCCTCGCTGCCCGCGACGCGCTCGACAAGCAGCAGGGGTACCACCTCGCAGCCAAGGGGAACTACGCCCTCGGCGACCCCAACACGGCGATGACCTACGGCGCCGAGACGATCGTCAAGGGCGACCTCGCCTGGTCCAAGGAAGAGCAGATGGGGATCCCCACGGAGACCTTCCGCAAGGGAACCAAGATCATCTTCAAGGACGCCACCGACGGCGAGTGGAAGGACACGCAGGAGTCGGGCGGACTGCCCACCGGCGGACTGCAAGATCCGAAGATCGTCCTGAAGCTCCTCGACAAGACCTCCGACACCGCCGAGGTCGCCGGCGAGGAGAAGGTCCGCGACATCGACTGCATCCGCGTGGCGCTCCATCCGAAGCCGGAGGTCCTGAAGGACTTCCTCGCCTCCGTCGGCATCCCCGACCTCGGCCTCGACTTCTCGAAGGGGAAGATCGAGTTCCAGCTCTGGGTCGGCAAGGAAGACAAGTTCTTCCATCGCATGGCCCTCAAGGGCGAGCTGGAGATGGCCACGGCCGAGGAGGACCCGCCGCAGCCGGGCGCCGAGAAGATGGAGCCGGTCAAGGTCATGGCCACGATCGAGGTCGAGCTCTTCGACTACAACAAGAACCTCGAATTCGAGATCCCCGACAAGGTGAAGAAGCTTCTTGGGCTCTAGGACCGCGCTCGTCGTCCTCGTCTCCGCCATCGTCGGCTGCGCCGAGACGCGACCTCCCGCCACCGCCACGGACCCGCGGGCGGACCGCGTCCGCGCCTCGCTGGAGGCGCTCGCCGCCGCGAAGGGGTACCGGGCCGTCCGCCGCGTCGCGCGCGCCGGGCGCGAGACCGTCCTCCACGACCTCGTCCTCGCGCCCGACTACGTCCACTCCACGACGGAGGGGAACCCAGCCGCCGAGACCTTCGCTCGCGGCACGCGCGTCGCGAAGCGCTCCTCGAGCGGCCGAGGCTGGCTCGTCGAGGAGGTCCCCTCCGCGGCCGGCGGCGCCCCAGGACGAGGCGCCTCCGGCGCCCGGGCCGACGTGGACGCGCTGCTGCGCTGGGCGGGCCCCGACGCGTCCTTCGCCGCACCGCGAGCGGAGGACGGCTGCGACGTCGTCGAGTTCTCGCTCGACGGGGACGCCCTCGCGCGCGTGGCCAGGGCGCAGGGGGGCTCGGTCGACGGGGCGCGACGCCTCACCGTGAGCGTCTGGATCGGCGCGGACGGCCTCCCGCGGCGCGCGCGCCAGGTGTACGAAGGGACCTCGCCGCGCGAGGTCGTCGTCGAGTTTTCAGATGTTGGCATCGATTCCGACCCGGACCTGCCCGGGGCGGTGCGGCGGCTCCTGGAGCTGCCGTGACCGCTGGGCATCGCGATTGACGGAGGGTACCCCGTGAGACTCGCCATCCCGCTCCTCGTCCTCGGCCTCGTCCTCCCGCTCCGCGCGGAGGAGGCGAAGAAGTCGAAGACCCACACGGTCGACAGCGGCGCCCTCCAGGTGACCGCGGAGGCGACCGGTCCGCTCACCGCGGCGCAGAAGGCGGAGATCCGCCTGAAGCCCGAGACGTACGCCGGGGCCCTCTCCGCGGTGGAGGTCGTGCCGTCCGGCACGCGCGTGAAGAAGGGGCAGCTCCTGCTGAGGTCCGACCGCAAGAAGTACGACGAGGCGGTGAAGGACGCGAAGGAGGCCCTCGACGACGCCGAGAAGGAGTACGCCTTCGAGAAGATCGAGGCGGAGCTCGCGGAAAAGAAGGAAGCGATGGCGTACGAGCGGGCGCAGCTCGACAACGACGTCGCGCAGCACGACCTCGATCTCTGGGTCAAGTACCGCTGCCAGTCCGCGCTCCGCAACAGCGAGCTGGGGACGATGCGGCAGCAGAACGGCCTGGACGACGAGTCGCAGGAGCTCGCGCAGCTCGAGGAGATGTACAAGAAGAGCGAGCTGGCGACGGAGACGAAGGAGATCGTCCTCGAGCGCGCGCGCCGGAACATCGCGATCAACAAGGAAGAGATGGAGATGACCAAGAAGGAGGGGGAGTTCTACAAGACGATCGAGCACCCCGACCAGGACCACAAGACGAGGCTCGACGCGCAGCACCGGTTCGCCGATTTCGAGATGTCGAAGGTCGCGCAGGCGGAGGAGGCGGAGAAGCGCAAGCACGCCCTCGACAAGGCCGAGCGCGGGCTGAAGAAGTCGCGCGAGGAGTATGACAAGCTCATCAAGGACGCGGTGCTCCTCGAGGTCGTCTCCCCGGCGGACGGGATCCTCTCCCACGAGGAGATGAAGAAGGGGGACGACGTCACGACGAACAAGGTGATCATGGAGGTCTGGACGCCCGACAAGTACGAGATCGAGCTGTCGGCCGCGGAGGCGGACGTCGTCGCGATCTCGGTCGGCGCGCACGCGGAGGTGGTCGTCGCGGCGGCGCCGGGGGCGCAGCTCAAGGGGATGATCACGGAGGCGTCGCTCGTCGGGAAGGGGGACGACCCGGCGAAGTACCCGTTCAAGCTGTCGATCGACGGCGCATCGCCGGAGCTGCGGTTCGGGATGCACGCGAAGGTGACGATCCTGGGGCCGGAGCTGAAGGACGTGCTGTGGGTGCCTCGCGCAGCGGTCACGACGAAGGACGGGAAGACGACCGTGAAGGTGAAGAAGGGCGAGGAGGAGGAGATCCGCACGGTGGGCCTGGGCCTCGGCAACGCGGACAACGTGCAGGTCGTGAAGGGGCTCGCGAAGGGGGACATCGTCACGTGGGACGAGGAGTAGCTCTCCCGATCCTGATTGCGGTCCTGCTCGCGGCGGGCTGCCGGCACGTGCCCCCGCCGGCGGCAGCGACGCCGGCTGCGCCGACGGAGCAGATCGCGAAGCCTCGCGCGGTCCCCGCGGACTGGCGCGCGCGAGCCGTGGAGGCGCGCCGCCGCGGCGTGGAGTATCTCGTCCGCACCCAGCTCAAGGGGGGATGCTGGGGGCACTTCGCCTCGGCCCGGCCCGAAGAGACGTGGCTCGAGGACTACATGGCGTTCGAGGCGTACTGGGCCGCCACGACGTCGCTCTGCTGCATGGCGCTGCAGGGGCCCTCGCGCGACGACCCCGAGGCGTGGCGGGCGCTCTCGCGCGGCATCGACTACCTCCTCACGGCCGCGACCCCAGCGCGGACGTCGGGGGACGTCCTCTATGACAACTGGGGGCACCTCTACGTCGTCTACGCGCTCTCGGTCCTCTCGCGCGACGAGCGGCTCGCGGACCGGCGGGAGCGGATGGTGAAGGTGGCGCTCCGCGAGATCGGCCGCCTTGCGCAGCAGCAGGGGGCGGACGGCGGGTGGGGGTACTACGACTTCGGGTTCGGATTCCGGCACCCGACGGGGATGGAGACGACGAGCTTCATGACCGCGGCGATCATGGTCGCCTTCGACGAGGCGCGGCGGAGCGGCATCGGGGTGCCCGACGCGCTCATCCACGACGGGCTCATCGCGGTGGAGCGGTTCCGCCTGGGGAACGGCGCCTACCAGTACGGGAACATGCCGCTCGACCCGATGAGCGACTTCAACATGGTGAAGGGGTCGCTCGGGCGGTCGCAGCCGTGCAACCTGGCGCTCTGGAGGTGGAAGCGGGTCGTGACGAAGGAGGACCTTCGGCGCGGGATCGTGAACCTCTTCACGCAGCACTTTTTCATCGAGATCGGCCGCGGGAGGCCGATCCCGCACGAGGCGTGGTACCACACCGCGGGGTACTACTACCTGTTCGGCCACTACTACGCGGCCAAGGTCCTCGAGGAGCTGGACCCCGCCGATCGTGCGACGTGGTGTCCGGTGCTCGCGCAGACCCTCGTCGAGGGGCAGGACCCGGGAGGGTCGTGGCTCGACTTCCCGATGTACCAGTTCGGGCAGCCGTACGGGACGGGGTTCGCGCTGATGGCTCTCGAGGTGTGCCTCGAATCCGAGGAGGCGAAGTGAACCGCATCGTCGTCCTGCTGATCGTCGCCGCGCTCGCGGGCTGTCGCGGCGAGCAACCGCCCAGGAAGTCCGACGGCCCGCCTCCCGCCGCCGCGCCGGGGGACGCCGCGAAGAACGGCAACCTCCCGCCGCCTGCGACGCCCGAGGAGACGGAGAAGGCGTGGAAGCGCGGCGTCGCGTACCTCGTCGCCTCGCAGAACAAGGACGGGACGTGGGGCTCGATCGACGCCTCGCGGCCGTACCAGATCTACCTGGGCACGCTGTCGTCGCTGCGCGCGTTCCAGGACGCGAGCGCCGCCCTCTGCGTCGCGGCGCTGCTGCAGGCCTCGCGGAGGGACCCCTCGGCGACCGCCGCGCTCGATCGCGGTCTCGACCACATCCTGAAGAGCGAGCCGCTCGCCCGGGCGAACGGCGACGCGCTCTACGACAACTGGACGCACCTGTTCCTGCTCCACGCGATGGCGCTCGTGGCGCGCGACCCGCGGTACCAGTCGCGGCGCGCGGACGTGGAGCGGATCGCCCTCCGCGAGGCGCGCATCCTCGAGACGCAGCAGAGCGCCGACGGCGGATGGGGGTACTACGACTTCGGCTACACCCTGATCCACCCCGCGGGGAAAGAGACGACGAGCTTCATGACCGGCGCGGCGCTCGTGGCGCTCGACGAGGCGAAGAAGAGCGGCATCGAGATCGAGCAGCGGCTCGTGCGCGACGGCCTGCGGAGCCTGGCGAGGCTGCGGCAGGGGGACGGGTCGTACATCTACGGCAACTACGCCCTCATGTGGCCGACGATCGGGTTCAACGAGGTGAAGGGATCGCTCGGGCGATCCCAGCCGTGCAACCTGGCGCTCTTCCGGAACGGCAAGGTCGTGACGAAGACCGAGCTTCGAGTGAGCCTGGAGAACCTCTTCCGCCACCACGAGTACATCGAGATGGGGCGCGGGAGGCCGTACCCGCACGAGTCGTGGTACTACACCGCGGGATATTACTACCTCTTCGGCCACTTCTACGCGTCGCTCGTCCTCGACGAGCTGGACGACGCCGATCGCGCGAAGTGGAAACCGATCCTCGCGTCGATCCTCGCGAAGGGGCAGGGGGAAGACGGCTCGTGGTTCGACTATCCCCTCTACGGCTACTACAAGGCGTACGGGACGGCCTTCGCCGTGCTGACGCTCGAGCGCTGCCTGCCCCGTTGATTCCTCCCGACGGGCGTGCTACCATCGCCGGCCAACTATGCCAATCACCGTCAAGTGCGAATGCGGCGGGAAGTTCCGCGTAGGCGACCAGCACGCGGGCAAGAAGATCAAGTGCCCCAAGTGCTCGAACGCGGTGCAGGTCCCCGACGAGGCCGAGGAGGCCGCCGCCGAACCCGCCGGCGCGCGGAAGTCGACCGACGCGAAGAAGAAGGGCGGCACGTCGAAAATCACGAGGGAGCCCGAGCGCGGCGGGCGGGCGAAGGTCGACTACAGCCAGGGCGACACGGTGAACCTCGACACGTCGAAGATCGAGGTCCTGTCGAACCGCAGCATCACCTCCAAGAAGGACAAGAAGGAGAAGGGGACCGGCGTCATTTCCAGCCCCGCCTCCCACGAGAACGACCGGAAGAAGGTGGTCGTGCTCTCCGTCGTCGTGGGCGTGCTCCTCGTGGGGTCGATCGGCGTCGGATACAAGGTTCTGCACGAGTCGGCCGCCGGCCAGAACCCCGCGCCGACCCCCGCGCAGCCGCCTTCGAAGCCGGCGGGCGGGCAGCCGAACCCGACGCCGACGAATCCGAACCCCGTGCCCAACCCCCCGCCTGTCAACCCGACCCCGCCGGGTCCCGTCCCCACCATGCCCTCCGAGCCCGAGTCGCTCGACGGCCTTGATTGGCCCGTGACGGAGTTGGGGCTGGACCTGCCCGCCGCGGTGCGGAAGGGGACCACGGTCACAGCGAAGGGGAGCATGACCGAGGAGAAGAGCGGGCGGACGAGGAACTACGACGTCGAGTTCCGGTGGGAGGACGGCGTCGTCGTGCAGGTGAACGGCTGGTTCGAGGACCGGGTGGGAAACCGCCTGCGCTTCGGATCGCTCACCTTCCTCGGGCCGAAGGACGAGGCGCTCGCCGCCGCCGCGGAGAGGGGGCAGTACCTGCGCCCCGGCGGCGTGAAGTCGGGGACGCTCGTCATCGAGTACGCGAACAAGAAGGGGACGCTCGAGGTGGCCTTCCAGTCCTGCCGCGTGGCCTCCGTGAAGGGGGTGGCGGTCACATACGACAACCAGTACAAGGACGTCGAGCAGCTTCGCAGGGAGCAGCAGGCGGTCTCGACGCTTGGCGGGACCCTCCATGAGGTCTCGGAAGAGGTGAGCGACTTCGCGCTCTACACCGCGAAGGCCAAGTAGCGCTTCGCGAATTCCAATTCCAACTGACAACTCCAAGAAACTCCAACTCGAATTCCAACTCCAAGGGCCCTTGGAATTGGAGTTCGAGTTGGAGTTTCTTGGAGTTGTCAGTTGGAATTGGAGTTGCGTTAGCCGGGCGCGGTCGTGGGCCTCCCCGGCATGTCACCCTTCCTCCGGCGGTACGTCGACCCGAGGAACGAGCCCCACATCGAGCCGAGGTACAGGATCGCAGTCCCCAGCCAGACCGCAGGCGCCCCCGTGGCCGCGGTGACGAGGTGGACGACGAACCCCACGCCGCAGACGGCGACGAGGTAGAGGATCCCCATCATCGTCTCGAGCGGGAAGGCCTGCGCCGTCGCGCGCAGCGCGAACGGGTCGGCGCCCTGACCGATTTCGCCGAATCCCCCCGCGCGCATGACGACAAGGGGCAGGACCATTCCCGTGCCGATCGTGACGAGGACGGTAATGAAATTGGCGGCGAGCGAGGGGAACACATCCCCCGTCGGCGCGCCGGGCACGGGGGGCGGCCGGAAGACGATCCCGAGGACGATGAGGGGGGTGCCAACGATGATCGCGGCGATCAGCGTTGCGAGCCACGGGAAGACCCACTCCTCCGAGACCGCCTTGAACACCTTCGACTTCGGTCCGAGGCTCTCGCCGTTCACGGCCGCGCGGAGGCACGGGAACCCGAGGAGCGAGTAGACGAAGAAGCCGAGGATCTTCCCGGTCCACCCCGGCGGGAGGATGATCCCGATGGCGATGCCGGCGGCGAGGAGGGCGCCTCCCAGGCCGCGGATCGGCGCGGTGAATGACGTCGTGAGCGACTGCATCATCCCCGCGACCTGCTCCTCCTCGGGGTCGGGAGGCAGCTCGAGCTGGCCCGTGACGAGGTTGAGGTGGCACCTCTCGCAGTTGATCGCGCCGATGGGGAGGTCCGCGCTGCACCTCGGGCACTTGGCGGCGGCCGCATGGCCCGTGAGGAGGTTCGCGTTGCAGCCCGGGCAGACGAACGCGCCGCCGGGGAGCTCGGCCCCGCACTTGGGGCAGCTCGCGCCGCCGCCCGAGGCGTCGCCGCCGAGGCCGCTCTCGTCGGGGACCTTCACGGTGCGCCCGCACGAGGGGCACTTCAGCTTCTGCCCCTCCGTGCCGCGCCTCGCGATCAGCTCATTCCCGCACAGGCACGCGAAACGGATCGGCCCCGCGTCGCCGCGCAGGCCGATGTCGGAGTCGTCGCCCCCGAGCGTCATGATCCGCGTGCTGGGGCGGAGCTCGGACATCACCGTCGCGGCGCCGTCCGCGCCGACGACGATGACCGTGGCGCACTGCGGGCACTTCACCTTCTTCCCCGTGAGGCGAAGAGGGACGCGGAGGGTCTTGCCACAGGAGCAGCGGACATCCGGCATGGCTACGCCTCCGCTACCTCCTTGAAGGCGGCGTCGGTCCAGTACTCCTTGAAGGCGGGGTCGTTCAGGGCCTCGTCGCTGTACTGCGCGTCGGTGGCGACCGCGCGCCGGAGCGTCTCGAGCATCTTGTCGCGCCTCCGCACGCGCGCGAACGTCGCGGCGACGTTGTAGTGGATCCCCGCGTTGTCGGGGGACAGCTCGAGCGCCTTCGCGTACGCCTCCAGCGACTCGTCCGTCCGCCCCATCTCCCGCAGGACGGTCCCCTTGTTGTTCCAGGCGACCCAGTGGTCGGGTTTGAGGATCAGGAGGTGCTTGTACTGCTTGAGCGCCTCGCCGTACTTCCCCGTGATGAAGTAGAAGGAGGCCTCCAGGAAGACGGTGTGGACCTCCACGTCGTTCATGAACTGCCGCTCGCGCAGGGAGACTTCGTCGAGGATGCGCTGCTTCTGCTCCTCGGTCGCGCGCTTCACCTCGCGGGAGACGTCGTCCTTGAGCTGGGAGAGGGTCCCCTCGATCTCCTTCTCCGCCTTTTCGCGGAGGCCCATGGTGACCTCGCGCATGCGGTGCTCGACGTTCTGCTCCAAGAGGTCGGCGAACCGCTCGATCTCGCCCTGGTGGTCCTCCTTCTGCTGGTCGAAGAAGGACATGATCTCGGCGCGCTTGGTGTCGAGCGACGCCGCGACGCGGTCGCTGTTGCGCGCGACCTCCTCCGCGTCGGAGACGTACTTCTCGGCCCGCCGGAGGACCTCCTTCACCTGTTTCAGGCGGTATCCCGCGAACATGCCGAGCACGAGGAGGATGAGGAACGTGGCGATCCCGATCGCCACGGCGGCGATCGCCAAGAAGTCCCGCGAGCTGGTGAGCTCACGCGGCAGCGGCGCGTTGTCGCCGTCGCGCACGGGGCCCGGCGGCGCGTGCGCGTCGCCGAACTGCCGCTTCCCGTCGGCGCTCCACCAGTCGTTCCACGTCTTCGCGTCCTCGTTCTTCGCGCCGAAGTCCTTGAGCGTGATCGCCGTGAGGGCCTTCGCCGCGGCCGTTCGGACCTCGGGCTCCGCGTCGCTCAGCCGCTCCAGGAGAGGCCGGATCGCGCGGGTGGAGTGCAGGCGCGCGAGGGCGTCCGCCGAGGCGCAGCGGACGGCCGCGGGCTGGCTCTTCGAGAGGAGGAGGATCATCTCCTCCTCCGCGTCCCCCGCGAGGCAGGGAGCGACGGCGAGCAGCAGCAGGAACGGGCAGAGTCGCATGGGGCGACGATTGTAGCCGTCGGTCGTTGCGCCGTCCACTGGCGCGGCGACGGCGAGAAACGTCCTCGGGTGCCGCTCACTTGAGCGTGTCGAGCCGTTCGCGCGCAGCGGGGGCGGACGACGATCTGGCGTGCTTCTCCAGGACGGCCTTGAAGGCCGCGCGCGCCTCCTCCTTCCTTCCCGCGGCAAGCTGGAAATCCCCCAGGTAGAGGAGGTTCTGGGCTTCGCGCCGGATGGCCTTGTCCGAGGTCCGCACCACCTGGGGCGCGAGGGACTCCTTGAAGGTGATGGCGAGCGGCCGGCTGATCGTGAGGGTGTTCCCGGCCCTCCTGACCAGCTCGACGAGCTGGCCCATGGCCCGCTTGCCGTCCTCGCGTCCGGCCCATCGGCAGAGCCCGCCTTCGCCCTGGATTTCCACGAGGTCGGGGTCGTTCACCTGATCCACGAGCAGCAGGTCGCCGGCCCGGAGGCGGGAGGCGTCGGAGACGGTAAGGGAGGTCGAGCCCTTCTCGGAGCCCTTGAGGAGATCCAGGACGATCTCGTTGTCGAAGTTGCACAGCGAGATGCTGTGCCCGGCCGTCGCCTCGTTGATCAGGCGCGTTTTCGCGGGGCCCTCGCCGCGCAGCACGATCCCCTTCGAGATCTTCAGCGTCGCAGTCAGGCGGTAGGTCCCCTCAGGCAGGAGGACGGCCTTCCCCTCGGGGCAGTCGTCGAGCGCCTTTTGGATCGCCGCCGTGTCGTCGGCCTTCCCGTCCCCCTTTGCGCCGTAGGGCGGGGTCTTCACGCTCGAGAAGACGGAATACGCGGGGATCCCTCCCGGAATGCACGGCCTCCAGTCCATGCGCCGGTCTTCCGGGATGATCGAGGCCCCGGCGCCCTGCGCGCTCGCGAAGGAAGGTGCCATCACGAGGAGGACGAATCCCACGAGTCCGAACACCCGGTCAGTCGGACGTCGCTTCATGATCAAGCGCCCCGTGCTTTTCCTCGCTGCCATGGATTCCGCCTCCCTTCGCATGGCGTGCGATCCTACTCCGTCGCTCGCGCCCGTCACAAGCATCGGGTCGACGGAGCGATCTGGCTTGTGGCGGCTTGTGAACCTCGGGGTGCATGACCGCGCATGGGATGCCCTGCCCGGTGCGCTCTCTCGCCCGCTTCGCGGGCTGCTTCCCCATTGTCGCATCGAACTTCCGCGGGCTTGCGCCCGCGGCT
>Ga0209514_10007778_pt1 | contig 12493 bp, 6 predicted proteins | sample Subgrocontami58m_FD_187452 | JGI IMG/M metagenome (GOLD analysis project Ga0209514, IMG submission 187452) | Subsurface groundwater microbial communities from S. Glens Falls, New York, USA - GMW37 contaminated, 5.8 m (SPAdes) (version 3) | ecosystem: Environmental > Aquatic > Deep subsurface >...
CCTTCTGCCGTTGGACAATCCGTGCAATCCGGACAATCCGTATAATCCGTAGTTCCGTCGGTTGCGGCGGCAGCCGCGCTGCGTCAGGGATCGCAATCCGGGCAAGGCACCTTGTGGTCGGCCACGGCGTCGCCGCGCATTCCGTAGTGGTCGGCGAATTGCAGCTTTCCCGCGAACTCGCAGTCGTTGCGGTGGAAGTAGTTCGAGTAGCTGTCGGTGACGTAGTACTCCGAACCCGCGGGCCGGTCCTTCCAGACGCCGAGGTGCTCTTCGCGCGCCTCGAACTGCTGTTCGCTCAGCCAGCTCTCCCAGCGGTCGTTCGGCGGCGTGGTGAAGGCGTAGGCGTAGCCCTTGCGGACCATTTCGCCGTTTACGTAGATCGGATACGGCGCCGCGGGGACGAACACGTTGGCGTGCCATGAATTCGCGTACCAGTTGTCCTGATCGCCGTCGATGATGACGGCCTTGCCTTCGACCAGGCGCCTCAGGTAGTCGGAGCCTTCGAGGCTCGTCGCGTGGTCCGATTCCGGCGGGACGATCCCGTGCAGCTCCACGATGCGGCCGTCCTCGAGCTTGAGGTGGCGCAGGTCGACGACCTCGACCACGCGAATCGGCGTGCGCGGCTTGTCTTCGTTGAGCGGATCCGACGTGGGCATCGGGCGGGAAACGCACCCGAGCGGAACCAACGCAAGGATGCAGGCCAGGATCCAGAGTGCCGACGTGCGGACCATGACGGACGCCCTCCAATTCGATCGACGCGCGCGACCTTACCGGATGGGCGCGGCCGGCGCAACGATTTGTTGGGCCGACGGCCCTGCACGGCGCGGTGCCACCGCAAACCGAGCGCGGGGCGGCTGGCCGCGCAAATCCCAAATCCCAGCCCCAATCCCAACCCCGCATGGTCGCCCGAGTGAGACGTGGGAGGCTCAACTTCCCGACGAGAGAGGGCAAGGGCAGGGGCAAGGGCAAGGGCAAGGGCAAGGGCAAGGCACGACGACGGGATGCGACCATCGTCTAGGGCTTGTGCCTGGTCACGCCGGTGTGCAATACGGGACACGGCACGGGAGGCGGAGGGGGATCGCGGTCTACGGGCGCCGCCGGTCAGTCCGCCAGCAGACTACGTAGAACCATCGCCCGCTCTTCGCGCATGGCGAGGAAGCTGATTCCCGCCGGGAAACCTTCCTGCACCGATTCGCCCGCGCGCGTCCAGGCCACTTGCCCCCGGACCCGGATCGCGGCCTTGCCGGGCAACTCGATGCGGAACCAGTGTTGGTCCCCGGGCCGAAGCGCCACCTCGGACCGGATCTTCATTCCCGTCACCGAGACGTCGTGGACCCGGGCGTGGAATGTGCTCACGCCGTGGGACGGGCCGCGCGCCTCCAGACTGGCCACGTGAGTGGTGCCGTCAATGACGCGGCGACGGGTCGTGATCCGGCGCTCCGGAAAAACTGGTCGGAACGCCGAATGGCACGGGATCTCGCTGGCGATCATCTCGTCCCCCGATGGTGGGCGTCCTGGCTCTCCTTGCATGAGCCCACCGGATCGCAAGCGTCATGCCGGGATGCCTGTCCCACGGATCCGGTGTAACCTCTTGAAATATTGAGGGATGCGGGTACTGACGCGTTGCGTCAAAGCAGGCCTCTGTTACGAAACGAAACGGGCGTTCTGAAAAGCTCACTGTTTTCCGGACAGTCGTGGCCGGCGGGCCAAATCCCAACCCGATTGCGGAGTCCTCACTGGAGGAATTTCCCGCCGCGAGAAGATGCTGCGGGATGGGGTCGAGCGTGCGCTTCCCCTGCGTCGGCGCGTGCCCCGGCGTCCCGGCGGTCCGGCCGAAGGCTTGACAGCCTGTGGGGCCTCTGGTAGCGTCCGTTCACTCGACCCGAACGCGTCCGCCAGCTCCAATCGAGCCGCGCCAGCGATGGTCAGTCCGCGCGTCATCATCCTGCGCACCGCCGGCACCAACTGCGATCAGGAGACCAGGTACGCCTTCGAGCGCGTCGGCGCGACCGTCGATCTGATCCACATCAACCGACTGGTCGAGACGCGAGTGGCCCTGCACGCCTACCACGGGCTGGTCCTGCCCGGCGGCTTCTCCTACGGGGATGACGTGGCCGCGGGACGCATCCTCGCCACCGAGCTCAGACACCGCCTGGGCGGCGAGCTGCTGCGCTTCGTCGAGGAGGGCAAGCTGGTCCTCGGAATCTGCAACGGCTTCCAGGTCCTGGTGAAGATGGGTCTCTTGCCCGGCCTGAGCATCCTCGCCTCCGCCAAGGACACGAAACAAAAGCGGAAGACCGCGCGGCGCGCGCGCGCCAAAGCGACCACCGGCGGCGGCGGAGAGGACCTCGAGGACGCGGGAGCGGAACCGGTTTCGCCCATGCCGCCGATCCCCCAGGACTACACGGTCACGTACAACGACTCGGGAAAATTCGAAGATCGCTGGGTTCACCTCAAGATCTGCTCGCAAATGTCCGAATTCATCAAGGAAGGGGACCACTTCTACCTCCCCGTGGCGCACGGGGAGGGGAAGTTCGTCGCGCGGGACTCCGCGGCGCTCCAGGCGTTGGAGGACGCGGGGCAGGTGGTGTTGCGCTACGCCGATCGGTCCGGCCGTCCGCCGGAGTATCCGCTCAATCCCAATGGCTCCGTGAACGGCATCGCAGGGATCTGTGACCCTACCGGCCGGGTGTTCGGCCTGATGCCGCATCCGGAGCGGCACGTGCACCCGACCCATCACCCGCGCTGGACGAGGGAAGGCCTCGAGGAGCACCCGGACGGGCTCTCGATTTTCGAGAACGCGGTCCGGTACATCAAGAAAACCCTGCTCTGAAGCCGCCGCCCCCAGAAATCGAAAGGGGGCCCTCATGTCCGCGTCCACTTCCAGGTTCGCCAACCGCGTCCGGCTCGTCGCCCTCGGTTTTGCTCTCCTCGTCGCGGTCGGCCCGGGATGCCGCAGCACCACCGGAACGCGCGAATCCTCCGCCGAGGGTCCCGCGTCGACGGTGGCGGCCCGAGGACCCGATCGCAGCTCCCCCGCCTCGCCGGGCGCGGGCGCGCAGGTCCGGGGCCTCCCTGGTGTGCGGGCCGAATCGGCGCGCGCGTCCGCTGCCGACATCGCCCCGGCCGCAAAGTCGGGTTCCGCCTCTCCGCGCTCCCGCGAAGAGCGACGCGAGGCGCTCGCCGCGCGCGGAGCCGCCGCATCGAGGGCCCCCAGCCCTGCGGCTTCTGCCCGCGGTGTCGAGCAGGATCTGAGTCTCGTGGATCCTGCCGCATCGAGGGCCCCCAGCCCTGCGGCTTCTGCCCCCGCCGTACGGCCGAAGACCGACCCGGCCGGGACACGCACCGCGAATTCCCCCGCGGTACGCGGTCCGGCCTCCGCGAGCGTCGCGGGTGGCGCGACTTCCATCGCCGTAGCGGCATCCGTGAGCGTCGTGGGTGGCGCGGCGTCCCCAGCGGCTCGCGGATCTGGGACCAGGATTCCGGCCCGCGCTTCGCAGTCGCCGATCGCGGCGCGCGGCAAGGCTGCTCCGTCGGAGGCCTCGGCGATCGACGGGTCAAGGGACCCATCGCCGGCGGATCCGGCTCCGGAGCGAAAAGCCGCCGCGGCAAGGGCCGGGACTCCCACGGAGATCGCCGTAACCCGAAGCCCGATTGGGCTCCACGACCCCGGTCCAAGCGCTCCGCCGCTCGTGGTGCTCCAGTGGCCCAACGGGGGCGAACGGATTCCCGCCGAGAGCGCGTACGAGGTTCGCTGGAGCGCCTTCGGGACCGGCCTGGCGGTGGACTCCGCGCAGGTGGAGACGTCTTCGGACGCCGGCCGGACGTGGAACCTGGTGGCCGGGCGGCTGCGGATCGACCGTGCGTGGCCTTGGCGGGTCCCGAGTGCGCCGGGCGCGCTCTACCGGCTCCGGGTGACGGTGGGCGACTCCCTGGGGCGGACCGGACGCGATACCTCCGACGCTTCCTTCGCCGTGGTCGCGCCGGGGGCCACCCCGGCCCCTCCGGCGGAAGCACCGGAAACTCCCGCGGACGAATCTCGGCCGGACCTGCTCGCCACACGGAGCGTGGAACGTACCACCGAGCGGTTCCTCGCCCGCTATCGTGAGGGTCTGCGCCTGGTCCGCGACCGGCGCTCGGAGGAGGCGGTCGAGCCGCTCCGTGCCGCGATCGAGATCGATCCGTCGCGGCCGGATGCCCACACCGCGCTGGGCAAGGTGCTGCTCGATCTCGGCCGATGGGAGGAAGCCTGCGCGGCTCTTCGACAGGGGCTCACGGTGGGAGAGACGCCGGAGGCGCGGGTCAACCTGGGGATCGCCCTCTTGCATCTCGAGTCGGGCGGCGCCGCCCACGCGATCGAGGAGTTGCGGCGCGCGCTGCGACTCGCACCGAATCTCGCGGAGGCGCATCTCTACCTGGGGATGGCGCTCGCCGAGAGCGGCGAGACCGGCGATGCGCGCGAGTCGCTGGCACGAGCGGCCGAGCTGGCTCCGGGCTCGACCGTGGCGCGGCTGGCGCGCGCGGAGTTGGCGCGGCGGCAGTAGGCCGCAGCCTCCACGGGCGGTTCGCACGGCGCAGGTCTTGCGCCGGAGGGCGTCGACCGGCGCTCACCGTATCACTCGGGCGGGTGCGAGCGCCGGGGCGTGGACGACGGCAAGAACGGTGCCGATCGACGATCAACGGCCGCCGGCGAACAGCTCGGGTGCCCGCTCTGCGAGCGCCGCTCGGCGCGCCAAAGTCTCCGAGGTCGCTGCGAGCGGCAGGTCCAGCGCCGCGCCCAACGCCCGATGCAGCTCGGGATCGAGCTCCCCGCCTTCCGCATGGGCTTCCAGCCAGGGGAGCGCCGCATCACCGCCCGCCACGAGCAGCGTGCGCAGGAGGGCGCGCCGGACGCCTGGGTCCGCTTCGTCTTCCAGCCTGGCCGCGATCGCGAGGACGACATCGTGGGCCACGTCGGGCGGAATCCGGCCGGAGTCCTCGCGCGCCGGTCGAAGCAGCGCGGACTCGAGAGCCTCGCACGCGGCGCGCCGCACTTGCGGCTCGGGATCGTCGGAGAGGGCTGCGAGCGTCGCCTGGGGGCGTCCGCGCGGCAGCACTCGATGGGCAAGGGCCGCGGCCGCGGCCCCCCGCACTGCAGGATCGGCGTGACCAGCCGAAAGCTCCGCGATCCGCTCGGTCACGGCCGCGCCCGGCACGCGTGCGGCGAGGACGCGGATCGCCCGCCCCTGGGCTTCGGAATCGTGATCCGCCATCGCGACCCGGGAGACCGCCTCGATCCAGGCCTCGTCCCCCGTGCCCTCCAGGCTCCAGCGGTAGAGCGAAAGGGCCCGTACCCGGGCGCGCGACGGCGCCCCGGACTCCAGCAGGTCGGTGAGCGCGTCGTTCACCTCCGCGATCGCCCGCGCGTTCGCGGCGGCGCGCGTCTCGAATCTCAACTCCTGCTCGCCCGCATCCGCGGTCGCCTGCGCGTCGGGGCCCGACATGGCCTCGCCCAGCGTCCCTGGCGCATCCGCGTTCGCGTCCGCATCTGCGTCGGGGTCCGCGATCGCGGCGTGGATGGTTGCCGCGATCGCGAGTTGCGAGCGCTCCAACAGGTCGAGCAGCGCTTCGGAAATACCCGGATCGCGCTCTTCGACGAGCGCGCGCAGGAATGCGGCGCGTACGCCGTCGTCCGCCGCCAATTCAACGGCGAGGCGATCCTCGAGGTGTCGCGCCAGCATCCGGTCCCCCCGCCCGCGTGCCGACCGCAGCGCTTCCGAGAGAACCCGCACATGCTCGGTCGGGTCCGGCAGCGACCCGGAGAGGAGCGAGGCTTCGCCATGCAGTAGGATCGCGGAGTCGTTCCCGCAGTTCGCCGCCTCCGTGCTCGATACCACGGGTCTTTCGGGATCGCCTCGCAGCACGGACTCCGTTCCGGGCCTCGTGGCTGCGCGTTCGGCCCCGCGCTCCGATCGATTCGTCGCCCGCAGGATTCCGGCGGCCCGCGGGCCATTGCCCGCCTCCCGGCGGTCGACCGCGCGCGCGACTGCCGGATGCGCTCTCGGACCCACCCGGAGGCCGCCACCATCGGCAGGACTCCAGGTGGATTCCGCATGCAGACCGTCGCCCGGGGTCCGGTCACCGCCCGCCCCGGCACCTACGCCGCCGCCCGCTTTGCCCGGTGACGCCTCCCGAGCGTCCATCGTCGTCGGCGCGTGCATGCCGTGCAAGAGCGCGACCGCGGCGACGCCGGCGGCGAGCGCGACCAACCCCTGCGCCGGCCGGGCCAAGCTGCTACGGCTCATAAGTGATCGTGAGCATCGGCCGGTGGGAGACCGTCGACGCCTCGCTCGACTGGATCTTGGCGATCTTGTCGTCTTGCTCGTTGACCAGGAGCAGCCCGTGGTTCGCTCCCGGGGTCGATGCCCAGGACTGTACTATGCCGGGATCGAGCGCAATGGTGAGTACGTCCATGCCGGTGGCGGAGAACCCGGAGAATGCGAAGGACTTCCCCGCGAGCACGTCGCCCCCCTCGCCGGTGCCCCCCGGCACGACCCACAGGAGTCCGAGGTCGCGTCGGAGCCAGGTGATCAGGGTCGGACTCCAGGCTTCCTTCACGTAGCGGCCGCGGATCGTGAAGCCGGCGTCCCAGGTGTCGAAGGCGAGCGTGAGCGCCGCGGACTTCACCTTCGCGCCCGGGGGCAGCGACAGGGAGTCGAAGCGCACCCACGCGTGCGCCTCGTAGCCGCCGTGGCCCGTCACTTCGTAGCAGGGCATCTCTCCGGTCGGGAACGTCGCGCCGTGCCCGCCGTTCCACGCCTCGTCGGCGTAGAGGGTGCTCACGGAAACGTCCCGCGTGCCCGCGTAGCTTCCGACGCCGGTGCGGAACGACACGGTGACGGAGGTGGTCGGCGGGGCGGCTCCCGGCGCCGGGGACCCGGGTTCGTACACGATCGTGAGCGTGGGCCGGCGCGTCTTGGTGGCGTACTCCGCGGAGCGAACCTTGAGGACCTTGTCGACGGAGCCGTTCACCAGCAACACGCCCTGGTCGGCCGCAGGATCGTCGACCCAGGCCTGCACCGCGGTCAGGTCGAGCGAAACCGTCATCGTCTGCTCGCCGGTGCCCTTGAAGCCGGAGAGGGTGAAGCCCTTGCCGGCGACCCGGTCGGTGCCGGCTCCGCCTGCTCCCGGAACGGCCCAGTCGAGTCCGGCGTCCCGATGGAGCCAGCCGAGCGCGGGCGAAGCCGCGCTCCACGGGGCCTTCAGGTAGAAGCCGTGCACAGAGTAACCCTTGGCCCAGGTCACGACGCTCAGCTTGAGCGAGGCGGCCTTGACCTTGCTGCCGGCCGGGATGCCGAGCGACCCGAAGCGGATCAGCGTGCGCTTCTCGTAGCCCGCCGTCCCGGAGATCGCGAAGCAGGACAGGTCGCCGCTCTTCGTGGTCACGCCGTTGCCGTAGGTGGAATCCAGGTACTGGGTCGAAATGGTCGCGTCGTCGCAGCCGGCATAGCCGTCCCGGGCCTGGCGGAAGATTGCCGTGACCGGAGTCGTGCCGCCGCCGGCGCCCGACGGGATGACGGTGATGCCGACGGCCGGGGTGGTCGCGGTCGCACCGTCGTCGTCGGTGGCCTTGGCGCTGAACGAGTAGGATCCGGCGGGCAGGGCCGTGAGCGTGGCCGAATAGGGCGGGGCGGCGAGCGTCGCGACCAGGAGTGCGCCTGAGAAGAACTCCACCTTGGCGACAGACCCATCGGCGTCGGATGCCGAGGCGGACAGCACCACGGTGGCCGGCGCCACGATCGTCGCGCCCGCGGACGGGCTGGTGAGCGAGATCGTCGGCGGAGCGTTCGCCGGGGGCACGATCGTCACGGACACGGCCGCGGTCTCCGTCGACGCGCCGTCGTCGTCGGTGGCGCGAGCTTTGAGCGCGTGCGTGCCGGGCGCGCCGTCGCTCCAGGTGACCGTCCAGGGGGCGACGAGGTCTTCGCCGATCTTGGTCGCGCCGCGAAAGAACTCGACCTTGACCACGGCGCCGTCGAGGTCGGAGGCGACGGCCAAGAGCGGAATCGCGGTACCGGAGGGGTAGGACGAGCCGCTCGCGGGCGAAGTCCAGCTCACCGTGGGTGGGACATTGGGAATGGAGACGGTGAAGGCCACGGGCGCGGAGGATGCGCTCGCGCCGTCGTCGTCGGTGGCCACGGCCGTCAGCGTGTGGGCGCCCGCGGGAAGCCCGGTCACCGTGGTTCCGTAAGGGGCGGTCGAGTCCTCGGCGACCTCGCTGCCGTCGAGATAGAACTCGACCTTGGCGACGGCTCCGTCCGGATCGGAGGCGGTCGCGCTCACCGGGACCGCCGCGCCCGGGGCGAAGGTGGATCCCGTGGTGGGCGAGGTGAGGGCCACGGTGGGCGGGGCGTTCGGCGTTCCCCCGTCCGAGGTCTGCTTCATCAGCCAGGACAGGCTTCCGGAGGGACGGTGTTCCCAGCCGTACTTGCGCCAGGGCGAGATGCGGTAGGCGGTGAGCCCGGACGCGGGGCCGGCGGGGCGGATCCAGTAGTTGACTCCGGCGTCGTAGGTGGCGTAGAGCGAGGTGGCCTTGGCGGCGAGCGCGGGGTCGGGCATCGCGGTCAGTTCCGCGAAGTAGCGCGCCCAGGCCAGAGTGCAGGCGACCTCGAGCGCGTGCTCCTCGTCGCCGTAATTGGCGGCGCCGACGGACCCGTCCACCAGCATGGCGTAGATCGACCGATCCGACGGGATCGGAGCGTCGTCGTACAACGGGTCCGACGCCGAGACCACGGAGGCCTCGAGGAATCCGCCGATGCGGCGGAGGAAGTGGGCGGTCGAGGGCGCGCCATCGAGCGCGTAGGCGCGCAGCGCGGCGTCCGCCACCAGGACGGTCATCCAGGGGGATGCGCCGAGCGAGCCGTCGGCCCAGTCGCTGTCGTGCTGGCTGCCGTAGTGGTAGAGACCGCCGTCCACACGCGAGGCGGGGATCGCTCCGGACGCGCCGTCCTGGAGCCACTTGAGGTCGGCGAGGACCGCGCTCGCCGTGGCCTTGTACGTCGCGGAGCCCGTCACCTCGTACGCGACCAGATTCGCCAGCAGCTTGAACCCGACGTGGCGTTCGGTCCAAAAGCCGAGCGAGGCCGACCACTTGTGCGCCGTGCCCGCGTGCGCCGAGACCACCTGGCCGATCTGCGTCAGCACCGCGTCGTCGCCGGTCAGCCACCTCACGTAGGCGAGACACTCGGTGTAGGCGTATTTCGCGTCGCCGGGCTTGAGGTCGAAGAAGCCGGAGGCGGAGACGTGCTTGCGGTAGAGCTCTGCGTTGCGCACTGCTTCGCGCAAGGGTTTGCGGAAGCCGCTGCGGAAGTGGAGCACGAACATCGCGGAAGCGCGGTCGTAAAGCCACGGCTCGAAGTCGGTGCGGAACGCACAGCGGTTGGCCGCCGTGACCGCAGGGTCGTCTTCGTTCACCAGGGTGTAGAAGTTGTTCTTGGCGGCGCGCTCGGCCTCTTCGTAGCCCGGCCAGTGCGCTGTCGCGTCCATGGTCGCGGGCGAGTCGCGTCCCTCGGCGATCGAGTCGGCGAACGGGTCCATACGGGTCGGCTTGAGCAGGCCCTTGGCGAGGTGGGCCTTGGGGAGGACCGCGTAGACGTCGGGCTCGCTCACGTCGTCGGAGGCGAGGAAGCCGCCGTCGGTGACGGGGTGCCACCCGCTTCGCGGGTCCTCGAGTGCCGGCACGTCGAGCATGCGCGCCGGGCCGCCCCACGAGACGGTGATGGACTCGTGTCCCGGGTACACGGCCGTGAAGGGGTAGTGGATCTGGATCCGGGCGATCCGCACCGAGGCCCCGTCGATCCCCGGATCGATGAGGTGATGCCAGGGCGCGAGCAGGTCGACGTGGGCGGGGATCTCGGTTCCGGCCTTGAGGACGCGGACCGTGGCCAGGCCGGCCGGCGTGACCGACCCGCGCGGGAACGGCAGGCCGAACGTGACGAGGCGCAGCGTTCCGGAAGCGACCGTCTCGGTCGGATAGAGCCGGACCTCCAGGCTTCCCGAAGGTTCGGGAGGCGCGAGGAACGGATCGAGCGGCGCCGCGGCGGACGCGGCGAAGACCCACAGGGCCGACAGACAGAGTAGCGGCGCGAGCGCGCCGCCGCGGGGGCGGGCGTTCATGGATACCTCCTCCACCTATGGACGGAAGCCGTTTCGGGAGGGCTTCCTCACCGGGCGGGCGGTGCGGGCCATCCGCTTGGTTGCGGCTCCCCGAATGTCGCCGTGCCTCATGTCTGGGCCGGCGTTCCGTCTCACCCGGTCTGCCCTTGGGAAACAGGCTCTCCTACCGCAAGAGAATCGCCGTCCGCCGGGGCAAGTTTTCGGGGGCTTCAGGGATTCGTGCAGGTCAGAGTGGCGGGCTGCGGCGATACGGCAGGCGCTGCGTTTTCGGAAGGGACCCGCCATGCAGTGCTGCACGGGGTGCGCCTTCCGCAAGCCCGACCATACGGCGATGCACGGCGGTTTCGCTTTCGGCAGGCCCCCTCATACAGCGTTGCATGGGGGGGTTCGCTTTCGGCAGGCCCCCTCATACAGCGTTGCATAGGGGGTTTCGCTTTCGGCAGGCCCCCTCATACAGCGTTGCATGGGGGGTTCGCTTTCGGCAGGCCCCCCAGGCAGCGTTGCATGGGGGGTTTCGCTCTCGACCGGGTTCCCCCATGCGCCGGTTTGGTCGCCGGGGAGCGTTCCAGGCTATAATCCAGCCACGGTCCCTGGAGGCTCCCGATCGTGCTCTCGACCGGTCGAACTACGCCCGAAGATCCCGCTCCCACGCCGGTGCCGGCGCCCGCGTCGGACGCTCCGGAGGACGGTACCCCGATCCCCGGATCCGCGCCGGACCTGCGCGGCGGCGGGAGTCCGCGCCGCGGGGATATCGCTCGCGAGACGCAGGTCCCGAGAGCCACGCCCGTCCCCCTCCCGGCCGCCGACGACGAGCCGGGCCGCCTTCGCGATTTGTTGCTCGATTCCGGGGTGCTCAGCGAGCCCGGAGATGGTTCCGCGGTTCGGGTCGCCTGCGCTCGCTGCGGCCGTCCCTGCCGGCCGTCGGCGGCCGGAGCCGAGCCGGCGTGGTGCGACCGGTGCGCCGCGCCCGGCGGCGGCGATGAGGAACGCGAGAACGCGACGACTCCCTGGGTGCCGCCGCCCGCGCGCGGGCCGACTCCGGTGCGGGGGAGCGAATTCGGCCGATACCGCATCCTGCGGGAGCTCGGGCGCGGCGGAATGGGGATCGTGTTCCAGGCGGAAGACCCGGAGCTGCGGCGCCTGGTCGCGATCAAGATGCTGCGGCAGCACGACGACCCGCAGATGAACGAGCGTTTCCTGCGCGAGGCGCGCGCGTCGGCGACGCTCGACCACCCCGGGATCGTTCCGATCCACGAGGTCAACGTCCGCGAAGGGACGCCCTACTACGTCATGGCCTTCGTCGAGGGCCGGACTCTGGGAGAAGTCATCCGCCGCGGCGAGCACCCGGGCACGCGGGAGCGGGTGCGTCTGGTGATGGAGGCCGCGCAGGCGGTCGCGCACGCGCACGCACGGCGGGTGATCCACCGCGACCTGAAGCCTTCGAACATCCTGATCGATGGCGCGGGGCGCCCGCACGTGGTCGACTTCGGACTGGCCAAGCAGCTCGACGAGGGGACGCGGCTGACCTCGACCGGGGACCTGCTCGGCACGCCGCACTACATGCCCCCCGAGCAGTTGAGCGGAAAGGTCGACCAGGTCGGCCCGCCCTCGGACGTCTACGCGCTCGGGGTGGTACTTTACGAGGCAGTCACGGGACGGCTCCCCTTCGAGGGCGGATCGGCGGCGGAGGTGATCGCGGCCACGCTCGAGCGGGAGCCGGAAAGCCCGCGGGCGCGCGACCCGCGGGTGCCGCTCGATGTGGAGACGATCTGCCTGACGTCGCTGGCCAAGGAACCGGCTCGTCGCTATCCCTCAGCCCGGGAGTTCGCCGACGATCTGGGCCGGTTCCTGCGGGGCGAGGCGATCGCCGCGCGCCGGGAGAGCTGGGGGGAACGCGCGCGCCGCTGGGTCCGCCGCAGACCCGCGACCGTCGCCGCGGCCGTGGCCTGCCTTTCGCTCGCGTTCGCCGCGCTGGCCCAGCGGGAAGCGGCTCGCCGCCAGGCCGACCAGGAACGGGTCGAAGGAGAGTTCATCGCCTACCTGCGCCAGATCGCCTCGACCAACCTGGATGCAACGCTGTCCCTGCGCCGCGCCGGGGTCGGCGGAGATCTCGCCGACGAGTTCCTCGCCCGGCTCGAGCAAGCCGCGCGCGAGGCTGACCGGCGCGCCCCGGACCTCGCCGAGCCTGCCTACCACCTCGGGCGCATGTACCGGGCGCTGCTTCGCTTCGACGACGCCCTACGCGAGCAGGAGCGGGCGCTGGCGCGCGCGCCGGACTTCGCGCCCGGCCGGTACGAGCGCGCCATTCTCGACGCCCGCCGCTATCGTCTGCGGCTGG
>Ga0209514_10007787_pt1 | contig 12487 bp, 7 predicted proteins | sample Subgrocontami58m_FD_187452 | JGI IMG/M metagenome (GOLD analysis project Ga0209514, IMG submission 187452) | Subsurface groundwater microbial communities from S. Glens Falls, New York, USA - GMW37 contaminated, 5.8 m (SPAdes) (version 3) | ecosystem: Environmental > Aquatic > Deep subsurface >...
CGTTCCCAACATCGACGCGATACCGGAAACGGAGCGTGCGTACTACGAGCGCTTCCTCCTCGCGACATTCAACAACCCTGCCCGAGTCGATCTCAATAATGACATGATGTGGAATTTTCTCACTGTAGACGAAGCTGCTCACAAGAAGTCCATCTTCGATGAGCAAGTAATTCCTCCTTTAACCACGGCTCTTGAAAAGTGTTGTGGTCATTTGGAAGCAACGTCCAGCGTAGTCTTCGAGTATCGAGTATTCAAGGACTTGTGTGATCGGTTGGGAGCGTATCGCTGTTTCTGTATTACGATGCGAAATACTATGGCATGGACTGAAGCGGTGCACGGCTATGTTGATGCAAGGACGGAAGAGATGCGGGAACGTTATCGGGGGTTAACTTGCTCGATGGTCGAGAGCGAAATTGAAAACACAAAGTCTCTCTTGGCGATTTGGAATGACGGCGGCACAGAAGTGATCCCGATTTCGCGAGTGGGAGAGACGCTTCACATATACGGAGAGAACTTTGGTGAGCTGCTGCTGAAGAAGATCGCTTTGATGGAACAACATAAGAACGACGAGCCGCATATTGATCCGGAGTATATGTGGCGGATGCCGGAGGAGACAGCCAAAGGCGTCTAATCTGCATTCACGGGATGTTGAAAAAGATCTTGTCGCAACCTTCAGGTCGTAGTACGAAACACATCTGGCGAAAATGCAGGTGAGTTTTTGGGTTATTCAGCCGAGTTTATGTGCTACCATGTTGATATTCGCTACCCTGCAGCCGGGATAGCCTGCAACAGACAACGCCTTGAGAGCGCCTATCGGTTTCAATTCTTTGATAGAATTCCTGTGCTGTTGGGGATTGAAGCGCGATATCTTCTCCATGCACGCGGCATATCGTTCGGCGAGTACTTTTCCGATCCGCGCATACAACTCATTCATCAAGTGGAAAACATCAAGTGGCGCATCGAGAACATTCCGGATGATTGGCTGACGGCTAACTCCTTCACGGTATCACCGGACTTCCAGAATGTCACGAATGCAAGCGGATGCGGATGCGAAATCTTCTGGCAGGAGGATGAGACCCCGCACGCCATTCAACGGTTCACTACGGTTGATGAAATGTGTCGTCATGAGCTGCCCGCGTGGCGAAGCACGTTGTGGGGAAAGAAAGTTGAATGGTACCACGCGATGAAAGAGTTTGTGGAGAACATGGAGGTGAGGCTCAACGGCGAACGGATCCCGGTCAAAGTCACGCTCTCCATCAACGGCGACAGCCCATTTATGACCGCCGTGGAACTCGCAGGTGCGGACTTCTACTCGTGGCTTCTCGAAGCACCGGATGCCTGTCGGGAATTCTTGCAGCGCATTGCCGACCGCTATGTCGAAGTCGAAACTGAATACAGGAGAATTTCGGGCAGACCGATGCGCGACGGCTTGAATTATTCCGACGACTCTGCACAAGTCATCTCGCTAAAGCAGTACCGGGAGTTCTGCGTTCCGATTGCCCGCCGGCTGTACGATATGTTCGGGTGCGATCGGTTCGACGGACGCATGATGCACCTCTGCGGACGGAATGTTCATTTGCACCCTGCCTTGCTGCATGACTTGAACATCACATTGCTTCATGGATTCGGTTCGGCGAACGCGCCGGAGGAAATGCATCTACTTGCGGGGAAGGTTGTTCTTCAAGGCAACATCGACCCGATGACGCTCTACCAGGGCTCTGCTGCCGATGTCGAAGCGGAAACCGGAAAGATTCTCGAGATCCTTGGACCGTCGAGCGGACTTATCCTTAGTGATGGCTTCAATGTTGTGCCGGGCACTCCTGTTGAAATGCTCGAGGCGGTGAGAAACGCCAGCATGAGATTTGGCATCCCGCGAAAAGCGGCGTAGAGAATAATGTAGATTGAAAGCGACTTCGTGGGCAGCACGGATGATGAGCAGTTCGTCGAGCTAGGACGAATGCGAAGAATGGCAAGAATCATGAGAATCAGAGTGCAGAAAGATATGCCAATCTGTTTCGTTAATACTCGCGAAGTACGACTATGAAAAGACGGGATTTTCTTAAAAGCCCCGCAATCGGAATTTTTGTTCCGGGCGCAATCACGCTCCAGGATTTCTCTGCAGTCGATCAGGAATCGGGTGTGAACAATGCCGGAGAAAAACCAGACGCGCAGAGATTTGAACAGAAGATGCATCCGGATTTCATGACGTATATGGAAGGCATCGAGTATTTCTATCTCGGAAATGGTGACATCCAGGGGGCAGTTCAGTACTCTCCGAAAGATTCTCGCGGGACGTTTTTGGGATTCACATTGATGGATCCGGAAAACTTCTGCAGAAAGTGGAGCACGTTTCTCTATCATCCTGAACGGGGATTGGCGAATACGAAACTTGGTGTGACGATCGGTGGAGAGAGCGCTGTGGCAGATAACAAGAGCGGCATGTATTACGGCGTCAAAGGATATTCGGTGACGCCGGAGAATTTCATTTCAATTCAATGGAAGTATGTCGAACGAGTTCCTGTTGTGTCGGTCGTATGGCGAGCCGGGGAATGTGAGATAGAAGAAGAATATTTCACGCCGAGCGAAGGAGCTGTTCTCTTTCGTCGGGTTAACGTGAAGAATCTCCGCAGCAACGAGCTGAAAGTAACGCTCAGCCTTTCCCTCTATGCAAATTTTGGTTTGTTTACCACCATTCACACAGACGATCAGAAAAAGTTTGCCGTTGCGTCCGGATTGGCGAAGATGAAACTCTTGTCTCTTGAAAAAAATCCAACAGTTGCAGGGCGATACGATGTCCGCGTGGATCTCGGGAAACTCTCACCGAACGTGCGGAAACAAGCGACGTATGTCTACGCCATCAACGATGGAGAAACAATCTTCAAGAAGAAAAACTTTGAAACATTATGGAAGGAAACGGCAACATACTGGGGTGCTCGCAGCACGTTTGAGACCGGCAGGCCTGTGCTCGATAGGCTCTTCAACGTTTCGAGAACGGGACTCAAATCCGCAATTGCACGCAGTGGTCGCAACGACGCCGGTATTTGGCAATACAACATGGAGTGGCTCTTTGAACAGGTGCTGGCGATGGAAGCATTGCTACGGGCAGGATTTGTCAGTCAGGCGAAAGTCATGCTCGGGAAAAATCTCAAGTATAGCATCTGCTTCGACGGCCGTACCATTGAGTCGAGCAGGTGGTTCGGGTTTGAGTATACCGAACTTGTACAGAACGGAATTCTTCTCTACGAAGTGTGGGTGTACCTGAGCTGGACGGGAGACTATGATCTGATAAAGAAATACTGGAACAAGGTTCGCCTTTGCGGCAACTTCCCATTGATGGAAGTATTCCTCGATCCGCAGACGAAGATGGTTAAGAACAAACGCGAGTTTTGGGAGCGGAGCGATTCCTATGGTGTCGAAAATGGATACGAGCTTGCGTATCAATTCTGGGTTTCATTCGGTCTGGAAAAAGGCGCACTCGTGGCTGCAAAGCTTGGGGACAAGGAGACAGCGCGGCGATGGTCCAAGGCGGCGGAAGAAATGAAGCAGACAATGTTCAATGATTCGGTTTTCAAATTCATTGAAGACGGCCATCTCATCAAGCGTCGCACGATCGACGGACGATGGCAGAAGAATTTCATTCCCCCCGACCGAAAAAGAATGCCCCCCGGCTCTCCCATCGCGATTGAAGAGGAACCTTCATCTGAGCCCGACACCGTCGAGGTCTTCCCGATTGTTTTTGAAATGATTGACCCGCGCAGTGAATTGTCATCGAATACCTTGCAATGGGTTGAGCAATTGTGGGATCAGCGATGGGATGGCGGCGGTTATCCGCGATATAATGTGACCAGCGAAGATAACCCTCCGGCACCTTGGCCCATCCCTTCTGTCCTCGTTGCACGTGCGCATGCCGCGGCAGGCAACGATGAGAAAGTCTGGCGTGTGCTGAACTGGTTATACAACATCCCCGGCGGAAAATCCGGGTCGCTTTTTGAACGGATGGGACAGAGCATCACTCCACCAATGCCGCCGGTCGGCGTGAACGGGTGGGTGTGGTACGAACTAATAGCACTCTGCATTCATCATCTACTCGGTTTCCGACCTGAACTCGATCAGCTCTTGATACGACCGCACGTACTCAAAGGACTCGACACCATTACATCACATCAGACTCTGCGAGGCTCGGTTATTGATTTAAAGATTCGAAGATCCACTGGCGAAAGCTTCGCTCTTATTAACGGAAAGAAGATGGAACTTTCTCAAGCAACACTGAAGCTCCCGTTCCCACTTCAACGAAACCTGTTGATCGAAATGAACCTGGCAGGATAGTAAATGAAACGAAAAGAATTTTTTCGAGCGCTTGCGGGAGTTGTCGCGGGAACAGGTTTACTCTCAAAGGCACGAGCCATGGAAACATCCGGTTCTCCGAGATGGCCAGTAGTAAATCCTGATGATGAGCAATTCTGGAAGTTCGTTAGGTCGCAATTTCCTTTGACGGATGATCGTGCGTACTTTAACACAGGCGGTCTCGGTGCATCTCCGTACGTTGTGATCGACGCAGTGAAGTCCAAGATGGATGAGCTGGAAAAAATTTCCGAGACGGGTCATACCGAGCAGCTCTGGAAGGAGATCAAAACTTCCGCAGCAGGTCTGCTTGGCTGTGATGCGGACGAATTGGCTTTCATGCGCAACACGACCGAAGGTATCAATGCCGTTTGCAACGGTCTGCCCTTCAAGAAAGGGGATGAGATAATCACCACGACACACGAACATGTCGGCAATTCGGTTTCATGGCTTGCGTTGCAAAAACGCACGGGCGTCGTAATTAAGTTCTTCGAACCTTCCACCAATTCGGCGCAAGAGAACATTGACAGGATCCTGAAGCTCATTACCAAACGTACCCGCCTCATAAGCATACCACACGCCACGACGACCACGGGTCAAATTCTCCCGATACGGGAAATTGCAGGTCTCGCGAAGAGCAAAGGAATCTGGCTCTTTGTTGACGGAGCTCAGACGGCGGGCATGTTCCCGTTTGACTTGCATGAGATGGGATGCGACGCCTACGCAACGAGCGGGCATAAGTGGCTTCTCGGGCCAAAGGAGACTGGACTCTTATACGTCCGAAAGGACATGTTGGAAGTGATCGAGGCAAAGTTCGTGGGCGCCTATTCAGACAATGGCTTTGATTTTCAGAAGGGGACACTCAATTTTCATCCGACAGCTCAACGGTACGAGTATGGAACCGTGAGCATCCCACTGCGGGTCGGCCTCGGTGCTGCGATAGGGTTTATCCGGCAAATAGGGATTGAAAATGTTTGGAAACGGGATCAGGCACTCGCCACTCGCCTTGTCGAAGGACTTTCCAAAATTCCTTTTATCAAGATTCTTTCTCCGGCGAGCGGAACGGAGCGAAGTGCGATGATTACGTTTGTGCATGAGAAGATTCCTTACCTCGATCTTCAAACGCGTTTGAACACCTTCAAACTGCGCACGAGGGGGGTTGGCGAAGGAGGGGTGAATGGTTTAAGGATTTCGTGTCACATCTATAACACGCTCGAAGAGATCGATCGGTTGCTCGAAGGTCTTCGGACTGCATGAACAGGAATACTCCTATGGAATCTTTTACTCCCGGACCGGAACCACAGTTTGCATTTGGTGCATGGGCATTCATGGGCGGCATGGATGACCGCTTCGGCAAAGGCTACAACCCGTTTCCTCTGAAACTGGAAGAGGTCTTTGAAATGACTGCGAAGATCAACGGGATGTCATACGTCTGCGGCCACTTTCCAAGTGAATTCCCAGACGATGCGGACTTACTTGCAAAGTTCGCACGCGAGTACAAGGTCGGCATCGGCAGCGTGGTGGCGAAGACGTTCGGCGCGAGGTTCAAGAACGGCGGCTTCTCGAATCCCGATCCCGTTATTCGTCAAGAGGCAATCGCCAACGTGAAACAATCAATGCAGCTCAATAACATGCTGCGACCGATCATGAAGGAGATCGACAAGCCTTTGGGTTGCCAGCATGCCGTGCTCTGGCAAGGCAACGACGGATCGAACGGCCTCTTCCTCTGTGATTATTCGAAAGCCTGGGGTCTCATGGTGGACGGCTATATCGAGGTCCTTGAGTCCGTGCCCGGATGTAGCATATGTCTTGAGCCTAAATCCGGCGATCCCGCTGAGGATATGTTCGTCCGGGAAACGATTCACGGCATCTTTCTTGCGCACGCCGTAGAAACCGAGATTCGTGCACGACTGAAGGAGAGGATCCTCAAAGGAGAACCCGATCTCAAAGCAGCAGAATTCTTCGAACAATTCGATAAGGAATTCTCCGCTGTCAGAGGAAGAATTGTCCAGAACATCGAGTACGGCCATGCACATATTGCCGGCGGGAAGCTTGCGGAAAGCATTTGCCTTGCGCTTGATTTCGGAATCCTGAAGCAGCTCGATCTGAATGACAACCGCAAGCACTGGGATAACGATCACATACCCGGCAGTGATAATCTCAACGAGATTCTTGAAGCGGAATACTGGCTGTACTGGAAGGGCTTCGACGGTCTTTGGAATTTTGACATCTGGCCTCAGCGAGTCCCGGGGGAGACGAAGAAAGAAACCATCCGTCGCTTTGCAGAACATCTCGTCGAATGCATCAATGCAACCCTGTATCGCCGTGAGATTGTCAAACGGCTCCCTCCACCGGAGGAAATGCAAAAATATTTTCGGGATCCGGATGAGACGAACATCAGCAAGCTTCTTCGGAGTGTGATGAACCAAAAACTCAGCTTCCCGGAGGCGAGGTATCGCGGTTGATGGGAACTCCCTACCTGATCGGTTTAGATATCGGCACATCGGGTGTCAAGGGAATTGTCATCAGTCAGGACGGCAAGACCCGGGCATCAGCGACAGAATCCTATCCGCTCTCGACGCCGAAACCGAACTGGGCAGAGCAGGATCCGGAAGACTGGTGGATTGCAACGACGAAAGTGCTGAAGCAGTTGACCGCCTCGATCGGGACAAGGAAGTCCGACCTCAAAGCGATCGGACTCTCGGGACAAATGCACAGTCTCGTTATCCTCGACAGCGAATCGCGAGTGTTGATGCCCTCGATTCTCTGGTGTGACACGCGGACGGACAGAGAATGCAAGTGGCTCAATGACACAATCGGTCAGGAAGATCTCAGGAATCTTGTTGCTAATCCTGCGCTTGAGGGATTCACACTTCCGAAGATCCTTTGGGTTCGTGATCATGAACCGGATGTTTACGATCGTATTTCAAAGGTGCTTCTACCGAAGGATTACATTCGGTATCGCTTATCGGGAGAATTTGCTACGGAAGTTTCGGACGCAGCCGGAACATTGATGTTCGACGTGGCGAGGAGAAAATGGTCCGAGCCGATCTTGTCCAAGCTCTCGATTCCCTCGTCGTGGCTTCCCGCCGTGTTTGAGTCGGTTGACGTTTGCGGGAAGGTGATTCGCCCCGTCAGCGATATGACCGGTCTACCGGAAGGGATTCCTATTGTGGGAGGAGGTGCCGACAATGCCTGTGGTGCAGTTGGATGCGGCGTAGTGAAGGAAGGAAGAGTTCTTGCCGGCATTGGAACGAGCGGTGTTGTCCTTGCGCACTCAGCGGTCGTCAGAAGCGACCCTGAGATGCGCGCCCATACCTTTTGTCACGGTGTGCCGCACTCATGGTACGTCATGGGAGTGATCTTGATGGCGGGAGGAGCCTTTCGTTGGTACAAGGATACATTCTGCCGCGGGGAAATCGAACGAGCGGAGGCGAAGGGAGTAGACGTCTACGACCTTCTCACGCAGGAAGCTGAGACGGTCCGCCCCGGATCGGACGGATTGTTCTTTCTTCCATATCTGAATGGCGAACGGACGCCGCACAGAAGTGCAAGCGCCCGCGGGGCGTTTATCGGAGCCACCATTCGTCATGAGAAAAGACATTTTTCCAGATCCGTCCTCGAGGGAATAACATTTGCGATGCGGGATTCACTCGAGATCATCAAACGGCTTGGGATTCCGCTTCATCAAATCAGGCTGACGGGAGGCGGGGCGAAGAGCAGGTTCTGGAGACAGTTACAAGCCGATGTGTATGGTCGCGAAGTCGCTCTGGTGAATTCAATGGAGGGTCCGGCCTTCGGCGCAGCTCTGATGGCCGGCGTTGGTGCCGGTATGTATGCAGACTTGGCGGAAGTTACCGAAGAACTTGTTGCGGTCACTGAGACTCTCGAACCCACAGATCGATCTTTGGTGTACGACGAACAGTATCAGATTTTCAGTTCACTCTATCCTGCCCTCAGCAAGTCGTTCGACAGGATTCATCGGCACATCATCCAGTAAGACGTGAGTATGTTCAGCTATGACACTCCAAGAGAATAATCATCTGCCAACGATTTCAGGAAAGCGATGAAATCAGCCAACGTCCTCGACTACATTGTTGTTGCAACATATTTTCTCTTCATGCTGGGGATTGGAGTCTACTACTCGCGGGTCAGCAAAGGGGGAAAAGATTTTTTCGCCGGGGGAAATATGTTGCCGTGGTGGGTCTCAGGCATGTCGCTCTACATGGCGAATTTCAGTGTCTGGATTTTTACCGGAGGTGCGGGATTCGCGTACTATGCGGGTTGGTTTGCTCTCATTTATTTCGGGATCGGTGGATTTTCCTATTGGGTTGGCACTGCCCTTACTGCGGTCAAGTGGCGCCGATCGAGATCAATTTCTCCCACTGAGTACACGTGTACGCGCTACAATGTTGTGACGCAACAACTCATCGGCTGGGTCATCGTTGTGAACTTCACACTTTCTGCGGGGGTGCAGCTTGCTTCAACGAGCAAGCTCCTTGCGCCGGTGCTGGAGTTGGATGTTACGCTCGTGGTTCTGGTAACGGGCATTGTAATTCTTTTCTATTCCTTCATGGGCGGACTCTGGGGTGTGGTTGTCACGGACACGCTGCAAGGAGTTATTCTGCTTGCGACAGTGTTCATTGTTGTTCCTGCAAGCCTGTACCTTGTAGGCGGATTCGGAAAACTGGCAGCAGCGTTGCCTCCTCTGTCGTTTGATCATGTCTACAACGGAGTGCACTATGATGAACATTGGCTTCTGGCGATCTTTCTCATTGCTGCAATCGGATTCGCAGCGGGAGGAGCGCAGCGGTTTTTCTCGGTGAAGGATGAAGAAGATGCGAAGAAAGTCGGATGGCTCGCAGGTGCGCTGTCCCTGACGGGTCCCTTGATCTTCGGCATTCCTCCTCTCGTCGCTCGAGTCATCTGGCCCGATTTATCTCAAGTGGATTTCTTCAAGCCGTATGCGACGAGTAATCCGCAGGATCTCGTGTACATCGGTTTGTGTTTACTAATCCTGCCCAACGGACTTATCGGCGTGTTTCTTGCGGCGATGCTCTCGGCGACGATGAGTACATTAAGCGCGGTATATAACATGGTGTCGTCGATTCTTTCGCGTGACATGTATCAGGGACTGTTCCGGCCGGAGACAACAGACAAGCAATTGCTCAAGGTCGGTCGGATCATGTCTCTCGTGATCGGCTTTGTTGTGACCGGCCTTGCTCTTGCATTTGTCCACAGCCAGTTCGGGATCTTTAATTTGCTTGTGACATTCTTTACGGTCTTCAATATTCCCGTCACGGTACCGACGGCCTTCGGACTTATCTTCCGGCGGGTGCCGAAGTGGTCGGCAAGTGCCGCTATTGCGTGGGGACTGATCGCGGGAGCGACTACAAGATTCATCCTCGGATGGGATATCGGTCCACAGGTTTACCTTTCCTTTGCGCTTACCTTCGGTGTGTTTGTCACTTCTTACTGGACAGGGAAGCTCTATAAATCGAACAGGTGGCTCATTGCAGCGATGAGTCTTTTACTTGCATCAGGTTTAAGCTGGCTTTTCACTCATTCTGCGGTTGGAAAGCTTTCAGATATTCAATACGCGTTCGCCATCGTTGCAGGCGTTACACTAGGGCTCAGTCTATTCGGGTTCGCGAAACTGTTTGCGTCTGAGACCGATGAGCAGCGCGAGGTTATCAAGGAGTTTTTCAAAAAGCTCGACACGCCCATCGATGTCGCAAAGGAAGTGTTTGGCCAAGGGAAGAAGCAGGTTTCCACATTTCCGCTTGTTGGCGGGACAACAATAGGAATGGGAATTCTGATGAGCCTTATTTTTCTAAAGGACGTTTCCCCCGAAGAAACAATTGTTCTTGGCGCCATCATCGTCCTATTGATTGTTGTCGGATCCCTGATGTGGTTCTTTGGAAAAAAATCAGAAATTCGAACGGCTGCGCAATATGAAGATCGCACTTCATAATTGGTCCAGCAAATCAAACATATTATTAGGAGGCCATTGACAGATGACGCTATCGCAAGAACAGATCAAGCAATACCATGACAACGGCTATATCGTAGTTCCTAATTTGCTGAGTGAACAGGAAGTGGATGAGTTTGTTGCGTACGAGGCAACACAAGATCAAGAATGGAGAAACCATCTCGACAATCATAAACGAGATGAGCGCTGGGCACGTGTCGCGAAACATCCCAACGTCGTCGGCATCATACAGCAGATACTCACGAAGAAACCGATGATTGTGCAGACAATGTATCTTGAAAAACGACCAGCCGAGGCGGGAAAGGGGACGGCGTTGCATCAAGATAGCCATTACCTGCCGAATGAGCCGGACACACTCATGGCATGCTGGCTGGCGATGAGTGATACCGATGGTGAAAACGGCGGGCTGTGCGTTGTTCCCGGATCGCACACAGCCGGATTGTATGCAACGCACAAAGCAACAAACCTGAAAGACCATCAGGTGTGGGAAAGCGAACATCTGATGCGGGACCGCGACGGGAAAGAGTGGAAGGAGAAACTCTATTCATTTGAGATTGATAACCTCGACACTTCAAGCGTTCTGAATTTGAAGGTGCCTAAAGGAAGCGGCGTGTTTTTCAGCAGCCACACGATTCACGGCTCGTATGGCAACAGATCGGCGGGCAGAGTCCGGCGAGCTTTTGCCACACACTTTGTCGCTGAGTCCACGTGGGTGTTTCGCGCCGATGTACAGAATGTCGTTCCCGCAGTATAGCGTACGCCGATAGTAGGCTGCTGAAAAATTCTTGTTGACTGTTTATAGCCACGACCTTTAGGTCGTGGTTAGATGGCAAATAGAACTGTTTCGGGCTTTAGCCCATGAACACACGCGTATTTAGGCTAAAGGCCTGCGAAGCTTTGTTATTCTCTTCCACGAGCTAAAGCTCGTGGCTATAGTCAAACTTTTTCAGCAGCTCTCTCTAAAGAAGATCAGATGAAAGAAACCTACATCCGTACAGGTAATCCGCAGATCGATGCGCTCGTTCCGCGTATCCAGAATTTCTTGCAGCATGATGTCGCCGAATACAATATGATGGGAACGAAAGTACGTGGATACCGAACACCTGATGCCCCGAGTATATGGATTCGCGATCACTCCGATATGATGCGCGGAGCGAAATACTGGGAACATGATTTGAAAAGCGCCATCGACCATTTCGCCGAGACGCAGACTGCGCGCGGCTGGCTCTTCGATTACTTCACGATGACGCCGGAGAAAGTGCCGTGCGAAAAAGAAAACTGGGCGAAGTATGTGCGCGTTCCGGTTGAAGCGGATGTTGAATATCGGTTCGTCAAGGCCGTCTACCTTGCATGGCAAGCCACGGGGGACGATGCATGGCTGCAACGCATGCTGCCGCATCTTGAGAAAGGTCTTGCATACATCCTCACCGACCCCTGGCGTTGGGACAAGAAGCACAAGTTAGTGAAGCGCGCGTACACCATAGATACGTGGGATTTTGACTACACGGCGGGGAGGCATTCGTGGCTGAACTTCCAGATCACGGACAACACTTTCTGGGGGATCATGCACGGCGACAACTCCGGCTACTACGAAGCATTTGTGCAGATGAGCAGGTTTTACACGCATCTGAAAAACCGCAGGCGCGCCCAGTACTGGCGGAAGTTCGCGGAGGCGTTCCGCAAGCGCGCGAACAAGGTCTGCTTCAACGGACGGTTCTACACGCATCACGTGCCGCTCGTTCCAGTGACGATCGATGGTGTCGACGTCTCCGAGCAGCTCAGCCTCAGCAACCCGATGGACATCAACCGCGGGTTGGCAACGCATGAGATGGCGGTGAGCATTCTGCGGGAGTACCGGAAGCGCGAAGAGACGACTAAGGCGTTCGCGCCCTGGTTCAGTATCGATCCGCCGTTTCCTGCCGGTATCTTTGGTGAGGAGAAAATTGTGCAGGGCATGTATTGCAACGGCGGCATTATGCCGCTGGTGGGAGGAGAGATTGCGCGTGCGGCGTTCGAACATGGCATGGAACAGTACGGCGTGGAGCAACTGCTCAAGTACGAGGAGCTGACCGCCAACAATGAGTCGTACCTCTGGTACTTTCCCGACGGACAACATGCAACGGTTGAGACGAGTACGAGCCCCGATGCGTCGCC
>Ga0209514_10007789_pt1 | contig 12483 bp, 10 predicted proteins | sample Subgrocontami58m_FD_187452 | JGI IMG/M metagenome (GOLD analysis project Ga0209514, IMG submission 187452) | Subsurface groundwater microbial communities from S. Glens Falls, New York, USA - GMW37 contaminated, 5.8 m (SPAdes) (version 3) | ecosystem: Environmental > Aquatic > Deep subsurface >...
TTCCGGGATTTGAGACCCCGAATGAGTTTAATAAAAAAGCCCTTCCCTTTGGGAAGGGTTGGGATGGGCTTTTATCAATCATCTTCTTCTCTCCAACGATGAATCAACTTCAACAATTACTTTTACAGCTTCATTGTATAAATCGGCGGCTTCGGCAGATATTTCCCCTTGAGGTGCAAAGCGTGCATATTCACATTTTCCGGCAATGCGTTTTAATTGTGCGATTAAACCCTCTGCTACATTTTTCCGAATAAGTTTTTCTACCGCGCCTTCGAGTGTAAATTCTGCTTTTTGAATTCCAAGTTTATCTTCAAGATATCCGAACAATGCTAAAGATAATTCGGTGTAAAAATTAGTTATGTCATTTTTATCCAATGCCTCTTTTGATTGCTTCAATCTTTTTCGCGCTGCTTTCTCCGCTTTTTGATAACGCATTAACTGAACATTACCGGAAAGTTTATCTTGTCTTCTCTTGAATACTACAGTGCCGACTAAACTAAAGAACGGAACGATCAATGAGAACCAGAACCAGGGTTTGATTAAAGAAATTTCTTGTTTCGGTTCAAGATTAAAATTTGATGTCTTTATAAATCGAATATCTTCGCTCAATAATTTTACATCGCCCTGAGAAAATCCTTGTGATGCTGTTTCACTGCCGGCAACTCCCTGTCGTACATTTATTTTGAACGGTTGAGATTTAAGAGTTACATACTTTCTTGAAGAAGGATTAAAATAAGTAAATTCCATTGGAGGAATTTCTTTTTCACCTGCAGTTCGCGGTACAATCAAGTAATCAATAATTTTTTGTCCGGAAATAACTGAACCGCGGTTAATGTTCTCAACATTTTTAGGTTCATACTTTTCAAATCCTGGCGGCAATTGAGGATCCGGTACTTTGATCAGCTTGATGTTACCATTTCCGCTTACAGTTAATCTTAGTGTAATACTCTCATTAGTAACAACATCTTTTTTGTCTACTTCAGCATCAAAACTTAGATCGCCTACCGAACCGGTAAAAGAAGCAGGCGCATTCTGAGGCAAAGGATCAACTTCCACTTTGATCGTGTTGGAACGTGTTTTTAACTCAACAGTTTCAGTCCTGCCGAAAAAAGAATCATTAAAAAATTCATCAAAGACATCGTTTCCCGTTTTTTTCTTTTTAACAATGACGGGAACATTCAACTCGAAAGGAGTAACAGAAAGTGTTCCTGTCTTCGAAGGAAAAAGTGCAACCTGTTTTATTTTAGCAACGCGGTAACGTTCGCCTTTGTACATTCCAATTTCAAAGTTAATGTTTTTCAAAGGACCAACTTCTTCAGCCCAAAATCCTTCATACGAAGGAAGTTTTGTTATTTGCGGTGATGAAATATTTAGTTTAGTATAAAGTTTATATGTAACTGTAATCTGTTCACCAAGAAGTGCCTTTGTTTTATTCGCTTCCGCTACAATAAAAACATTCTTCTCAAGTTCTTCTTGCGAGTAGCCGCCAGTGCTTTCTTTTTGCTGCTGTGGTGTTCCCTTTTCTACTTTTATATTAAATGGCTGAGTACGATAAGTTTTTCCACCGTAGTCTATTGATGCAGATTGGATTGTAAACTCTCCAATATTACCTGGCTGCACAATGTAGGAAAAAGTAATCGAGCCGGATACTTTTCCGTTTATGATTTGCATACTGCTCGATTGATTTGGTCCGCTCAGAATTTTAAATCCTGTTAAAGCCGGCGGGTGGAAATTACTAATTCCATTTATGTCGCCGCCTTCAAATGTAAAGTAGATCTGAAAGCGGTCGAATTGACCGATCGTGGTTTTATCAACCGTCCCGTTGAATTGCTGTGCGTTTATATTTACCGCAGCAACCAGTAAGATTAAACTTAGTAAAAATGTTTTTGGGATGAAATTATTTTTCATATTGTTAGTTAAAACTCATTCATGTTTGAATTCAAATCTATCTACCTGTCACTCTGACGAAGTGAAGAGTCATGTTCTTAAAATAAGTTTGGGGATTCTTCTTCTCCCGATAAATCGCATAGGCGTCAACTTAATTTCACATTATGATTTTATTTTTTTTATAAACATTTATTCCAAAATAGGTTAGAAAAATTTCCATAGCTCTTATTCATCCTCTACGAGGATGTTTGTTGTGTGTTTCTTTCATTCTACAAAAATTGAACATCTACGATGTTCCGCTAACAATGACCTCGTAGAGGTCATATTATTGTAGTAAAAAAAATTCAAAAAATCTTCAATAATCCTCGTAGAGGATTAACAAATAATTGCTGTTTTTATTGCTTATCAATATTTCCACCTGTCCTTCTTAGTAATCATGAGTTAAGTTGACGCTAAAGCGATAAATCGGGATCCTCAGAATTACCAATCTTTATCCGTTACGACCGGTTTACCTTTCGCCTTTCGTAATTTTTTCTGAGTATTCGTTTCGTTATTCTTTAGTGCTTCTAAAATTCTTTGTGCATCTTCTTTAGATATTTGATTCTTCGGCTGCTGCTGTTGTTGATTCTGCTGCTTATCCTTATTCTGATTTTTTTTGTCTTGATCGTTCTGCTGATCCTGATTCTGTTGCTGATCTTTATTCTTGTCCTGATCTTTATCGTTTTTATTCTTCTTCTGCTGTTGATTTTGCTTCAGCATATTCAACGCATAAGAAAGATTGTATTTGGTATCAAGATCATCGGGATTTTTTTTGAGCGAGTTCGCATAAGCTCCTACACTCTCCTGATACTTCTGCTGTTTCATTAATGCGTTGCCGATGTTGTGATAAACTTTTGCCTGGTTTGTTTTATCATCTGTAAACTGCAAAGAATTCTTGTAAGATTGCAGAGCTTCATCATAACGGCCTTGTTTGTAATAAGCATCACCAAGATTAAAATGTCCTTGAAACAATTCGGGATCTTTTTCCAAACCTTTTTCGAATTTCACTTCTGCATCAGTGTATTTTTTATTTGAGTAAAGATCAACACCATCGTTATTCAAACTTCTCTTACTCTGGGCAAAAGTTATAGCTGATAAAATAAAAATTATATAGAATATTCTTTTGATCATAGTCTAACCTCAACAATCTTTTCGAACTTAGCAAGCCACTTTGATTTATTGGATGAGATAAAAAATTCACCGATCAAAATAAAAATAGCCGGAATAAGGAAATAATAGAATCTGTCTTCGTATTCGGTAATCCTTTTTGTGCCGTACTCTGATTTCTGAATTTTTGCCAGGTCATTATAAATTGCTTCAAGTTCATCTTGAGTATTAGACCCTCGGTAATATTTTCCGTTCGTTTTTTCTGAAATAGTTTTCAGAATAACTTCATCTAATTTTGTTAGAACAATATTGCCTTGATTATCTTTTTTATATCCGCGTTGCACACCTGCATCATCATAAACCGGAATAGGAACTCCGACAGAGGAACCAAATCCTATTGTATAAATACTAACATCTTTAGAATTTGCTTCATCAAGAGCCGCATCAATATTTCCCTCGTGATCTTCCCCGTCAGTAATTACAACAATTGCCTTTTTTGTATCATCATCATAACGGAAAGATTTCAATGCAAGATCGAGTGCTGAACCGATTGCAGTACCTGGTTGAGGAACGGAATTAAAATCTACAGCGTTCAAAAATAAATTAGCTGCAGCATAATCGGAAGTTAATGGAAACTGCACGTACGCCTGTCCGGCAAAAACAATTAATCCGATCTTATCACCCTGAAGTTTTTGAATTAACTTTGCGATCTCAAATTTCGCTTTTTCCAATCTACTTGGTTTAATATCTTCAGCGCCCATACTTCTTGAAACATCTAATAAAATATAAACTTCAATGCCGATCTGTTTTACTTCTTCGATCTTGGTTCCGACTTGAGGATTTGCAAGTGCAACAATAATTAATACAATTGCAAAAAGTGTAATACCAAATTTTAACCATGATTTAAGTTTACTTCTTAATGGGAAAAGAACATCTTTTAATTTTGTCCCGGCAAATTTTTCAAGAACTTTGTTCTGTTTCTGCATTGTATACCAATATAGCGCAATCAACGCCGGTATTAGCCAGAGCAGGTAAAGATATTCACTATTTGCAAATCTTATCATAATTTCTTGTAGGGCGAACTTCAGTTCGCCTAATATTTATTGAACGAGCTGAAGCTCGTTCTACATTTATGGTAATCTTCTTAAATAAGTTTTTGATAATCCGATGTCTGTAAGAAGAAGAAACAAGCCGATGAAAGCCCAACTGTAAAAAAGTTCTTTAGCGTTTCTGTAAGATGTAACTTCAACACGTGTTTTTTCCAAACGGTCTATTTCTTCATAGATCTGAAACAATTTTCTATTATCAGTTGCACGGAAATATTTTCCTCCCGTGATACTGGAAATTTGTTTCATAATATTTTCATCTATTTCTACCGGAACCATCTGATACCTAATCCCAAACGGAGTTTGGAAAGGATAAGGCGCTTCACCAACAGTTCCAACTCCAACTGAATAAATTCTAATTCCAAATTTTTGCGCGATCTGTGCGGCTGTTAAAGGATCAATCTCGCCAGCATTGTTTACACCATCGGTTAACAAAATCATTACTTTACTTTTTGCTTTACTGTCTTTTAAGCGGTTCACACCGTTTGCAATTGCATTACCAATCGCAGTTCCGTCTTGTATCATTCCGGTATGAATCTCTTTTAACAAATTTCTCAAAACACTATAATCAATTGTAAGCGGGCATTGTGTAAAACTTTCTCCGGAAAAAACAACAAGACCGATTTTATCATTCGTTCTTCCGGCAATAAAATCATCAATTACTTTTTTTGCCGCTTCTACGCGGTTAGGTTTGAAATCTTCTGCCAGCATACTGCCGGAAATATCGAGAACCATAGCAATATCAATTCCCTCGGTATAGATATTTTCTCCGCTGGAAAAACTTTGAGGACGGGCTGCTGCAATGATAAAAAAAGCTATTGATATAATTCTTAACCACGCCGGGATATTAGCTAGCTTTTCTTTTAATGTTCTTGGTGCACGGCTAAATATTTGCAATGATGAAAAATTAAAATCCGGAGAAATTTTATTCTGTTTTTTCCAGTACCAATAAACAATTGCCGGTATTAGAAGCAAAAGCCATAAAACAATAGGATAAGCAAATGTTATATCACTGAACATTTTTATCCTCGCTTACATTTTGCGGCGGTGCCGGTATAGTTTGACTAACAATTTCGTATGCTTGATTCATCATCTCATCATTTACTTTCGGCATCGGTTCAAATTTTGCAAATTTTACAAGATCGGCATTACTGAAAAAATTATCCGATGTTTGAACAATTTTTTTTCCTTCTTCCATGAAACTTAATACGGCAAGAATTTCTGCCGATGTCATTTCCAACGCGCGGAAATTAAATCTCTCTTCAAAGTATTGACGGACAATTTCAGTTACTTCACTGTGAAATTGTTTAACGAATCCTTTCTGCCAAAGTTTTTTCTCTTCAAGTTCATGTAGATGTGTTAATGCAATTTCATGGGGTGGAATTTTTATTTCAGGTAATATATTTTCTTTTAATGCCTTCTTCTTTTTATAACGCTGATATAAATAGTAGAGAAGTACAAGTAACAAAAATACTATAACAACTATCGCTGAAATCAGTAACCAATTCAAAGGAAGTTTCAAAGGATCTTTTACATCGCGGATATCTTCTTGTGCATTAACCGGCAATGTGCGGACTGTAATTGTAACGGGATTAGTTTTAATTAATTTCTTAGTGATGGTTCTGCCGAAAATATATTCTATAGTAATAGCTGGAATAGTAACGTTGGCGGAATCATATTTCGAAAAAATAAAATTATATCTTTCAATAACCTGGTTATCAACTTCATTTTTTTCAGACGGCAGCGTTTGAATATAATCTAGAACTTTTATGCTGTCTTTTACAGAAGGCATATTAACTGAAATCAGTTTGTCATGTTTAATTTCGATCTGATACTTAATGTAGTCGCCAACTTTGTAGGTTGATGTATCAGTAGTTGCGCTAACGGAAATATTTTGTGCTCTCAGAATTGTAAGTGAGAAAAGAAGTATGATAAAAACAGATCGTAATTTTGTTACCATCTTTTTTCCCTCAGCTTAAAAAAATCAACAAGAGGTCTTACATACGAACCTGATGTTTCAATATTAATTGAATCCAATCTGCTGGAAACAAAAAGTTGTCTGCGGAATTCTGCCCAATGATTATTCTCATCAATAATTGATTGACGGATAATTTTATCACTAGTATCTATATATCGGATCTCTCCGGTTTCAGCATCGCGGAATTTTATTAATCCGGCATCCAACATAGATTTTTCCCGCTGATCACGAAGTACAATACCGATCAGATCATGTTTTTTACCAACAATGCGTAGAATCTTTTCATAACCGCCGTCTATGAAATCCGAGATCAAGAATACTATTGCTTTCTTTTTTATTGTATGATTAAAATACTCAAGTGCCTGACGAAGATTTGTTTGATTTCCTTCCGGCTCGAATGAAAGAACTTCTCTAATTATTCTAAGTGAGTGACTCTTTCCTTTTCTAGGAGGAACAAATTTTTCGATCCGATCCGTAAATAATATTAATCCAACTTTATCATTATTCTTCAAAGCAGAAAAAGCAAGAACCGCGCTTAGTTCAGCCGCAACTTGTTGTTTTGTTTTTTCGGCGGAACCGAACATTAATGATCCGCTCATATCAACAAGCAGCATAACTGTAAGTTCGCGTTCTTCTTCAAATATTTTTATGTAGGGATGTCCGAACCGTGCAGTAACGTTCCAATCAATGCTTCGTATATCATCGCCGAAATTATACTCGCGTACTTCGGAAAATTCCATTCCTCTTCCTTTAAATACAGAATGGTATTCGCCGGAAAAAACTTCGTTCACAATTCCGCGAGTACGAATCTCAATTTGTTTTACTTGTTTCAGTAATTCTTTTGTAAGCATATTTTTTAGCAATTAGCTTTTAGCGGTTAGCGGTTAGCGGTTTCGGGCTTTGAGTTCGGGCGGGTTTCGAAACACAAAACTGTCTGCCAGCACTAAACTTGATACGAAGCGCAAAGCTCCAAGTTTGCACGTCAGCCCGCCTGACGCAAAGCCCGTGTTAGCTGACGTAGCTATTTTTAGGTCAATACTCCTTATTAAGTTTTGTTATTTTATTTCCAATATCATTGCTGTTTTGGCTTCAATTTCTAATATATTATTTACTAAGATTTCTTTGTTAGAAACGATATCTTTGGCTTTAAAAGTATTGGGTATCATTTCTTTATAGTTATTCATATTAAGGGTCACTTTTTCTTTATTTTTATTTAGAAGTATCATTACTTTTTCTTTATCATTATATCTAAAATAAACGTAAACATCATCTTTGTGTGGTACATAATGTTTTAGTTTACCTGTGTGTATAACATCTTTATTCTTTCTCCAATTGAGTAATTGAGAGAAGTATTTTTGTGCTTCTTTTTCTTTTTCTGAAAGGCCAAAGCCTGTTTTTGCATTTTTAGTATCGCCAATCCAACCGCCATAAAAGTCGCCACGTCTTTGTCCATCGTTTCCAGCTTTTTCATTGGTGAATAGTAGTTCTGTACCATAGAAAAATTGAGGTATTCCTCTCATAGTCATATATAATGCAATACCTAATTTCCAATTTTCAAAATCCTGATTTAATCTGGAATAAAATCTATCTAAATCGTGATTGTCTGGAAATATTAATAGATTATTTGGGTCAGCATAGTGGTAGTCTTGTCCAATACTTTGGTAGGTATCTCTCCAGGTTGAAAACCAATCATTTGTAGTTGTTAGAGATTTGACTAAATGGTCATTCAAAGAGAAATCCATTAAAGATGGTAAGTAAGATTTATATCCATCTGCATTAATTTTGCCTTTTTGCCAATAGGCAGACAATTCAATTACGTTGGTCATTTCTTCACCTACAATATTAAAATTAGGATATTCTTCCAGTACTGTTTTTGTCCATTTAGCTAAAAAGTCTTTATCAGAATAGGAATAGGTATCTTCTCTAAACCCGGAAATACCTGCATATTCTATCCACCAAATTGTATTTTGTATCAGGTAGTTGGCCATTAATGGATTTCGATGGTTTAAATCAGGCATATGATTATCAAACCAACCGTCAGTATATTCTTTTTTATCCTGTTCAGTAGCATAAGGGTCCAATAATGTTGATTTAACACTATTCGTACGAATTTTGGTTTCCTGAAAATTTAACCAATCCTTCATTGGCAGATCTTTTACAAAGTAATAATCTAAGCCGCAATGGTTGAGTACAACATCCCAAATTACTCCAATGTTTCTTTTTTTGGCTTCTTGTACCAAAGTTTTGAATTGCTCATTGCTACCAAATCTACTATCTATCTTGTAAAAATCAGTAGCCGCATAACCGTGATAGGAATAATTGGGCATATTATTTTCAATCAAAGGTGTATTCCAAATTTGTGTATAACCTAATGATTTAATGTAGTCAAGATGATTGATAATTCCCTGAATATCGCCTCCGTGCCTTCCGCTTTCGTCAGTTCTATTTAGTTTTTCTAAACTGTTTGGGGTAGTATCGTTTGTCGTGTCCCCGTTGGCAAATCTGTCTGGCACAATCAAAAGGATAGCATTTTTTGAAGAAAAACTTGTTCTATTGGCACTATTTTTTTCTCGATATAATAAAGGAAAATCTTTTGTTGTGACAGTTTTACTACCTTTTTTGAAGTCTATTTTTACACTTCCTACGGATGCTTGAGAACTAATTTCGATGGTTACGAACAAGTAATTAGGATTTTCAACTTTTTCAGTTTTTAAGATATTCACACCTTCATATTTTATAGAAGGCTCTAAATTTTGAATTTCTTTGCCATAAACCAAAAGCGTAATTTTATTTAATTTCATTCCAACCCACCAATTACTTGGTTCAATACGACTAATGGTTTGTGCTTGTGAAAGCAATGGTAAAATCAACAATAAATAAAGTATCCAATTTTTTCTAATTTTATTTTTTTTATGTGTCATAACAATTTTATAAATGTTTGTTTAATCTCTCGGTGTCCGGGTGCTATGTCAGCTAACTCTTAGCTAAAACCTAATAGCTAATGGCTAATAGCTCTTACGGTACCTCAATTTTGTTAAGTATCTTCGAAATAATTGTTTCGGAAGTTATGTCCTCAGCTTCGGCTTCGTAAGTAACTGCAATACGATGGCGCAATACATCAGAGCAGATCGAACGAACATCTTCGGGAATTACATAACCTCTTCTTCTAATAAACGCCACAGCGCGAGCTCCCAAAGCAAGATTTATAGATGCTCTTGGTGATCCGCCGTAACTGATTAGATCAGTTAACTCATCCAAACCAAAATCTTTCGGCGAGCGTGTTGCAAATACAATATCTAAAATATATTTCTCGATTTTTTCATCTACATAAATTTCTTGAACGAGTTTTCTCGCTTTAATTATATCAGCAGGATTAATTACAGCATTTATAGTTGGATTATCAGAATTAGTGTTTAACTTCATAATTTTCTGCTCTTCTTCACGGGAAGGATAAGTGATTTTTACTTTCAACATAAAACGATCAACTTGTGCTTCAGGCAAAGGATAAGTTCCCTCTTGCTCGATCGGGTTCTGAGTTGCAAGAACTAGAAACGGATCATCTAATTTAAATGTTGATTCACCAATTGTAACTTGTCTCTCCTGCATCGCTTCCAGAAGTGCACTTTGAACTTTAGCAGGTGCGCGGTTGATTTCATCTGCAAGAATAAAGTTTGCAAAGATCGGTCCTTTTTTAATTGCAAAATTTCCATCTTTCTGGTTATAGATCAATGTACCGATTAGATCTGCGGGAAGAAGATCCGGTGTAAATTGTATCCTCTGGAATTTTGACTTCATTGATGATGCCAGTGACTTGATTGCAAGTGTTTTAGCTAAACCGGGTACACCTTCAAGCAAAACGTGCCCGTTGGAAAGTAGCCCAACTACAAGGCGTTCAAGCATTGATTTCTGTCCAACGATTGTTTTACTCATCTCGTTGAAAAGTACATCAATGAACTCGCTTTCCTTTCTTATTTTTTCATTTAGTGCTGTAATATCCAATTTAAACCCTCACTGTTTTAATATTTCTGATGATTTTCTACAAAACTGAAGAAGCTTAAGTTTCTTCTTTCTTGTTAATTTTTGTTAATCCGAAAAGTTTTTTTGCGGGGACAAATATAAGAAATTTGATTGAGTCTTTTATCCATTCCTCTTTTCTACCGGGCAAAGAGGAATCAAATGGTTCGCTTCTAAAAACTTATCTCGCAACTATTATCGCAGCAAACTTTAGATAAACCGTTTCCTCCATTGCCGGTAAGGACGGGTGATCTAAAGATGCATTATTAAAATAGAAAAGCTGGATTTTTTTCCCGGCTTTAAGAGCTGCCGTATTGACTGCATCCAAAAACATTTCTTCTTTAAGATGATGAGAACATGAAGAAGTAAAAAGCAATCCGCTATCTTTCAAGAGATCTATAGCGAGACGATTCAATTTTTCATACCCCTTGATTGCAGTTGCTAATGTTCTTTTGTTCTTTGCAAACGCAGGCGGATCTAAGTTGATAACATCAAATGTTCTGTTTTCACTTTTACATTTTTCCAGATAGTCAAAAACATCAGATTGAATAAACTCGGCTTTGCAATTGAACCCGTTAAGAGAAAAATTTTCTTGTGCATTTTTTATTTCTTCGGCAGATGAATCAACAAATACAATTTCTTTTGCATTACAGTGAGCAGCATGTAAACCAAATCCGCCTGCGTTGCAGAAACAATCAAGTACGGATTTATCCTCACAGAACTTTCCAAAAAATTCTCTGTTATCACATTGATCAAAATAGAAACCGGTTTTTTGCCCAGTTGCAAAGTTGATTTTGTATTTCACTGTTCCATCGGAAATAATCTCTTCGTTCATTTTGCCAAGATAAATTTTATTCTCGCCCGGCAATCCTTCCAGTTTTCGAAAGTACTCTTCCCCTTTTGTAAAAATATTTTTAGCTGAAAAATCTTCAGTTAAAATTTTTACGATGGATTCAATATTTTTTTCAATTCCGGCGGAATAAACTTGCAGTACAAATGTATCGTTGTATTTATCAATGATAAGACCGGGCAAAAAATCACTTTCACTGAAAACCATACGGAATGATTCGCGCTGAGGATAAACTTTTTTTCTGAATTCATAAGCCGAGTGTAATCTAGAACGGAAAAGATTTTCTAGATCAACCGATTCTTCATTAGAAATAATCCTAACAGCTATTAAAGAATTGCCGTTATAGAATCCACTGCCTAAAAAATTATTCTTCGAATCAAACACACGGACAAGATCGCCATTGGAAATTTCCCCTTCTACTTTTGCAATTTCGTTACTGAAGATCCAAAGATGCCCTTGTTTGATTCTTCGTTCTTCGTTCTTATTTAAGACTACTTTTGCCAATGTTATTCTCAATTGTTGAAACAAATATACATTGTAAAGACGAAGCATGCTTCGTCTCTACGGAAAGAATTTTATTATATTTTAGCAACAAAATTTCAATTAAAGGAAACAGAATGCGATCTAAATTATTAGTAATATTTTCATCAATTATTTTCATTGTTACTGCGTGTAATAAAGAAGAAGAACCTAAACAAGCTGCGGTTACCAAAAATTCAAATATCCATCAAGTAGTTGTAGAAGAGACAATTCAAGTAAGCGGATATACATACATCAGAGCTAAAGAAGGCGATAAAGATTATTGGATGGCGGTAACTACAATGGATGTTAAACCGGGTGAAACTCTTTACTACGAAGGTTCAATGGAAATGAAAAATTTCGAAAGTAAAGAACTGAAAAGAAAATTTGATGCGATCTTATTCGCGGAAAATGTAAGTAAGATTCCTCCTACAAATGCCGGAGCCGGAATTAAAGCATCTCCCCAAAAACCAGTTATTGAAAAAGAAAATATTTCTGTTCCGGCTGCTGCCGGCGGCGCAACTATTGCTCAGATCTTTTCTAATGTAAATGCTTACGCAAATAAAATAGTTAAGGTTAAAGGCAAAGTTGTAAAAGTTAATAATGGAATTATGAAAACAAATTGGATTCATATTCAGGATGGAACAAGTGCCGGAGCGGATTTCGATCTGACGGTTACTACCAATGATTTAGTAAACGTCGGTGATGTTGTAACCTTTGAAGGCAGCTTAGTATTGAATAAAGATTTCGGTTACGGTTATTCATACAAAGTACTTTTAGAGAATGCAAAAGCAAATAAAAGTTTATAACAAATAAAAGCCCATCCCAACTCGCCTCGCTTCGCAGTCGAAGCGGGAGGGAAGGGCTTTTATAAAACTCAGTTGAGGATTTCTTTCGATTAAAATTTTTATTAAGTACAACGATCTAATTAGAAAGTTGTACTTTTTTATTTTAAACAATATGTTTAATATCATTTTGCAATC
>Ga0209514_10007794_pt1 | contig 12476 bp, 9 predicted proteins | sample Subgrocontami58m_FD_187452 | JGI IMG/M metagenome (GOLD analysis project Ga0209514, IMG submission 187452) | Subsurface groundwater microbial communities from S. Glens Falls, New York, USA - GMW37 contaminated, 5.8 m (SPAdes) (version 3) | ecosystem: Environmental > Aquatic > Deep subsurface >...
TGGGCGACAGGGTCGTTGGTTGCCGCAGCGCGGGTCAACCACTCCGCGGCAGCGCTTTTGTCCGCCGCAACGCCTTGTCCATCGAGCAATTGGGTGGCCACCGCAACTTGCGCCCCAACATGGCCCTGACGGGCTGCCTTCAGGAACCAGTCATGCGCTCGTGCATCGTCTGGCGCATCCGTCGCCAGCATCCATGCCAGGTAGTACTGCCCGTCCGTATTACCCAGTTCCGCAGCCTTGCGGAACCACTCCAGCGCCGCGCCACGGCCTCTCTGCTCCGTGAGAAGCAGGCGGCCCAGGGCTGCCATGGCATCCCCCCGGCCCTGCTCGGCGGCGACGAGATACCAGCGCCGGGCTTCATCGATGTTTTTCGCCGTGCCGCGGCCGTCTTCGTGCAGCCGGCCCAGCAGGGCTGCGGCGCTCGGGTGGCCGGACGCGGCGGCAGCCTGCAAGATGGGCAGGGCCCGCGCGGCATCGCCCAAATTCGCGTAGGTGGAACCGATCTGCCACTGCGCTTCGGCATCGCCCGTTCTGGCCTTGCGGACCAATTCGATGAAACTTGCTCGGTCTTCGTTCTGTTCGTAGCTCAGTGCTGCCTTGGCAGGTGTGCCGGCAAGGATCGGTGTCGATGCGACGCCAAGCAGAATCGCCAGCGCCAGGATGCAATGACGGCTCATAGCGGCTTGCCCTCGGGCGCCTTGAGGCTGACCACGGCTTTGCGCACGTCGCGACGGTCGCCACGCTTGCGGGTCTCCTTGGCGCTGACGCGGTGATTGGCGACTTCCAGCTCGAAGGCCTCAACCCTGTCGGCCGGCAGCAGCACCGCCGGCTTGCCCTTGCCGGAGATGAGCGAGGAGTTGTGCGAGGGATTCAGCGCGCGCACTTCGGCTGCCGACAGCCCGGCCATGCGCGCCACGGCATCGACGTCGAGCGGCACGCGAACATCGACTTCGGCGAAGTAGGCGGCGTTGGGTATGTCGGCCAGTTCGATGCCGTGCAGTTCGGGACTTTGCACAATGTTGCGGATGGCCATCAGCTTGGGCACGTAGTAGCGGGTTTCCTCGGGCAGGGTGAGGCTTTCGTAATCGGTCGCCAGTCCCTTCGCCTGGTTGCGCTGGATGGCGCGGGTCACGGCCTCCTCGCCCCAGTTGTAGGCGGCCAGCGCGAGCTGCCAGTCCTTGAAGATGCCATGGAGAAACTCCAGGTAGTCCAGCGCCGCTCCGGTCGAGGCGACGATGTCGCGGCGGGCGTCGTAGTGCTCGTTGAGCTTCAGGCGATAGCGCTGCGCCGTGCCGGGAATGAACTGCCAGAGGCCGGCTGCCTGCGCGGTGGACAGGGCACCGGGCTCGAAGCCGCTTTCGACGATGGGCAGCAGCGCCAATTCCATGGGCATGGCGCGCCTTTCGACCGCCTCGACGATGTGGAACAGGTAGCGGCGCGCCTTGTGGCTGATGGCGGTGACGAGTTCCTTGCGCTGACCGTACCAGAGCTCGCGCTCGGCGACCAGCGGACCGCGCAGGGACGGCATGGCAAAGCCGTTGCGGATGCGGTCCCAGACGTTGCGGATCGGCCCCCGCCGCGTGCCGGCGATCTCATCTTCACCGATGTCGAGCAGGTAGGCGCGGCTGCGATCGATGGCCGGGGCGACCCGCACCTCGGGCTTGAGCCCGGGCCCGAGTTCATCGAGCACGAGCGGCGGATAGACAAAGGGTTGCCGCCACGTCACGCCGTCCTCGCCGGCCCGGACCCGGCCGGCGAAAGCCATGAAGAAAACCACCAGCGCGATGAAGAATCGGATCATGCGGCCGCCTGCTGGAAGGGAGGCGAAATCATACACCGCTCAATGCCGTTTCACAGCTCCTTGTGGCGTACCAGCCGGCGCCTGCATCGGCGATTTTTCCGCGCCCGGCAAACCCTGATCAAGCCATTCCAGCACCTGCCTGGCTTGCGCAATGCCGTTTTCTTCGGCATGGACCAGCAGGGCGCGCGCCTTGGCGGGATCCTTCTTCTCCCCTACGCCGATGGCCCACAGCCGGCCGGCGTTGAACTGGGCGGAGCCGAGGCCACTTTGTGCGGCGCGCTCGTACCAAAGCAAGGCTCCACCCGGATCCTTGCTGCCTGCGCGTCCGGTTTCGAGAATCTCGCCGAGGTTGTTTTGCGCGTCGGCGTCGCCCCGCTCCGCGGCAGTCTTGTACAAACGCGCGGCCCGCCCGACGTCCTCCGCACCGCCCTGCCCGCTGGCCAGCAGGTAGGCAAGCAGCGTCTGTGCCCGCGGCCGCCCCTGGCTCGCCGACTGTGTCAGGAAATCACGGGCGCAGACAAAATCCTTTTCGGTGGCGCCGAACTCACCAAGACAGCGCCGCCCCATCCATTCCTGCGCGGCGGCGTGTCCGCGACCGGCGGCGCGCTTCATCTGCGCCCAGGCCTTGTCGGGCGCGGACTCCATCAGGCACTGGCCGGCGTGCCAGCCTGCCGGGGAAAACTGCTCCGCCGCAGCGACAAATTCGGCGCAGGCCTTGGCGGTATCCCTTGCCAGGAATATGCCATGATCAAGCAAGAAACCGGCGCTCTGCTTCGCCTTCAGATCACCTTTCTGCGCCATTTTTTGCACGCGCCAGCCGATATCGTGCAGATCCTTCCTGAGCTTCTGCACCAGGCGCGCGGCCTTCGCGTTGTCGCCTCGCGCCTCGGCGCCGAGTACCGCGTCGATCAGCACGCTGGCCGACTTCGCCAGGCGTTCCCGGGCTTCGATGTCGGCCGGGTTGGCGCTGACCAGGCGGCGGGCGGCCATGACCTCGGCATCGAATCCGGCCTCGTCGAACGCATCGGCCGCGGACGCATTCGCGGCGACCGGCTTCGCTGGCGCCGCGCGTTGCGCGGCAGGCGCCTTGGGCCGGGACTTGGCTTCGGTCCTGGCCTTGGCCGCCTGTTTGGCCTTGACCCGGGCCTTGGCTTTGGCGCGGGCCAGCGCCTTTTGCTTGGCCACGGCCTTGGCCTCGACTTTCTTGGCCGGTGCCGACGCGGCGTGGGCGGATATCGGGGCCAGCCAGAACATCAACAACGTGCACACCAGGACTCGGGCGGCTTTCATGCCGCGCCCGATCCGGATCGTTCGGACATCGGCAGGATCAAGCGGCGGACAATTGCCTGCAGTCCATGCGGATGCTTCAGTGCAGCTACATAGGCCGCCCACAAGCCGAGGAAAGCGGCGAACATCACCGCTTCCGGCATGCCGCCGCGCTCGGCCGCGATGCCGATCACACCCAGCAGCAGGGAACTGCCAGCCATGATGCCGACCACCTGATTCACCGAGTAACCGGCCTTCAGCAGAACGTGATGCAGGTGCTGCTGATCGGCATGGAATGGGCTCTTGCGCTGGTGCAGGCGCAACAGCATGACGCTGCCCATGTCGAGCAATGGAACGGCCAATATCCACACGGCGGTGATCGGATGGATCACCGCGCCCGGTGCGCCGGCGAGTTTTACCGAATACCAGGCCAGCAGCAGACCGATCACCATGCCGCCCGTGTCACCCATGAAGACCAGCGCTCGCGAACGACCGGGTAGCCGCAGGTTGAGCGAGAGGAAGCCGAGGATGGCCCCCGCCAGCAACAGCAGTTCGAACACCAGTGCAGACAAGTTGCCGAAGCTGGCCAGATAGGCCATCAGCATGACGGGAACCAGGGATACGCTGCCGGAGAGCCCATCGATGCCGTCGATCATGTTGATCGCGTTCATGACGCCGACGAAGGAAATCACCGTCACCAACATCGACCATTTGCCGAGGTCGATGTCGCCCAGGCCGGCAAGATCGCCCAGATGGGTGACCCAGATCGAGGTGCCGGAAACGATGATGGTCGCTCCCAGCGCCTGTGCCACGAATTTGGCGCGATGACTAAGTTCATGGGCGTCGTCGGCAACGCCGATGGCGGTGACCAGCAGCAAGGCAAAGAGCAGGCTCCAGCTCTGGAACGGCACGTGGCCGATGAGCGCCTGGAGCATGATCAGGGTCAGCATGATCGCCAGACCACCGACCAGCGGCGTCGGACTGACGTGGACCTTGCGATGCCCCGGATGGTCGATCAGGCCCCAACGCGCAGCGCGCAGCATCAAGCCGGCTGTCAGAAGCTCGACGACTACCGGCGCCAGCACCACGGCGAGCCACTGGCCTTCGAGCATGAACTCAAGCATGCCGCTCCTCTTTAACGTATTGCCGCGGATGTCCGCACCGAAACCGGAACGAAAACCCGCGACTGGCGTCATTTTATTCGTGGACCGCCTGCGCTTGTCGCCATGAAAAGAAGCACAAAAAAGGGTTTCCGTCTTGCGACGGAAACCCTGGGTGTTCCTGATGGTCGGGGTGGAGGGATTCGAACTCTCGACATCTTGCTCCCAAAGCAAGCGCGCTACCGGGCTGCGCCACACCCCGAACGGGCGCAATTTTACAGAAGGCAGTCGATGCGGGTCAATCGCCGTATGTCGGGCACGCAGGGCGTGACGACTTGCGATCGGCCCCCGTTTCGTTTATAAAGCCGGTTCTCCGAAATCAGGGATTTCCTGCAATGGCTGAAGATCTGCTGCACAAGAATCAATTCCCGCCCTACGCGCCCAAGCGTGGCGAGGAATACATGAGCGCAAAACAGCTGGCGCATTTTCGCGCGATCCTCGCCTCGCTCAAGGACGAACTGAGCGAAGACATCGAGCGCACGGTGCACACCATGCAGGATGAGGCCACGGTATTCGCCGACCCGAATGATCGCGCCAGCCAGGAATCGGACATCGCCCTCGAGTTGCGCAATCGGGACCGCGAACGCAAGCTGATCAAGAAGGTCGACGAATCGATCGCCCGCATCGAGAGCGGCGAATACGGCTATTGCGATTCCTGCGGCGTCGAGATCGGCCTCAAGCGCCTGGAGGCACGGCCCACGGCGACCCTCTGCATCGATTGCAAGACGCTCGAAGAGCACCGGGAAAAACAGGTTGGAAAGTAATACCAGCCTGTTTTCGGCGCAGGCTAACGTGAGCGCAGCGAACGTTAAGCGTAGCGGCCGAAGCCAAAAACAGGTCGGCAAGTAATTCGTCGAAAAAGAGGCAACAAAAAAGGACGCCGCGGCGTCCTTTTTTGTTGCTTTTCGGCTGTGGGGCAGACTTCAGCCTGCCATGGCCGGCCGAAGCCGGCCCTACTGGGCGGTCGCGGCCGGAGCGGCAGCTTCGGCGGCAATCGCCTTCATCGACAGGCGCACGCGGCCCTTGTCGTCGGTCTCGATGACCTTGACCTTCACCACCTGGCCTTCCTTGAGGTAGTCGGCGACGGCATTGACGCGCTCGCTGGCGATCTGCGAGATGTGCAGCAGGCCATCCTTGCCCGGCAGCAGGCTGACGATGGCGCCGAAATCCAGCAGGCGCAGCACGGTGCCTTCGTAGATGCGGCCGACTTCGACCTCGGCGGTGATGTCTTCGATGCGCTTCTTCGCCACTTGCGCGGCGTCGGCATTGACCGACGAGATGGTGATCGAACCGTCGTCCTCGATGTCGATGACGCAGCCGGTTTCCTCGGTCAGCGCGCGGATCACGGCGCCGCCCTTGCCGATCACGTCGCGGATCTTTTCCGGATTGATCTTGAGGTGGATCATGCGCGGCGCGAAAGTGGAGACTTCCTCGCGATGGCCCGACATGGAGCCCGCCATCTGCGCCAGGATATGCAAGCGGGCTTCCTTGGCCTGCGCCAGCGCGACCTGCATGATTTCCTTGGTGATGCCCTGGATCTTGATGTCCATCTGCAGTGCGGTGATGCCGTCTTCGGTACCGGCGACCTTGAAGTCCATGTCGCCCAGATGGTCCTCGTCGCCGAGGATGTCGGTCAGCACGGCGAAGCGGCCACCGTCCTTGATCAGGCCCATGGCGATACCCGCCACCGGCGCCTTGAGCGGCACGCCCGCATCCATCAGGGCCAGCGAGCCACCGCAGACGGAGGCCATCGACGACGATCCGTTCGACTCGGTGATTTCGGAAACGACGCGCATCGAATAGCCGAATTCGTCGGGCGAGGGCAGCACGGCGAGCAGCGCGCGCTTGGCGAGACGGCCGTGGCCGATTTCACGGCGCTTCGGAGTGCCGACGCGGCCGGTTTCGCCGGTGGCGTAGGGAGGCATGTTGTAGTGGAGCATGAAGCGGTCGCGGTACTCGCCCTGCAGTGCGTCGATGATCTGCTCGTCGCGGCCGGTGCCCAGCGTGGCAACCACCAGCGCCTGCGTCTCGCCGCGGGTGAACAGGGCCGAGCCGTGGGTGCGCGGCAGCACGCCGTTGCGGATCACGATCGGGCGCACGGTGCGGGTGTCGCGACCATCGATGCGCGGCTCGCCATTCAGAATCTGGCTGCGCACGATCTTGGCTTCGAGTTCGAACACGGTATTGCCGACGAGGTTGGAATCCGGGGGATTGTCGACGCCTTCGGTCAGCGCAGCGATGGTCTTCTTGGTGATTTCACGGGTCTTGACGGTACGGGCTTGCTTGCTGGTGATGCGATAGGCTTCGCGCAGGTCGGCTTCGGCGAGTTCGGCGACGCGGGCGATCAGCGGCTCGTTCCTGGCCGGTGCCTGCCAGTTCCATTCCGGCTTGCCGGCGGCTTCGACCAGTTCGTTGATGGCCTTGATCGCGGCCTGCATCTGCTCATGGCCAAACACCACGGCGCCAAGCATGATTTCTTCGGACAGGCGCTTGGCTTCGGACTCGACCATCAGCACGGCGCCTTCGGTACCGGCCACCACGAGGTCGAGCTGGGTGCTCTGGAGTTGGGTCTTGGTCGGGCACAGCACGTACTTGCCATCGATGTAGCCGACGCGCGCGGCGCCGATCGGGCCGCTGAAGGGGATGCCGGAAATCGCCATGGCGGCGGAGGCACCGAGCATGGCCGGGATATCCGGATCGATCTCGGGATTGCAGGACATGACGGTGCAGACGACCTGCACTTCGTTGTAGAAGGCATCGGGAAACAGCGGACGCAACGGCCGGTCGATCAGGCGCGAGGTGAGGATTTCCTTCTCGGAGGGGCGCCCTTCGCGCTTGAAGAAGCCGCCGGGAATGCGACCGGCGGCGTAGGTGCGCTCCTGGTAATCGACGGTCAGGGGAAAGAAATCCTGGCCGGGCTTGGCGTTGAGGGCACCCACCACGGTGGCCAGCACCACGGTGTCGTTCATCGTGACCATGACCGCGCCACCAGCCTGGCGGGCGATTTCGGCAGTTTCGAGGGTGACCGTGTGGTCGCCGTAGGCAAAGCTCTTCTTGATCGGATTCAGCACGAAAATTCCTTTCGACAAAATGTAAAAGCCGGCACAGCCATCATGGCTGTACCGGCCTGTTCAGCAAGCCTGCGCAGTATCTGGCGCAAAGCGCATCGCGCGATTGGGGTGACCCGGACCGGCGCTGTTTGAAAAACTATTTACGCAGACCGAGACGCTCGATCAGCGATCGATAGCCGTCGGCGTTCTTGCGCTTGAGGTAGTCCAGCAACTTGCGGCGCTGGCTGACCATCATGAGCAGGCCGCGACGCGAGTGGTGATCCTTGGTGTGTGCCTTGAAATGACCCGTCAGGTCGTTGATGCGCGCGGTGAGAAGCGCCACCTGGACTTCGGGAGAGCCGGTGTCACCCTGGGCACGCTGGTAGTCGGTGACGATCTTGGCTTTGTCGGTAGTGGAAATTGCCATTGTGGTTTCCTTGCTGATCCTGTGATATTGGTCTCTTGGAGAACCGTGGATTATAGCGTTTTGATTACGCGCTTATCAAGCATTGCTAGCGATTTCCTCATTCAGACCCCCGCAACCAGTCGCAGCGGCTGCAACCAGCCGTCGGCGACCTGCCGGCACACCCCGATGAAGCACCCTTCTTCGTCATAAACCCGCAAGCGCGATCCTTCCGCGCCCAGCCAGCGCACCGCCTGGCCGTGCCGCAGCCGCGCCGCGTTGGCGGCGTCGAGCCGCGCCGCGGCAAGCCCATCAAGCAGGGAGTCGGGGGCATGCAACAAGGCGTCACGGGCTTCCTCGCTCAAGGTTTCGAGCGTCGTCAGGGGGTACGCCCGGGCGACGTCGAGTTCGCCGATGCCGGTGCGCCGCAGTGCCGCCAGGTGAGCGCCGCAACCCAGCCGGTGGCCGATGTCGGCGGCCAGGGTGCGGATGTAGGTTCCCTTGCTGCAGCGGACGTCGATGACGAATCGGTCGTCAGCCAGCTCGCCACTGCCGTCGACTCGAGCCAACTGGTAAATCCGCACACGGCGGGGCGTTCGTTCCAGTTCGATGCCGGCACGGGCGTATTCGTAGAGCGGCTTGCCATCCCGCTTCAAGGCGGAGTGCATCGGCGGTATCTGCTCGATCTCGCCGGTGAAGGCCGTCAGCGCCGCGGCCAGTTGCGCGGGAGAAACCACCACCGGGCGCCGTTCCAGCACCATGCCTTCGGCATCTGCGCTGTCGGTGGTGACGCCGAGTTGCACGGTCGCCAGGTAGCGCTTGTCGGCATCCAGCAGTTCGCCGGCGAACTTGGTCGCTTCGCCAAAGCATAGCGGCAACAGCCCGGTCGCCAGGGGATCGAGGGTGCCGGTGTGGCCGGCCTTCTCGGCGCGATAGAGGCGGCGCGCCGCCTGCAGCGCGTGATTCGAGGATTGTCCGAGCGACTTGTCCAGCAGCAGCACGCCATCGAGCCGACGGCGCACCACCCTGGGTAATTGAGGGCGAAGCGCGCTCACTCGTCCTGCAGTTTTCGGTCGGACTCGACCGCCTCGTCGATCAGCTTCGACAGGCGCGCGCCTTCCTGCACCGAGGGATCGAAGACGAAATGCAGTTCCGGAACGTGATGAATCCGGACCCGGCGCGCCAGTTCGCGACGCAGGAAGCTGGCGGAATGGCTGAGGCCGTCGGCGATCAGCTTGTTCGCGGCCTCGTCGGCCAGCGAGGTATAGAAGACCTTGGCATGGGCATAGTCGGGAGTCACGTCGACCCCGGTCAGCGTGACCAGGGTCAGCCGCGAAGCGATACGCTGATCCTTGAGGTGAAAGCGCAGCAGATCCGCCAGTTCGCGGCGAATCTGCTCTGCCACGCGGTCGGAACGCGCATATCCCTGGCCCGCACCGCGTTTGGTGGCCATCGCGTCAGTTCAGGGTTCGGGCGATTTCCTGGATCTCAAAGACTTCGAGCTGGTCGCCTTCGTTGATGTCGTTGAAGTTCTTCAGGCTGAGACCGCATTCGAAGCCTTCCTTGACCTCGCGCACGTCGTCCTTGAAGCGCTTCAGCGAATCCAGCTCGCCGCTGTGGATCACGGTGTTGGCGCGCAGCACCCGTACCGCGGCACCGCGCCTGACCACGCCGGAGAGCACCATGCAGCCGGCGACGGAGCCGATACGGGAAATGCGGAAGACCTGGCGGATGTCGACCAGGCCGATGATGACTTCCTTCTTTTCCGGCGCCAGCATGCCCGACAGGGCCGCCTTCACCTCGTCGACCGCCGCGTAGATGATGTTGTAGTAGCGAATGTCGACGCCGAGGCTCTCGGCGGCCTTGCGCGCGCCGACGTCGGCGCGGGTGTTGAAGCCGATCACCACGGCCTTGGAGGCCGCCGCCAGGTTGATGTCGGACTCGCTGATGCCGCCGACACCGGCGTGGATCACGGTGACCTTGACTTCGTCGGTCGACAGCTTGTTGAGGGACTGCACCAGGGCTTCCTGCGAGCCCTGCACGTCGGCCTTGATGATCAGCGGCAGGGTGCGGACTTCGCCCTCGGCCATCTGTTCGAACATGTTCTCCAGCTTCGCCGCCTGCTGCTTGGCCAGCTTGACGTCGCGGAACTTGCCCTGGCGGAACAGCGCGATTTCGCGCGCCTTGCGCTCGTCGAGGATGACCATGGCTTCGTCACCCGCCGCCGGCACGTCGGTCAGGCCCTGTATCTCGACCGGAATCGACGGCCCGGCCGAGTCGACGGCATCGCCGTTCTCGTCGATCATGGCGCGTACCCGGCCGTACACGGCGCCGGCCAGCAGCACGTCGCCGCGCCGCAGGGTTCCCGACAGCACCAGGATGGTCGCCACCGGGCCGCGGCCCTTGTCCAGGCGCGCTTCGATCACCAGACCCTTGGCCGGGGCTTCCTTCGGCGCCTTGAGTTCCAGCACCTCGGCCTGTAGCAGCACCTGCTCCAGCAATTCATCGATACCTTGTCCGGTCTTGGCCGAAACGCCGACGAAGGGCGAGTCGCCGCCGTATTCCTCTGGAACCACGCCTTCGGCGACCAGTTCCTGTTTGACCCGTTCCGGATTCGCGTCGGGCTTGTCGACCTTGGTCACCGCGACGATCAGCGGCACTCCCGCCGCCTTGGCGTGATGGATCGCTTCCTTGGTCTGCGGCATGACGCCGTCGTCGGCGGCGACGACCAGGATCACCAGGTCGGTGGCCTTGGCGCCGCGCGCGCGCATGGCAGTGAAAGCCTCGTGGCCCGGAGTGTCGAGGAAGGTGATCATGCCGCGCGGGGTTTCGACGTGATAGGCGCCGATATGCTGCGTGATGCCGCCGGCTTCGCCATGGGCGACGCGGCTCTTGCGAATGTAGTCGAGCAGCGAGGTCTTGCCGTGATCGACGTGGCCCATCACCGTCACCACCGGAGCGCGCGGCAGGTGCTCCACATCCTTGTGGGCAATGTCGTCGACCAGGAAGGCGTCCGGATCGTCGAGCTTGGCGGCGAAGGCCTTGTGGCCCATTTCCTCGACCAGGATCATCGCGGTTTCCTGGTCGAGCACCTGGTTGATGGTCACCATGGAGCCCATCTTCATCAGGGTCTTGATAACTTCGGTGGCCTTGACCGTCATCTTGTGCGCCAGATCCGCAACGGAAATGGTTTCCGGGACGTGCACTTCGCGCACGATCGCTTCGACCTGCTGCGGCGCCGGCGCGTCCTCGACATGGCCGTGACGGCCGTGGCGGCCGCCGCCCTTGGAACCGCGCCAGCCCGAGGTACCCGCGTCGCCGCGGGTCTTGATTGCTCGCTTCTTCGCGGCGTCTTCCTTCCAGGCATCCTTCTTCGCCGACTTGGCCTTGCCGTCCTCGGGCTTGGCCGCCGGCTTGTGTATGGTGCCGGAAACGCCGGCGGCGGCGGCCTGCTCCTTGGCTTTCTGCGCCTCGGCGGCGGCCAGTGCCGCCTGCTGTTCGGCAAGACGGGCTTCCGCCTCGGCGCGTGCGCGCGCCTCGCGTTCGCCCTTCTCCTTGAATTCCGCTGCCTGTATCGCCGAGAGCTTGCCCTGGCGCTTTGCCTCGGCTTCGCGCAAGGCCTGCTGTGCAGGATCGATCAGTGGTTTGGCGACCGCCGGGGCAACCAGGGCGGGTGGCGCGGTTTCAGCCACCGCCTGAACCGCGACAGCGACCGGAGCTTCCGCGACAGGAGTCGGCTCAGGTGCCACGGCGATAACCGGCTCGGCCACGTCGGCCGGCGCCGTTACCGGGGTTTCGGCCGCTGCCTCTGCGGCGGCCTCGGCAGCCAGCTCGCTGGCGTCGCGCTTGACGAACACCCGCTTCTTGCGCACCTCGACCTGGATGGTGCGCGCCTTGCCGGTCGAATCGGAGGAACGGATCTCGCTGGTCTGCTTGCGCGTCAGGGTGATCTTGGACTTGGGCCCGGTGTCGCCATGCGACTTGCGCAAATAGTCGAGCAGCCGCGACTTGTCCTGCTCGGACAGGGTGTCATGGGATGCCTGCTTGCTCACCCCGGCTTTGGCCAATTGTTCGAGCAGCGCCGGCGCCGGCATTTTCAGCTCGGTGGCGAATTGGGAAACAGTCATCATAGCCATGCCGGACCTCTCATTCTTCTTCGGCGAACCAGTGGGCGCGCGCAACGGTAATCAGTGCTGTCGCCCGCGCGACATCGATACCGGTCATTTCCATCAGCTCGTCGGTCGCCAGATCAGCCAGCGCTTCACGATCGGTCACGCCGTTCTTCCCGAGCTTTGCCGCCAGAGGCTTGTCCATGCCCTCGAGCGCCAGCAGGTCGTCGGCGACCTTTTCCAACTGCTCTTCGTCGACAATCGCCTCGGTCAGCAACACGTTACGGGAACGGTCGCGCAGTTCGTTGACCGTGGCTTCATCGAAGGCCTCGATTTCCAGCATTTCAGCCAGCGGAACGTAGGCGATTTCCTCGAGGGTGGAGAAGCCCTCCTCGATCAGGATGTTGGCGACTTCCTCGTCGACGTCGAGTTTTTCCATGAACAGGCCGCGGATCGAGCTGTGCTCGGTTTCCGAGCGCTTCTGCGACTCCTCGACGGTCATCAGGTTGATGGTCCAGCCGGTCAGTTCCGAGGCCAGACGCACGTTCTGGCCGCCACGGCCGATGGCGATGGCCAGGTTGTCCTCGTCGACCACGACGTCCATCGCGTGCTTTTCTTCGTCGACCACGATGCTCTGCACTTCGGCCGGCGCCAGCGCGCCGATGACGAACTGGGCCGGATCGGCCG
>Ga0209514_10007797_pt1 | contig 12469 bp, 15 predicted proteins | sample Subgrocontami58m_FD_187452 | JGI IMG/M metagenome (GOLD analysis project Ga0209514, IMG submission 187452) | Subsurface groundwater microbial communities from S. Glens Falls, New York, USA - GMW37 contaminated, 5.8 m (SPAdes) (version 3) | ecosystem: Environmental > Aquatic > Deep subsurface >...
CCTCGCCCTTCGCCCCCCGCCTCTCGCCTAAAGGAGTGAGTCGATGCTCAATCAGCTTGCGTTCGGTTCCCTGGGATGGCCGGAGATCCTGGTCATCCTCGGAATCGTGATCCTCCTCTTCGGAGCGAAGAAGATCCCCGAGCTCGCCAAGGGGCTTGGCGAGGGGATGCGCGAGTTCCGGAAGGGAATGAAGGACGGCGGGAAGGAGCAGTAGTCGATGGATCGCTTCCCGCGCATGTTCGTCCTCTCGAGCCTCTTCTACCTGCTCGTCGGCGGGGCGATCGGCACTTGGATGATGCACAACCCGGACATCCGGGGCTGGTATCGCTTCAGCCACCTCCACCTGATGGTGCTGGGCTTCATCGGGATGATGATCTTCGGCGTCGGCTACCACGTCCTGCCGCGCTTCGCGGGGAACGCGGTCTGGAGCGTGAAGATGGGGTGGGTGCACTGGGTCTGCGCGAACGTGGGGCTGTGGGGGATGGCCGGCGGCTGGGTGCTCCACGCGCGCGACGGCTTCGCGGCGGGGTCGCCGTGGGGTCGGGTGCTGACCTCCGCCGCGGACCTCCAATATCTCGGGATGTGGCTGTTCGTCGTGAACATTTCCATGAGTATCCGCCATCGGCCGAAACCCGCCTGGCTGCAGCCCGTGGCTGCCGCGGCGGGCCAATCGCAAGGGGTCACACGATGAAGTTCCTGCCCGCGAGCCGGGTGTCCGACGTCCTCTCCGAGCACCCGGAGCTGCTCGAGGTCTTCCGCAAATTCGGATTCAACGCCCTCGCGAATCCGGTCCTGCGCGCCACGCTCGCGCGGCGCGTGACGATCGAGGAGGCGTGCGAGCGGCACCGCGTCCGCGCGGAGGAGTTCCTGAAGGCGCTCGACGACGCCCTCACGGCCCCCGCGGCCCCCGCGGCCGTGGCGACGGCCGTCGCGCCGGGGGACTGCGCGTGCGGCGGCGCCGGCGGCAACGGGGCCACGGGCGACTACGTCATCCCGTCGATGTCGACGGGCGAGTGCGTCGGGCGCTACCCCGAGACCCGCGCGGTCTTCGCGGGATTCTTCGGCACGTCCTGCTTCACCTGCCCCGCGTTCGGCACGGAGGACCTCTACACCGCCTGCATGATGCACGGCGTGCCGGTGGAGGACTTCATCGCGGCCTGCAACCACGCCGTGACCGCGGGACGCGGCGCCACGCCGGTCCAGGAGAAGAAGACCTGGGTCTCGGCGGGGATGACCGTCGCGGACATCCTGCGGAACTACCCGGAGGCGGCCCCGGTGCTCTCGCACCACGGGCTCGACACCTGCTGCGGGGGGATGCATCCGATCGGGATGGCCTGCCAGCACCACGGGATCGACCTCGCCAGGGTGCTGGCGGACGTCGACCGGGCCATCCAGGAGAAGCGCGGCTAGGACCGGTTCTTCATCGCGAGCACGGGGAGGTTCCGACATGACGACCACGACACGCACGGTGACCGACGTCCGCACGCTCCCCCCGAAGGAGCGCCATTCGCTCATCTTCCGGACCTTCGAGGGGCTCGCCCCCGGCGAGGCGATGGAGCTGGTGAACGACCACGACCCGAAGCCGCTCCTCTACCAGTTCCAGGCGGAGCGGTGGGGGACGTTCGACTGGTCGCCTCTCGAGGAGGGGCCCGAGGCGTGGCGGATCGAGATCCGCAAGCGCGGTCGCGACCAGGTGACCGACCGCGCGGTGTTCGAGTACCTCGCGTGGGACCACGACCGCCTGGAGGAGATCTACCGCGGGTTCCAGGCGCACTGCCGCTCGGGGGCGTGGTCGGAGGCGGCGCGCGAGTTCGGCGAGTTCCGCACGGGGCTCGAGCGGCACATCCGGATGGAGGAGAAGGTCCTCTTCCCCGCGTTCGAGCGGGCGACGAACCAGCCCGGCGACCGCGGGCCGACGGGCGTGATGCTCATGGAGCACGAGCAGATCAAGCGGGCGCTCCTGATGATCCACGAGGTCGTGGTGATGCCGGCGCCGAAGCCGACGCTCGACCGGGTCATCAAGTGGGAGACAGAGCTCCTCACGGTCCTCTCCGCGCACAACGAGAAGGAGGAGGGGATCCTCTACCCGTGGATGGACGAGCTGAGCGACACGAGGAAGCGCGACGACCTCGTGAAGGCGATGCAGTCGGCCTGACCTGGATTCGATCTCCGCCGGTTCGAAGGAGTCCTGCGATGCACAAGAGCTTCACCTACTGCGGCGGTTGCGGCTATCGCCGGTCCGGTCAGGCGGCCCCCGAGCGCTGCCCGATCTGCGGGGCGGGAGGGGAGCAGTTCAAGCACGTCCTGCCGAACTGCCCGCCGCACCACTTCGGCGAGCAGGTTTGCACGGCCCCCGTCGTGCCGATCGCGTTCCTCGAGGAGGACGCGGTGATCGGCGACGTGCTGCGCGAGTTCCCGACGCTCGCGGTGGTATTCGCCTCCCGCGGGATCGACCTCGCGGAGGCGGCCCCCCTCACCATCGATCAGGCGGCCGAGGCGGCGGAGGTCGACGTGCGGGCACTCCTCGGCGAGCTGAACGAGGAGCTCTGCTCGCCCAGCGGGGCGTAGCTACGGCCCCGGCTTGTCGGCGGGCGGCAGGTGGTATCCCAGCTCCCGCAGGCCGCGACGGAAGGCCTTCTCGGACGAGGCGGGCACGAACACGTGGCGGTCTCCCGCGAGGCGGCAAGATCGCTTCGTGTGCCCGTCGTGCGCGAGCAGCGCCGCAAGGGCCGCGTCCGCGCACTCGACGAGCCTCCCCGGTCCGAGGTCCGCGAGGTGGCCTGCCCGATCGCGCATGTCCGCGAGGAGCCGCTCCACGCCGGGCGGCAGGGCGTTGGCGCTCCTCTCGCGGAGGAACCGCTCCAGCTCGTCGATCGAGCCTCCCTCCTCCAGCGTCTCGAGAATTCTCGCGCGGTCGAGGGTCCAGACCCGCTCGCCCGTCTTCTTCGCGAAGCGGTCCAGGAAGAGCCGCTCCCCCGCGGGCAGCGCGCTGGAGGTCGCGGCCACCTCGAGCGTCGGGAGGACCCGCAGGTCCGGCGGTCGCGTGGAGGCCGCCGGCGTGTAGGCCTTGGACGTGCCGAGCAGGTACGCGCCCAGCGGCGTTACGCGGAAGTGCGTGAGCCCGTCGTACCGGCTGAGGAAGGGGATGTCGTCCGTTCCCCAGATTCCGCTGTAGTCGGGGCGCCCGAATTCGGCCGGCACGTAGGCGACGTCGATCACGCCGAGGGTCGCCGCGACCTCGAAGAGGAAGCAGAGGGCGTATCGTGCCTGCAGGATCTCCCAGCCGCCATGTCCGTCGAATCCGAGGCTTCCGTATTGCTTCTCCCCGAAGTAGAGATCCCACGGCGAATCGGTGACCTCGAAGTCATGCCCCGCCGCCACCATGAAGCGGAAGAATTCGTCGGCATGGACCCACCGGCTCGCGGGACACTCCGCCAGGGCTTCGGCGATGGCCTCACGGCGTTCGACGGGGTCGGTCAGGCCGCGCTTCCCCTTTCCCGACTGACCCTTGATCACCTCGATCCGCGTCAGCTCGTCGAAGCGGTCCGTCTGCAGCCACTCCTCCCACAGACCTTGCAGGACGTCGTGAGGCGGGTTCGAGAGCGCCGCCTTCCCGGCCGCGGTCAGCCGCAGGCGCCCCGATTGCGCGACGGCCAGGCCGCCCTCCAGCAAGAGGAGCGGCCAGGCGAAGGCGCGGATGGCCCCCTCTTCGGCCTTCTCGTCGTAGAAGTCCCCTTCCGTCAGCACTCCGCGGATCGCGGTCATGGCCGCGCCGCTCGGCCTCCCCGTCGCTCCCACGGAGACGCCCCCGGCATCGACGAGCCGCAGGAGGGCAGTGACGTCGCCCGATGCGGCCTCCTCCATCGCGCGGACCGTGAGGGAGATGTTCCGCACCCGATCGACCTGCTCGTTCGTCTTGTGATCCCAGGTGCGCTCACGGAAGTTGACGTGGGGCGGGAGGGACTCGATGGTCTGGATGGTGGCCTTCGCGGGCGGAGGAACGAAGCCGCGGAGGCGCTCCTTCAGGTCGAGCGGGAGCAAACCCTGGTGGAAGAACAGATCGAGCAGGACCGCCTCGCGCTCCCGGTAGCTGCTGTAGCTTGTGAGACGGGGGACCTCGCCGTACTTGGCGCGGAGCTTGTCGACGGGGAGGAAGGGATGAGGTGCGTGCACTGCCTCGGCGACCGCGGCCTGTTCGAGGGGCGTGAGTTTCTCCCAGATCCCCTCGAGCTTGTCGTCCTGCATCAGGTCGAGGACGAACGGCACGAGCTGGTCCTTGCGCTTCGGCGGCTTGTCCACGAAGAGTCGAGCGAGGCCTTGCAGCCCCTGGACCGTCGTCTGCTCAAGGGCCGCGGCCAGGGAGTCCGCGGGGGTTGCGACTTCGGTTCGGTTCATCGTTCCTACTGCTTTCGCAAGAATGCGCTCTTGTGGGCTTGTGTTTCATCCGACGGGGCTGCCGCGGAGGATGTTGGCGGCCTCCCCGAGGTGCGATTCGAGCTCCGAAAGCGTAATGGCGACCGCTGGAGGGCGTGGCCCATTCACCGACATTGATACCTCAGTCTGGACGCGACTACGGGCCCGCCGTGCTACGGGACGAACCGGGCATACAGCACAACCTCGTCCCCTCGACCTAGGAGTTGCGTCTCCTCGCTCGACTGCCCATACGACGGCGCACAGAAGCGGACGGCGAGCTCGTCCCCGACGTTCTGCGTCCGTCCGATACGTACGCGATCCCGATCCGGGCCGAACACGACGAACGAAACGAACTCGAAGTCGGCATCAAGGTTGATTCGGTATTCAATGACGTCCCGATCCACACGGCGACAGTGGACCTCGGAAATGTAGTCTCCAGCGGGCCGTCGGGCTGGGCCGGCCCACTCCTTCTCCAGTTCGGGACCCGAACGCCAGACGGCGAGCAGAACGGGCATGACGCGCAAGTACCAGATGCGCGCCTGGCTCTTCAACCACGCGAGGCGCTCGATCGCGCCTGGGGGCACGGACGGCGTCTCGCCCCGCTCCCATCGCGCGGCCGTTCCCTCCGGGACGTCAAGCGCCGCCTCAATGAGCGCATCGGGGATAGGCCCGCGATCGGCTCGCAGGCGCTCCAGGAGTTCCTGAGGGGTGTCGGCCAAGACGAAGTCTCCAGCACCGCAGGACCATGTTACCACCTACGAACGGCATTCGGTATAATCGGCCACGGAGCTTCCCTTGGAGCGCAGGCGACGATCATGAGCACGGTAGCAGAGGTCATCTCACTCCACTCGGTCCGAATCTCAGTATTTGCGGACTACATTCGCCTCGTGACGGAAAACCCTCGATTCGAGGCGGCACTCCCACCGGGTGTGGAGGGAGACGCATTCCGTGCTGCCCTCCCACCCACCGATCGCATGGGAGTCTCCGACCCAGCTGCTGAGATCCGTGACGCGGTCGAACACGGCGACTTTCGGCTCGCGAGGGATTTGGTCGCCCGGGCCCTGATGTCGAGGCCTGACGACCCGGACCTTCGCCGGTGGGAGCGGGTCGTCGCTCCGGCCGTCGTCCGCATCAGCACCATCCGCGGCGTGGACCGAGGAAGGGACCTGGAATGGCTGCGCGCCCATGCTTCCGAGTACTCCGGTCGCTGGGTCGCCGTCGACGGAGGTGCGCTGCTCGCTGAGGCACCATCGCTGGCCGAAGTCCTAGATCGCGTTCGATCCTCCCACGCTGGCAAGACCCCACTCGTGGAGTGGATTCCGTGACCGGCGTGCATCCTCCGATCTTCGGACCGGACGGGTTCACAAGCGGCCGGGCGCGTTACGAGGACGCCCCACCCACCCCCGAAACCACAGACCGAACCAGTGCGCGCATCTGGATGCGTGTGCAGCCAAGTGCGGGCGGTGAGGAGTTCTACGCCGCGCTCGATACGGGGTCGGGTCTCTGCATCATGGACTCGGAGCGAGCGACCGCGCTGGGCATCGGCCCTCAAGACCAAGTCGTTAGAATTCGCACCGCATACGGTTCGATGAGCTGCCCCACGTGCCGCCTGGACGTCACGCTCCTCGCCGACGAGGGACAGAGCATCGGCGTGGAAGCCACTTTTGCAATTGGTGAGAAAGGAATCTGGCCGCAGGGACTCGTTCTGCTCGGCTACGGGGGAATGCTGGAGCGCATCCGCCTGGCCCTGGACCCGCGGCACAATCACGTGTACTTCGGCCCCGGGTAGCCTCGTCCCGCCGCCGAGCTGGGCGTAGCCCCTACACGCTCGCCTCGGAGTGGGTCGACTCCGGGGCCGCGCCCGTCAGCCGCCGCAGGCGCTTCCACAGCGTCACGCGGCTGATGCCGAGCACCCGCGCCGCCTTCGCGCGGTTCCCGCCCGTGTCCGCGAGGACCCGCTGGATCAACGCCAGCTCCTCGTTCGGGTCGCTCGGTCGCTCGCGCCGGTGCTTCGCCATCAGCGGCTCCAGGTCCTGCCGCCGGAGCTCCTCGGGGAGGTCGAAGATCGTCACCTCGTTCCCCTGCGCCACGACAAAGGCGTGCTCGATCGCGTGCTCCAACTCCCGCACGTTCCCAGGCCAGCGATAGTCGAGGAACTGCGACATCACCTCTCGCGAGCAGGCCCCGATCCGCTTCCCGAACGCCGTCGAGTACTTTTCCAGGAAGTGGTTCACCAGGAGCGGGATGTCCTCCTTCCGATCGCGGAGCGGCGGGAGGTTCACCGTGACAACCTTCAACCGATAGTAGAGGTCCTCGCGGAATTTCCCCTCCTTCACCAGCGCGCGGAGGTCGCGGTTCGTCGCGGCGACGACGCGGACGTCGACCTTGCGCGTGCGCGACTCGCCGACCCGCTCGAACTCGTGCTCCTGCAGCACGCGCAGGAGCTTCACCTGCGTGTTCGCGCTGACCTCGCCGATCTCGTCGAGGAAGATCGTCCCCCCGTCCGCCGCCTCGAACCTCCCGATCTTGTCGGCGAAGGCGTGCGTGAACGACCCGCGGACGTGGCCGAAGACCTCGCTCTCGAGGAGGGTCTCCGCGAGCGCGCTGCAGCTCACCCGGACGAACGCCTTCTTCGCCCGCGGCGAGAGGAAGTGGAGCGCCCGCGCGACGAGGTCCTTCCCCGTCCCGCTCTCCCCCTGCACGAGGACCGTCGCGTTCGTGCGGGCGGCCTGCTCGATGAGCTCGTAGGCCGATTGCATCAGCTCGCCCTTGCCGATCAGGCCGTGCAGACGGTAGCGCCTCGAGAACTCCCGCGTGGGCGGCTCCGCGTCGCGGCGGCCGACGGAGAAGGCGGTCACGTCGGCGAAGGTCTCCACGCCGCCGATCGGACGCCCCTCCGCGTCGCGCATGACCCGCGCGTTCTTGAGGAGGACCACCTCGCGCCCGTCCTTCGCGACCATGCGGCACTCGACGTTCGACAGCTCGCCGCATTCGAAGAGGCGGCACCCGTCCTTCAGGTCGCCGCAGTTCCGGCAGGGGTGCGCGAAGCCGTCCAGCTCGTCGCAGCGCTTGCCGATCGCCTCCTCGCGCGGGCGCCCCGTGATCCGCTCCGCCTCCGCGTTCCAGGCGGTCACTACGCCGTGCGCGTCGACGGCCATCAGGCCGGTGGCCATCGCGTCGAACAGCGTCGACAGGGTGCGTGAATCGAGTGGTCCATCCATGTCGTTACCCCTTCGGGCGGGCGGCATCGGCCGCTGCCAGGCAGTGTTCGAGGACCTTGAGGAGCTCTACGCGCCGGAACGGCTTTCCGATCATGTCCACCGCCCCCTCGCGCAGGGCCTCGCCGTACATGTCCCAGTCGCCGAACGCCGTCATGAGCAGGACCGGCAGCGTCGGCCACGATCTCCGGATCTCCTTCAGGAGGTCGATCCCCTCCATGCCCGGCATCCGCACGTCCGTCAGGACGAGGGTGTAGGCCCCCTTCCGCAGATGCACCAGGGCGTCCTCGCCGTCCGTCGCGAGGTCGACGTCGTACCCCTCGGATGCCAGGACCTCCGAGAGGAGCGATCGCGCGTCCGCGTCGTCTTCCACGACGAGGAGGCGCCTCTTCCTATCCGCCATCCGCACCTCCCTGCACGACCGCGGCCACCTCGGGGACGAGCGGAAGGCGGAACGCGAACGTCGTCCCCTTCCCCGTCTCGCTCGACACCGAGATCGTGCTGCCGTGCGCCTCCACGATGCTCTTCACGATCGAGAGCCCCAGCCCCGTCCCGCCGAACCGCCGCTTCGACGAGCCGTCCGCCTGCCAGAACCGGTCGAAGATCCGCGGGAGCTGCTCGGGCGGGATCCCGATTCCCGTGTCCCACACCGAGACCGCCGCCTGGCCCTCCTCCTCCCCCAGGCGCACGCCGACGCGTCCGCCGCGGTCGGTGAACTTGATCGCGTTCGAGAGGAGGTTGAGGAAGACGCGCGAGATCCGGTCCCGGTCGGCCGAGACGCGCAGCGGCTCCGAGGCCGCATCGATTGTCACCTGGACGCCCCGCTGCCCCGCCATCACCTCGATCGTCCCCGCGGCCTGCTGCGCGACCTCGCGCAGGTCGAACTCCGAGCGGATGAGGCGCGCCCGCCCGCTCTCGAAGCGGCTGGCCTCGAGGAGCTCGTCGATGAGGGCCATCAGCCGCGTCTCGTTCCGGTCCATGATGCGGAGCGCGTCCTCCTGCCTCGTCACGAGCGGCCCCATGCGCCCCGTGAGGAGCTGCTCCGTGTACCCCGCGATGCAGACCATCGGCGTCCGCAGCTCGTGGCTCACGTTCGCGATGAACTCCGACTTCAGGCGGTCGAGGTCTTTCAGCCGGTCGTACGCCTTCTCCAGCTCGTCCACCTTCCCGCGGAGGGAGCCGAGCAGCTCGCCGATCTGGCGGTCCTTCCGAAGGCGAACCGTCCCCATCGCGCCGAAGACCAGGGCGAAGAGGAACGGGTGCGCCAGGAAGAGGACCTGGATCGGGTGCTCGGCAATGCAGCTCGTGACCGCGGAGACGGGCAGCCCCCGCGCCCACAGCTCGATCCCGAGGCAGACCGCCGGCACGGGCAGTCCCCACAGGAACCCGAACAGGAGGTACGGGTTCTCCCGGAGTCGATAGGTGCTCCTCTCGATGAACGCGTGGAGGAACTCCCGGACCACCGTGGGGAGCATCGCTCGGAAGCCCAAGGCCACGGGGGGAGACTGGCCCATCACATCCCCCACGACCTACCGTCTCGCCGAGGGCGAGGCGGAGGTCTCGATTGCCTCGCGAATCCAGCCGTGCACGGCCATCCGCGCGAGGGGTCCGAGGGTGGCGCCCGCCAAGCTGGCCACGTGGAGGACCTGGTCGGGGGAGGCGCCTCGCTCGAGGGCGAGGCGGGTATGGGCGTGGACCGCGCCCTCCAGGCGGGCGCCAACGGATATGCCGAGTTTCACGAGCTCTCGGCGCGTCTCCCCGAGCGGCCCGGCATCTTGGCTCTGCCGCCCAGGTTCCTTGCAGGCCGTCGCGAGGTCACGATACCGCTTGTGGACCTCCTTGCACGGCCTCGGCGCCCCCATGTCGGGTTCCCTCCATTGTGGGTCGTCTCTCCGGATTGGGTTGAGCCCGAAGGGGCAGTCCACGCGTCAGGTCGAAAAATGGCTGGCCAAGGGGGACGGGAAGCAGAGGCCCCGCCACAGACTCCCTGCCCCCCACATAACCCCCCTGGCCAGTCGCCAGATTTTTCGTTCCACCCTCCCTCACTCGCGCTTCGTTTTCATGTGCGCGACGGATGGGTGATCAGCAACCGCCATGCCGGTGTGGTGAATTCCTGGGTTGCCGCAACCTTCGCCGAATTCGCGGATTGGGAGAGGCCCCGGATCAACGCCTTGGGGTCGGCCCCCCAGTGGAGCTTGACTGGAAGTCCGATTCTCATTTCCAGGAAAACGCCTGTTGCCGAAGACCGCCTCAGGCTGAACGGTCGAACCGTTTCCGTGAACGCCCGGATTCCCCGCAGAAACGCGTGGCGACGTTGCGAAGCCCGAAGCGGATTCGGGACGCGATCTTCGGATCGTCGTACGTCGCGTGCCTGACGCCCCCTACGAGGTTCCGCCCGACGGCCGCTCCCTGGCACGCTGATTGAAGAGAGACCCTTCTCGCCCTTTTCACCCTGGGGGGTATGCACCATGACAGACGAGCTGACGGTCGTCTCGCTGGAGCCAGGCGACATCGCCTCGCGCTGTGCAGAGCTGCGCCGCGCGCTGGCGCAGGTTCCGGCGGGCGCGTCCCTCTACGTGATGGGACCGAGCGACCTGGCCGAGGTCCTCTCCCGCGTCGGCACGCCCGACGCCGAGCCGTGGAGGGTGCTCGCCGGCCCCGACGGGCTCGAGGCCTGGACGAGGAAGGGCGAGGGGCGATGAGCGAGGGGCGAGGGGCGAGGGGCGAGGGGCGAGGAGCGAGGGGCGAGGGGCGAGGGGCGAGGAGCGAGGGGCGAGGGGCGAGGAGCGAGGAGCGAGGGGCGAGGGGCGAGGAGCGAGGGGCGAAGGGCGAGGGGCGAAGGGCGGCTGCCCCCGCATTGGATTCGCCCCTCTCTCCTCTCCCCTCACCCTTCGCCCATCGCGGTAGAGGAGGACCCATGGGTGCGTTCGGGAACGGTGGCGAGCCGACCTTCGAGGAGATCGGCTATCAGAAGGAAGGCGGCGTCGCGACGATCACCTTCCGTCGCCCCGAGGCTCACAACGCCTACACTACGCACACGCTCGTGGATCTCGCGCGGGCGCTCCAGGACGCCTCGTTCGACGACCGCGTCGGCGTCATCGTGCTGACCGGCTCCGGGACGCGCGCCTTCTGCACGGGAGGGGACGTCCGCGAGTACCAGTCGACCTACACGAAGCGGCCGCACGACTACTGGAAGTACATGAACCTCTTCCGCGCCTACATCGAGGGGCTGATCGACTGCGGGAAGCCCACGATCGCGCGCCTGAACGGGATGGCGGTCGGCGGCGGGAACGAGTCGCACCTCGCGTGCGACCTGTCGATCGCCGCGGAGCACATCTGGGTCGGACAGGTCGGAGTCGGCGTCGGGTCCGTCGCCTGCGGCGGCGCGACCCAGTGGCTCTCGCTCTTCGTCGGGGATCGCCGCGCGCGCCAGATGCTCTTCCTGAACGAGCGCGTTCCCGCGAAGCAGGCGCTCGAGTGGGGCCTCGTGAACAAGATGGTCCCCTCGGTCCGCCACGGCGAGTCGTGGGTGGAGGGGCCGACGGCGGAGCAGGTCGACCATGCGCAGAAGGGGCACGACGGGTGGCGGATCGACCTGTCGCTCCTCGATGCCGCGGTCGCCGACATGGCCCGCTCGCTCCTCGACAAGTTCCCCGAGTGCCTGAGGTACACGAAGGAGCAGACGAACTTCTGGAAGTCGCTCTCCTGGCACCAGACGGTCGGGCACGCGCGCGAGTGGCTCGCGCTCCACTTCGCGAACGTCGAGCCGTACGAGGGGATGACGGCGTTCGCGGAGAAGCGGAGGCCGCGCGTTCGCGAGATGCGCGAGGCGGCCGCGCGGGGCGGCGCGCCCGAGTTCCTGTGGGGAGCGTACGGGAAGACCTGCGCGGGGTGCGGTGCGAAGGGGCTGCCGGAGGCCTTCACGCACTGCGGCCTCTGCGGCGCCCCGCTGGGCGGCCCGGTCGCCGGCGGAGGTGGGCAGTGAGCCGCGAGTGGGTCGGGCTCGAGGTCGCGGGAGGCATCGCGGAGGTCGTCCTCCGCCGCCCGCCGCACAACGTCCTCCACGCGGCGATGGTCGGTGAGCTGCGCGACGCGATCGCCGAGGCGCGCGCGAGGAAGGACGCGAAGGTCCTCTTCGTCCGCGGCGAGGGGAAGTCGTTCTGCGCGGGTGTCGACGTCGGCGATCACCTGCCGGGGCGGTTCGAGCAGGCGATTCCAGCGTTCGACGGCCTCGTGCGCGATATCGCAGGCACCGAGGTCCCGACGGTCGCCTTCCTCCACGGCAGCGTGTTGGGAGGGGGCCTCGAGGTCGCGATGGCGACCGACCTCGCCTACGCCGCCGCGGGGGCGCGCCTGGGGCAGCCGGAGATCAAGCTCGCGGTCTTCCCGCCGTATGCGGCCGCGGTCGCTCCCGTGCTCCTCGGCCCGCGCCGCGCGGCGGAGCTGGTCCTGACGGGGAGGAACTACACGGCCGCGGAGGGGCTCGGCCTGGGGCTCGTGAACGCGGTCTTCGAGGATGCGGAGGCGGAGGCGAAGACGCGCGAGGTCGTGCGCGGCCTGGCGGCGCTCAGCCGCTCCGCGCTTGTCCTCGCGAAGCGGGCCCTGCGGAGCCGTGCGGCCGACCCGTTCGCGGAGGCGGAGCGGATCTACGTGAAGGAGCTGATGTCGCTCGCGGACCCGGTGGAGGGGCTCACCGCATTCCTCGAGAAGCGCCCCGCCGTCTGGAGGGACTCCTAGTTCATGGTCGGGGTAGGTGCGACGGACGGGGTGCGAAGAGCGCGGAGCGAGGAGCGAGGAGCGAGGGGCGAGGGGCGAGGGGCGAAGGGCGAGGGGCGAAG
>Ga0209514_10007801_pt1 | contig 12465 bp, 11 predicted proteins | sample Subgrocontami58m_FD_187452 | JGI IMG/M metagenome (GOLD analysis project Ga0209514, IMG submission 187452) | Subsurface groundwater microbial communities from S. Glens Falls, New York, USA - GMW37 contaminated, 5.8 m (SPAdes) (version 3) | ecosystem: Environmental > Aquatic > Deep subsurface >...
CGGGGATCGCGATCGCGCGCGTGCCGTGAGGCGGCACGAGGCCCGAGGCGAAGGCCGCGGGGCGCTCGGCGACGGCGCTCGCGAGGACGAGCTGGCCTCGCCCGAGCGGCGCGCGCGGGATCCGCCCGACGGCGCGGGCGACGTCGTCGAGGGCGCCCTCGGGCACGGCGTCGGCCGGGAACGCCCGGGTTGCGAGGTCGTCGGCGACGAGCGCGCGCTGCGCGTCGAGATCGCGCGCCGCGACGACGACCGTCACCCGCTGCGAGGCCATGAGGTACAGCCCGCCCGCGAGCAGACCGCACGCGAGCGAGAGCGCGAGAAGGGGCCGGCGACCGATCATCGGTCGAGAGCAGGCGAAAGCACGGCGACCTCGATCGAGGCCTCGACCTCGGGCGGCGGCACCTCGCCGGGCACCGCGACCTGGAGCGCGAAGCGAAGGACGTACGAGGAGCCCGGCGGTGCGAGACGATCCCATCGGGCGACGAACGGATCGGCGCCCGAGCCGGCGGCCGTCGCGGCCGACGCCTCGCCCGAGACGAGCCGCCAGGCGAGGACGGTCGCGCTCGATCCGTCGCTCGACGCCCGCGGCCAGAGCGCGACGCGGCGGCCGCGCAGGACCTCGACCCGTTGGGCCGGCGCGCCGCCTTGCCTGGTGGCGACCGAGCCGCCGACCGGGCGCGGCGCGATCGGCGCGGACGGAGCGACCGGCACGAAGGGACCGAACGGCGGGGACGGCGCGACCGCTCCGGGCGGCGCCCCCGTGGCGGCCGGCGCGGACGGGGCCGCCGCGGCAGCCGGCTCGGGCGCGTCGCGCTCGTCGAGCAACGGGCCCTCGGACGCGGGAACGCTCCCGTCACCCCCGGCTTCGGTGCTCGCCGGCGCGGGTGCCGGCACGGCCGCGAGGGTGCTCGGCGGCGCGGGCTCGGCGGGAGCGGCGGCCGGCTCCGGCGCGGCGGGCAAGCTTGCGACCCTCCGGAGCTCAGCGTCGTCCTGGAAGAACACGACGCTCACCGGAACGAGGCCGTCGCTCGTCCACACGAAGTTCTCGTAGAACGTGCCCGCGACCGGCCGCCCGTCGGAGAGCGCCAGGCGGCCGTTGAACGCGGCCCCGTCGAGCTCGCTCGCGGTCCCGGTGCCGACCGTCTCGAGCTCGCGTGCGTAGCTCCCCGGCGACCAGGCCACGGTCTCCGTCTCGTAGGTGGTCAGCGGACCCTCTATCGTCACGACGTCGCGCACGTACGTCTCGGTCACGAGGTAGACGCCCTCGGGGATCTCGCGCTCCGCCAGTCGCTCCTCGCGCACGAGCACTTCGACCTCGCGCACGAGCACTTCGACCTCTCGTGCCGGCACCTCGATCTCGCGTACCGGCACTTCGACTTCCGGCGGCTCCTGCACCTCGATCTCACGCACCGGAGCTTCGACCTCGCGCGCGAACACCTCGACCTCGCGCACCGGCACTTCGATCTCCGGCGGCTCCGGCTCCCAGTCACCGGCGTCCTCCGACCACGCCGCCGCGGGACGGCCGAGCAGTGCGAGGAGGACGGCGACCGTGAGCGCGCGCCTCATCGCGCGACGCTCGCGGCGAGGACCTCGACCGAGGTAACGCGCGGGAGCAGGAAGGCTGCGAACGCGGGCGTGCGGACCGGGACGACGGCGGCCACGCGAACGGCGGGACGATCGTACCGGCGCCCGCTCCGTTGGTCGAGCGCGCCCGCTTCGCGGAACACGGCGACGTCGGCCGCCGCCGCGATCTCGTCGGGCGACCGGTCGAGCGAACCGGCGATCGCGTCGAGGTTCCGCGCGAAGTACACGCGCGCGACCGCCTCCGCATCCGGCGACGGCCGGTAGGCGCCGGTCGCCGCGAACGCCGCGTCGTCCTGGTCGCCGATCGCGACGATGGTCGCGAGGTCCGCGGCGGCGCGCGCCTTCGCGGCCACGAGACGGAGCGAGCCCAGCTCCAGGGAGCCGGCCAGCACGAGCAGCAGAACGGGGAGCAAGAGGATCGTGACGAGCGTGGCGCTCCCCTCCTCGGCACGCCCGGCGCTCAGCGGTTCACCTCGCCGCGCGCGATGGCGGTGGAGCGCAGGGGCACCACGGCGTGAAGCACGAACGGGATGTCGAGCGCGGCGCTCGACGTCACGGTGAGGCGGATGGGCTCGCGCCAGCCGACCCGCGCCGGCTCGATCTCCACCAAGACCCGCTCGGGATCGATGCCGGACGACCGCAGCGTGTCGGCGAGGAGCGCGCGGACCTCGGGTGCGTCGCCGCCGACCTCGGCGGCGAAGCGCGCCGCCTGGATCGCCGCCGCATCCTGGGCGAGCCAGCGCTGGAACGCGTCGCCGAACGCGATGACCGCGAAGAGGAGCGGCACGAGGATCGTGACCGTCAGCACGGTCTCGAGCGCGGCCATGCCCTCCTCGTCGCGGTTCGCCCGGCTCACCGGACCGCCTGCACCTGCGTGACGAGCGCCTCGAGCCGCGCGACCATGCCGTTGTTCCAGGAGGTCACGCCGACCGCCAGCGTCCCGAGGATGACGGCCGCGCCGACCACGTACTCGACGGTCGCGAGACCGCGGGCGTCGCGGAAGAAGAAGTCGCGGAGCGCTCGCATGGGAGACCTCCCTGGCTGGGCTGCCGGGAGAGTCGCTCGCGACCGGCCGGAGCGCGATGGCCGCCCGGGCTAGTACCCGGGTACCGCTCCGGCGCGCGCCTTCGCGATGCCCGCGGCGATGGTCGCGGCCGACATCGGGCCCCCGATCTCGACGTCGCGGACGACGCCGTCGGGGCCGACGAAGAAGGTCGTCGGCAGGCTGAAGACGGCATAGCGGCGCGCGACGCTCCCGTCGAGGTCGAGGAGCGGCTGGAGGCGCGTGAGCCCGAGCGTGTCGAAGAACCCGCGCACGCGCTCGCCGTCCTCCCTGAGGTCTACCGCGAGCACGACGAGGTCCGGCGTGGCGGCGGCGGCCTTCTCGAGCGCGGGCATCTCCTCGCGGCAGGGGCCGCACCAGGTCGCCCAGAAGTTCAGGATGACCGTCTTCCCGCGAAGGCCGCCGAGCGTCCGGGTCGTGCCGTCGGGCGCGTTCCACTCGAAGTCCGGCGCCCTCGCGCCGATCCGCCCCGCCGCGTCGGGAGCCTCGATCTCACGCCGGATGACGCCGACGCCGGTGGGCAGGTCCGTCCCGCGGAGCCGGTCGCCGAGCGCCGGTGAGACGAGCGCGGCGACCGAGGCGAGCGCGATCGTGCCGAGGATGAGCCCGGCGACCGCGCGCGGAAGCTGCGGCCGGCCGAGGCCGTCGTCCGGGATCATCCGAGCAGCGGCAGGAAGTTGAAGAGCTGCGCGAGGCGCGCGAACTGGCCGCTCATGACGAGGAGTCCCATCGCGATGACGAGCGTACCGCCGGCGAGGTTGACCGCCCGCACGTGCCGGCGGAGGAACGCGAGCGCACCGCGCGAGCCCACCCCTCCGGCGACGAGGAGGAACGGGACCCCGAGGCCGAGCGAGTAGGCGACGAGGAGCCCGGCGCCCGCGGCGAGGTCGGTGTTCAGGAGGAGGTTGAGGATGAGCGCGAGGTACGGACCGACGCACGGCGTGAACCCCGCGCCGAACGCGACGCCGACGAGGAACGAGCGCGGGTAGCCGGTCGCCGTGCCCTCGAGGCGGATGTCGCGCTCGATGGCGAGGAAGGGAACGGTGATGACGCCGAGCATGTGGAGGCCGAACACGACGAGGAGCGCGCCGCCCGCGCGCTGGAGCCACACCAGAAGCTCCCCGGCGAGCGCGCCGACGAGCGCGACGGCCACCCAGAGGAGCGTGAACACGGCCGTGAAGCCGAGGACGAAGGCGAGCGCGTGGGCCACCGTGCGCGCGCGCTGGGCGCCCGAGAGCGAGGCCTCGCCGGCGAGGTTCACGAGGAAGGCCGGCACGAGCGGCAGCACGCACGGCGAGAGGAACGAGAGCATCCCCGCCCCGAACGCGACGAGCACGTTCATCGCCCGACGGTCCTTCCGCGCGCGCCGTGACCGGACGGCACGCGCTCAGCCGATGGCCGAGGAGAGGTCGGCGATGAGGTCGTCCAGGTGCTCGATGCCGACCGAGAGGCGCACGAGGCCGGCCGGCGGCGCGAGCTTGGTGCCGCGCACCGAGCCATGCGTCATCGCGAGCGGGACCTCGATGAGCGACTCGACGCCGCCGAGCGACTCCGCGAGCGCGAAGATGCTCGTGCGCGCCGCCACCCGCTTCGCGGCCGCCTCGCCGCCCTTGAGCTCGAAGGAGAGCATCCCGCCGAACGCGCGCATCTGCCGGCGCGCGAGGTCGTGCTGGGGGTGCGCGGCGAGGCCCGGGTAGTGCACCCGCACGACCTTGGGGTGCTCGGTCAGCCACTCCGCCACGGCGAGGCCGTTCGCGGAGTGCCGCTCCATCCGCACCGCGAGCGTCTTCGCGCCGCGCAGCACGAGCCAGGAATCGAGCGGGCCGGGCACGCCGCCGGCGGCGTTCTGGATGAACGCGAGCCGCTCGCGAAGCGCCGGGTCGCTGCCGACGATCGCGCCGCCGACCACGTCGGAGTGGCCGCCGACGTACTTCGTCGTCGAGTGGAGCACGAGATCGGCGCCGAGCAGGAGCGGGCTCTGGAGGTACGGGCTCGCGAAGGTGTTGTCCACGACCGAGAGCGCGCCCGCCTTCCGCGCGATCTCGGCCACGGCGGCGATGTCCACCACCTTGAGGAGCGGGTTGGTCGGCGTCTCGATCCAGACGAGCTTCGTCCGTTTCGTGATCGCCTTTCGCACGTTCGCCGGGTCGCGCATGTCCACCGCGCTGAGTGCGATCCCCACACGGTCGTACACCCGCGCGAAGAGCCGATAGGTGCCGCCGTAGGCGTCGTCGCCCATGACGATGTGGTCGCCCGACGAGAGGAGGTGCACGATCGCGTCGGTCGCAGCCATCCCCGAGGCGAACGCGAGTCCCCAGGCGCCGCCCTCGAGCGCGGCGAGGCAGGTTTCGAGCGCCGCGCGCGTGGGGTTGCCGGTGCGCGCGTACTCGTAGCCCTTGTGCTTCCCCACCGCCGCCTGCGCGAACGTGCTCGTCTGGAAGATCGGCACCGTGACCGCGCCGGTCGCGCTCTCGGGCGCCTGCCCGGCGTGGATCGCGAGCGTCTCGAACGAGAGCTTGCCGGGGACGCGACGCTTGGCCATCAGCCGTTCCTCTTGCGCTGGTGCGCGACGAACTCGAGCAGGTCCGCCTTGGTGATGATCGAGACCGGCCGGTCGCCCGCGGCGGCCAGGAGCGCCGCCGTGCCGCCGGAGAGCTCCGCGTAGAGGCGCTCGAGGTCGTCGCTCGCCTGGACCACCGGGAACGGCGCCTCCATGACCTCCGCGACGCGCGCGTCCACCAGCTCGGGCTCCCGGAACACGCGGTCGAGCATCGTCCGCTCCTGGACGCTGCCCACGATCTCGGCGACCGTCGCGGCGGTCCCGCTCGCCGTCACCGGGATCTGCGAGATGCCGTAGCGCTGCATCGTGTCGATCGCCGTGCGGACGGTGTCGCTGCGCGAGACGCAGATGAGCTCGGGCGTGCCGGCCACCCGGTCGTGGAGCACGTCGCCGACCTTGGCCACGACGAACGAGCGCTGCAGGAAGCCGTTCTGCCGCATCCACTCGTCGTTGTAGGCCTTCGAGAGGTACGAGCGGCCCGAATCGGGGAAGAGCACGACGACGACCGCGTCGGCGGGGAGCTCGCGCGCGACCGCGAGCGCCGCGAACATCGCGGTCCCCGCGGACACTCCCACGAGGATGCCCTCTTCGCGGGTGACCCGCCGCGCGGTCAGGAACGTGTCGCGGTCCGAGACGCGCACCCAGCGGTCGATCACCGCGGGATCGAAGGTGCCCGGGTAGAAGTCCTCGCCGATCCCCTCGGTCTTGTAGGGGTGGATGTCGCCGGTGTAGATCGAGCCCTCGGGGTCCGCGCCGACCACGACGATCTTCGCGTTCCGCTCCTTCAAGTAGCGGCCCGCGCCGCTCACGGTGCCGCCGGTGCCGACGCCGCAGACGAAGTGCGTGACCTGCCCCTCGGTCTGCTCCCAGATCTCCGGTCCGGTCGTGCGGTAGTGGGCCTCGGGGTTGACCGGGTTGTAGTACTGGTTCGGCTGGAAGCCGCCGGGGATCTCCGCGGCGAGCCGCTCGGCGACCTTGTAGTAGGACTCCGGCGACTCGGGGGGCACGGCGGAGGGGCAGATCACGACCTCGGCGCCGTAGGCGCGGAGCAGGTCGCGCTTCTCCTGGCTCATCTTGTCGGGCATCGTCACGACCAGCCGGTAGCCCTTGATCGCCGCGGCCATCGCGAGCCCCACGCCGGTGTTGCCGCTCGACGGCTCGACGATCGTGCCGCCCGGCTTCAGGAGCCCGCGCCGCTCGGCGTCCTCGACCATCCCGAGGCCGATCCGGTCCTTCACCGAGCCGCCGGGGTTGAGGTGCTCGAGCTTCGCGAGGAGCGTCGGCTTCAGGTCACGGCCGATGCGCGAGAGGCGCACGAGCGGCGTGTTGCCGACGAGGTGGAGGATGTCCGGTGCGACCCGCATACCGTCGATGGTAGGCCGCGAGGAGGTCCTCCCCGACGCACGCTTTCCGTCGAGGCCCCTGGTCGTGAACGGCGCCCTCTTCGAGATGCTTGACTTCAACGATGCGCACATCCCGATCTACCTGCACGCGACCTCGGCGGTGCTGCCCGCAGTGCTCGCGGTGGCCGCAGAGGGAGCGTGCAGCGATCGCGAGCTCTTACCGTCGTGGCGCTCGGGATCGAGGCGGCGTGCGCGACGATCCTGATGCCGACCGGGTACTGCCGCAGGTTCGTACCCGGGCGGCCTCGTCGGGGTTCTCGGTCGCGTCCTCGCCTTTGACAGTATAGAACAGATGTTCTAGCGTCTTCCGACGCAGGGGAGGCGCTCGATGGACGTTGGGCTCGCGTTTCCCGCGTTTCCAAGGGTCGCCAGCGTCTGGCTCCCGCAGCTCCCACTTCGCGTCGAGGTGCTTCGGCACCCCGTCTGGGACGGCCGGCCGATGGTGCAGGGCGGCGGGCCGGGCGAGCGGAAGGTCGTGCAGCTCTGCTCACCGGAGGCCGAGCGGGCGGGAATCTTCCCGGGGCTGCCGCTCCGCGAGGTGCTCCCGCTCTCGCCCGGCGCGGTGATCGTGGAGCCCGATCCCGCGCGGGTCGCGCGGGTGCGCGAAGAGGTGCAGGTCCGACTCCAGCGCGTGACACCGCTCATGGAAGCGGCCGACGACGAGGTCTTCCTCGACCTCCGCGGTCTCGGCTCGTTCTACCACGATGACCTCCTCGTGCTCGAGCGCGCGATCCGCGTCGCGGTCCCGCCGCTGCTCCGTCCGCGCCTCGGCGCCGGGGAAGGGAAGTTCGTCGCCTCGATGGCCGCCCGGACGGCCGGCGCCTCTCGCCTGCGCGCGATCTCCGCCGCAGAGAAGGCCGCGTTCCTCGCCGCGTTACCGGCACGCCTGCTTCCGCTCCCGCCCAGGGCACTCGAGCGTCTCGAGCGGCTCGGCCTTTCGACGATGGGCGATCTCGCCGCGCTCCCGTTCTCCGCGGTGCAGGCGCAACTCGGCGCGGCCGGCGCGCGGGCGTGGCGGCTCGCGCGCGGGATCGACGACGAGCCGGTCGTCGCGCGCTCGTTCGAGACGACCGTGCGCGCGGCGCTGCGCGTCGAGGACCCGCTCGCGAGCGTCGACGCGATCCTCGTCGGCGCGCGGAGCCTCGTCACGCGCGCGTTCGCCCAGCCGCTCCTCGGCGGGCGCGGCGCGAGGCGGGCGCGCCTGCTGGCGCTGCTCGTCGACGGAACGTCGTGGGAGCGGCTCGTGACGTTCAAGGAGCCGGTCGCGAGCGGCGACGCGGCCTTCTACGCGCTCAAGGTCAGGCTCGACCTGCCCGGCGGGCTGCCACCGGCGCCGATCGAGGAGCTCGTGCTGGAGCTGCTCGGCCTCACCGGCGAGGGCGCGCGCCAGCCCCGGCTCTTCCTCGCGCGCGCGAGCGAGGGCGCGCCGGTCGTCGAGGCCCTGCGCCAGCTGAGCGCACGCTACGGGCAGGTGCCGGTCTACTACGCGATGGAGGTCGAGCCGTGGTCGCGCATCCCCGAGCGCCGCTGGGCGCTCGTGCCCTTCGAGCCATGAGCAGCGAGGCGAAGCCGACCGCTGCGAGCACTCGAAGGAGCAGCGAGGCGAAGCCGACCGCTGCGAGCACTCGAAGGAGCAGCGAGGCGAAGCCGACCGCTGCGAGCACTCGAAGGAGCAGCGGGGCGAAGCCGACCGTTGCGAGCATTCAGCTGAACCAGCCGACCCCGGTCGCGGTCGAGCCCGACGCCGCCGGCCGTCCGCTCGCGGTCCGCCGCGCCCGGTGGCCGGAGGCGCGCCGGGTCGAGGCGATCGCGGATTCGTGGCGCATCGACGACGAGTGGTGGCGGAAGCGGGCGATCGCGCGGATCTACTTCACCGTGGTGTTCGACGACGCGGCGTCGCTCACCGTCTACCACGACCTCGTCGCGGACGCCTGGTTCGAGCAGCGTGGCTAGCTACAGAGGCGGCGCAGCCGCCTCACGTACAGCGAGCCGCGAAGCGGCGAAGTCTTACGTCGAGCTGCACCTCCACACCGCGTACTCGTTCCTCGAGGGTGCGTCCATGCCGAGCGAGCTCGTCGCGCGGGCCGTGGCCCTGGGATACGACGCACTCGCGGTCACCGACCGGAACGGTCTCTACGGCGCGATGGAGCTCGCACAGCTCTGCCGGTCGCTCGGCCTCCGCGCGATCACCGGCGCCGAGCTCGTGCTGCGGCACGGCCTCGTTGACAGCGGCTCCGGGCCCGTCCCGCTCACGCTGCTCGTCGAGAGCGGGACGGGCTACGCGAATCTCTGCCGCCTGCTCACCGAGGCGCACCGCTCGAGCCCGCGTGACGCGGTGGCGCTCGACCCGGCGTTCCTCGCGGGGCACGCGGCCGGCCTCATCGCGCTCACCGGCGCGCGCGACGGCGAGATCCCGCGCCTGGTCGAGGCCGGCCGCGTCGCCGAGGCGGAGGCCGCCGCCACTCGGCTCGCGGAGCTCTTCGGCGAACGCTCCGTCTTCGTCGAGCTCCAGCGCAACCTCGTAGTGGGCGACACCCGCCGCGTCGCCGGGCTCGTCGCGCTCGCCGATCGGCTCGGCCTCACGACCGTCGCGACCGGCGACGTGCTCTACCACGAGCGATCACGCCATCGGCTGCACGACGCGCTCACCGCCGTGCGGCACCGCACGACGCTCGAGGCGTCGCACCGGCTGCGGCGGCCGAACAGCGAGTTCTTCCTGCGCGCGCCGGACGAGGCGGCGGCGCTCTTCGCGGACCACCCGGAGGCCGTGGCGAGCACGCTCGCGATCGCCGAGCGATGCCGCTCGTTCGACCTCTCCGATCCCGCGCAGCTCGGTTACCGCTTCCCCGATTTCGCCCGCGCGGCCGGCGAGGAGGGCATCACGGCCGACGAGGCGCTCGCGGCCTACTGCCGGGCCCGCTTCCCCGACCGCTACCCGCCCGAGCGGACCCCGCCCGATCTCGCGGCGAAGGCGCGCGAGCAGCTCGACGCGGAGCTCGCGCTCATCGGCAAGCACGGCCTCGCCGGCTTCTTCCTCATCTACCGCGACCTCCAGCAGCTCGCGGTCGAGGTCGCCGCCGAGGTGCGCGGCGCGGGGACCGTCCGCGGCGACGCCGGCCTGCCGCCGGGGCGCGGGCGCGGGTCGTCGGTGAGCTCGATCGTCTGCTACCTCGTCGGCCTCTCGCACATCGACCCGGTGCGCAACCGCCTCTTCTTCCGCCGCTTCCTCAACGAGGATCTCGCGTCCGTGCCGGACATCGACCTCGACTTCGCGCGCGAGATCCGCGAGCGGCTCATCCTCCGCGTCTACGAGCGGTACGGCCACGATCACGCCGCGCTCGTCTGCAGCTTCGCCACGTACCACCTGCGCAGCGCGGTGCGCGACCTCGGCAAGGTCCTCGGCCTGCCGCGTGCGGCCATCGACAAGCTCGCGAAGCTCTCCGAGGGCGGATCGGCGAGCACCGTCCGCAGCGAGCTCGAGCGGCTGCCCGAGTTCAAGGGCCGGACCGATGGCCCGTTGTGGGAGCTCCTCGCGAACCTCGCCGCGGAGGTCGACGGCTTCCCGCGCCACATCGGCCAGCACGTCGGCGGGATGATCATCTCGTCGCGGCCGCTCGTGGAGGTCGTCCCGGTGCAGCCCGCGGCGATGGAGGGCCGCTTCATCTGCCAGTGGGACAAGGACGGCTGCGACGACGCGCGCTTCATCAAGATCGACTTCCTCGCGCTCGGCATGCTCTCGCTGGTCGAGGAGTGCCTCGAGCTGATCTGGAAGTACCACACGGAGAAGGTGGACCTCGGCGCGATCCCGTACGACGATCCCGAGGTGTACGAGGCGATCAAGCGGGCCGATACGGTCGGCACCTTCCAGATCGAAAGCCGCGCGCAGATGCAGATGCTCCCGCGGACGCAGCCGCGCACGCTCGACGACCTCGCAGTCCAGGTGGCGATCGTGCGGCCGGGCCCGATCGTCGGCGGCGCGGTGAACCCGTACGTCCGCCGGCGCGAAGAGCAGCGGGAGGCGGAGCGGGCCGGCCGACCCTACGTCGCGCACGCCGACCACCCGCTGCTCGACGAGCTGCTCGCGGACACGCTCGGGGTCATCCTCTACCAGGACCAGGTGCTCGAGGTCGCGATCAGGATCGGCGGCTTCACCCCGGGCCAGGCCGACCGGCTCCGCCGCGCGATGAGCCGGCGCCGCTCGCACGCCGCGATGGAGGGCTTCCGCGACGCGTTCCTGGCCGGCGCCCGCGAGCGAGCGGTGCCCGAGGCGGTCGCGCGGTCGATCTTCGAGAAGCTCCTCGCCTTCTCGGAGTTCGGCTTCCCCAAGAGCCACGCCTACGCCTTCGCGGTGCTGGCGTACCAATCGACCTGGCTCCGTCTGCGCTATCCGGCCGAGTACTACGCCGCGCTCCTCAACAACCAGCCGATGGGTTTCTACGCGCCGCACGTGCTCGCGGGCGACGCCAGGCGCCACGGTGTCCGCTTCCTGCGCGTCTCTCTCAATCAAAGCGAGGTCGCGTCCTCGCCCCGGCGAGGCCCGGCTTCGCCGGCCCTCGCCGTGCCCCATGCAGAGGCCGGCTACGTCCTTCTCGGACTCACCACGGTGCAGGGCCTCGGCGAGCCGCTCGCGCGCGAGATCGTCGCCGAGCGCGCGGCGCGCGGGCCGTACCGCTCGCTCTCCGACCTGCTCCGCCGCACCGGCGTGACGAGCCGGATCGCGGAGCGGCTCATCGTGGTCGGCGCGCTCGGCGAGCTCGGTCTCGCCCGGCGCGAGCTGCTCTGGCAGCTCGGGCTGCTGCTGCCGGACACCGCCGGGAGCGCCGCCGTGGCCCCGGCGCGAACGAAGCGGGCGCGGCAGCTGTCGCTCGAGCTGCCGGTCGAGCAGGACATGGTGACGCTCGCCGACATGACCGAGTGGGAGCGGATGCTCGCGGACTACGAATTCCTGGGTCTCTCGCCCGCGCACCACCCGCTCGGCCTGCTGCGCGCGGGGCTCCCGCACGACGTCCGCTCGGCGGCGCAGCTGCGTCGCGGTCCGGACGGCATCGCGGTGCGGACCGCGGGGATGGTCGTCTGCCGCCAGCGGCCCGGCACGGCCAAGGGCTACGTGTTCCTGCTGCTCGAGGACGAGACGGGCCTCACGAACGTCGTCGTGCGTCCCGACCTCTACGAGGAGCGGCGGAGCGTCGTCCGGGGCGAGCCCTACGTCCTCGTCGAAGGGCGGCTCCAGCTCCGGTCCGGCACGCTCAACCTCCTCGCCGACCGGATCGCTCCGCTCGCCGACGTGCCGGGAACGCTCCTACCGCGTCCGGCCGAGCGGCACGGTCGGCCCGGCAACGCGCACGACCCGCGCGAGGCAGCGGCCCTCGCGCTCGTCACCCCGTCGAGCCACGACTTTCACTAGTGCGACCGGCGAGGGCGACGATCTCTTCACCGAGGTCCTCCCCCGCCCCGAGGCGGCGCGGGGCCGCGCCCTGGAGCGACTCGGCGTAGAGGAGCCCGCTCCCGGTGTTGAAGACGACGACCTCCTCGCCGTGGCGGATCCAGCCGTCGCGGGCGAGGGTCCGCGCCGCCGCGAGCGCCGCGCCGCCCTCGGGGCAGACGCAGAGGCCCTCGCGCTCGCCGGCGAGGCGCATCGCGTCGGCGATCTCGCGCTCGGTCACCGCGACGGCGGTGCCGCCCGACTCGCGGAGCGCGCGGAGCACGAGGAAGTCGCCGAGCGCCTTGGGCACGCGGATGCCGGCCGCCATCGTCACGGGATCCGGCCACGCGACGGATTCGGTCGTGCCCTCCTCGAAGGCCTTCACGATCGGCGCGCAGCCGGTCGCCTGCGCCGCGACGAAGCGGGGCGAGCG
>Ga0209514_10007804_pt1 | contig 12458 bp, 14 predicted proteins | sample Subgrocontami58m_FD_187452 | JGI IMG/M metagenome (GOLD analysis project Ga0209514, IMG submission 187452) | Subsurface groundwater microbial communities from S. Glens Falls, New York, USA - GMW37 contaminated, 5.8 m (SPAdes) (version 3) | ecosystem: Environmental > Aquatic > Deep subsurface >...
GGGCCAGCGCCGGCAACTGGATGCCGAGTTGCAGGGCGCCGCCGATGAACACGGCCCAGCCCAGCGCCAGCACGGGCGGGTCGAACCAGGGCGCCGCGAACAGCGCCATCGCGATCAGCGAGACATTCAGCAGTACCGGTGTGAAGGCCGGCAGCGCGAAGCGGCTCCATGTATTCAGGATTCCGGCGGCCAGCGCCACCAGCGACATGAACAGGATGTAGGGAAAAGTGATGCGGGTCAGGGCCACCGTCAGCTCGAATTTTCCGGCGTCGGCACTGAAGCCCGGCGCCGTGATGGCGATCAGCAAGGGGGCGCCGACCATGCCCAGCGCGCTGACGACGATCAGGATCAGGAACAGCACGCTGGCGACCCGGTCCACCAGGGATTTCGTCTCGGCCTCGCCGCGGCGATTGCGGTATTCGGCCAGGATGGGGACGAAGGCCTGCGAGAACGCTCCCTCGGCGAACAGGCGACGCAGCAGATTGGGCAGGCGGAAGGCGACGAAGAAGGCGTCGGTCATCACCCCGGCGCCGAAACTGCGCGCGATGACGAAATCGCGGACGAAGCCCAGAATGCGCGAGAGCAGGGTCATGCCGCTGACGGTGGCCAGGGCGCGGAGCAGATTCATGCGCTTATGGTATCCGGGATGGAATCGGTCGAAGCCGCTTGCAATGGGCGGAAGACCCCCCTATAATGCCGCGCTTCCCCAAGTAATACCGGATACCGATATGGCCAATACCGTTCAAGCGCGCAAGCGCGCCCGTCAAGCTACCGAGCAGCGTGCTCACAACATGAGCCAGCGCTCGGAGTTGCGCACCGCCATCAAGAAGGTGCGCAAGGCCATCGAGGCCGGCGACAAGGCCGCCGCGCAGGCCGTGTTCAAGGAATCGCAGCCGGTCATCGACTCGATCGCCGACAAGAAGATCGTGCACAAGAACCTCGCTGCGCGCCAGAAGAGCCGCCTCTCTGCTGCGATCAAGGCACTCTGATTTAGCCGCTTCAACGGCTCGACCAGCGAAGGCTGTCCCGGACTCCGGGGCGGCCTTTTTGTTTTATGTCCCACCCGTCCCCGGGTGGGACGGTATCCAGAGGAGGGTTTTGCGGAAAACCCGATCTGGCATATGGACAACAAAAATATCACACTGAATTATATAAATAGGTTGAATTTGTTGAAATCACTACATATAATCGACTGAGTTCATTGAAGTGAAAGGGGTTTCATGTCAACCCATCAGTTCGTGAAATATGCGTTTCGTATCCGCACCCGGCTTGGCGTGGTTGTGGATAACCTGATGATTCATGGTCGCGATGAACACGAGGCCCAGCGCAAGTTGCGGCAGGTGTATCACGACTGCCAGATCATCGAGTGCGTCTGCCATCACGGCAGCGTACGAGTGCCGGTTGCCAGCTTCGAGGAAGTCGCGAACATCATCATTCGCTGACGTCGCACACGGCTCCTGTCGCGTTCGACGCGATAGCCCATCACGGATCTCCGCCCTCAGAGGAAGCGTACCGCCCGCAGCTCCTCGGCCAGCGCCAGATAGTCCTGTGCCCCCCGGCTGCTCCGGTCGTGGCCGAAGATGTCCCGGTTCAGCGCCGGTGCCTCCGCCAGGGCAACGTTCTCCGAAATCACTGTTTCACACAGCTCCGCGCCGAACTGCGTGCGCAACCGTTCCTGTACCTCGAAGCTCATCTTGCGCCGTCGATCGAAGCGCGTCAGCAGGTAGCGGCGTTCGATGCGCCGCTTGAGCACGGGTTCGAGCGCCTTCAGCGTGTGCTCGATCTGCAGCGCGCCGCGCAACGAGAGGTAGTCGGACGAGACCGGCACCAGGATGCGGTCGGCGGCGAAGATCGCATTGAGCGACAGCACACCAAGAAATGGGCAGCAGTCGATGATTGCCGTTTGCTCGCCCTCCGCGGATTCCAGCGTTTTGAGGGCGGCATTGAGCCGGTTGAGGATGGCCGGACCCTTGCCGAAGATGGAGTCGACCTTGATCAGTTCGGCATGGGCCGGGATCAGCCGGCCGACTCCCTCCCAGGCAATGACAAGTTCGAGCAGCGGGCGATCGTGCTGGTAGATGGCAAACACGCTGTCGAGCGCATCTCCCGGGGACTGGCCGTGGATGGCCGTCAGGTGCGCTTGCGGATCGAGGTCGACCAGCGTGCTCGTGGCGGATGCCGCGGCGATTGCCCCCGCGAGATTGAGCGCCGTGGTGGTCTTGCCGACGCCGCCTTTCTGGTTGAAAACCGCCATTCTCACCGCCGCTTCCTCCGTTCCCGCGCTCTGTACAGGGGCTGGTTTTTCACTTAGTATAGAGGCGTTCTCAAGCACGGCGGCCGCGTTGCTCTTCGGCCGCCGTATGTTTTTCTGCGTGGAGTTTTCGCGGAGCGCTTTCATGCCGCATTTAATGAATACCTACGGGCGGCTGCCGGTCGCCTTTACCCATGGCCAGGGATGCCGCCTGTTCGACGAACAGGGCAAGGCCTACCTCGATGCGCTGGCCGGAATCGCAGTCAATACGCTCGGGCACAATCATCCGCGGCTGACAAAAGCGCTGGCGGCCCAGGTCGCACGGATGATGCACACCTCCAACATCTACCGAATCCGCGAGGCCGAGGCCGCCTCCGATCGCCTCGCCGCGCTGTCGGCCATGGACGAAGTGTTCTTCTGCAACTCAGGCTGCGAAGCCAACGAAGCGGCGATCAAGCTGGCGCGCATGTACGGCCATCAGCAGGGCATCGAGCAGCCGGCCATCATCGTCATGGAACAGGCTTTTCACGGCCGTACCCTGGCAACGCTGTCGGCTACCGGCAACCGCAAGGTGCAGGCCGGCTTCGAGCCGCTGGTGGCCGGTTTCGTGCGCGTACCCTTCGACGACCTCGCTGCCATCGAGCAGGTCGCGGCGCGCAATCCCAGCATCGTCGCCGTGCTGTTCGAACCGATACAGGGCGAAGGCGGTATCAACCTCGCACACCGGGATTTCATGCGTGCGCTACGGCGCATCTGCGACCAGAAGCAGTGGCTGTTCATGGTCGACGAGGTGCAGTGCGGCATCGGTCGCACCGGCGCCTGGTTCGCCCATCAGCATGCGGGCATCGTCCCTGACGTCATGACGCTGGCCAAGGGCCTGGGGTCGGGCGTGCCGGTCGGTGCCTGCCTGGCCGCCGGGCGCGCCGCCGGCGTGTTCAAGCCGGGCAACCATGGCTCCACCTTCGGCGGCAATCCGCTGGCTTGCATCGCCGCCCTGACCACACTGGAGGTCATCGAATCCGACGGCCTCATGGCGCACGCCGTCAAGCTCGGCGCGGCGATACGCGAAGGCGTGCAAAAGGGTTTGTCCGGTGTTCCCGGCTTTGTCGAAGTGCGCGGCGACGGCCTGATGATAGGCATCGAACTCGATCGTCCCTGCGGCGATCTGGTCAAGCAGGCGCTTGCCGCCGGCCTGCTGATCAACGTCACGGCGGATCGGGTCGTCCGCCTGCTGCCGCCGCTGGTCATGAGCGATGCCGAGGGCGCCGAACTGGTGGCCATGCTGGTGCCGCTGATCAAAGAGTTTCTCGGGGCCTGAGCATGGGCGCGCCGCGGCATTTCCTGCAGTTGAAGGACCTTGTGCGCGAGGAACTCGATTACCTGTTCGAGCGCACGCGCGTCATCAAGGCGCGCTTCAAGGCCTACCAGCGCCATTGGCCATTGCAGGACCGCACCCTGGTGATGATCTTCGAGAAGGCCAGCACCCGCACCCGGCTCTCCTTCGAGGCCGGCATGCACCAGCTCGGCGGCTCGGCGATCTACCTCAACACTCGCGATTCGCAGTTGGGGCGCGGCGAGCCCGTGGAAGATGCGGCGCAGGTGATTTCGCGCATGAGCGACATCGTCATGATCCGCACCTTCGAGCAGGAAATCATCGAGCGCTTTGCCGGGCATTCGCGGGTGCCGGTGATCAACGGCCTGACCAACGAATACCATCCCTGCCAGATCCTGGCCGACATCTTCACCTTCATCGAACATCGCGGCGCGATCCAGGGCCGGACCGTGGCCTGGATCGGCGATTCGAACAACGTCTGCAATACCTGGCTGCAGGCGGCGGAAATTTTCGACTTCAAGGTGCATGTGTCGACGCCGCCCGGCTACGAGGTCGAGGCGGAACGCGCCGGCCTCCACGGCACCGCGCATTTCGAGCAGTTCGCCGATCCGATGGAGGCGGCGCGCGGCGCCGATCTGGTGACCACCGACGTGTGGACCTCGATGGGTTTCGAGGCCGAGAACGAAGAACGCCTGCGCGACTTTGCCGACTGGCAGGTCGACGCCGAGATGATGCGCGCGGCGCGCGCCGATGCCGTGTTCATGCACTGCCTGCCGGCGCATCGCGGCGAGGAGGTCGCCGCCGACGTGATCGACGGGCCGCAAAGCGTGGTCTGGGACGAGGCGGAGAACCGACTGCACACGCAGAAAGCATTAATGGAATTCCTGCTCCTGGGCAGGGTGAACGACTAAGGAAAGATCGATGAGCGCGGCAAAGAAATCACGCAGCAAGGAAAGCAACAAGGTCGTCCTCGCCTATTCGGGCGGCCTGGATACCTCGGTGATCCTCAAGTGGTTGCAGGACACCTACCACTGCGAGGTGGTGACCTTCACCGCCGACCTGGGGCAGGGCGAGGAACTCGAACCGGCACGCACCAAGGCCCTGAAAATGGGCATCAAGCCGAAGAACATCTTCATCGACGACCTGCGCGAGGAATTCGTCCGCGATTTCGTCTTTCCGATGTTCCGTTGCAACACCGTCTACGAAGGCGAATACCTGCTCGGCACCTCGATCGCACGGCCGCTGATCGCCAAGCGCCTGGTCGAGATCGCCAAAAAAACCGGCGCCAACTCGATCTCCCACGGCGCCACCGGCAAGGGCAACGACCAGGTCCGCTTCGAGCTCGGCGCCTATGCGCTGATGCCCAATGTCAAAGTCATCGCGCCATGGCGCGAATGGGACCTGCTCTCGCGCGAGAAATTGATGGCCTATGCCGAAAAGCACGGCATCCCGGTCGAAATGAAGCACAAGAAGGGCGGCTCGCCCTACTCGATGGACGCCAACCTGCTGCACATATCCTACGAGGGTCGCCACCTCGAAGACCCCTCGGCGGAAGCCGAGGAGTCGATGTGGCGCTGGACAGTGTCGCCGGAGAAGGCGCCCAACCAGGCCGAGTACCTCGACATCGAATACCGCAACGGCGATCCGGTGGCCCTGAATGGCAACAAGATGAAGCCCCACCAGCTGCTCGCGGCGCTCAACCAGCTCGGCGGCAAGCATGGCATCGGTCGGCTGGACCTGGTCGAGAACCGCTACGTCGGCATGAAGTCGCGCGGCTGCTACGAAACCCCCGGCGGCACCATCATGCTCCGCGCCCATCGCGCCATCGAGTCGATCTGCCTGGACCGCGAAGTCGCCCACCTCAAGGACGACCTGATGCCGCGCTATGCCAGCCTGATCTACAACGGCTATTGGTGGAGCCCGGAGCGCAAGGCGCTGCAGACCCTGATCGACCAGACCCAGCAGACCGTGAACGGCTGGGTCCGGCTCAAGCTGTACAAGGGCAACGTCATCGTGTCCGGCCGCGATTCGAAGACCGATTCGCTGTTCGACCCGACCATCGCCACCTTCGAGGACGACGCCGGCGCCTACAACCAGAAGGACGCCCACGGCTTCATCCGCCTCAATGCCCTGCGCATGCGCATCGCCGCCAACCGGGCGGAAAGCAGGGCCGGCAATAAGAAGGGCTGATCACGCAGCACGGGCAAGGGGAACACGCCGATGTTCGGCATTTCCGAAGAGCAACTGGCAGAGTTCGGCATGACCTTCGGCCTTGGCGCCTTCATGCTCTACATGCTGTTCATCATCGGCGAGCTGGCCTGGAAGTCGAAGGCAGGCAAGCTCGGCACCTTTGTTCTGTTCTTCGTTCTCGCTTTCGGCATGCTCGGTTTCGTCGCCAAGTTCATCATCCAAAAAATGTGGGGAATCTGATATGTCGCAGTTTGAAAACATCTCCGTAGTCAAGAAGGCCAACGTGTACTTCGACGGCAAGTGCGTCAGTCATACCGTGCAATTCGCCGACGGCACGAAGAAGAGCGTCGGCGTGATCCTGCCCGCCACGCTGACCTTCAACACCGGCGTCGCCGAGATCATGGAGTGCGTCGCCGGCGCCTGCCGCTATCGCCTCAAGGGCGGGGATTGGCAGACCAGCGGTGCCGGACAGAGCTTTACGGTGCCGGGCAACTCCAGCTTCGACATCGAGGTCAGCGGCGAGCCCTATCACTACGTCTGCCACTTCGACTGATCCGGGGAGAGCGCCATGCCGTCATTCGACATCACCTCCGAAGCCGATATCGTCGCGCTGAAGAACGCCGTCGACGTCGCCGGCCGGCACATCGGCAATCGCTATGACTTCAAGGGCACGTCGGCGCGCGCCGAACTGAACGAGAAGGACAAGACCATCACGCTGCACGGCGATTCCGAATTCCAGCTCGGCCAGATCAAGGACATCCTGTTTCCCGAGATGGAAAAGAAGGAGCGCGAAAGCACCAAGCGCCTCGACCATGGTCCGGTGCAGACCGTGGGTGGCAACAAGGCCAAGCAGGAGCTCAAGATCAAGGTCGGCATCGAGCAGGAACTGGCCAAGCAGATCGTAAAAATGATCAAGGACAGCAAGATCAAGGTCCAGGCCAGCATCCAGGGCGACGCCGTGCGCGTCACTGGCGCCAAGCGCGACCTGCTGCAGGAAGCCATCGCGCTGGTGAAGAAGTCGGTGACCGATTTCCCCTTGCAGTACGGCAATTTCAGGGACTGACGAGTCCCTGCAGCCAGCGCGTGTAGAGCCGGTCGGCCACGGCGCGCATCGCGGCGAGGCGCGCCGCCATCCTTTCCTCCATCTGTTCCGGCGTCTGCACCGAGGCTGATGCCGGGACGCCTTCCGCGGCCCATTGCTGGCACCAGGCGCGGATCATCGTATCGGTCATCTCGACATGGCACTGCAGCCCCAGGTGCGGACCGCGGACGAAGGCCTGGTTGGCGCAATGGACGTTCGCCAGGAGACGGGTGGCGCCCGGCGGCAGTGTGAAGGTCTCGCCGTGCCAGTGGAAAGCCTCGAATCGCAGCGTTTCGCCGAGCCACTCCGCGGTCAGGTCCGCCGCGTCGCTCGCCGTCACTTCGCCCCAGCCGATTTCCTTGACCGGGTTGCGGCCTACCGTGCCGCCGAAAGCCTTCGCCATCAGTTGCCCGCCCAGGCAATGACCGATCACCGGGATCGCCTTGCGGTCGGCCTCGCGGATCAGTTCCAGGGTCGGCGCAATCCAGGGCAGCTCGTCGTTCACACTCATCGGCCCGCCCATGAAGCACAGGCCGGAGAATTCATCGGCAGTCGGCGGTGGCAAGACGCCGTCATCGATCCGGAACAGCGTCCAGGGCTGGGAGTGGCGTTCGAGGAATGTGGCAAAATAGCCCGGCCCCTCGCCGGGGCTATGACGGAATATTGCGATCGGTTTCATGCCGGAGTCCCTTCTTAGCGCAGCCGCGAATTCTAGCGGAGGCCTGCTCGCCCTGATGCGTCGTCGGTTCAGCGAAGGCGTCGTTGCGCCTCCCGTTACCGAAACCTCGTTCACCGAGGGCGGGGATCTGACGCCCGCCGCCGTTCTGGTGCCGGTGATCGTGCGCGCGACCGGCCCCACCATGCTGCTCACCCAGCGCACCGCCCACCTGCGCGACCACGCCGGCCAGGTCAGTTTTCCCGGCGGCCGCTGCGAACCCGAGGACGCCTCACCCGAGGCCACCGCCCTGCGCGAGGCCGAGGAGGAAGTCGGCCTGTTGGCCTCCCAGGTCGAAATCCTCGGCCGCCTGCCGGAGTACCGCACCGGCACCGGCTTCGTCATCACGCCCATCGTCGGCCTGGTGACGCCGCCGCTGAACCTCAAGCTCGACGATTTCGAGGTTGCCGAAGTGTTCGAGCCGCCGCTCGACTTCCTGCTCGACAGCGCCAACCACCAGCGCCAGAGCATCGAGGTGCGCGGCACCCGTCACGAATACTGGGCCATGCCCTGGCAGGGCTATTTCATCTGGGGCGCGACCGCCGGCATGCTGGTCACCCTGCACCGCTTCATGTATTCCGGGAACTGAGACGATGACCCTGTTCTCCATCGTCATCGCGCTGGTCATCGAGCAGTTGCAGGCGCTGCCGGTCGAACGTGCGGTGCGGCGTCCGCTGGCCGCGCTGGCGGCCTTCCTCGAAGACAAGTTCAACGACGGCGGCCGCAACCATGGCGCCATCGCCTGGGGCCTGGGCGCCGCATTGCCGGCGCTCCTGCTCTCGCTGCTGCACGCCGTGCTGCTCTACTTCCAGCCGCTGCTGGCCTTCCTGCTCGGCATCGGCGCGCTCTACCTGACCATGGGCTTTCGCCAGTTCAGCCATTTCTTTACCGCCATCCACCTGGCCCTGCGCCAGGGCGAGATCGACGAGGCGCGCCGCCTGCTGGCCGAATGGCGCGGCCGCGGTGGCGACCGGCTGAGTTCAGGCGACATCGCCCGCCTGTCGATCGAACAGGCGCTGCTTGCCTCCCACCGCCATGTCTTTGCGCCCTTGCTGTGGTTCGCCGTGATGGGTCCCGGCGGGGCCTTGCTCTACCGGGTCGCCCATGCACTGGATGAATCCTGGGGCCACCGCAGCGAGACCGAGTTCGGCGAATTCGGCCAGTTCGCCCACCAGGCCTTTGCCCTCATCGACTGGCTGCCGCTGCGCGTGACGGCGGCATCCTTTGCCGTGGTCGGCGATTTCGAGGATGCCGTACATTGCTGGCGCACCCAGGCTGTAAGGTGGCCGGAAGCCGGCTCCGGTATACTTCTCGCCAGTGGTGCCGGTGCCCTCGGGGTGCGTTTGGGCATGCCGGTGCACGATGCAATTCAGGAAATGGGCGAGGTCGGTGATCGTCCCGAACTGGGGCTGGGCGAAGATGCCGACCCCGATTTCATGCAGAGCACGATTGGTCTCGTCTGGCGCAGTCTCGTGCTCGGTCTGGCAGTACTGGCCCTGGTCTGGGTATCCGGATGGGTTGGTGGTTGATACTTAAAAAAGGAGTTTTTGATGGCTGACAAGAGAGAAGTGGTTGTACTGAGCGCGGCGCGTTCCGCCGTGGGCACTTTCGGCGGTTCGCTGGCCGGTATGGAACCGGCCGACCTGGGCGGTCTGGTCATCAAGGAGGCGATCGCCCGTTCCGGCGTCGATCCCAAGGCCATTACCTTTGCCACCGTCGGCAACGTGGTTCCGACCGAAGGGCGTTACGCCTATGTTCACCGCAACGCGACGATCCAGGGCGGCATGAGCATGGAATCGGTGGCCTTCCAGGTCAACCGCTTGTGCGGTTCCGCGCAGCAGGCCATCGTCAATTCGGCTCAGGCCATCCTGCTCGGCGATGCCGATTTCGCCATTGGCGGCGGCATCGAAGTCATGTCGCGCGGCGCCTACCTTTCGCCGGCGATGCGCACCGGCGCACGCATGGGCGACACCAAGATGCTCGACGCCATGGTCTGTGCCCTGACCGACCCGTTCGGCGCCGGCCACATGGGCATCACCGCCGAGAACCTGGCCAAGAAGCACGGCTTCACGCGCGAGCAGCAGGACGAATTCGCCTGCGAATCGCAGCGCCGCGCCGCCGCCGCAGTAGCCGCCGGCTACTTCAAGGAACAGATCGTCCCGATCACCCTCAAGACGCGCAAGGGCGATGTCGTGTTCGACACCGACGAGCACATCAAGGCCGCCACCACCATGGAAAGCCTGGGCAAGATGAAGCCGGCCTTCGACAAAGCCGGCACCGTCACCGCCGGCAATGCTTCCGGCATCAATGACGGCGCCGGTTTCCTGGTGCTGGCCGATGCCGCCAAGGCCGCCGCCGGCGGCCACAAGGCGATGGCTCGCCTGGTCGCCTACGGCATCGGCGGCGTGCCCAACGACGTCATGGGCGAAGGCCCGATCCCCTCGACCCGCATCGCGCTGGCCAGGTCCGGCCTCAAGCTCGACGACATCGGCGTCATCGAGTCCAACGAAGCCTTCGCCGCGCAGTCGCTGTCCGTGGCCAAGGTGCTCGGCCTCGACCCGAAGAAGACTAACCCGAACGGAGGCGCCATCGCCATCGGCCACCCGATCGGAGCATCCGGCGCGGTGATCATCACCAAGGCCCTCTACGAAGCCAAACGTGTCGGCAGCAAGTACTGCCTCGCCACCATGTGCATCGGCGGCGGCCAGGGCATCACCACGATCTGGGAAATGATCTAAACCCGATCGGTTTTCCGTTCCACGAAAAAGCCCGGCGCTGCCGGGCTTTTTTTCGCCCGATCGACGCGGGCCGCCGTGAATTTTCCGGCCGGCATTGCGCCGCAAGGCGGCCACGCGAGCGCGGTGCGGCGCGGCCTAGGGCGTGCGCGCCAGCAGCAGCTTGTTCCTGCCCTCGCGCTTGGCGCGCAGCAGCGCATCGTCGGCCGCGGCGATGGCGGCCGAGATGGTGGCGTGGTCGGCCAGGGCAGCCAGGCCGGCGCTGAAGCTGCCGCGCAGGACGCCGCTCGGATGGGCGTGCGGCAGGGTGGCGAAGGCTGCGCGGATCTTGTCCAGCACCGAGCGCATTTCCTCGATCCGGGTGTCCTTGGCTGCGACGAGGAACTCTTCGCCGCCATAGCGGCCGACAATGTCTGTGACGCGCATGCGGCCCTTCAGCAGCCAACCGAGGCTGCGGATCACCTGGTCGCCCACCGGATGGCCATAGCTGTCATTGATCGACTTGAAGCGGTCGATGTCGATCATCGCCACGCAGACGCCCGTCGCCCCCGCCGCGATCCAGGAATCCAGCTCGGTTTTCGCCGCGGTATGGTTGAGCAGGCCGGTCAGGCCGTCGTGCCGGCTGGCGCGGCGCATTTCGCGGTGGCGCTCGATGGTGGTCTTCACCGTCGCCGCCAGCAGCACCGGATTGAAGGGCTTGGTCATGAACTGGTCGCCGCCCAGGCGCAGGGCTTCGACCTGCATACCGACGTTGGTTTCGCCGGACAGGTAGACGATCGGTATCGCCTGGTAATTCGGCAACTGGCGCAGCACGCGCGTTGCTTCGACGCCATTGCAGGTCGGCATGTGCATGTCCATCAGCACCAGATGGGGCTGGTACTGGTCCATCGCATCGAGGATCTTCGCGGCGCTGGATATGGCATGGGCTTCGATGGCGTGGTTGACCAGCGCCTTGCGAATCTGCGCCACCGCCACCTTGGAATCCTCGACGATCAATACGCGGTAGCGTTCCTGTTCGCGAATCTGGACCATGTCCAGGACGCGCGACAGCAGCGCGGCCATGCGGTCGTCGCTTTGCACCGTAATGTCGATCCCGGCCCGCATCAGCGCCACCATCGAGTCCAGCGAGCGCGTGACGCCGACATAGAACAACTGGCTGATGGGACAGCGTTCGCGCACGCGCGCCACCTGCTCCAGGCAGACGCGGGTGATGTTGTCCGCGGTGCCGCTGTCGCTGGCGGGAAGGAAGATCACCGCAAAGGGAATTTCGCCGGTCGGCAAGGACATGCCCCAGCGACTATTCTTGACGCGAAAGCCGTAGAACGCCAGTTGCTCGGCGAGGCCGGCCGCCCACTTGCTGTTCTGCGGCGCGATCATCCAGATCGAGCGCGGCTTCACCCATTCGATGGAGCGCGTTGCGTCGTAGGGTTCGTCGCGCGATTCCGCATCGAGCTTGCGCGTCTGGACGATGGCATCGAGCAGGCCCTGCAACTGCGCATTGAGCGCGCGGGCGGTCTCCCGCGTCAGCGGATGGCTGCCCGCCTGCTGGGTCATCGGCGACAGGAACTCCGTCTCCAGCGTGGCGCACTGGCGCGCCAGCCCCGGCATTCGCGCCGCCGCCACGTGCTCCGTCAGGCCATTGAGGGAAATGGTGACTTCCGCGAACTTCTCCGGGGTTCCCCGCACGAGGTAGGCATCCCAGCGCATGCGCAGCGCGTCGATCCAGTAGTCGAGAGACTTGGCTTTCATGTGTCGGGCCCTGGCGGATTGGGGTGACGAAAGTCCTTCTGCATTTTTTTGGTGCGGACCGGCTTGCCCCTCAGGGTGCCCGGCATTCTACATCCGGCGCCAACATGGCAAGGGTTGCGCCAACATGTCGTCGATTGACTTGCCGCCGGCCGCCGGAGATACTTCCCGCATCGCCGCCGCAGCCGCCGGTCTGGCCGTTCCGCCACCACCAGGGATCAGACGCAATGGACACCAGCAAGAAGCCGATTTCCGAATTGATGACCCGCAGCGTGTGCGAGGTGACCACCGCGTATTCGGCGGCGCAGATTCTGGAGCTGATGCAGCGCAAGTCGGTCAGTTCGGTGCTGGTGGTGGAAGACCGGCTGACGCTGGGCATCGTCACCGAGCGCGACGTGGTGCGCAAC
>Ga0209514_10007805_pt1 | contig 12458 bp, 8 predicted proteins | sample Subgrocontami58m_FD_187452 | JGI IMG/M metagenome (GOLD analysis project Ga0209514, IMG submission 187452) | Subsurface groundwater microbial communities from S. Glens Falls, New York, USA - GMW37 contaminated, 5.8 m (SPAdes) (version 3) | ecosystem: Environmental > Aquatic > Deep subsurface >...
CATCGTGGTGGGGCGCAATGCCGCGGTGGCCACCGCCGTCGAACCGATACTCAACGCGGTCTATGCCATCCCGCCCGTCGCGTTGGTGCCATTCTTCATCATCTGGTTCGGCCTGTACTTCGAAGCGCGCGTCGCGCTCGTCTTCGCGATGTGCTTCTTCGAGATTCTGATTAATGTCCTGCAGGGCGTGCGCAACATCGACCGCGGGTTGCTAGACGCCGCACGCTCGCTCGAAGTGACGGGGCTCGCGCTGTACCGCAAAGTAGTGATCCCGGCCGCGTCGCCGTTTATTTTCACCGGGCTGCGGGTCGGCATCGGCCGCGCGGTCAACGCCATGATTACCGCCGAGCTGTTCTTCTCCGCGGTCAATCTCGGGCAAATGCTCAAGAACAGCAGCAACGCGTTCGACACGGCCTCGGCGTTCGCCATCATCCTCGCCATCAGTCTGTTCGGCCTCGCCTGCCAGGAAGGCATGCGATTCACCGAGCGGCTGGTCATTCCCTGGCACCACGGGAGCGAGGCGTGAGCCGCGCTCGGGCCTGGGCGCTGCGCCTGACGGGGATCGCGGTCTTCCTGCTGCTGTGGGAAGTCGTGGGGCGCATCTTCGGCGAAGCGCTGTTCGCGCCGTTTTCAGCGGTGATCGCGGGATTCCCGGCGACGGTGCGGGACTACAAACTGTTCACCGAGCTCGCGGGCAGCTTCCAGCAGCTCGTGCTCGGCTATCTGCTCGGCTGCGCCGTAGGCATGGTTCTCGGCATCATGATGGGGCGGTCCGCGCTGCTCGACGGGCTGCTGCAACCGTGGGTGAGCATGATGTTCGTCACTTCCATCGCTTCGCTCGTGCCGCTGTTCATCATCACGTTCGGATTCGGGCTCGCGTTCCGCATTGCCATCGTATTCATGGCCGCCGTCTGGTACGTGCTGCTGGTGACCTACCACGGCGCCCGCGGCGTGAGTCCCGAGCTGCTGCAAACGGCACGCGCCTTCGAAGCGTCCCGCCTGCAGACGTTTTTCAAAGTCCTGCTGCCCGCGCTCTATCCCTACATCCTGGCAGGGATGCGCATCGGGCTCGCCCACGCCATCCGCGCGATGGTCATCGCCGAAATGTACGTGATCGTGGGCTTCGGCGGCGTGGTCTACAATGCGGGCGTGGAAATTTCCACCGTGTCGTTGATCGGCGCGCTGCTCACTATCATGGTGGTCGGCGTCGCACTCACCGAGACGCTCAAGTGGCTCGGGCGCAAGACCGCACCGTGGTACGATGAGCGCCTGCAGTTGTCCAATTGAAGCGCAAAAGACGAGGAGGAACACCAATGTCCAAGCACACGATGACGAGGCGCGAGGCGCTGCGCCTGATTGCCGGGGCTCCGCTCGCCGCGGGCGCCGCCGGATTCTCCGGCGCGGCGTCCGCCGCCGATACGGTCAAATGCATCAATCTGGGTTTCGCGCTGGGCATTCACTGTCCGCCGACCCAAGGCCTCACCGACGAATGTCCCAAGCTCGGTCTGCAGGTGGAGATGCAGCGTTTCCAGCGCATGCGCGACGTGCTGCAAACCGTCTCGGGCGGCACCGGCGAAATCGGCGTGGCCGAACCGATCCTGCTGCTGCGCGGCCGCCAGGCCGGCAACGACCTCGTCATGTTCGGCAACTTCTACCTGCACACCACCCTGGCGGTGGTCGTGAACACCGACAGCATCCAGACCTGGAAGGATCTCGAAAAACCGGAGGTAACCGTCGGCATCAACTCGCAGGGCGATATCACGCAGGTGATGATCATCGGCGGCTTCCTCAAAGCCGGCGGCGATCTTTCCAAGGTGAAGTGGGCGGACGTCGGCGGCAGCGGCACGCGCTTGCGGGCGCTGCTCGCGAAGCGCGTGCAGGCGACCGTCGTGCACTTCGACCAGGTTCCGGAAATCCAGAAAACCGGCAACTACAAGGTCATACTGGTTCCGCACCGCGAATACGATCCATGGATCAACGAAGTCGTGTTCGCGCGCGGCGATTGGCTCAAGAACGACGCCAACCGCAGGAAAGCGGTGGCCTTCATGAAAGGCATCCTCATCGCGAGCCGCAAAGCCAATGCCGACTTCGGGTATTTCAAGACCGCGTTTATCAAACACGCAACGCTGAAAGAGAAAGACAGCATGCCCGAAGCCGACATGCGCGCCCACTGGAAGACCCTCGCGCACGAGATTGGCGTGTGGCCCGCGGACAACGCGTTTCGTGTCGCCAGCATCGAGAAGCTGCTGCCGTACTACCGCGCAGCGAAGGCGATCGAGGAGAAACCGCTCGATCTGGCAGCGGCGATGGATCTCGGCATCGTGGCGCAGGCGCTGAAGGATCTCGGTTGAGCTGATGGCAAGCATCGAAGCGCGCAACCTGTGCAAAACCTACGAGAGCCGCGATGGCAACGTCATTGCATTGCAGGACGTCTCGCTCAGGGTCACCGACTCCGAATTCGTCAGCATCCTCGGTCCGAGCGGGTGCGGTAAAAGCACGCTGCTGCGCATACTCGACGGGCTGACGGGCGCCGACAGCGGTCAGGTGCTCATGGACGGCAAGCCGATCGAGCGGCCGACGCAGGAGCGCGGCTTCGTGTTCCAGTCGTTCAACCTGTTCCCCTGGCGAACGGTGCGCGGCAACATCGAGTTCGGGATGGAAATCAAGGGCGCATCGAAAAGCGAGATGAAAAGCGTATCGCAGCGCCTGATCGAGCTCGTGGGCCTGCAGGGATTCGAGCGCAAGTATCCCCACGAGCTTTCCGGCGGCATGCAGCAGCGGGTGGGAATCGCGCGCGCGCTCGCCATCGATCCCGCGGTGCTGCTCATGGACGAGCCGTTCGGCGCCCTCGATGCCCAGACCCGCGAGGACATGCAGGACGAGCTGCTGCGCATCTGGGCTGCCGCGCGCAAGACCGTGTTGTTCGTGACCCACAGCATCGAGGAAGCGATCTATCTTTCCGACCGCGTGCTGATCATGACGCCGCGGCCCGGGCGCATGCTCGCGGTTCTCGATATCCCGTTCGATCGTCCCCGCAGCGAATCGCACCGCACGCTCCCCGGGTTCTCGGCGCTGCGGCACGATATCCACTCGCGTCTCAAGGCTGTTACTTAGAGCCCATAACATAATGAAACGCGTGCTGCGCTGTCACGATTTTGGCTCAGGGCGCGAAGAAAGGCCCGCGGCTTAGTCATTCTAAGCAAGGGACTTTCGACAATGCCATGAGCCAAAACTCGTGCCAGCCCACTATTCATAAGGTGTTGTTTCTAATGTTGTTCGGGGTTGCGGCCAGAATCGGCGCTAGCATCGTTGCTCGACTTGCCAATATTCTGGATATTGGCTGCATCGAGCGCCTCGCCAGCACCAATTCTGGACCGCAACGCACACGTGTTTCATTATGTTATGGGCTCTTAATATTCGGAGGGAGACATGCAGAAACGTCAAACGCTTTCCACTGACAGGCCGTTTAAAGTCATTGTAAATTCATTCGTCCCCGCAGCGCTGCTCGCCGTGCTGCTGTCATCGAGCCTGGCGCAGGCGGCGGACTGGAAGCCTGAGAAGGCGGTGGAGATCGTGGTCCCGGCGGCGCCGGGTGGCGGCACTGACCTGCTTGCTCGTACGATACAAAAAATCCTGTCGAACCAGCGTCTGGTTGAATCGCCGACGCAGGTTGTCAACAAACCAGGCGGCGGGGGTTCCGTCGCGTTTACCTACGTCGCCCAGCATCCCGGCAATCCGCATTACCTGGGCGTTACCTATCCGTCGTTGCTGACCAACTCCATCGTCGGCAGCAACTCACTCAAACACACGGATTTTGTCCCGCTCGCGCTGCTCCGCAACATCTACATCGGCTTCAGCGTAAGAGCCGATTCTCCGCTCAGGTCGACCCAGGACTTGCTCGATCGCTTGCGGAAGGATCCGGGTTCGGTGGTGTTCAGCACCTTTGCGCTCGGTGCTCCGAACCATCTTGCGCTGGCCCTGATCATGAAGGCAGCGGGCGTCGACGTGAAGAAACTCAGGGTCGTGGTATACGCGTCGGGCGGCCTGTCGCAGGCGGCGTTACTCGGCGGACACGTCGACGTGGTACCGACCGGTGTTTCCAATCTGGTTGCGCCAATGCAGGACGGCAGAATACGGGTGCTTGCGGTGACTTCTCCGAAACGTACGGAAGGGATTTTTGCGCAAGTGCCGACCTGGAAAGAGAGCGGCATCGATGTCGTGATTGGCCAATGGTTCGGCGTCATCGCTCCACCTGGCATTGCGCCTTCCCAGATTGCATTTTGGGACGAGGTGTTCGGCCGCCTGGTCAAGACCGACGAATGGAAGTCCGAGTTGCAGCGCAATTTCGAAGACAACGAGTACCTGAACAGCCGCGACAGCAAGCGCTTCCTCGACAGCAAGTATGACGAGTACAAACGCATCCTGGCAGAGCTCGAGCTTGCGAAGTAAACTTGGCGCCGAGTCCTGACCGGCCCGGAGGCGGCGACCATGGGGTCCGGGGCTAATCTGGCAGGCTTTGCTGCAGCAGTCCAATGGCGCGAGCTGCCTGAGGAGGTGCGGGCCAAGACGCTGGACCACGTGCTCGACACGGTCGGAGTGATGTTTGCCGGTGTCGGGGTGGATGTCTGCGCGGCCGCCAGAACGGCGGCCGATGCGTGGGGGCGTGGGCAGCAAGCCACGGTTATCGGAATCGACGCAAGGTATCCGGCGCCGACAGCAGCGTTTCTGAACGCGCTCCACGGCCGTATCAATGCATACGACGACACGTATGAGCCTGGCAACGTGCATCCCGGCAATTCGGTCATCGCGGCGGCCCTGGCTTTGTCCGAAAAGCATGCGGTGGACGGCACGACTTTCCTGTCGGCCGTGGTCGCGGGATATGAGGTTGTTACGCGGGTCGCGGCGGCCGTAAGCCCGAGTCACTATGCCTCGGGATTCCACAGTACCGGCACCTGTACCGTGTTTGGCGCTGCGGCTGCTGCATCCCGCATATTGAGGCTGGGTGGTGCCGAAACGGCCGAGGCTCTCGGCTTGGCGGGGGCCACTGCAGCCGGTCTTCGGCAACACCAGATCGACGGCTCGATGCTCGATTCGGCATTCCACGGCGCGCGCGCAGCCCAGTCTGGTGTGATGGTTGCAGAGCTTCGCGCTGAACGCGTACGGGGACCGGCCGGAATACTGGACGGGCCGCTGGGGTTTTGTACGGTCATGGCGCCCGAGCGTGACACTGCGCGGCTCGATGCGCGGCTGGGAGTCGAATACGAGCTCATGCGGACGACGATAAAGCCGTACCCAACCGCTTTCTTCGTCCATGGTCCGATTGAAACCGCACTCGAGCTCAAACGCAGCCACCAACTCGATCCGCTGCAAATCAGGCAAATAGAAATCGCCACGTTTAAGCAGTCCATCGAGGTTTCGGACCGGCCCCAGCTACGGACGCGATTCGATGCGATGACGGGTCACCAATACGGGGTTGCCGTGGCGTTGGTCAAAAACAAGGTTGCGCTGGCGTCGTTCTCGGAAGCCGCGCTTGCCGATCCGGCTGTCTTGCAGTTGATGGAAAAAATTCACGTCATCAACGATCCGGCCCTCGAGCAGATGTTCCCAGGCACGTGCCCTCACCGCGTCACCATCACACTGATCGACGGGCGGGAGTTCTCCAGGCTTAGCGAGTATCCGCCGGGATGGCTATCGCCCATTCCGCAATCAATAGTGGATGGCAAATTTCTGGAGCACTGCTCCGCGCATCTCGGTTCGAGCCGCGCGCAGCAAACCCTGTCGCTGATACGCAGTTTGCAGGACTGTCCGGACATTCGCGAACTGACAAGGACGCTCAGGCCGGCAACGGCGATGCGCAGCGACGCATAGCGATGCAACCCGCCGTCACCATCGATCCGGTCACCATCGAACTCGTGCAGGCGCGGCTGAGTTCCATCGTGCGTGAGATGCGCACGATCATCATCCGCACCGCGTACTCGCGCATGATCATCGAAGGTCACGATTTCTCGTCAGCAGTATTGAGCCCCACCGGCGATCTCGTGGCCGCCTCCGAGCTCGAGCAGCCCACGCACATCTCGGCGCTCTCGTGGTCGGCGCGGGCGCTGATCGGGAAGTACCGCGATGACATCGGGCCCGGCGATCTGTTTCTGCACAACGATCCGTACTCCGGCGGATCGCACCTGAACGACGTGGGGCTCTTCTATCCGGTGTTTCATCACGACGAGCCGCTCGCCATGGTGGGCGTGATGGCGCACTGGCAGGACATCGGCGGCATGGTGCCCGGGAGCCTCTCCGGCAGCGCGACCGACATCTATCAGGAAGGCATCCGCATTCCCTCGTTGCGCATCGCGCGGCGCGGGGTGTGGCTCACGGAAGTGCTCGATCTGCTGTTCGCGAACGTGCGCGAGCCCGAGGATCGGCGCGGCGACCTGAGTTCGATGGAGGGCGCGTGCCGCATCGCCGAGCGGCGGCTGCACGCCATGGCCGAACGCTTCGGTGTCGCCACGATCCGCACGGCGCTGACCGCGCTGCTCGATCGCGCCGAACGGCGCATGCGCGATGCGATCCGTGGCGTGCCCGACGGCGAATACGCCTACGAAACCTATCTCGACAACAGCGGCGATTCTCCCGAGCCGCTGCGGCTCAAGCTCAAGCTGACCGTCGCGGGAGACGAGATACACGCGGACTTCACCGGCTGCGCTCCGCAAGTGCTAGGCCCCGCCAATCTCGGTCCGGCGCCGGCGACCACCGCGACGTTCACCATGACGAAGGCGCTGCTCGACCCTGCGGGTCCGATCAACGCCGGCGCGTTGCGGCCGCTCAAAGTAACCGCGCCGCTTGGCACCGTCGTCAACGCACGTCCGCCGGCGGCATGCGGCGCCATCGGCGAAGTGCGCCGGGCGCTGGAAGCCCTCGTCGTGGGCACGCTCGGCAAGGCAATCCCGGAGCGCCTGGTGGGCGACCTCAAAGGGTCTTCGAACATCACGACGCTGAGCGGACGCCATCCGGGCCAGGCGCGCGATTTTTTGTTCGCCGAGTTTCCGGCCGGCGGCACCGGGGCCACGGCGCGCGCGGACGGCAACAACACCATGCGCAACTTCGCCGAGGGAGACATCTCTTCGATTCAGCCGATCGAGGCGGCGGAAATGGGTTGCCCGCTGCGCATCGAGCGCATGATCCTGCGCGAGGACTCGGGAGGCGCCGGGCGCCGGCGCGGCGGATTGGGGCTGCAGCGCGAGGTTCGGCTGCTCGCGCCCGAGGCGCAGCTCTCGGTGCTCTCCGACAAGAACGTAATCCCGCCCTACGGCGTGCGCACCGGAGGCACGGGCGGACGCAATCGTTTTACCGTGCGCCGCGATGGCAAAGAAATCGAGCCCTCATCGATGCCGGGCAAAGTCACCGGATTTCCGCTGCGCGCTGACGACGTCGTGATCGAACGCACGGCGGGCGGCGGCGGATACGGCGATCCGCTCGAGCGCGAGCCCGCAGCCATCGCGCGCGATGTGACGTTCGGCTACGTTACGCCTGCGACTGCGCGTTCCGTGTACGGCCTGGTGCTGAGCGGCAAGAACGTGGACGAGACGGCGACAGCAGACGCGCGCGCGCAGCTGCGCGCAGCGACACCTCGGCTGCGGCTCGCGAAGCTCGACGGCGACGAGTACCACGGTTCGAAACGCGTGGTTGAGCTCGGGCCCGCCGCGGCGCAGCGATTCGGCATGACCGATGGCGACCTGGTCGAGTTTCCGTGCGCGGACGGTCCGTCGCTGCTCGCGTGGGTGCGCATCGATACCGGGCTTGCCGCGGATACGTGCCGCGTGGGCGCCTCGGGCCTGGTGATACTCGGCCTCGCACCCGGCGATAGCATCGAGCTGCGGCGCGCCTGCGTAAGCGATTCCCTCGCCCCGCGCAAGCGGGGAGAGCCAGCGTAGCGAGCGAGGGGCCGGGTTAGGGTGAGGGGCACATGGCCGATCTGATCGCGGGAGTCGATGTCGGCGGAACGTTCACCGACATCGTGCTCTTCGACCCGGCGCGTGGCGAGCTCGTTGTCGGCAAGGTCCCGTCGACGCCGGCCAACCAGTCGCAGGGCGTATTGAACGGCCTCAAGAGCGTGCTGCCGGATCTCGGTCATCTGGGCAAGCTCGTGCACGGGACTACGGTCGCGACAAATACGATGCTGCAACAAAGCGGCGCGGTGGTGGCACTTGTCACTTCGGCAGGCTTTCGCGACGTGCTCGAAATCGGCCGCACCCGCCGCATGCTGCCGAGCCTCTACGACACCACGTTCACGCGCCCGCCGCCGCTCGTGCCGCGTCCTTTGCGACTCGAAGTCGCGGAACGACTCGCCGCCGATGGCGCGGTGCTCAAGCCGTTGGACGAGGCCGGGCTAGCCTGCGTGGCGGACGCGATACGGGAAGCCGGCGCAGAGTCGGTCGCCGTGTGTTTTCTCCATTCGTATGTCGATGCAACGCACGAGCTGCGCGCGAAGGAATTATTGCGCCGCGCGCTGCCCGGAGTCTGGATCACCACGTCGGCGGAAGTGGTGCCCGAGTTTCGCGAGTACGAACGCTTCTCGACCACCGTCATCAACGCGTATCTGCTGCCCGTCATGGATCGCTATCTGGCGGCGCTCAGCACGCAGCTCGCCGCACACGGCTATCGCGGCAATGTCTACACCATGTCCTCGGGCGGCGGGATCATGGACCTCGACACCGCGCGCGCGATTCCAGTGCGCACCATACTGTCCGGCCCGGCCGGCGGCGTGACCGGCGCGATCTGGATCGCGAAAGCGGCCGGGTTTGCGAATCTCATCACGTGCGACATGGGCGGCACCAGCACCGACGCTTGCCTGATCGAGAACCTGACTGCCGCCTCCGTTAACGAGACCGCCTTCGCCGGTTACCCCATCAAGGGCCGCGAAGTGGCGATCAACACCGTGGGCGCGGGCGGCGGCAGCATCGCGTATATCGAAGGCGGCAACACGTTGCAGGTGGGGCCGCGCAGCGCCGGCGCGGAACCCGGGCCCGCGTGCTATGGACGCGGCGGCACCGAGCCTACGGTCACCGACGCGAACGTGGTCCTCGGGCGGCTCGGGACGCGGCTGCTCGGAGGCGCGATACGTCCCGACCGCGAGCTCGCCAGAAACGCGGTCGGCGCGCTCGCCGAAAAGCTCGGCGTGGCAAGCGTGGAGGCCATGGCCGAGGGCATCGTGCGCATCGCGGTCGCGCAGATGGCGAACGCCATTCGCGAAATCTCGATCGAGCGCGGCTACGACCCGTCCGACTTCGTGCTGCTCGCATTCGGCGGCGCCGGTCCGATGCACGCCACCCAGATCGCGGATGAAATTGCGATGCGCGAGATCCTCATTCCGATCCTGCCGGGCAATCTCTCGGCGCTGGGGCTGCTCGCTTCCGATCAAAACTACGAGCGCGTGCGGACTTTTTTCACCCGGCTTTCGAGCCTCGATCCGGCAGCGCTGGATGCGGCGCTGGGCGGGCACGAGCGCCTCGGACGCGACGAGCTGCGCCAGCGCGGATTCGAGCCTGGAGCGATGCGATTCCGCCACGCGCTCGACATGCGCTATGCGCGCCAGGCGTTCGAGCTCACGGTCGATCTTCCCGACGGCGTGCGCTCCCCCGCCGAGGTGCGCAAGAATTTCCTCGACGCCTACGCGCGTCACTACGGACGCGCAGACCCGGAGGGTGAAATCGAGATCGTCAACCTGCGCACCACGTCGGTGGGCGTAACGGGCAAGCCCGCTTTTCCTGCCGTGCGCGGCGCGCTGCAACGCCTGGCCGACGCCATGACGGCGAAGCGCACGCTCGTCGTCGATGGCGCAGCGCTCGAGGCCGCCGTCTACGAGCGCGAACGGCTGCCGGTAGACGTGGCGTTTGACGGCCCGGCGATCGTCGAGGAGGATGGCTCGACCACCGTCGTGCTGCCTGGCTGGCGCGCGCGCCGCGACGCCACCGGCAATCTGCGGCTTGCAGCGATTCGATAGCCCTGATCTATATACTCGCCTTTGCCGCAGTGTCTTTTGGCTTCGGAACTCCGCCCATTCCGGGTGTTAATGACGGCACCACTGCTTGCGCCAAGGGAGCGATGCGCTAGTGCATGAGCGCCTCACAATGGCCTCACAATGGCCTTGACCCCGGGGTTTCATCGCGTTTAAACTTATCCTGTGAGGATATGGTAATCGATGCCAAAAATTACCGGTGAACATACGCTTGAATTCTTGCTGGATTTCAACGGGCATGTTCACCGTTATGCTGGTGGCTACTGGCTTAAATTTGAGATCAGGAAGGTGGAAGCGAGCGATGGAAAACCGCACGGACTGGACTACTCGTTTACCTTGCATGGTCCAGACAACCAGCGGCTGATCGGTTTTGACAACGCACACAGCGTTCCGGCCAAGGGAGCGCGGCATACCGTTCGAGGTCGTCGAAGTAACGGAAGGAGATAGCTCATGAAGCATTTCAAGATTCAAAGCCATGCGTCCCTGCGCGCAGAAATGAAGGCGGTTGCACGCGGGGAGAGGTTGGCGCCAAAGGACGCGGGGGGCACGACGTTCGATTCTGTCGGGTCGCTGTTGCGGTTGTTGACACCCCAGAACCGTGAGCTCCTGGCCATTATTCGCGACAAGAAACCGCAGTCAATTGCAGAGCTCGCGGAGTTGACGGGCCGCGCACAATCGAACCTTACACGCACCTTGGGCAAGCTTGCGGCCATTGGTTTCGTGCGGCTGAAGAACGTCGATCGTCGGAAAGTACCGACGACGACCATTCGTTCGCTCCGGATCAACATCGATCCGTTCTCGCAGAACGATCGGCTCGAATTGGCGTAATAGCCGCTGCTGGCGCGGGTTGATGATTAAGATCGGCGAATACGTCATCGACTGGGGGCCAGGATATCGACCAAACCAAAGCATTGCATGCCGAATACAAAGAACGGAAGAAAACCTTAGTTACAGCGAAGAAAATAAAACGGTGATCATATGGCATTGACTCGAAACTTTAAGCAAACCGTCATTGAGCGCGTAGAGCGCGATCCTCAATTTGCCAAGGCGCTTCTCGATGAAGCGGCAACACTGTTTCTGAGCGGTGAGCCGGAAACCGCACGACTTATTCTTCGCGATCTGGTTAACGCCACCATCGGATTCGAACAACTTGCCGAGATAAAGACACCAGCCCCATAGGAAGTTGGCCTAGCGACCGCGACGCTTTTTCGGTTTCCGGTCTGCAAGCCTTACCCAAAGATTACAGTTCTTATCGACCTCGATTTCGGCATCCGGGCCAACCACGACGGTTGATTCGGGTTCCTCTATCACGGCTGGCCCATGCAGCCGGGCGCCCTCGCTCAGCGCGTAGCGGTCGTAGATCGGGCAATTCATGAACGCACCTGACTCCGGCATGAATACTTTGCGATGACCCTTGAGGGCTTGCTTGCCGCGCGCCGCATCCCCGACGGTGGCGATCGACACTTGCGGGCTCGGCCCCTTGATGATCACGCGCCAGCTCACGATCTCGACGGGGACATCGCGGTTCAGGCGATGGTAGCGCGCCTCGTACAAATCAAAAAAACGCTGCTTGATCCTGGCCAGCTCGTGCTTGCTGAGCGCGCCTTTGACCGGCACTGAAAGCTCGAAGCTCTGCCCGGAAAACCGCATATTCGCTTCGATTACGGTACTCAACCTCGACGCTGCAACTCCGCAGGTGGCAACCAACGCTTTACCCTCGGCCTCCATTTCGCGAAGGAACGCGGTGATGCGGGCCGTATCGGCGGATTCGAGCGGCGTCAGATCGGCGCGGATCATCTCGAATGACGGCGCCGTCACCAGGAAGCCAATTGCCGACATCACACCGGCCCGCAGCGGGTAGAAAATCGTCCTGATACCCAGCACCTTCGCCACGCGATACGCGTGCACCGGCCCGGCGCCGCCATAGGCGATCAGCGTATATTCGCGCACATCCTTGCCGCGCTCGAGGCAATGCACCTTCGCCGCGCGCGCCATGTTTTCATTGACGATCTCATGCACTCCCCACGCGGCCCGCAGCACCGAGACGCCCAGCGGCCCTGCCACATGCGCATCGATCGCACGTGCGGCCGCATCGCAATCGAGCGCCATCTTTCCGCCAAGAAAGTATTGCGGATCGAGATAACCCAGGAACAGATCCGCGTCCGTCACCGTCGGCGCAGTGCCGCCCAGACCGTAACAGGCGGGACCCGGATCAGAGCCCGCGCTCTCGGGTCCCACCTTGAGCAGCCCGAGCTTGTTGACGCCCGCGATGCTGCCGCCTCCCGCGCCGAGCTCGATCATTTCGATCACGGGTATCTTGAGCGGCAGGCCGCTGCCTTTGGCGAAACGGAACACCCGGTCGACCTCGAACTCGGTCGACTGCTCGGGCTTCCCGTCGTCGATCACGCAGACCTTGGCGGTGGTGCCTCCCATGTCGAGCGCGATC
>Ga0209514_10007806_pt1 | contig 12457 bp, 8 predicted proteins | sample Subgrocontami58m_FD_187452 | JGI IMG/M metagenome (GOLD analysis project Ga0209514, IMG submission 187452) | Subsurface groundwater microbial communities from S. Glens Falls, New York, USA - GMW37 contaminated, 5.8 m (SPAdes) (version 3) | ecosystem: Environmental > Aquatic > Deep subsurface >...
TTGTAATCTTTTGTCGTTCATGATCAGTTGCATGTCCCAATCATAAACGAGATGCCTTATCTCTCCAGAATCATCTTGTGTTAGAAATCGATATCCCCTTCAGGCGCATCTTGTATTGGAATATACTCTCTATTGCGCTCTTCTTTTCCCTTGTGTATCATTTGCCGTGAGTCAATGCCACGATATAAGGTAAATTGATGGATTTCAGCCTGACAGAGGAACAGGAATCTCTGCGCAAAGAGTTCGATACGTTTTTTGCCGAGGAGGAGAAGCGGGCGCCGGTGGGATGGGGAGGATGGATTTTCGGGGTATTCGATGAGGATGACGTGTGGGCCTACCACTGCTCCGTGGCCGGGAAGCTGGGGCAAAAGGGATGGCTTTCTTTGCCCTGGCCCAGGAAATACGGCGGCAGAGAACACAGCTACATCGAGCAGCTTCTGTTTAATGAGGTCAGGGGGTTTCACAGAGTCCCCGGCGTGGACCTCTGGGGGCCTCAGATTGTGGCTCCCAGTCTCATGGAGTACGGGAGCGAAGAGATAAAGCAGCGCTGGCTGCCGGACATAGCCAGAGCAGAGATTAACTGGTGCCAGGGATGGACCGAACCCAACTCCGGATCCGACCTTGCTTCTTTGAGCACGACGGCCGTCGCTGACGGCGACGATTTCATCATCAACGGGCAGAAGATATGGACTACCGGCGCTCACCGCGCTGACCACATATTTATTCTGGCGAGGACGGACGCAAAAGCGCCCAAGCATCATGGCCTGACCTATTTCATCAGCGAGATGAAGAGCCCCGGGATTAAGGTCAGGCCGCTTCTCTTCATGAACAAGAGCCACGAGTACAACCAGGTGTTTTTCGATAATCTGCGTGTTCCTCGCAGGAACATAGTGGGAGAAGTCAACCAGGGATGGTATGTGGCGGTTACCGGGGTGAACTTCGAGCGCTCCATGATAGGCGTATTCGCCGCTGCCAAAAGAGACCTGGAAGACCTGGTGAAGTTTTGCCGCGAGACCACGAGAGACGGCAGACCCATAGCGGACGACCCTCTGGTAAGCCACCGGCTCGCTGAATTCGCCATAGAGCTGGAGGCAGGCAGGCAGTGGGCCTACTATGTGGCCTGGATACAGAGCAAGGGCAAAAAGGTGCCCGGAGAAGCCTCCGCGGCAAAATATACTATCTCCGAGTCCATAGTGCGCCTGGCTAATTTTGCCGTAGAGTCCATGGGACTATGCGGAGTCATCAAGCACGGCTCGAAGTGGTCGGCCCTCCATGGAACGTTTGAGAACCTGTGCCAGGCCAGCCTGGGGGGTGTAATCGCCGGGGGAACTACCGAAACCCAGAAGAACATAATAGCCTGGATGTCACTTGGGCTGCCCAGAACCTAAATCAAAAATCAAAGGTCAAAAGTAGAATTGAATCTAGACTATACGGAGGTGCAACAGGAGCTGCGCAAGGTTGTCCGGGAGTTCATGAAGCGGAACTACCCGCCGTCCAGAGCGAGGGAACTCGAGGATGACACCAGGGGATTCGACCCCGGACTGTGGAAGCAGGCGGCTGACATGGGATGGATGGGCTGGGCCATACCCCAGCAGTATGGCGGCCTCGGCGGCGAGCTCATGGACGTGGTGGTGATTCTGGAGGAGATGGGCAGGGCGTGCTTTCTGTCCCCTTTTCTTTCAACAATCTTGTGTTCCTTCGCTTTGACGGACGGCGGCAGCGAGGAACAAAAAAGCGAATGCCTGCCTTCCTTAAGCCGGGGAGATTCGATAATGAGCCTGGCCTGGGCGGAACCGGGCGCCGACTACGATATCAGCGGCATCAAAACCCGCGCCACCGGTAGTAAGGATGGATTTACGATAAGCGGAACGAAGTTCTTTGTTCCCCATGCCGCAGAGGCGCAGCGTCTGCTGGTTGTCGCCCGGACCGGCGAAGAGTCATCCGCCGCGGACGGTTTATCGCTTTTCATGGTGTATGCCGGCAGCCCCGGCATACAGCGGATACCTCTCCAGACTATCTCGCAGGAGAAGCAGTACGAGGTGGTCTTCGACAAAACCCCGGCCGGTAGAAGCGCCTTGATAGGAGGGTTAAGCCGGGGTGATGTTCTCGTGCGATCTCTCCAGGAAAGGGCCATGGTACTCAAGTGCGCGGAGATGCTCGGCGGCGCCGACTGGGTGATGGAAAACTGTACCACATATGCTAAGGAGCGGGTGCAGTACGGGAGACCAATCGGCAGCTACGGGATTATTCAGCATTACCTGGCGGACCTGTGGGCTGAGATTAGTATGGCCCGGCGGTTGCTCTATTATGCCGCCTGGAAGCTTGAAAAAGGCATGCCGTGCGCCCGGGAGGCGGCTATGGTGAAGTGTTTGTTCAGCGACGGGTACAGAAGGTGGACCAGGACTGGAGTCCAGATCTTTGGCGCTATAGGCACGTCCAGGGAGCACGACATGGGGCTATATTACCGCCGCGCCCGTGAAGCGGCGCTCACATACGGCTCCCCGGCATGGTGCCGGGATAGGGTTGCCTCATTTCTCCAGTAATTCCTTGACTTTTTTTATCAGCACCGGCACAGCTTCCTTATAGTCGGCGACGAGGCCGAAGCGGGCCGCGCGGAAGATATTAGCATCGGGGTCGCGGTTTATGGCCACGATGTTCTTCGAGCCCAGGCATCCAGCGAGGTGCTGCATCGCGCCTGAGACGGCTACAGCCAGATACAGGTTCGGGGAGACTATTTTCCCTGTCTGCCCTACCTGAAGAGAGGTCGGCAACCAGCCTTCCTCGCAGGCGGAGCGGGAACCTGCTACTGTCCCTCCCAGGAGACGGGCGAGCTCACGCAGCATCTGGAATCCTTCCGGGCCTCCTATGCCCCGGCCTCCTGTAACAATCACCCCGGCTTCCTCGAGTCTGATGCCTTCAACTTTCTGCTTTACCCGTTCGACTATCCGCACTTCCTTTCCAGTGCTTTCCGGAACGAAAGGAATCGCGACGACCTGCCCTTTTCTGGCGGAATCCGGATCAGCGACTGTCTGGGATTTGGGCCTGATTGTAGCCATCTGGGGCCGTGTCTTCTCGCAGACCCTTTCCACCATAGCATTCCCGCCAAATACCGGCCTTGTCATGACCATCACCCTGGCGGCAGGCTCAATTTTCAGCTCCAGGCAGTCCGGGGAAAGTCCGGTTCCAAGTCTGGCCGCTACCCTGGGAGCCAGGTCCCTTCCGGCATCGGTATGACCCATCAGCAAAATCGAAGGGGAATACTCCTTACACACGCGGCAGACGATGGAGCGGTAGGCGTCCGGCTGGTAGCCGGCAATGACGGCGTTCTCAATCAGCAGGACTTTGTCAGCGCCCAGAGCTATGGCTTCCTGCGGAGTCTGCTGGAAATCTTCCCCGATGAGCAGGAGGCTGACCTCCTGCCCCAGGGAGTCAGCCAGCTTTCTCCCTATTCCCAACAGTTCCTTCGTAATGGAGGCCAGAGTCCCCAGTTCAGTCCTTTCGCCCATCAGGAGGATTCCTTTACAATTATCCATATGTTGTGACTCCCATTTCTCCGTGGCACATTACGATGAAAGAATGCGGGCGGGTTCGAAACCCGCCCCTACAATTAGTGTCATATTATTCTCGCTTCTCTCAGCTTCATGGCCAGATTAGCCGCAGCTTCCGCTGCGTCCTTGCCCTCCGCGAACTCGCATTTGCTCTCTCTCACAGGCTTGTATAATCTGACCGTCCTCAGCCGAATATCTTCCAGTATAGATATATCGGCGCTTGTATTTGCCGCCGACCAAGTCGTTATTTGCTTCCTCATGGCCTGCATGATGCCCATGCCTGTGGGAAGGCGGGGCTGTCCCAACTCGTTGCTTATGGTGACCAGGGCGGGAAGAGGAGCTTCGGCAATTTCGTATCCGTCCAGGGTTACTCTTTCCACCCTCACTGCCTGCTCCGGAGTTTCTACTTTTCTGGCGAGGGTAATGAGAGGTATTCCGAGGAGTTCCGCCAAATGGGCTCCGGTCTGGCCCTCGTCCCAGTCGGCGGCCTGGCGTCCGCAGAGAATGAGGTCGAAAGCGCCAATCTTGCGAATAGCCATGGAAAGTGCATAGGCTCTCCCCGCTGAATCGCATGAAGAAAAAGCCGGGTCTTCCAGGAGATATGCGTCGCCGGCTCCCATGGATAGGCAGTGTTTGAGAATGTCCCTGGAATGGGCGTCTCCAAGCGACATTGCCGTAATCCTGGTATCCTTCCTGGCGTCTTTGATGCGCAGGGCGGCCTCCATTGCCTGTTCGTCAAAGGGATTTATGACCGCCGGAATTCCCTCCGGCGGAATAACCCTCATCTTCTCCGGGTCTATGATAAAGCGCGCCGGCGGGATCTCCGGGTCCAGAATCTGCTTAACGCAAACGATAATGTGCATAAAATAACCTCTCACCCTTTGTCCCTCTCTCCTTTTAAGGAGAGAGGGATGAATGTTTTGTGAAGGGGGCTTTCGGAGGAGCGAGGGAACTTTCAACTATCTCCGCTATGTCCAATATCCTCACTTCTCCCTTCTTATTCTTCCCTTCTCTCTTTTCCGCCGCGTTTTCCAGCATCTGGAGGCAGTAGGGGCAGGCGGTGGCTACAGCGGCGGCGCCCGTCGACAGCGCCTGCTCCAGTCGCATTTCCCCGATTCTTCTCCCGCCGACCTCCTCCAGCCAGGCATGGGCGCCGCCTCCCCCGCAGCAGAAACTCTTCGATTTGGAAAGCGGCATCTCCCGGGGTTTCTCTCCCAATGCGAGATGCAGAGCCTGGCGAGGAGCGGAGAAAACGTCATTGTAGCGCCCAAGATAACAGGCGTCATGGTAGGTAATGGGTTTGGAAGGGGCGGAGTCCCTGACGGTCTCTTTCCTGAGCACGCCTCTTTGCAGCAGGTCCGCCAGTATCTCGGAATGATGGAACACGGAGAAGTTGCCTCCCATTTCCGGGTATTCGTTCTTGAACGTATTGTAGCAGTGCGGGCAGATTGTTATTATCCGTTCGACGCCGCGCCCTTTGAATGTCTCGATATTGGCCTGAGCCATTGTTTGATATATCAGCTCGTATCCCAGCCTTCGCGCCGGGTCTCCGCAGCATGCCTCCGTGCCGCCCAGCACGCCGAATTCGAGGCCGGCCCTGTTCAATACCCTGACAAGGGACAGGGTGACTGCCACGTTCCTGTCCACCAGGGCGCCGGTGCAGCCGGCAAAGAGAAGCGTCTTGACCTTGTCGCCCGGCTTTATCTTTCGGACAGGGACCTCTCTGGTCCAGTCGTCCCTCAGCCTCATGAACTGGCTTCCCGACCAGGGGTGCCCTCTCTTCTGCATATTCTGAACAGCCGCCTGGGCCGAAGGGGGAAGCTGTCCCAGCATCATGGCCTGATGGCGGCGCATCTCCATAATCTTGTACATGGGCTGGATATAGACCGGGCACTGCTGCCGGCAGGCCAGGCATGTGGTGCAGTCCCAAATGACCTGCTCCTGGATAACCTGTGGTATGAGTTTCTGTGGCGCTTCTGCGGAGGAGGCTCGGGATGTCTCCAGCCAGTTGCGCTTCAAGTCCAGAACCACCTTCTTGGGGCTGAGCACTTTGCCGCTGAGATAGGCCGGGCAGTTGTCCTGGCAACGACCGCAGCGGGTGCAGGCGTCCAGCTCCAGGAGGTGCTTCCAGCTGAAGTCGAGAGCTTCCGCCGCGCCGATCTTCTGGTCGGTCTCCAGGTTTACGGGACGCAGCGCTCCCCTGTAGCCAAGGGGGCGGAAGTAAACGCTGGTGGTGGAGACGAGGATATGAATCAACCGGTTGAAGTAGAGCGCGACGTACACCAGAGCGGCAAGTCCCAGCCCGGCGTGAAACCACCACAGGGCCCGGTGCCACAGTTCCCTGTTTTCCCGGCTCAGCGCGGCGAATATCCGCGACGCCGGCGCTCCAACAGGCATCCAGACCGCAGCCTGCTCGCCGGTGCTGCCCGGCTCGGGTACCGCCAGTCGCGCTCCTTCAACGAGGAAGCCGCTAACCGCCATCAGGGCGAGCCAGAGCAGGGCCAGCCAGTCCTCCGGCTTGTTGTCCAGCCTGTCGGGTCGCTGCACGTAGCGCCTGAAGGCCGCCAGGGCGATCCCCAGCAGAAGGATAAGACCCGATATGTCGAGTATCAGCGAGACGATCAGGTAAACGCGTCCCATCAGGAAGGCGACAATATAGTGGTCAACCGCCACTGCCACCGTGCCCAGGAAAAGAAGGAAGAAGCCCGTGAAAAGGGAGAGGTGAATAATGGCCGGATAAACATCCTGGAAGAAGCGGCGGTGTAGAAGTAGGTCGAACAGGAAGTACTTCAGGAAAGCCCCGGGCCGGCCCCGTACGTCAGAGGGCGGCTCAACGCCTTTCCCTTTTCGCCACAGCCCGACGCGGCGGGAAACGGCAAAAAAGAGTACCGCCCAAGCGATAATGTTCAGAGAGTAGAAGACAAGGGGACCGAGTGGTATGTTCCAGAAGACCTGATGTCTGAGGTCCAAGTGAAAGCCTTTCTCAGAAAGCCGGGAATTCCTTAAACAGGGCTCGCGATATTATCATCTTCATGATATCAGCCGGCCCGTCGGCCAGCTCCAGCCCTATGGCGTCACGCAGGCGTCCCTCGAGCGGATGGTCTTCGCTGTATCCGATATGGCCGTGCGTCAGGAGGCAGTCGTGAATCACATTGACCGCGACCTGGGGGCACCACCATTTGCACATGGCCGACTCCTTGCTGTGTCTTATGCCGCGGTCATGGAGCCAGAGGGCCCGGTAACATAAGATGCGGGCCGCCTCTATGTAGGCGGCGTCTTCGGTCAGCTTGAAAGATACTCCCTCGAACTTCGCTATAGGCTGTCCGAAGGCCTTGCGTATCTTGGCGTAGTCCATGGTCTGTTGCAGGCTTCCCTGCGCCAGTCCCAGTCCTGCCAGGCCAAACAATATGCGCAGCACATCGAACTGTCCCATTACCATGTAGAACCCTTCCCCTTCCCTGCCCAGCCTGTTCTCCACGGGGACGCGGACGCCGTCCAGGGACAATGAAGCCCTGTTCAGGAGATGCCATCCCATGTCTTTGTAGGCACTGCGCTGGACGCCGGGGGAATCGAGCGGCACCAGAAAGCAGCTCACTCCCTTCGCTCCCGCGTTCGGGTCCGTTTTGGCAAAGACCAGGGCGATATCCGACTGCATGCCCTTGGTTATGGCCGTCTTCTCGCCGTCGAGAATGTAATGGTTGCCTTCCCTGACCGCCCTAGCTTTCAAAGCGGCGGCATCGGAGCCCGAGCCCGGCTCGGTAATCGCGAGGCAGCAAAGGGTATCGCCTCCCGTGATGCGGGGTATCCATTCCTTTTTCAATTCGTCCGCCCCGCCCTTCAATATGAAGGCGGCTGATGCAGCGGGCTCCAGTCCCAGCACCCCCGCGGCGAAGTCCACTTTGGCCATTTCCTCAACGGCGATGCCGTTCGATATGAAGTCGGAGGGGACTCCCCCGAACTCCTCGGGGATATTCAGCCCCAGTATTCCCATACCGGCTATTTTGGCGAGTATATCTTTGGGCATCCTGTCCAGCCTGGACCTCTCCAGGGCTCCCGGAGCCAGCTCCCTCTGGGCGAACTTGCGGACTTCCCAGCGGAAGAATTCCTGGTTCTCGCTGAAACCGAAACCGAACTCATCAGACGTCATCTGAGCTAACAGCACCTTTCTTCATCATTGCTTCGTCGCTCGGTTCCCTGCCAACGAAGCTGGGCAATTCATGAATTGCCCCTACGAGTTCTGCCGGTTACAGGTAGAAAATCGGGCAGGATAACGAAGCTTGATTATAAGGGCTGCGCAAGCTGACGTCAACGGAAATCAGGTTGTTTTGGGACCTTACCTCCTTCGTGGAACAAACACATGGGTAACAAGTTACTGATGATCTCATAATCGATCATGGTCTTAATCAATCGGGAAATGCAATATGATTAAGGTGCTCATTCGTCCGATTAAGATGATCACCGCGGAGGCAAAATTCAGCTTCAAAATGATTAAGATGATCATGTTTTGGGGATGAGCATCTTAATATTTATGCCCTGTTATCAACAGTAATGTATAGAAATGAACTGCAATGCTGTAATATAAACAGAACGAGGAATATTAACGGATAAGAGAGGGGCTAAACTACCGGATTTACCACTCTTCTTCGGTGGAGTAGGCGGGGGTTTCTTCCTCAGTTGAGTAATCCGGGGATTGCTGGTCATCTTCCGGAGTGGTTTCCGGGACAGGTTCTTGAGCAGGGGCAGGTGGGGGATAAATGACAGTAAAGTTGAAAGAGTTGTCGCTCTCTATCCATCTGGAGGGGTCCGCCGCATCCCGCACCGAAACCTTTACAGAGTACACGCCCTCCGCGAGTTCAGACGGCACCCGGGCTAATAACAGGCTTCCGCCCAGGTGTACCTGTCCGGGCTGCATTTCCGCCTGTTTTATCCCGCCCTGATAAAAGGCTATCCTGACCTTTGCGGGGTCAACGCTGTAGTGAATTCCGGCCACCATGAACTGGCTGTCCGGCTGTCCCGTAGCGGGAGTCAGGGCGTTGGTATGGGGGGATAAAACGAATGTCCGCCTGGCTCCCGGAGAATAAGAGCTTTCGATAAACTGCTCTCCGCTTTTGATGAATACCTCTACATCGTAAGAGCCTATGGGAAGACGGGGCAGCGAGGCGGCCGAGAAATGGAGCTTGCTCTCAGTGGCTGTGTCGGTCTCCATCCGGTAGTCGGGGAGAAAACGCACTATGTTCTGCTTTGAATTCTTCGCGAAACCGGTCCCGGTCACTTCGAGTCTGGTGAGGTGATTTCCCGTGAGAGGAGAAACGCCGCTGACCACGGGAAGGATGGCGAAGGGGACGGGGTCGCTGATGCCAAGCGCGGCGGCATGCTCAAGCCTCACGGTGTACAGGTCAGGCACCAGAGAGGGGACCGTGAAGGTGAACTCGGCGCTTGAGGGATCGGGCATCCATCCGCTCGAACCGGCGACGGTAACAATAGCGGCCGCGGGAGTCAAAGATATCCGGGCCTTTTCAGTCGATCCCTGGTAGAAGGCGACGGTGGAACCTTCACGGTAGGAAAGACCCAGCACGGTCACCTGCTGACCAGCGGGGGCGCGGCTGGGACTCAAGCCAAGGAGAGTGGGGCCGGTGGGTGAGGCGACGGCTGTGTAACTTCCTATGAACGATGGCGCCGCAGAAGAAACGAGCAGCGCGGAGAGTAACAAAAGGAAAGAGAATTTCAATATTTTGCTGTTCATATCCACCACCTTAGTGTTTGTTGATTGTATTCTAGGCCTGCATGAGGAAGCGGAAAAGCTGGTTATCCAGCGACATGGTCTCAGGGATAGCCTGAAAGGGTAACTACGTGTTTACCCGCAGGAGCAAGGGCACGGCACACCGTTTGGCATGGGAGGGCCCCGATACATCTTGACCACAAAATTGTCATAACTTTGCAATTTTTCCCCAGTCAATTTTATAACTTTTCAATTTTTTTCCTATATTCTTGAAAAAGTGAAATGTAATGTTTTGGGAACAGGCGGAACATTCCCAATAGCAGGTGTCGTTAGAAGAAAGGAGACTATGAAAACGATAAACAGAAGAGATTTTCTGAGGTACGGCATTGCCGGGGTAGCCACCATACTGGTGGGAAGCCGGATCTTAGAGATTCCGGGTCTTGTGACGGGTGAGGCTCATGCCGCCGTTCAGACTCTTGACTTCCATATTACTGATATCCTGAAGGACATGGCGACGCACAACTCCACAAATAGCGCGCAGTGCTACTTCTGGACTTACAAGAGCGTCGTACCCAACTACGCGGCGGAATGCCCCGGGCCCATTATCATGGCCGCGAAGGGAGACACCATCAACATCTCGGTCACCAATGACCTGGACGAGCCCCATACTCTTTCATGCCCGACCCTCGGGGTGACCAGCGCGGCCATCCCTCCGGGACAGACCGCTGTCATATCTATCCCGGCCAGTGTTTGCGGCTCCCATCTCTACTACGACCACCTGAACGCACCGGTGAACAGGGTGATGGGCCTTCACGGCGCCATCATCGTCATGCCCACCGAGGCCGACCGGACAGCGGGGCATAATCTGACCCCCTACAGCGGCCTGGCGGCCGACCACGGCGTGCAGAGACTGTACGACGACTTCGGCCGCAATACGAAGACCGGAGCTGTCAGCACTCATTTTCCCGGCCTGGCCTGGGAAGAAGGAGACTCGAGGACCTGGGCGCTTTACGACCCCGCGATTGATGGTCCAACGCCGGTTGTCAACTGCCCGCCCTTCCGGAACTACATCTGGCTGACGCACCAGGCCAGCCCCAGGCTGTTTGCCGAGGTAGGCAACCACACAGCCGGCCTGGACTACCCAGCGCAGCAATTCCTGGACAAGTTCCTGCGGGACCCCTTCAAGCTACATAACAACGAGAACGCACACTCAACCCGACTCGAAGGGGTCTCTTACATACCCCAGTATTTCACCATCAACGGCCAGTCCGGGTGGGGCTCCCACTTCAGCCCATATATCACCATGATGGGGCGGGTGGGTGAGCCGTGTGTGGTACATATCCTGAATGCCGGGTTGTGGACCCACTCCATGCACCTCCACGCCAACCATATGTGGATAACCAGCGTCAACGGCGTGGTCAACACCAACCCCATATGGGTAGACGTATTCAGGGTGGACCCGATGGACAGGATTGATTACACGGTGCCTTTCATGAGGCCGCCCGATGTAGGGAACGCCAAAGGAATCGGCCCTTACGCCCTTTCCGAACCGATACTGCAGACCGCCAACGGCCATCCGGTGTGGCCGCCCATCGAGGAGTTCAACAGGTATATGCCCCCTCTTGGAACCAAGGCCAAGCGCGCAGACGGAACCGACTGCGAGCTGGGGCAGCGGATGTCGCCCCTGTGCTATCCCATGCACGACCATTCCGAGCCTTCCCAGACATCCCAGGGCGGCAACTACAACACGGGGCTTATATCCGGTATATATTTCACCGGCGACCGCAACGGCATGATGGACTTCCCCATGGATGAGGATTTCCACATGGGATTTCAGAATTACCGCGGCTGTTATAATACGGAGCGCGCCGCCCCGCCCATTGGCGGGATCCATTAACGCTAACTGAAATTCTGAGTGAAGCAAGCAAAGGAGAAATTAAATGTCAGTAGCAAATCCAGCTCACAGAGTTCCGCGCCAGTCCGTTCTCCATATGGAGGGTATGTTCGTCAAAATGTGGGACCCGCCCACCGAAAGCCCGTCCACGCCGGACCTGATTAACCCGACCAACCCTGTTCCGGAGGTGATGGCGGCGGCCGGCCTTCAGAACACACCGAGCACGCCCCATACCGTGCAGCGGGACCTGATGCACGGCCAGCGGCTTGACGCCTGGGACGGCAAGAGGATAAATTTCTACCTGTTTCGGGACAGCGATAATCCGGCTACCAGCGAAGGTAATTTCCCGGGAGCTACGATACGGATGCCCAGGGGGGTATGGTTCCACGGCGAAACCAGCGGCCACGGCCCGCCTCCCCATACCATTCACTGGCACGGCATCGAGCCGACGCCTATTAACGACGGCGTGGGACACTGCTCCATGGAGGTAGGCCACTATACCTACCAGTGGCAGCCCAACTTCACCGGCTTCTATTTTTGCCACTGCCACCGCAATACGCCGCAGCACTTTGAGTTCGGCCTGTACCAGGCGCTGCTCATTGGCCCGCCCGATTCCTATTTCGCAACCCAGTGGAACCGGGCGATACCCATCGGGGCCGGACGGGACGGCAAGTTCCGCTGTGCGGCCAACCTCAGCGGTATACGCGGACCAGGTGGTCCCGACCCTGTGAACGCGGGCAGCGGCGCCGGCTTCGAGGGCGCTATTGTTGCAAATCCGTTTCCCGGTTTCATCGGGGGAGATATCCGTGACGCGGACCCGGAAGCAGCCAACCCTGCTTTGCCGGCTTACCTGAAGTTCCAGACCAATCCGCACGCCATGACCGTACCGTACGATGTGGAGGCGCTGTGGGTGGTGGATGACCGTGACTCCAAGTGGAGCGACCTGGCGCCGGACGCGCGCGCCACCTATCCCAAAGCCGGCAGCATCCCGGGTGTCAATGATAATTTTCACGGCAACGCCGGCGGCGGGACCGACTCCAGCAAGTTTTTTGCCTTCAATGATTTTAATCCCGACTACTGGTATGTTACCGGTGTCAATTTCCCCGGCCCCAGGGGAGGCGCCGGGACCATCGCCTCCGAAATCGTCATTCCTCCGGAGCTCATGAGCGGCCAGTCCGGAACACAGATCCCGATTAACGCCAACGTGGGTCAGACCATCCTGGTCCGGGTCCTCGACGGCGCCTATAATAACATCACCGTCACTTTCCCGGTGGACGTAACCATAATCGCCTGGGA